>Ga0182742_1000548_pt1 | contig 57712 bp, 59 predicted proteins | sample eDN5th37CBELigMG_FD_128880 | JGI IMG/M metagenome (GOLD analysis project Ga0182742, IMG submission 128880) | Enriched Miracle-Growth compost microbial communities from Emeryville, California, USA - eDNA 5th pass 37_C BE-Lig MG (version 2)... ...
CAGCGTTCGTCCTGAGCCAGGATCAAACTCTCCGTGAAAGTTGTTTACCTTATGCTCATTACAAGCTGACTTACATCTTAAAATGTATGCATCTCGTTGTTCAGTTTTCAAGGAACAAGCTTTCCGTCTAACGACCGGAAACTATCTTATCATGTCCGATCCGCTCTTCGCAACCGGTAATTTCTACCGCGAAGCTTCATCGCTTCTCGTCGTCGTTGCTCTCGCGGCGACAAGCAATAATATATCACAGGGTAAAATATAAAGTCAACAAATATTATTTCCCATATACTAGATTATTCATTCATAACCGTTTCACACGACCACCAGCAGCTTCAACCCGGCCAGCATCGCTAATCCCGGGATACCAAGAATCGCAACCGTTGTAATAGTCACAGCATTCATTGGCAAATGCAAATTTGTATAAGGCTCCGCCAATCCGACGAAATATAATAGAATCATCGCGATAATAAGATGAACCGTTGTCTTGCCGATCCAGCCCCAACCGATACGGTTCCTTAGCGCAATAAAGGCAAGGGCAGACAAGGAACCGAGGAAGATCCATAACCAAATTGATTTTTCCATCGTTTATCCTCCAATCGCCCGCGTCGTGCTGTGAATCGGATTGCCATGGACTCCCGCCCCCCGGAGATTCAACGCCTTCGCTTGTCTCAACAGCATGCTGTATCGCTTTTCGGCCGCTTCCAGAGCAAAGATCGCATAATCGATTTCATCCACGTCTCGTACATAGTCCAACCGTTGCTGCGCGCACTTCCATTCGATGTGAGCCTCCCGCAGTTCCGTCAGCAGCTTTTCCGTTTCCGGGGACCCCTGCAATAGCTTGGGCTTAACCTCCCGAACTCGGGGCTTCAACATTTGTGCTCTTACTTTTTTCAGCTGTCTGATCCATTCCCTCACAATCCACTTCATGCTTGTCCCTCCGCTCCTACAATCAAGTTCTTTATAGATATAAGAGCGAAAACCGCAAATTAGAACTATAACCTGTCCGCCAAAAGAAAAAGAAGCCCCCGGCAATCATGCCAAGAGCTTCTTAAAACAAACTTATATCTCCCTGCGGCCTTCCAGCGCCTTAGACAGCGTGACCTCGTCCGCATATTCAAGATCCCCGCCGACCGGCAATCCGTGAGCAATCCGCGTCACCTTCAATTGGAACGGCTTCACAAGGCGGGATAAGTACATGGCAGTCGCTTCGCCTTCGACGTTCGGATTCGTTGCCAATATCAGCTCCTGCACTCCATCGTCCGCCAGACGCTTCAGCAGCTCAGCCACCTTAATTTCATCGGGACCGATTCCTTCCATCGGAGAAATCGCTCCATGCAGCACATGGTACATCCCGTGAAATTCCTTCGTCCGTTCCATCGCAATTAAATCCTTAGCCTCTTGGACCACACAGATGACTGTCCGGTCCCGGCTTGGGTCAGAGCAAACCCTGCACGGATCCGTGTCTGTAATATTGCAGCACACAGAGCAGTACGATAAGTTTCGTTTCACATTAACTAACGATTTCGCAAATTGAACAACGTCATCATCTTTCATCCGCAATACATAGAATGCAAGCCGAGCTGCCGTCTTTGGGCCGATTCCCGGCAGCTTGCTAAAGGAATCAATCAGTTTCGCTATCGGTTCAGGATAATGCAATGCCAAGTCTCCTTAGAACAATCCCGGCAAGTTCAATCCGCCCGTAAATTTGCCCATATCTTGATTCGCAAGCTCATCCGCTTTGGCCATTGCGTCATTCACTGCCGTAAGCACGAGATCTTGCAGCATTTCCACATCTTCCGGATCAACCGCTTCAGGTTTTATCGTTACGCTGAGCACATTTTTGTGGCCGTTTACGACTACCGTCACCACACCGCCGCCGGCCGTACCCTCTACGGTCTTCGTCGCAAGCTCTTCTTGCGCCTTCATCATCTGCTGCTGCATTTTCTTCACTTGCTTCATCATTTGGTTCATGTTGCCGCCCATTCCGCCGCCACGCATCATAGTCAAAACACCTCTCAATGATTTTTGCCTTCCAAAAAAGGGTTATTCCTTCACTACAACGAGATCCTCGCCAAACTGTTCAATCGCCTCATTAATCCACTCTTCTTTATACCGCTTCTGGGTTCCGTCCTCTTCATCATCGGGCGTAAGCACCAGCTCCTCCGCAGGCGCGGCCGCTCCCGCTTCAGAAGCGGCCTCCCAATCCTTCAACAGCATCGTCGTCAGGCGATACGGCTTTCCAAACAGTTCAGACATGACCGTCTCGATGAGCTGCTTATTCGCAGGTTTCTCGGTAGTATCCCGGTGAATTGTATTTTTGAATGCAACCAAAATATCCTCATCGGTCGCCGATACCGGTTGACCGTCAACCAGCCAAGCATGTACCTGTATTTTACGTTCTTTCACTTGCTGCAGCAATGTCGGCCATTCCTGCAGCACTTTATGGAACGCTTCGGATTCCCTCGATGCAAGATACGGAGCCAATGCGGTCGGGGATTTGCTGACGCTCGGGGATTGCTCCCACTTCGCAGGCTTCGACCGAGCCGCCCTAGGCTGAGGTGCCGGCTCTTCTTCCCCTGTTGCCGCCGGACGCGCCTCCAGCCGTTCAATCCGTTCGGCAAGACGACGCAGTTCGGCATTCAATCCGCTGAGATCAACCTCCGATGCAGTGGCAATGGCAGAGACCGCAGACGGAGCCGGCGCACAGAGCTTCAACAAAGCGACTTCAAGCATCGTCTGGGGCTGTGCCGCGTATTTCATCTCACCCAAATACCCGTTCACCATATCGATCATCTGAAACAGCCGCTCATTCGGAAAGTCTTTCGATACAGCGGTTAACTGTTCGATCTCCTGCGAAGACAACCGATCCGTAACCGCATTCGATTCCGGCACAAGCTTTACGAGCAACAGATCCCTTAAATAGGACAGGAAGCTTTCGAGGCATTTGTCCGCGCTCTTCCCGTCCCGCATGAGCCGATCGACAAAATCCAAGACGAAACCGATATCTTGCTTCCGAATCGCTCCTGCCAGCGCCGCGAATTGATCGCTTGCCACCCCGCCGGTCATCGACAGCACACTGTCCGCGGTGACGCGGTTGCCCGAGAAGGAAGCCGCCTGATCCAGGAGGCTCAGCGCATCCCTCATCCCGCCGTCAGAAATGCGGGCGATGAGCGCGAGCGCTTCCTCTTCGGCATCAATTCCCTCTGCTTCGCAAATCATCCGCATCCGGTCCGCTTGTTCGATCGGCGTAATTCGCCGGAAATCAAACCGCTGGCAGCGGGAATGAATCGTCGCGGGTACCTTATGCGGTTCCGTCGTGGCGAGAATGAACAGCACGTGCTCCGGCGGTTCCTCAAGCGTCTTCAGCAGCGCGTTGAACGCCTCCGTCGTCAGCATGTGCACTTCGTCAACGATGTACACTTTGTACCTGACTTCGGTCGGCGCGTATTTTACTTTATCCCGGATATCTCGGATTTCTTCAACGCCGCGGTTGGAAGCTGCGTCGAATTCGCTTACATCAATACAAGCGCCCGATGTAATACGCCGGCAAGCTTCACATTCGTTACAAGGTTCCACCGAGGGCCCCTTCTCGCAGTTGACCGCTTTCGCCAATATTTTCGCTGTGCTTGTTTTCCCGGTTCCCCGAGGGCCGTTAAATAAATACGCGTGGGATAGCCGCTCTTCCCGAATCGAGTTTTGAAGCGTCTGGGTAATATGTTGTTGTCCAATGACGTCTTTGAACGTTTGCGACCGCCAGGTGCGGTACAAGGCCATTCGCGCCATACGCTTCCCCTCTGTTCTTTTCAAAGATGCTTATTATTATACCAGTTCGTAAGGGAGATTTGTAACCTAAACCGCTACGTGGCTGTATAAGGAAGCGAAATGGTAAACGTGGTCCCGAAGCCTTTGGACGAAACGCGGATACTCCCGCCGATATCGTGAACGATACGTTGGCATACAGCTAAGCCTAAACCTGTACCTTCCTCCTTCGTCGTAAAGAACGGATCAAATATTTTATCGATAAGAAATGCCGGTATACCTGGTCCCGTATCCTTAATATGCACATGCAGCCGTTGGTCATCTTCGTCGACGCTTTCGGTAATGCTTAGAACGCCGCCTTCCGCAGACATCGCTTCAATTCCATTTTTACATATATTAATAAAAACCTGCTTCAACAGCTCGCGATCCGCCACAATGGGCCTCAATCCGGACTTCGGACGATAAGTAACCGTTACCCCGTGGAGAATTGCTTCATTATGTATGATGGGCAATATTTCGCGAATGACGTTGTCGACCTGCAGCTTCCCCAGCTTTGCATGCTTCGGTTTGCTTAAGAGCAGAAATTCGCTGACCAGCTCATTAATCCGGTTGATTTCCGTCAGCATCAATTCCGCGTAGCCCCGTTCCTTCACCATCCCGATTTGCTCCAATGTCTTCTGCAGCACCTGCAGAAAGCCTTTAATAGAGGTGAGCGGATTTCGAATTTCATGAGCGGTGCCTGCGGCAATCTGCCCGATCATCGCCAGGCGGTCGCTGCGCTGGACTTGCTGCTCCAACGAGCGCAGATTGGACACATCCTTGAACATCACATAGGCTCCGACCGTATTGCCCGCTTCATCTTGCAGCAAGCTTGAATCGAGCAGCAATTCGTATCTTTCTTGCCCGTTGGACCAAGAGACGGCATGATTCTTCACAACATTGCCTTCCAATAACGATCTTTCTACAAGTCTGTACTCGGGCGGTACTCCCGCGAAAATGTCATCCAAATGACGGCCCACCGCTTCTTCCCGATGAATCCCCAATACTTTGCAAGCCATTTCGCTAATATCCACAAGCTGAAACTCCGAATTGATGAGCAATATTCCCATGTTTGCATTTCGAAAAAAATCACCCGCAAATTGCTGCAGCAACCCTAGCTTCTGAGCCCGCACCCCCGGCACCCCCCGCCAAATATTGAGATTCCTTAATATGTAATGATTCTATATTTTTGTAAGTATTCCTCCAACAAAAAAACACCTTATTTCTTCAGCATCATTCGCCAAAGAAATAAGGTGTTGCGAGGTCAAAGAAATAGCCAGGTACACCCCGGCACATGAGACTTCCTACTTACGGCTGCTTCCTTCCGGACCTGACCGGGTTCATAGGCACCCATTGCGGGGGACCTGACCGAACTTAAGTATATCGGATCTCCGGGGGAATAGCAAGCGGGCAAGTATGGAACGCATACCAATTCAAGTTACCGGAAGACGATCTTATAGTCGTATCTGGGAACATTATTCTCTAATGCTTGATATACATCGTATCGAATGGCTTCCTGCTCTGCGGGATCCAAGTCATCCATCTGAATCGTTACCGTCACATACGCTCCGTTCATAAAGATCGTTGCGCGTTTATCCATGCCGATGCTTCGGAGCGTCTGCATCATCAATTGCCGATCCTTCCGGTACGTGTAATGTGTCGGATTCATGTGAAAGTTCGGATTGGAATTCACCATACCTAGATAGCCGTCTTCCGCGTACCGGTTCGCTTCCATCTGGTTCGGTTGGCTGCCGCACCCGCCAATGAACATTCCCGCGCAGAGGATTAGGCTGATGATGAAATGTTTCCGCATAAAAACAACACCTCCACCGTTATCGTTCTCGGGGGAGGTGTTGTATATGCCTGGTAAAAATTAAATGCCGTATTTTTTCTTGAACTTATCAACACGGCCGCCAGCATCGACAAACTTCTGTTTGCCTGTGAAGAACGGATGGCAAACGGAGCAAATCTCAACCCGGAGATTTTCCTTAACGGAGCCGGTTTCGAAGGAGTTGCCGCATGCGCATGTTACCGTGGTCACGTGATACTTCGGTTGAATTGCTGTTTTCACGTGGTTTCACCTCTTTCCGCCCTGAATCGTATGCCGACCCAGAGTTAAAGTCATAGCGTCTGCTATTGTATCACGCCAACAGGCGGATTTCAAGCCTTAACCGGAACATGGGTGTAGGATCCAATGCGAACATTGGGAAGCTCGGCCTTCAAGATCTCAATGGCTTGCTTCATGCCGAGCACTTCACCCCGAGCCTTCGGAATTAAGTTCAGATAACTCTCCGGATCGATGTTCAAGTTGCGAAGTTGAATAAGCTTAAGGTCTGTGCGGCGGGCGAATTCGATCATCGCTTCCAGTTCTTCCTCGCGGTCCGTAACCCCCGGGAAAATCAAGTAGTTGATCGACGTGTAAACACCCTTCTGGGCCGCGTAAATCAATGATTTCTCGACATTCGCCAACGTATAGCCGCGGGGGCGGTAATATGCGTTGTAATGATCGTCCAGTGCGCTAATGGTGCTGACCCGCATTAAGTCCAAACCTGCGTCAACGATGCCGCGAATATGGTCTGTCAAGCCCGCATTCGTATTTATATTGATATATCCAACATTGGTAATGGCGCGTACTCGCTTGATCGCCTCAATAATCGTTCGCGCTTGTGTCGACGGCTCGCCCTCGCAGCCTTGTCCGAAGGAAATAATGCTTTCCGGCGTTTTCAAGTGTTCCAGCATAATTTCAACGACCTCATCCACCGAGGGTTTAAACTGAAGTCTGGTTTGCGGCGCCGGAAAGCCGCTGTCATCCGGCTGCTCGGAGATACAGCCGAAGCAGCCCGCGTTGCACGAGAAGGACACAGGAACGGCCCCTTCCCAGCGCTGAAGGAACGTATTAGACGCGGTCAGGCATTCGTAGCCCAGAGCACAATGGGACAGATGTTCATACAGCCGATTGTCGGGATATCGTTCCCGCAGCTGCTTCACGCCGGCCTCCAGTGCGTCTACATCGCAATTCAGCGGATTCCACTTTTCCGGGTCGTCCGTCTGCATCGCCGCAACATAGAAGCCGTCGTCCTTCCATACGACTGCGGAATATCCAAATAAGGGCAACGGCTCCGCGTCTTTACGTTTGACGTACCCGGGGAGCATTAGCCGCGTGTAGCCTTGAGGCAGGAGAGCGCCTACGGCATAAACATCCTCTTCGTCCACCCGCTCCATCTCGCCGCTGTCGGCGCGAAACGCGATCGGGCGTGTACCTGGCAATGAAACTAATGTCGCGCCTTGCGGGAGCGGAATCAACTCGTCTTCCATGATTTCTGTAACGATGTCCCCGTCACGGCCAAGAGCGACATAATCGGGATGATCATATACATTGCCCTCCGCGTCGGCATAGACCAATTGCATGGGAACTCTCACCTGCTTTTCCTGCTTATTGTTTATGTGCGATTCGTTCCATTTACCGTTGTTCTTGTCGTTTTGCGGGCAGGCGTTGCCGCAGCGCCCGCAGGCGATGCGACTGGAGTTGAAGATCCCGCAGCGGAGCTGCTTCGCTTCGTCTCAATCGTATCCAAGAACTCCTGGTTTGTTTTCGTTTCGCCTATCTTCTTAATTAACGTCTCGAGATATTCATGGGAATCTTGCATCGTTTTGCGAATGGCCCATACTTTATCCAGCTCTTCCTTCGTCAGCAGCACTTCCTCGCGGCGCGTGCCGGAACGACGGATATCGATGGCAGGGAAGATACGGCGCTCGGCCAATTTCCGGTCGAGATGCAGCTCCATGTTGCCTGTTCCTTTAAATTCTTCATAAATGACATCATCCATACGCGATCCGGTTTCCACGAGTGCGGTAGCCAGAATTGTTAAGCTTCCGCCTTCTTCCACGTTGCGCGCCGCACCGAAGAACCGCTTCGGACGGTGGAACGCCGCGGGATCCACCCCGCCGGATAACGTCCTGCCTGACGGCGGAATCACCAAGTTATAGGCTCTTGCCAATCTTGTGATGCTGTCCAGCAGAATGACAACATCCTTCTTATGCTCGACAAGGCGCAGCGCCCGCTCAAGCACAAGCTCCGCCACTTTGATATGATTCTCCGGCACCTCGTCGAAGGTGGAATATACCACTTCCGCGTCAACGGAGCGCTGCATGTCGGTTACTTCCTCCGGCCGCTCATCAATCAGTAAAATAAACAACTTAATATCTGGATAATTTGCCGAGATACTATTTGCAATTTTCTTCAAGAGAAGCGTCTTACCGGCCTTCGGCGGCGCTACAATCAAGCCGCGCTGGCCAAGTCCGACAGGTGTGAACAAATCCATTAGGCGGGTGGATATTTCATTCGGGGCTTTCTCTAAGACAATCTTTTGCTGCGGGTACAGAGGAGTTAGCGCGGGAAAATGCAATCGTTCGGCCGCTGTCTCCGGTCCCTCGCCGTTCACGGCTTCTACATGCAGTAGGCCGAAATATCGTTCGTTTTCCTTCGGAGGCCGACATTTGCCGGAAACCAAGTCCCCCGTACGCAAATCAAATTTTCGGATCTGCGAAGCGGAAATGTAGATATCTTCCGAGCTGGGCAAATAATTAATAGGCCGCAAGAATCCGAAGCCTTCGGGTAATATTTCAAGTACCCCTTCCATAAACATCAATCCGGATTTTTCGGCTTGTGCGCGAAGGATGGAGAATATGAGTTCCTTTTTCTTCATCTGTCCATAGTATGGAATTTGATATTCCTTCGCCAGCTTGTATAATTCCGTCAACTTTAGCGATTCTAGTTCTGCCAAGTTGCGATCCATATGAACCAACCACCACATTTCTTTAATAAAATCAATTCACTAGCCTACTGTTCAGTTATAGACGAAAGCGCAAGGTTCTATTCTTCCTCCAGCCAAACTTCAGCGCCTAGCCTTGTTAAGTTCTCTATTAATTGGTCGTAGCCGCGCCGAATATATTCATAACCTGATACTTCCGTCACGCCGCCATCCTGAGCCATCAACCCCGCAATAAACAACGCGGCGCCAGCCCGCAAATCCGTAGATTTGACCTTCGCGGAATATAAATTGCTGTGCTGAATAATCGCGGACCGCCCTTCCACGCGAATATTGGCGCCCATTCGCTGCAGCTCCGGCACATGCTTGAATCGGCTGCTGTATACGTAATCCGTCAAAATACTGACACCATTCGCCTTCGTCAACAAGCTGGTCATGGGGGACTGCAAATCCGTGGCAAACCCCGGATACACCAGCGCCTTCACGTCCACGTGCTCATACTCAGGACGTCCGACGACGCGGATCGATTCATCCATCTCGTACACATGAGCGCCCATCTCTTGAAGTTTTGCGGTCAGTGCTTCCATATGCTTCGGAATGACATTGTCGACCATCACATCTCCGGAGGTTGCCGCGGCAGCGATCATGTAAGTACCCGCTTGAATCCGGTCCGGAATGATCGAATGGCGGCAACCGTGCAGCTCTTGTACGCCTTCAATTCGGATCGTCTCCGTACCCGCGCCTTTAATCTTCGCTCCCATAGAGCTAAGCAATGTTGCCACATCTATAATTTCAGGCTCTTTCGCCGCATTTTCAATGGTTGTTACGCCGCTTGCTCGAGCGGAAGCGAGCATAATATTGATCGTCGCCCCTACACTAGCGACGTCCAAGTAAATTTTCGTGCCTCTTAGCTCCTGCGCTTGGATCGAGATTGCGCCTTGCTCATTCGATACCGTTGCGCCGAGCGCTTCAAAGCCCTTCACATGTTGATCAATGGGGCGGGGTTCAAAATTACATCCGCCGGGAAGCCCGATGACCGCTTTACCAAAACGGCCCAACAAAGCCCCCATTAAATAATAAGATGCCCGAAGCTTCTTGACTCTCCCGTTCGGCAACGGTCTCCAAGCCAGATGAGTCGGGTCGATGCTCATCAATCCGTTCGAGAATTCCACTTTCGCTCCGAGCTCTTCCAACAATTCGGCGTATATCGCTACGTCGCTGATATCCGGCAAGTTATCCAACACAACGGGCGTCTCCGCCAGCAGCGCCGCCGGGATCAAGGCTACCGCACTATTCTTGGCGCCGCTGATTGTAACGGTTCCCCTGAGCGGGCGTCCGCCTGCTATCATAAGCTTGTCAGTCATTCGTTATTGTTCCCCCTGCTCTTCCTCGAGGTGATCCTAAACCACTCCATCCTCCCATGCCCGCAAGGAGGCATTAAAAAAGAGAATTCATTCGGCGCAACACCGGCGACGAATGAATTCCCCTAATCCCGCCAGACGCTTTCAGCCGCTACCCTATAGCGGTTCGTGAATTACGCCTGATTATTGCTGCCAAACAGGCGAATCTTCGAACGTACAACCTCAACCATCGCGTTCTTTGCAGGAGTAAGATATTTGCGCGGGTCATACACCTTCGCATCCTTCGCAAGAACTTCGCGGATAGCATCGGTGCAAGCGACTTGATTCTCGGTATTTACGTTAATCTTGCCGACACCGGCTTGAATCGAGAGGCGAATCGCTTCGTCAGGCACTCCGGAACCGCCGTGCAGTACGATCGGTACAGGAACGGCCTTGGCAACTTCTTCGATAATATCGTAACGAATTTTCACTTCGCCTTTGTACATCCCATGTGCTGTGCCTACTGCAATCGCAAGAGCATCGACGCCTGTCTCTTCATAGAAGCGAATTGCTTCATCCGGTTTTGCAAGCGCTGCGTCAGCTTCATCGACGCTGACGTCGTCTTCCACGCCGCCAATCGTGCCGAGCTCGCCTTCAACGGAAACGCCCATCGCGTGGGCAGCCTTCACGATTTCCTTCGTCAGCCTGATGTTCTCCTCGTATGGGTGATGCGATCCGTCAAACATAACGGAAGAGAAACCTGCCCGGATACACTTCATCGCAACTTCAAACGTGCTGCCGTGGTCCAGATGGAGCGCGATCGGCAAGCCCGATTCCTTCGCTGCCGCCTCCGCAATCGCAACCGTATACTCGATACCCATATACTTCAGGGCGCCTTCGCTCACCCCGAAGATGAACGGAGATTTTTCCTGCATTGCGGCTTCCGTAATGGCCTTCGCAAATTCAAGGTTGTTCATGTTGAACTGGCCTACAGCGAATTTGTTCGCTTTCGCCTTAGGCAGAAACTCATTCATTGATACTAACGGCACAGTTACCCCTCCTGTATGCAACTCCTATTCGTTAGGTCGCGCTCACTCTATTTAAATAACCTGAGGCGATCATATAAAAATTATAACATATTCACGAATTAATTGGTATGCAAGTCCGATTAGGATTCCACCTTTAACGGAAACGAGGACGATCCTCCTTGAAACTGCGCATCAACTGCCGAACGCAGCTCATCAATATCGAACGGCTTCGTAAAATGCATCAGGGCCCCAGAATCCATAGCTTCCTTGATCATGTCCAACTCCCCGTAGGCTGTCATCATGATCACCTTCACGCTGGGATCGATCTTCTTAATGTGCTTTAGAATCTCCAGGCCGTCCATACCGGGAATTTTCATATCAAGCAACACCAAATCGGGAGATTCCTTTCGCACAATCTCTAGAGCCAGCTTACCGTTGGCAGCTTGAAACGTCTGGTATCCCTCGCTGCCGAACACCTCGGTCAGCAATACCCGAATACCGTTCTGGTCGTCCACAATCAGTATTTTATGTTTGCTCATTTCGGATCATCCTCCCGTCGCCCGTTATGTTGATTTTACATTAACTTCTAGGGAAAATTCCGGATTCCTTCTTATAAAGAAAAAAAAGGTTGTCAGCAAGCTTCTCGCTTGTAACAACCTGTTTTTATCAGAACGGCATTAACGCGTCAAATGCAGGGCTGCTTTCACAAATTCCCGGAACAGCGGCTGCGGGCGGTTCGGCCGGGATGTAAACTCAGGATGGAACTGAACCGCTAAGAACCAAGGGTGGTTCGGCAGCTCCACAATCTCCACCAAGCGGCCGTCCGGCGATGTGCCGGAAATTCGCAGTCCCGCCTGCTCTAGCTGTTCCCGGTACGTATTGTTAAATTCGTAGCGGTGCCGGTGGCGCTCGTAAATCAGCTCATCATGATAGCATTTGTAAGCAAGGGTACCCTCGTCCAGCTTGCACGGATACAATCCAAGACGCATGGTGCCTCCCAGATTTTCGATATCCTTCTGCTCCGGTAGCAGGTCGATGACAGGGTAAGGCGTGTTCGCTTGAATTTCAGAGGAATTCGCGCTTTGCAGCCCCGCCACGTTGCGGGCGTATTCTACGACCGCTACCTGCATGCCCAAGCAAATACCGAAGAACGGAATTTGCTTCTCCCTCGCATACCGAATCGCAGATACCTTCCCTTCAATGCCCCGATCCCCGAAGCCGCCCGGCACCAGTATGCCGTCCACTCCGCCTAACAGCTCGTCCACGTTATCGTCTGTCACTTCTTCGGCATTGACCCAACGGATGTCTACTTCCGTGTTGTTATCAATGCCGGCGTGACCCAACGCTTCAACAATGCTGAGATAAGCGTCATGCAAAGCAACGTATTTCCCGACGATGGCGATTTCGGTCTTATGTTCAAGGGACTTCACCCGATGAACAAGCTCCCGCCATTCTGCCATATCCGCCGGCGGAACATTGAGGCCGAAGTGACGAAGCACGATGTCATCCAGATGCTGTTCCTGGAGCATTAACGGCACTTCATACAACGTGTCGGCGTCGAGGCATTCCACGACAGCGTCCGCATCGACATCGCAGAATTGGGCGATCTTCCGCTTCAAATCGTCAGAAAGCTGATGTTCCGTGCGGCACACGATAATATGCGGCTGAATGCCGATGCTGCGCAGCTCCTTCACGCTGTGCTGTGTAGGCTTCGTCTTCACTTCGCCCGCAGCGTTCAAATAAGGAATCAGCGTTACATGAATATACATCACATTCTGCCGGCCGATATCGTTCTTCATCTGGCGAATCGCTTCAAGGAACGGCAAGCTCTCGATATCGCCTACCGTCCCCCCGATTTCCGTAATGACAACATCCGGCTGGGTTTCCCTTCCGGCGCGCAAAATCCGTTCTTTAATTTCATTCGTAATATGCGGTATGACTTGGACCGTTCCGCCCAAATATTCCCCTCTTCGTTCCTTAGAAATGACGGAGGAATAAATTTTACCTGTCGTGACGTTGCTGTTTTTGCTTAAGTTGATGTCGATGAAACGTTCGTAATGCCCAAGATCGAGATCCGTTTCCGCTCCGTCATCCGTGACGAACACTTCACCATGCTGATAAGGGCTCATAGTACCCGGGTCAACGTTAATGTACGGATCGAATTTTTGGATAGTGACCTTAAGTCCCCTGTTCTTCAGGAGCCTTCCGAGCGATGCTGCCGTGATCCCTTTCCCTAAGGATGACACGACACCTCCGGTCACAAAAATATACTTCGTCATGCTGATTCCTCCTAAGAAAATAAAGAAACGAACCTCTGTTTAAGAAAAAAAAGTGACACCCGCCGAGACGGGGCACTTTATAAACGACGCTATTTTTAATATAACCTATTTTAGCCCAAAGGATAGTTTACCTTGCAGAAAGGTGCGTGTCAACATGAATTCCTGAGTTTTATCTCTCGTCCTCATCCGCTTCTTCATCGAAATCCAGCGGCTCATCAACGTCATCCTCGAGCTCTTCGTCCAGCTCGACTTCCTCATCGGCTTCGTCATCCTCGTCGAGATCGTCGTCGAGATCATCGGCTTCGACAAAATCGTCTTCATCCTCATCCAGGATCGTATCGAAGTCATCCTCCAACTCCGGATCGTAGCCTTCTTCCTCTTCGCCGTACAGCTCTTCGTCGTCATCCTCATCATTAATGATGCGCGGACGCTTCGAACCGCCGGCAACTCCTTCATCGCTCTTCTCTACAGGGTACCAACGTTTCAATCCCCACAGATTCGTACCTACGCAAGCGAAACGTCCGTCAATATTGATTTCCGTGTAAACTTGCGCGATCACATCCATGACTTCTTCGTCGGACAATTCCTTGACCTTCGCGATTTCCTTCATCAAATCCCGGTAATATAACGGTGTATTGGCCGCTTTCAAAATTTCGAATGCAATGTCGACCATCGAAGCTTCCTTCAATTGATCCTGCGAAAATTTTAATTTGTACTCCGTCACGGTACGCACATCCTTTTTCGGTATCCTCATCTTTTCCGTATGGTCCGAGAGGTATGTATACTGAAAGGTCTTGCCATTTTCACATTTTAGTAAAACCTATTTTATTGCAAAATGCAACTCCTGCAAAAAAGCGGAGGCGAAGGATAATCCTTCGCCTTGACTGTATCCGCTTTTCCGCTGCGGTCCCCAAAGTCCGCAACTCTTTTTATTCTATGTAAAATTTGTATTCCTGCGACAAGCAGCGGCCCATTTCTTAAAAAATCGGCAAACGCTCAACCCCCTGTCCCCAGTTTTACATACAATGTGGCGTTTATATGTATCCGAGGCAAGGGAGGTTTTTGTATGGAAGCCGTCACTTTCGTGAAAATGCTGCATCAGTCGTTATCCCAATCATCCGAGCGCCACATTCTTCGCATTGCCCATGCGGCGGATTACTACAGAATCGCGAAAGCGATAAAAGAGACGAAAGGCGTATATAAACAATTGAAGTCCGTAGAACCGCTGCCCTTGATTCGAGCGTTTTCCTATCACGGCAAACTCCCTCCCTCCTTCACCAAGAAGTTTCCCAATCTTCTGTCCATTGAAGATGATATACCGATTACGGTACACGCCATTCCTTCAATCGGCACCGCTCCCGTGTCCGCCGCGGAGTCGTTCAAGCGCCCGTTCGTACCTTACGGCATCCGGAAGCTGAGGGTACCTTCCGTATGGAAACGGTCCCTCGGCGAGCGCGTGCGCATCGGCGTCATCGATACCGGCGTTGATTACAACCATCCCGATCTGCAGCAGGTGCTGTCCCGCGGGATCAATCTGCTCAATCCAAGAACGCTTCCGCTGGACGATAACGGTCACGGCACACATATTGCGGGAACGATCGCCGCGACAGGACGCAACGCAATGACGGGCATTGCGCCAAGGGCCACGATTTTCCCCGTCAAGGCGTTCGACCATAACGGTTCGGCTTACGTGTCTGACATTATTAAAGGAATCGATTGGTGCGTGCAAAACAAAGTCCACATTATCAATATGAGCTTCGGGATGAAGCGGCGCAGCCAAGCGATGCTGGAGGCTGTCCGCAACGCGAGGAAGAACGGCGTCATCATCGTGGCGTCTTCGGGCAATGACGGAAAGGAAGCCGTCGATTATCCGGCGCGCTTCAGGCAGACGATTAGTGTCGGCGCAATCGGGCGCACCGGCGACGTTGCGCCGTTCAGCAACCGCGGCAAACGCATTGACGTGTACGCGCCGGGCGAGAAAATCATGTCCACTTGGCCGAATTACCGTTACCGGGAAATGACCGGCACCTCGATGGCCACCGCGCATGTGACCGGGATTCTGGCGCTTGTACTGTCGGTTCGGCCGCGCATGTCGCCGTTGCAGATCAAGAAGCTGGTTGCGGCCGGCCAGCTCCCGCTGAGCGGCAAAATAAAAAGGGCCCGGGGACCGGGCCGCATTGACGCCATTCGCGTCTTCAGGCAAATCTAACGATTAGAGAATCTACATGCGTTCAGGCGCATGTACACCGATTAAGCGGAGTGCGTTCGCGAAGGTGAATTTCAAAGCTAAAAACATCGCAAGCTTCGCTTGGGTTTCCGTCTCGTCATCCGTCAAGACGCGCTCCGCTTTATAGAAGCTGTGGAACTGCGACGCAAGCTCGAAGACGTACCGTACGACGCGATGCGGCGCGAGGGATTCTGCCGCCGCCGCAACCTCGTTCGGGAACTCTCCGATTTTCCGGAGCAGCTCGTAAGCCGCTTCCGAGTTGATACTGGACAAGTCCATATTCGCCTCGGAAGGAATCGCAATCCCGCGTTCCTCCGCTTGGCGGAAGACGCTGCAAATCCGGGCATGGGCATACTGTACATAATACACCGGATTCTCATTTGACTGAGACACCGCCAAATCCATATCAAAGTCCAGATGGGAATCCGTGCTGCGCATCGCAAAGAAGTAACGGGTCGCATCCACCCCGACTTCATCCATCAGATCCTCCATCGTCACGGCCTTGCCGGTCCGCTTGGACATCTTGACCTTTTCCCCGCCTTGGTACAAGCTCACCATCTGTGCGATCAGCACCGTCAGTTTCGAGGAATCTTCACCGAGAGCCTCCATGGCCGCCTTCATCCGCGGCACGTAGCCGTGATGATCGGCCCCCCAAATATTGATCATCCGGTCATAGCCTCTGCTGTACTTATTGAGATGGTACGCAATATCGGGCAGGAGGTAGGTGTAGGAGCCGTCGTTTTTGATCAACACACGGTCTTTGTCATCGCCAAACACGGTCGTGCGCAGCCATACGGCACCGTCTTGTTCGTACACATGGCCGCCCTCCCGAAGCTTCGCCAGAGTCGGCTCAATCATGTTCTTCTCATAGATGGATGTCTCGCTGAACCAATGATCGAATTTCACCCGGAACCGTTCAAGGTCGCGCTTTATCTTCTCCAGTTCCCGCTTCAAGCCGTATTCCCTGAAGAAAGCGAATCGTTCCTGATCGGAAAGCTTCAGCAGCGCGTCTCCCTTCTCTTCAGCAAGAGCGCGGCCGAATTCGACGATATCCTCGCCGTAATAGCCGTCCTCCGGCATCTCTGCGGAAAGCCCCAGCGCTTGCTTATATCTCGCTTCAATGGAGTATGCAAGGTTATTGACCTGATTTCCCGCGTCATTAATGTAGTACTCCCGCTCCACCCGGTAACCGGCGAAATCCAGTACGTTGCAGAGCGAGTCCCCGACAGCCGCCCCGCGCGCATGGCCCAGGTGCAAGCTTCCCGTCGGATTGGCGCTGACGAACTCTACTTGGACCTTCTCGCCTGCTCCAGCATTGGAGCGGCCGTAATTGTCGCCTTGCGTGATAACCTCCCCGATGATGTCACGCAGGTACGATTTATCCATAAACAGGTTGATAAAACCGGGGCCGGCCACTTCCGCGCGTTCGATGCCCGCCGCCGACAGATCCAAGGCCGCAAGCAGCGCATCCGCAATGGCACGCGGCGGCTTCTTCGCGATTCTCGTCATCTGCATCGCAAGATTTGTCGCCAAATCTCCGTGCTGCTTCTCCTTCGGCACTTCAAGGGTAATTTCCGGCACCTCGCCTTCCCCCGCAAGCCCGGCCTTCACCGCGGCAGCCTTAAGCGCCGCAGTAACTTTCGTCTTCTGAGCCTCCAATGCGTTCATACCGTTCCCACTGCCTCCTGCACATCTATAGTCACTTCAAAATTTCCCGCTTCCGAATCCGAGATCCATAGCTCATAGCTCCAGACCGCTTGTCCGATGCCGTCCTGCATCCGGATGTCCACCCGCTTCGTATCCGTCTCCAATCGGAAGGAGCCCTCTCGCATCTCGTAATATCCTGTTGCCCGTTTGCCTGCGACAAAACGCTGCTCCATGCGCACATTCCCTTGGCGGAGCACGGTAACGCCCTCCGGCGCAAGCTTGACGACCGTAGAAACACCCTCCAAACCGGAAGATGTCTCCACATAACGGATATAAGTATGGCTGCCCTTAACATAGGCTTCGCCGCGTTCTTCGACGACGGATCTCCCTCCGTCGCTCACCGTAATCAACCGAATTCGGACACTTCGTTTAAAATTCTTCATAATTTTCAGTGTACTCCATCACTTCCGCCGCCGCAACCGGCGAACCGCCAGCACGGCAGCCAGGATGACAACGGCAATGATCACAATGATTTTGATAAAACGCTCCACGAAGGCAAACACGATCTCCCACTGTTCCCCGAAGAAAAATCCGATGGCAAAGAACGTCCCTGTCCATAACGCCGCGCCCGGATACGCGTACATCGCAAAGGTCCGATACGGAATGCGGATCATCCCTATAGAGTAACCGGTGAATTGCCGCAGACCGGGTATAAAGAAATTAATAAATAACAGTTTGTTTCCGTGCTTTTCGTAGTAACCTCTTGTTTTCTCCAGTCTCTCCCGTGTGATGCCTAATCGCTCTCCGAACCGGTCTAATAGCTTGGCGCCTGCCGCATATCCGATTCCATAGGTACAAGTGAAGCCGACAATAGAGCCTGCGAAGGCCGCTGGCCAAGCCAGCCACCAGGACACCTCTCCGACATACGACATATACCCCGCTAGCGTAATCGTCGTCTGGGCGGGCGGGATCGGCAGCGCAATAAAATCAAGCGGTAAGCCGAGCAGCAACAGCAAATACCCGTACTGCTCGAACAGCTCCGCAAGCCATTCCATTGCCCTTCCCTCCTAAATGAGAAAAAAGCCTTCCGAGGCGGAAGGCCTTACTTCACCAAATCCTCCACGAATTTTGGCAGCACGAAGGCGGCCGCATGCAGGCGCGGTGTATAATATTTGGTCGGGAAATCCGGAATCGCGGAAATATCCACCGCCAGCGGATCATATTTCTTGCTTCCCATGGTGAACGTCCACAGGCCGCTCGGATACGTTGGGATGTTCGCACCATACACCCTTACGATCGGGAAAATTTCTTTGACATCGCGATTCACGGTTTGGATGAGATCCGCTTTAAACCACGGGTTGTCCGTTTGCGCAACGAAGATGCCGTCTTCCTTCAACGCTTCATAGATACCTTGATAGAATCCCTTAGAGAATAATTCTACCGCAGGGCCAACAGGCTCCGTCGAATCGACCATGATCACGTCATATTCATTCTTATGTTTTGCAATATGCATAAAACCGTCGCCGACGATGACTTCTACGCGCGGGTTGTCGAGCTCGCCTGCAATCGTAGGCAGGTATTTCTTCGAATACTCGATCACCTTCCCGTCAATGTCGACGAGAACCGCCTTCTTCACCTTCGGATGCTTCATAATTTCGCGGATGACGCCGCCGTCGCCGCCGCCAACCACAAGCACATGCTCCGGATTCGGATGGGTGACAAGCACCGGATGGGCTACCATCTCGTGATAAACAAACTCGTCGCGAACGGTTGTCATCACCATCCCGTCAAGGGTAAGCATCGTCCCCCATTCTTCCGTCTCTACCATCGTTAAGTACTGAAAATCCGTTTGCTCGCTCTCGTACGTTTTTGTTACCTTCATTGTAATTCCGAAATTTTCGGTTTGTTTTTCAGTAAACCACAATCCCATGGCTCGTAACCTCTCTTCCTTCTAGCTAGACCAACGATTGTATTATAGTTTACCCATTTTAAAATGCAACAATAGTATAGCCGTCTATGAATTTTCCCATAATGGGGGGTAGGTATTTATTTCCTTAGACGACTTCCGGCTAAAGGAGTGGCGCACATCATGGAAGAACCGTTGCAAGAGCCCCGCACCAGAATATCCGACCCCGGCACTGCGCCGTTCTTGCGGACGCTTCGACGGATAAAGCGGATTTTTTCGTTCCTTTTTTCATTGTTGATGTTGACTGTGGTGTTGTCGGCGGGCTTCCTGCTGTATTTGCGGGTGAAGCCGCTGCCTCAGGTGTATTTTTCTCAATCGACGCAGCTGCTGGATATCCGGGGCGAGGTGATCGATTCGTTCCACGGAGGGCAAAACCGCCATATTGTGGAGCTCTCGGAGATTGCGCCGACGATGATTCAAGCGACTCTCGCCATAGAAGATAAGCGGTTCTACAGCCATTTCGGCATTGACCCGTACGGGCTGGCGCGAGCCGTGTGGGTCAATATCCGCACGCTGGATTTGGATCAAGGCGCGAGCACGCTGACGCAGCAGCTGGCGCGGAATTTATTTCTGACCCATGAGAAAACGTGGAGCCGCAAAATCAAAGAAGCGATCTATGCTCTCCAGCTGGAGATGACCTATTCGAAGGACGACATCCTTGCGATGTACTTGAATCAGATTTACTTCGGCCATGGCGCTTACGGCATTCAAGCCGCATCGGAGCTGTATTTCGGCAAGGATGCGAAGGATTTGTCCCTTGCCGAAAGCGCGATGCTGGCAGGCGTCATGAAGAGTTGGAAATATTATTCGCCGCACATGAATTATGAGAATGCGAAGGCGCGGCAGAAGCTCATCCTGCAAGCGATGTCGGACCAAGGGATCATTAGCCCCGCGGAAGCGAAGACAGCTTATGAAGAGCCGCTCGCCATCCTTCCGCTGTCCGAACGGGACCCGCAGAAAGCGCCGTACTTTCGGGACTATGTCCGGAGCGTTGCGGTCGAAGAGCTTGGGATCGATGAACAGCTATATGACTCTGGCGGATTGCGGATTTATACGACGCTTGATTTGCATGCGCAGGAGAAAGCAGAGGCGGCCGTTGCGAAATATTTGGAACCGCATAAGGAACTGCAAGCGGCGCTTGTGGCGATTGACCCGCGTACCGGGTACATCCAGGCGATGGTTGGCGGACGCAACTATAAGGAGAATCAGTACAACCGCGCGTTCGCCGAGACGAGACAGCCCGGCTCATCTTTCAAGCCGATCTTGTATTTAACCGCGCTTCAACAGCAAGGGTTTACGGCTGTAACTAGATTTGTGAGCGAGCCGACCGTGTTTACGTATGACAACGGCCGGAAGCAGTACGCTCCGCAAAACTACGCCGGCAAATATCCGGATCAGGAGATCGATCTGCGCTATGCCATCTCAAGATCCGACAACATCTATGCGGTGAAGACGATTATGCAGGTCGGAGCCGAACAGGTGATCGACACGGCCCGCAAGCTTGGGATTACGGCAGAGATGGAACCCGTTCCGTCCCTCGCCCTCGGCACGTATCCGGTCAGCCCCTTCGAGATGGCTTCCGCCTTCGCGACGATCGCCGCAGGCGGCGTACGCATTGAACCTACCGCGATCCTGCGGATTGAGGATATGTTCGGACGGGTTCTGTATGAAGCGCAGCCGAAGGCGGAACGCGTCGTAGACGAGCCGTACACTTACGTCCTCACACATCTTATGCAGAGCGTCTTCGACTCCGGCGGGACCGGGCGGCGCGTTGCGGATATGATCAAGCGCCCCATCGCCGCGAAGACCGGAACGACCAACAGCGATGCGTGGATGGTCGGCTTTACGCCGGAGCTCGCCACCGCCGTGTGGGTCGGCTTCGATCAAGGGAGGGCGATTACAGCCGTAGAAGCGCATACGGCTTCGCCCATCTTCGCGGAGTTTACGGAGGAGACGTTATCCGCGGTGCCGCCGAAGCTGTTCCAAGCCCCCGACGGCGTGACGACGGTGTACATTGATCCGGCGACGGGACTTCTCGCCACCGCCGATTGTCCGAATCCGCGGCTGGAATCCTTCGTCTCCGGCACGGAGCCGACCGAATACTGCGACGCGCATGCCAGCGAGCCGGTCCCCCTCGACGAGCAGCATGATCCGAATGAGAACCACCGCAACTGGTGGGACGACTTCAAACGTTGGTGGAATAGTTAGGGGGCACGGCCGCAAAAGTCGTTCCTTCGGTATATCCCATGCCCAATTTAGCGTTCGTGGAATGTAATGTTCATACCTTCCTTGCTTCTTTTTTTGGGTTTTCATCGATGCCGATTTCGGTTTATGATGGAAGAAAAGAATGGAAGAAAGGTCGGTTGCGCATGAACGGCATAGAAATTTACCACAGGCAGTGGTTGACCGAAACAAGCGGCAAAGCATCTATCGTGATTGTGCACGGCCAAGGGGAGCACAGTGGCCGCTACGAATATACGGCTAATGCGTTGAATGCGCGGGGCTTCGATATTTATACGGGGGATCTCCCCGGGCAAGGGCGTTCCGGCGGCTTGCGCGGGCATGTGGATCGCTACGACGATTACCTTGCCGCAGTGGACGGCTGGGTTCGCGAAGCAAGGGACCGCTCCGAAGGCCGCCCTCTGTTCCTGCTTGGGCACAGCGTCGGCGGCTTGGTCGTGACCCGTTACCTGCAGACGGCCCCCGACACCTCCTTCTTGTCCGGTGTCGTCCTGTCTTCTCCCGCTTACCGTGTCCGATATCCCATTCCGCGATGGAAGGAAGCTTTAGGACTGCGTCTAGACAAGGTGCTCCCGCGGCTTCGCATGCCGAGCGGGCTCGAGAAGCAGCGAACAACGAAGAATGAAGAAATCGCACAAGCGACGGCGCAAGACCCGCTCATGGAGTACCTTGTCAGCATCCGCTTATTTAATGAGATGCTGCGCGCGCAAGCCGCCGCCATCGCCGAAGCGGACCGGATCCGCCTCCCGCTCCTTCTGCTCCATGGAGGCGCCGATGAAATCATCGATCCGCAGCAATCCCTCGAATTCGGACGCCGCCTGGGCTCAACCGATAAAGATGTGCGGCTGTTGCCCGGCTTGCACCACGAAATCTTGAACGAGCCCGAACGGGACGATGTGATTCGGGAGATTGCGGACTGGCTGGAGCGGCGCATCCATAACACCTTAAACAACCTTTAGATATGTTTCTTTAACAAAACAGGACCGCCCTGCGCGCAAACCGTACGCGTAAGGCGGTCCATTTTCACATTAGGCCAGCTTCTCTTTCAGCTCATCCGACGATGCGTTCCACATCTGCTCATTATATTCCACCAGACAACGCTTCAGCGCGGCCTTCTCCCCGTCGCTCAGCCCATCAAGAATAATGCGGCGTTTCATCGCGTAATCCATCTTGTTTACATGATCCGCAAGGATCTTCCATCCGCGGCGAGCTTCCGTATCGATCAGCATCTCGCATGCAGTCACACCCGCGTAATACGGGCCGTTCTCTCCCTTATCCACAGCCACCCACACGATCCAGCAGCGGCGGCCGTTCGGCACATCTTCTTTATTCGCCGAAAATTTAATGCGCCGTTCCACCTGACTTTTCGCGTGCAGCGCGCCCAAATCTATATACGCTTCATCGCCGTCAATAATGACCGCCGACAAATTGTTCAAGTCAATAGACCCCGCACCGAAGCCTTTATGCTCTTTATGACTCACCACATTCAGCGCGTTAATTTTCTTGCCTTTGACTTCCACTTCCAGCCACCTTCTTTCCACAAGATAATTTCTTCTATTGTAACCGATATAATCCTCAGCGGACAAACATATATATCCTCTAGAAGCTTGTCAACGGGGTGAATCGTATGAAGAAACTGCATTTCGTCCGCTGGCGTTACATTGGTGCTGCCGGTGTCGCCGCGGCAATATGGTTTGCGCTCTGGGGAGGAGGCGGGCTGGACGGGCCCGACTCCGCGATGATTTCCCCGTCTGCGCAGCCGGCGGCCGTAACCATTGCGCCGGCAAGCAATACAACTCCTGGCAATTCCGGCAGCAATGCCGTTCCGCCGGAGCCCGAGAAGCCTCCCGTCCCCCAACCGATGAGCAACCGTGTGGTAGAGTACCATATCGGCGTGGCGCTGGACGCAGAGAACAAAACCCTGAACGGAACGCAAACCGTAACATGGCGCAACCCCGGGAAGCAGCCGGTGCAAGAGCTTTATTTCCACTTGTACCCGAATGCCTTCGAATCCGACCGGACGACGTTTATGAAGGAATCCGGAGGAAAATTGCGTAATGATGAGCGCACAGAGAACAGCTACGGGTCCATGAATGTCACCTCCATCAAAACCTCCGACGGCATGGACATTACGCAGCGCATCATGTATGAACAGCCTGACGACGGCAATAAGAACGATCGGACGCTCATGAAAATTCGGCTGCCGAAGCCGGTTGCCCCGCAAGACACGATCACGCTCAACATGACTTTCGAGGTGAAGCTTCCTGAGGTATTTGCCCGTATGGGCTACAAAGGAGACTTCGTCATGGCGGGGCAATGGTTCCCGAAGGTTGCGGTGTATGAGCCTGCAGGCCGGCGCGGGCGGACAGCGGAGGGTTGGAATGCGCATCAATACCACGGCAGCTCTGAGTTTTATTCCGACTTCGGCATCTATAACGTGAAAATCAAGGTCCCAAGCAATTATGTCGTCGCCGCGACAGGGTTTCCGCCAAAACCGGCAGTCACCGACAAGAAAACAGGAACAAAAACGTACCACTTCTACGCGGACGACGTGCATGATTTCGCATGGGCCGCATCGCCGAATTTCGTATATGCGGAGGAGCCCTTCTCGTCGCAGAATGTGCCGGGAGTCAAGATTAAGCTGTACCTCGATCCCCAGCACCTGGAGCTCAAAGACCGATACATGTACGCCGCCAAGAAAGCCTTGGAACATTTCAGCCAATGGTACGGGGAGTACCCCTACAGCACGCTGTCGATCGTTGTTCCTCCAGCGGGCGCCGGCGGTGCCGGAGGGATGGAATACCCGACGCTCGTGACCGGTTGGGCCGCCGATTCCCCGAACGCGGGGTATGAGCTGGAACAAGTGATTGTCCATGAGATCGGGCACCAATATTGGTACGGTATGGTCGCCAGCAATGAATTTGAGGAAGCTTGGCTGGACGAAGGCTTTACCTCCTACGCGGAGGAGAAGCTCATGGAAGACGAGTACGGCATTCCGCCGAGCAACGTCGTGGAGGCGAGCTACATGACGAACCCGGCGTCGCTCACCCGCTTCGCATGGAATTATAAGAATCATAATCATTATTCGGAAAATGTGTACATTCGGGCGAAGCTGGTGCTGCGCGCGATCGAGCGGGAGGTCGGCGAAGCGACGATGAAACGAGTGATGCGGACGTATTTCGAAAAATGGAAATTTAAGCATCCGTCGACCGGCGATTTCCAGAAAACACTGGAATCCGTGACGAAGCGCAGCTGGGGCGAATTTTTCGATCAATTCATCTACGGCGATCAGATGGTGGACTACACCGTGGAACGCATTGAAAGCTTACCTTCCGAGAAAGGCCAATACGCCTACCGTGTAACGGTGTCCGGCCGCGGAGGCAAAGACGGCCCGGTGCAAGTGAGATTTGTGTACGAGGACGGCCAATCCGTGAAACAGGAATGGAACGGAAACGACGATTCCGTCGTATTCACCCTGCCCCCGCACACGGCCAAATTGAAGTTTGCCGTCGTCGACCCCGATTATTCGGTCGCGTTGGAGCATCAGCGCTGGAACAACTTCATGAGAACCGATGTAGACGATAAATTAGAAGAACGTTGGATGGTCGGCGCCGCCAAGCTGATTGACGCGCTGATCGGCAGATTCGTGTGGTAAGGTAAAGGGGGCGTATGTCATGTGGTCTTATGCCGCGCTCGGGTGGAGGACGGCCCGAAAAGAGTGGTTCCTGTTATTTCTGCTCTTCATCTATCAATACGTGTTCGGATACGTTTTATTCAACTATGTGAAATCTAAGATTGTTCCCCTGCTTCACCGGTATCCCGGCAGCGACCTCACGGAATTCTCTTCCCAGCTGTTCTGGCTGGAGGCGCAGTTTCGGCTCACGAAAACCGACCTGATCATGCCGTATCTTTGGACGTTCGCCATCTTTCTTGCGTTCCGCATGCTTCTGACCCCGCTGATTAACAGCGGCATCTACAACGCGCTGTCGAACGCGAAGGAAGAAGGCGGGTCGCGAAAGGCGTTCTTCCGCGGCATCCGACAATACGCCAAGCCGTTCCTCCTCCTTTACGGGCTGCAGATGGCGCTTACCTTCGCCCCGCTCGCCTGGATCGTCCCCCGCCTCGTCGAGGCGGGGATGTCGACACACAGCTGGACGGCGCTCGCCATGGAAGTACTGCCGTATCTCCTTGGATGGTTTGCGTACCAAGGCCTGTTAGACCTTATCTTTATGTACATCGGCTTCGGCATTGTCAGCGGACAGGGAGGCTGGACGGCGCTGGCTGTCGTCGGACGCCGCTCATTGCAAGCGTCAGCCCTCGGCCTGACGGTCTTCTTGATTTCCTGCGCGGTCGGCCTCGCCACCGCCGCCGCGTCCCTGTGGTGGGCCGGCTTCATTGCCGTCCTGATTCATCTGTCCTATCCTTTGGTCCGCATCCTGCTCCATTTGTGGGCCATCAGCGCACAGCATCATCTGTGGAATGCGTCAAAACCGTAAGACGAAGAACCGGCTGCGGCCGGTTCTTTCTTTTTTGCCTAAAATAGGAGAATAGTCAGGGAGGATTTCCACGGTTGCTGTCGAATCTTTAGTATGGTCAAAATAAATTGCCTAATTTCGGAGTTTTTTGGATCCGGAACCGGGGGAACCGGCATTTCGCGGGTGAATTGATCTTGCAAGTGAAGAGATCATAGGGAACCTTCAACCGAACCCTTCAGCTAACCTCGGCGGCATTGGAAGGAGAACATACGTGAAGAAGACAGCATCTTTGGTGCTTGCTTTCAGCATTGCCTTCGGCGCTTTTGCGGGGACGGCTGCGGCAAGTACACCGTTGGAAGAAGCAGTCGACGGGCTGATTGGAATCGATTACAAATATGGCGGAACCACAACAAAGGGGTTTGATTGCTCCGGTTTCACGTCCTATGTATTCGAAAAATTCGGCATCGAACTGCCAAGAACCTCTAAAGAACAAGCTACGGTCGGCACGAAGGTCAGCAAGTCCGAATTAAAACCCGGCGATCTCGTATTTTTCAATACGAACGGCAAGGGAATCTCCCATGTAGGCATCTACCTCGGAGACGGGAAGTTTGCTCAAGCGTCCAGTAAGCACGGCGTCAACATTACCGAGCTGGAAAGCAGCTATTACAAGAATAAGTATGTAACGGCGCGCCGCGTGCTTGATGAAGATGTATTCCAGAAAATCGCCGTTAAGCAGCCTGCTGCAGTGCAGCCTGTTGCTGAGCAGCCTGCCGTTGAGCAGCCTACGAAGGAAGAAATCCTTGAAGTCGCCGCATTCACCGAAGCAGCGGAATTGGCTGAAGAGGAAGCCGGCACACCGGTAGAACCGGAGGTTGTGGCGGAAACATTGAAACAAGCGTTACATTCGCAGTTATAGAATCAAAATCCCCAGTTCCCGTATCCGAAGATAAGGGCTGGGGATTTTATATGTTCATGCCACTGTTATATATTCGTCTCCACCGGCCGGGAATCGTCGCTGATCCAGTCGCTCCAGCTGCCGGCATAGAGCTTTACGTTCGTAAAGCCGATCTCCTGCAGCGCCAGCACATTCGGGCATGCCGTCACGCCGGATCCGCAGTACACAATCACTTCCTCGGCGTCCTGCAGCTGCTCGAAGCGCTTCATCTGCTCTTTCACCTTGCGAAACCGGCCCTCCGCATCCAAATTCGCTTTCCAGAACCAGTGCTTGGCGCCTGGAATATGGCCGGCCTTCTTATCAATCGGTTCGGTGATGCCGCGGTATCTCGCGTCCTCCCTAGAATCGATCAGCACCACACGGCCATCCTCTATTTCCCCCTTCTTGGCGATAATATCCTCCGCCGTCACAACCATCTCATGCCGTACATGAGGAACGAACGGCTCCGACTTGCGCGCCTCATCGATGACCGGCTCTTCCGCCGAGGACACAGTCGGATATCCCGCTTCCTTCCAAGCGGCGAACCCCCCGTCCAGTACGAATACTTTATCGTGACCTAAATACGTTAACAGCCACCACAATCTTGACGCCATTGCGCCGCCCTGCTCATCATATGCGACAACGGTGCTGGCATTCGTGATTCCCAATTCCGTCAATTTGTCGGCGAGCTTCTCTGCGGGCGGCAACGGATGCCTCCCCCCTCTTCCGTCCTCTTGAACCGGGGCGGATAAATCCTTCTCCAAATCTAAATAATGGGCTCCGGGGATATGCTCCATCATATACGCGTCATACCCCGCTTGCGGCTGACCCATCACAAACCGGCAGTCGACCACCGCCGCTTCCCCGTTGCGCCACATGGAATGCAATTGTTCCGGACTTACGATATGCCGCACGCTCAACACCCTTTCATCCGCTCGTACACATTTTTCACGCTTTCTGCTATCTTAACAAAAAGACCCGCAACATTTGAAGCGTTGTCCAAAATCATAATAATCCTGTAATAATTTTGTAAATAAAGAGAGGAAAAGACAGCCGCATGTACCCATTCAAACTTGTGCCGATGACGGAGCGGCATGCCGCCGCCATCGCCTCTTGGCGTTACCCGCAGCCGTATGAACGTTACAACAGCGAACCGTGGGAACGGCTTTCCGTTGAAGGCATAGGAATGGCCGATCCCGTCATCCGCGAGAAGCAATTCCGCAGTGTGCTGCGGCATGGAGATTTGTGCGGCTTCGCGCAATGGTTCCCGCTGTACGCCGAGCATACGCAAGATGCCGCCCCTTCCATCATACGCCTTGGAGTCGGTCTCCGTCCCGATCTTTGCGGGCGCGGACTTGGCGCGGACTTCGTCGCCTTCATCGCCGAGGAAACCGCCAAACAGCACCCCGGCGCCGCGATCGATCTGGAAGTGGCGGCGGACAATCTTCGAGCCATCCGAGCGTACGAGCGCGCAGGCTTTCGGAAAACCGACGAGTATATCGCAGCGGGGGAAGCTATCATTTGTATGGTGTGGCATTGAATTTTCACAAAACACTCTACAATTCATGTCGAAGTTTGCCGATATATAGTAGCATATAGCACTATATTTGAAAGAGTCTTTAGAATAATTCATATAGCAAAAGAAATAGAGGAGTGTGCTTTGACATGGAAAAGTCGACTTTTATAGGATTGATTCTTGGGTTTGTGGCCATCTGCGTAGGTATGATGCTTAAGGGAGCAGCGCTCATCAATCTGGTGAACAACCCTGCAGCTTACCTGATTATTTTCGCAGGAACGGTGGCGGCTGTTACGGTCGCTTTTCCGATGTCAGAGTTGAAGAGAGTGCCGAAGCTTTTCAAAATCGCGTTCATGGGCAAAAAATTGCCGCAGAAGAAGGAAATCATCAGATTATTTACGGAATGGGCGACGATTACCCGCCGCGAAGGCTTGCTCGCGCTGGAAAGCAAAATTGACGAAATTGAAGAGCCGTTTCTGCGCAACGGCATGCGGATGATCATTGATGGCAATGATCAAGACTTCGTGCACGACGTGCTGATGGAAGAGCTCCATTCCATTGAAGAAAGACATAAGGCCGGAGCGTTGATATTCTCTCAAGCAGGTACATACGCACCTACGCTGGGGGTGCTCGGTGCGGTTGTGGGACTCATTGCCGCTCTCGGCAATCTGTCGGACATTGAGCAGCTCGGTCACTCGATCTCCGCCGCGTTCGTTGCCACGCTGCTTGGTATTTTTACGGGCTATGTCATCTGGCACCCGCTGGCGAATAAGCTGAAGCGGTTCTCGAAGCAGGAGATCGAACTGAAAACGATGATGGTGGAAGGCTTATTGTCCATCCAATCCGGTGTGTCCACGATTGCGATTAAACAAAAGCTGTCGGTATATTTAACCTCTAATGAACGTCTAGAAGAGCAGAAGGAGGAAGCGGTCGGTGAACAAAAAGCGGCGCAGGCATGATGACGATGAGCATATGGACGAAAGCTGGCTGATCCCGTACGCGGATATTCTCACACTGCTATTGGCTCTATTTATTGTCTTATTCTCATCCAGCCAGATCGATCAGAAGAAATTTGACGAAATTAAACAGTCTTTCAATGCCGCCCTGAATGGCGGACCCAGCTTCTTTCAGAACATTTCACCGGTTCCGAACACGAATCCTGTGAGTATGGTGAAAAACCAAGACAGCGCTAACGCGAACATCGGCAAGGAACGACGACGCCGCGAGGAAGAGGAAGATTTACAGGAGCTGCAGCGAAAAATCAATCAATACATCGAAGAGAACAACCTTACAACGCAGCTGGAGACCCACTTGGACAGCGAGCAGCTTCGCATCACGATTCGGGATCACGCGTTATTCAACTCGGGCAGCGCCCAGCTCCGTCCGGAGTCACGGGATTTGGCGGGAGCCATCTCGGATTTGCTTGCGCAATACCCTGAGTACGAAGTGATTGTTGCCGGACATACCGACAACGTGCCGATTCGCAACTCGCAGTTCCCGTCCAACTTCCATCTCAGTACGGAACGCGCACTCAACTTTATGGCTGTGCTTCTGGAAAATCCGGATGTGCACGCAGACCGCTTCTCAAGCGCCGGCTACGGAGAATATAAACCGATTGCTGACAATAACACCCCGGAAGGCCGCGAGCAGAACCGCCGCGTCGAGGTTTCCATCGTTCGTACGATACAATAGACCCCCGTCCCCCGGGGGCTTCTTTGTGAATAAAGGGAAGTTGTGATAAGATTTACGATGATAAAAAATCGGAAGCAAAGGTGAATTGCGAAATGACTACAACATCTCTCAAACCTTATCGAGTATTGCTGTATTACAAATATGTACCTATTGAAAATCACGAGGAATTTGCGAAAGAGCATCTTGCCTTCTGTAAGGAGCTCGGCCTGAAAGGCCGCATTCTCGTTGCCCACGAAGGGATTAACGGAACGGTATCGGGTACGATCGAGCAGACGGATGCATATATGCAGGCAATGCACGCAAATCCGTTGTTTAAAAATATGGTGTTTAAGATTGACGAAGCGGAAGGGCATGCATTCAAGAAAATGTTCGTGCGTCCGCGTCCGGAGCTGGTTACTTTCAAATTAGAGGAAGATATCGATCCGAACCAATTGAGCGGCAAGCGGTTAAAGCCTAAGGAGTGGCTTGAGGCTCTCCAGCAAGAGGATGTTATCATTCTTGACGGGCGTAACTACTACGAATACGATGTGGGGCATTTCCGCAACGCAATTCGTCCGGAAGTGAAGTCATTCCGCGAATTTCCGAAGTGGATTCGGGAAAACTTGTCCCAATATAAGGACAAGAAGATCCTTACTTATTGCACAGGCGGAATCCGTTGCGAGAAGCTGTCCGGCTTCCTCATTCGGGAAGGCTTCAAGGATGTCAGCCAGCTCGACGGCGGGATTGCTACCTACGGCCATGACCCGGAAGTTAGAGGCAAGCTATTCGACGGCAAAATGTATGTCTTCGACGAGCGAATCACCGTTCAAGTGAACCACACGGACGAACAAACGGTCGTCGGCAAGTGTCTGCACTGCGGTGCGCCTTCGGAGAAATACATCAACTGCACCTACGACTTCTGCCACAACCACCACATCGTCTGCGAAGCATGCGAAGAGAAGCACGGCGGCTACTGCTCGCCGGAATGTGCGGAGAACGACGAGCTGCTGCAGGCTTCGAAAGTAAACTAATATATCTGGGGCGCGAAGTCTTCGCGCCTTTATTATTTCTTACTCAAGGATGATCACTTCGCCATCTCTCATCGCTTTGAATAAAATTTTATGCTCAATGAAATATTCCACGACGCGATCGATGGCTGCAGATTCCTTGTGATCGGACTTGTAGTGCGGAGCAAAAGCGTAGTCCACAATATGCAGACCATCCCAAACCGTTGGGTGTTGGTTTCCGTATGGTTTCGGTTCCGGGTCATCAACCAAATGAATACCCTCTAGGGTGTGTCCCAGAATAATAATGCCTGCACTGTATCCGCCATATACTTTATCTGTTCCTTCTCTATGGTACTTTTTTAAAATCTCGTCAAAACCGCTTAATTTCATCGCTTGCGCTAAGACGAACGTATTGCCGCCCCTCACCCAGATCACATCGTAATGCGAAAGCTTTTGTTCAAGCTCCATAGATTTATTGAAGTACTCTTGTAAGTCCAACAAGTCTGCATGAAACCCCAAGCTTTCCAGCTCGGCCATGTTCGCCGCATCGCTTTGCCGCCTTTTTTCCAGATCGGCAATATAGTCTACCGCATTAGGAATGTACGCTACCTTCTTATTCCCGTTCTCTGTCATTTGCTTCAATTTTGCCGCTTCATTTCCAACTCTTAATGATGATAAGTAATATTTCATGTTACAGACCCCCGGCTTCCTTCGTTTAACCATTGTTCTATTTCAGATCTTTGATCGTCATAGCGCTTCAAGGCGTTAAGTGCTGTGATCACTTCGTTAGTCCCCAGCCGCTGCTCCGCTTCATCCGTGCATTCGATCCATAACGACCGCTTCAAATTATATTCCAACCAGCCTAGCATTCCTGCAGGGCCTTGATCCAACACGGTACTCCAATCCGCTTGAATCGTTCCGGATCTATTTCTGTATCCTCTTAGGAAAGCTATAAATCTGTCTTTATCCAATGTCCCGTCCTCATCTTGCGACCAATGCATTGCGGTTTCGGCCAAGTTCTGCATCGGATTTACATAACCGGCCGCCTCCCAATCGATCAGGATCGGCTGATCCCCCCGCCACATCACATTCTTGGAATCAAGATCCCCATGACAAATCACCGTATGCGAAGCTAATTCTCTCGCCGCCTTGCCGGCTCTTGCATTCCAGTCATATAGTTGATCAATGGTTTCAGCCATCAGGTCAACCCATACCGACCCGCTCTCTTTCCCTTGCTGCAAGTAGAAATGCCAATCCGCTAACGTTGTCTCGTCCTGCAGATCCCTCTCGACTTCAAGCATCGAAAAATCGGTCATGTGAATATCGGCAAGAATGCCCCCTATGGTTTCACAGTGTGACGGATGGACATCATCATGTGTTAAACTTCTGCCTTCCACCCAATCGAACACAAGATAGTATTGATCGTCTACCCGTTGAATCGATTCTCCGTAAAATTGCTTCGCGGGAAGCGCCGGAATATCGCTGCGCGCAGCCGCATTGGCGATTCTCTCGGAATGGATCGTGTTTTGCAGCGCCTTCGGCCTTGCCATAATTTGAGGATTTAATGCCTTCACCGCATACTTCCCTTGCGTGGTTTCAACGGCAAACATTCGATGCAGCAGCCCGCCGGAAAGCGCTTTCGGGTCAGACCGCATCTCTCCCAAATTCAGCATGGAGCATAGTTTATTGAGATTTACATTGTACAGCGCACCGGCCATAGTTAACCTCCCGCCTATCGCATTATCCTAATTATCCTGTCGATTATTGGAAAGGTCAACTATAATTATTGGCCTGGTGCCGCCTCCGCGTTCTTAACCGCCAAAGGTTTCAAGGAATTGAATCAGTACGGGACCGAGCAGCACAATGAACAGGCATGGGAAAATGAAGAATATGAGCGGAAACAGCATCTTAATCGGGGCTTTCATCGCCGCTTCCTCGGCGCGCTGCTTTCGCTGGTCCCGCAGCTCTTCGGACTGCACCCGCAGCACCTGCACCATCCCGATCCCAAGCTTCTCGGCTTGCAAGATGCTGCTGATGAGCGTCCGCATTTCGTCGAGGGCTATGCGCTCTTTGAGTCCTAGCAGCGCTTCTCTGCGGGTTCGGCCAAGCCGCATCTCTTCCAAGCAACGGTAAAATTCATCGGCAAGCACGCCGTTTTTCTTCGATACAAGCTTGCCGATCGCGGAATCGAATCCGAGGCCCGCTTCCAAGCTTACGGTAAGCAGATCCAGCACGTCAGGCAGCTCCCGAAGTGCTTGCTTCGAGCGCGCTTTCGCTTTGGAAGCCAGGTACATATAAGGCAGGCGCCATGCAACGAGCACAGCCAGAAGTGTAAGCAGCGCTAACAATCCGGCGCCGGCGCGAAGAAGAAACAAGGCGTATAACACAACGACGGTCGGCAGGAACAGCCAGCAAGCAAGCTGCAGCAGACGAAACTCAACAGGTGTCATATTTAACGGGCGGCCTGCCTGCTGGATGAGCAGATCGATCCGCTCCCGTTTGCTTTCATTCATATGCCTGCGGAATTTGCGGCGGAACCACTGGGCGAACGTATGGAAAAACCGCCTTATTGTGTTTGGCCGTTCTTCTTTCGCCTCTGCGGCTGCTGACGCAGCGGCTTCCATCCCTGCCTCCGGCGAAAGATAAGCAAGCCGCTTCCTCACCCGTTCCTTCCGTTCCTGGGGAATCATGTACAGGCCATATACAACAAGGGTTATGGTCATGAAGAACGTGACATACAGCATAAACATAAGCTTACACCTCAATCGTAGTGACCTTGCGAATGATCATAAAGCCGATAAATCCCGATATGAAACCCGCCGCCAACATGCCGATCCCTACCGGGTGCGTGAACAGCGTATTGATATGATTCGGTTCCATCATATAGATCAGCACACCGATCCCGAACGGCAGAGATCCGATGACGATCCCGGACATCTTGCCTTGAGCGGTCAGCGTCTTAAGCTGCCGCTGGATTTTGTTGCGCTCCCGGATCGTCCCGACAATCGTCTCCAGAATGACCGCCAAATTCCCCCCAACCTGCCGCTGAATGAGAACCGCCTGAATCATGAGGTCTAAGTCCTCGCTTGGCATCCGCTCCTGCAAAGAATGGAGCGCATCCTCCATGGATGTGCCGTACTGCATTTCCTTCAGCACGGTATCCATTTCGGAGCGGATCGGGTCCCCCATCTCATCTACGACCGTCTTGAGCGATTGCGCTAAGCTAAAGCCTGCGCGCAAGCTGCCGATCATCGTAGACAGCATATCCGGCAGCTCGTCATTAAAGGCTTGAAGCCTGTCGCGCTGCTTCTTCTTCAGCCACCAACGCGGTACAACGAACCCAATGGCGCCGCCAATCAAGCCGAATACCCAATGCCCGAGCAAGGTGAAGCCAAGCCCCGCCGCTATCGCGGTGATAATCCAATGGAACATCACGAATTCCTCGGGCCGCAGCTGCACGCCCGCGCGCATCAGCCATTGCTCGAGCTTTGCGTTGCTTTGCTTCGTCAGCACGCGCTCGCGGAGCAATCTTTTATAACCTTGCATCTGAACATATAAATTGATCTTGGACTTATCGAGCGGTTTGCGTTTCTCCGTAGATAGCTGCAGATACGCTCTCATTCTCTTCTGAAGCTTTCGGTCGGATAAAAACACGGATTGAAACAGGAAGAAAAACAGGAAGAACACGGTCAGCGAAAAAAACAGAAGCATGAGCAGAAATTTCAATGTCATCCGTTCCATTCCTCCCGTTCGATAAATACGGTCGGCGGAATATAGATGCCTGAAGTTTCAAGCCGCTCGTAAAACTTCGGGCGAACCCCCGTAGGCACGAGCTTGCCGATAATACGCCCGGCTTGATCGATGCCGATCTGTTCAAAGACGAAGATGTCTTGCAGCACCACCGTGTCGCCTTCCATCCCTTGTACCTCTGTGATATGCGTAATTTTCCGCGATCCGTCCTTCAGCCTCGTCTGTTGGATAATCAGATCCAAGGCACCGGCGATTTGTTCACGGATCGCTTTGACGGGCAGATCGATGCCCGCCATCAGCACCATTGTCTCCAACCGGGAGATCATATCCCTCGGACTGTTCGAGTGACCGGTTGCCAACGACCCGTCATGGCCGGTATTCATTGCCTGCAGCATATCCAATGCCTCGCCGCCGCGGACCTCGCCGACGATAATTCGCTCCGGCCGCATCCGAAGCGAGTTCCGAACTAGGTCGCGAATCGTTACCGCCCCCTTACCTTCCATATTCGGAGGACGGGACTCGAGGGATACGACATGCTCCTGCCATAGCTTCAGCTCCGCCGCGTCCTCGATCGTCACGATTCGCTCATCGCTCGGAATGCATGCGGAAAGCACGTTAAGCGTTGTTGTTTTACCCGATCCGGTGCCGCCGCTGACAAAGACATTTAACCGCGCTTTGACACAAGCGTCCAAGAACGTCGCCATCTCTTCCGATAAGGTGCCGAACCGGATTAAGTCCTCCATCGTGAACGGATCCTGCGAAAACTTACGGATGGTGATCGTCGGGCCGTTCAATGCGAGCGGCGGAATGATCACATTCACCCGGGAACCGTCAGGCAGGCGGGCATCGACCATCGGGCTGGATTCATCGATTCGGCGGCCGAGCGGGGCGACGATTCGTTCAATGACACTCATGACATGCTCATTGTCGCGGAACTGTACGTCGGTGAGTTCAAGCTTTCCGCTGCGTTCCACATAGACTTGCTCCGGACCGTTCACCATCACCTCGCTCACATCAGCATCGAGTAACAAAGGATTGATCGGTCCGTACCCCGTCAAGTCATTGACCAATTCATCAACAACTCTCTTCCGGTCGATCGATCCCTGGAACGTCTCTTCCTCTTTAATGATTTCAATCGCCATCGCGTCGAGCTTCGGAATGATATCCTCTACAGGAGAGTCTTGAAGCTCTTCAAGAATCCGTTTATGGAGCCGGTTTTTCAGCTCTTGATGTTTATTTACCCTCTTCGGCTCCTTCGCGTTGACGCGGACCGGCGTCTCTCCCCTTCGCAAATCACGAAAGGTTGCGACCAGATCCTTCTTCGGAGCGCGAAGCGCATGATCTTCGGCGGCCGCTTCCTCCGTCGGGCCGGCGCTTGCCGCCATCTCGCCCTGCTTCGCTTGTATACGCTCTAACAGACTCATTGCGTCTTTCCCTCCCGCCTTCGTTACTGAAGCTTCGGCTTTGAAAACAACGAATGAAAGATGGAGTGCGGTTTCGGCTTCAGGAGAGAAATCTCCCGTCTGGAAACAAGCTGATCCGCCATACGGAACATGGCTTTCGCCACATCCGTCTTGCCCTGTCCAATGACGAACGGTATGCCGACATTGAGAGATTGGGATACGATCTGGAATTGATTCGGGATGTACATGCCGATCTCGACACCGAGAATATCAGGCACATCGCTTGCTTGAATCACGCTCTCCATCGAGGAACGATTCACGACAACCTGCACCTTGTCCTTTAACCCAAGAAGCTCCAACGTCTCCAGCATCAGCTTTGTATTTTTCATCGTGGCCATCTCCAGATTGGTCAACACAAAGATTTGATCTGCTTTCTCGATAATTTGCAGGTTTTTCTCCTGCAGCCCGACTCCTGTATCCGCCAGGACGTAATCATGCTGCTGCAGCATCAAATCGCACACGGCGGCAATGATGTCCCCGGTAATGATATCGGCGTATTCGGGGCGTTCCGGACCCGCCAACACCTTCACGCCGCTGGAGTGATGCATCAGAAAGCCGCTCAGCGCAAACGCGTCAAGCGTTTCGATGGATTCAGCGACGTCCTTCATCGAGAATGTCGGATGCAGGTCGAGTGCCAAGCAAATATCGCCGAATTGGAAGCTCCCGTCAATCACCCCGACCTTAATGTTGCTCTTCGATAATGCCACCGCCAAATTCGTTGTAATGACGGTTCGTCCGACCCCGCCCTTGGCGCTGCACACCGCAATCATTTCCCCGCGGAAGCCTTTGCCCTTCGCCGGTTCTGATCTCATCCGCGCTCCTCCTTTCCCGTTATTTCACTGCCGCTTCGCCTTCAACGGCAGGCGGCTCTTCGTTCACGCGGCTGTGCAGAGACAAGTGGATGTTTCCGTTCTCCTCCGCGTTGACGAGCTTGACGCTCTGATCCCGGTTAAGCTCCAGCGTAACGGAGCTGTACTCCGCATATACGTCGCCCTCCTCCGTCTCAATCATGCGCCGCCCGACCGCCAGTACACGAACCTTTTCAAACAGGAGCTCCGTCTCCATCTTTTCGCCTTCCCCGGGGGTACTTACGATCACGTCAACATAATCTTCGGGCTCCGTTAAGTTGGAGATGGATTGCACGAAGTTGACGCCGACAGACACGGCGCGCAAGCCTTCCTTCACCTTGCGGGAAACGAAGAGCGCCTCGTCCTTCTCATCCTTCAACCGATGGGACAAGATCGGCTCGCCCGCCGCAATGTCCGCATCCGCCAGCTTCCCTTCCACAAGGGTGAAGTCCTTCACAGCGTTCGAGTGTACGCCTAGCTCGGGTACCCGCAGCATAGTCAGCTTTGACGCCGTGATGCGTTCATTGCGGGCAATCGGTTCCGCCGCCGCTACAATTTCGATCATCTCTTCATTTACCGCAGCTTCCGCCTGATACTGGCTCATATATTGATAGAACAATACGGTCGTGACCACACCCATAGCAATGGCTAACACCAATACGAGCTTCGTTCTCATCCGTCCGTTTCCCACCTATTCTGTCAATCGAATCACGTAAGCACCTTTATCCACCGCTCCCGAATCGAAGAAGCCGGTGCCGGTGCGTTTGATAAACTTTCCTGTTATGTATGTGGCTTTCGAACTCATTGGCTCTGTAATGTAAAAATAAGCAAAGCCGGTCACCTTCACCTTTTTCAGCTGGTTGGAAGTGAAGTCATACGGTTCATACACCGGAATTAACAATACCCGTGAGCAATCCCGGTGGTCTTGCACCTCTTCAATCGAATAAGAGCAGTTCGTAACACGCTCCTGAATACTGCTGCGTGTCTTTCCGGCAATGTTACCGGTTTGTGTATCCAGAATATCGCCGATCTTGATCAGCCCTTTGTAACCGAACCGCAGGTTATCCTCGTAAGTGGAAGCACCCGGGCCGCCTAGTGCCAGAATGCCGAAATACCCGGCCTCTACTCCTGTCTGATCGACCTTCAGCTTATATTCCTGGCCGTAAATGAGCTCAATATTCTCATCGATCCCAAGCGGTGCCGCTCCCATAGCCGCTCCCATCACGCCAATCTCCGCCGCCGCCGATACGCTGACCCGGGCCGAGTCGATGCCGAAGATTCCGGCAAAGCCGAGCGGGATGTGATCGGACAGCCCGATGCGGACCTTATCCTCCAACACGATATCCAACATATCCAGATGTGCGTCTTCGCCGTGGCGCCGAAGCACCTCTTCCGCTACCGCCCGGACCGCGGCTTCCGTATTCGTTAATTCTTGGGCGGCGGAAAGCGCGGCGGCGTTGGCTGCTTTCTGCATCTGGGCCTTTGCAGCCATGAGCATCCCGCCGTCAACGGCCAATCCTGTCATCGCGAGCAGCGCCACAACGGATAAGGATGTGAGCACCGATACATTGCCCCATTCTCCGGACATAAGCTTCTGCAGCCGATGCAACGCCATTTGTGCATAACGCTTCACCATGATTCTCCACCTCACTCGACCCGAATGGTTGATGACCCTTTAATTTGTACAATTCCATCCGTTACCTCGGGCGGGAGAGGCGTTATAAAATCGAAAGGCCGCTGCAGCACCACGGTGACATACTCCCCGGATTTTCGGGTCGTGTCGTTAGGCACAATGGTAACGATGAGCTTCGCGGGGTCCGTAATACCGGTGTAATTCGCGGCAAAGGCGCGGATCTCCGCATCCGTCTTGCCCAACCCCCCTAATCGCACCGTTTCCTGCGCGGCAATCTGGATTTGCATATAACCGTAAAAGTAACGTCCCAGATCAATAATCCCAAAGATCAGCAGCAGAAGCAGCGGGGCAATTAAGGCAAACTCGGTGATCGATTGCCCCCATTGTCCTTTACACAACCGCTTTAACATGTTCATACGGGGAACAGCCCCTCCCACAATAAAGTGGCAACGGCCCCTCCGGCGATCGCCACCCCGTACGGCACCGTCGCCGACAGCGCCTCTCCCCTCCGCGGGAAAGGCATTCGGACACCGCTCTTCCATCCATACAACGTGAAGAAAACATATTTTAGAAACTTTCTTGTTTTCTGCTGAGCAAGCAAGACGCCTACCGATAACACCAATCCGATCATCGCCATGTAGATGGCCGCGCTTGCGGCAAAAGCCGCGCCCTGCAGCGCTCCGACAACAGCCAACAGCTTGACGTCTCCCGCCCCCATTCCCCCCATAAAGTAAGGAATCAAGAGTATGCCTAGGCCGGTCAGCAAGCCGAGAATCGAGCCGCCGATGCCGCCCCAGCCGCCGAACCACCCGTGCCCGGCCAGCGCCGCTCCAAGGACTGGAAATAAAACCGCGTTGTAAATTTTCCGGCTTCTTAAATCCGTAACCGTACATATGGCTAATGTCGCCAGCAGCAGTCCGTTCGCCCACGTCAACGCCATGACATGGTACCCTCCCTCGTATAGGAGAGAAGAAGGGCCCGAGCGCCGCTACGCCAGACCCTTCTTCTCTGCCCGCAATTACAAGTTTGTAGGTACTGTTTCCGCTGTATCGTTACGGCCTTTCAGCTTCCCGAGAGCGGTATCGAAGATAGAGATCACTTCGTTCCGGAATGCCGCAATAATCCCAACAACCGCTACGGCGATAATGCCAAGCACCAAACCGTATTCCGTCAAGCCTTGACCTTGCTCTTCTTTTACCAAACCGATCAATTTGTTCATCATAATCGCATGTCTCCTTTTTTACCCTATGGGATGTTTAATAGAATTCGAGCCGGTGTCCTATGCGGATCCCCGCTTCGCGAACGCGTCCCGCCGGCAGCTCCACCACCGAGCGGGCTTGCGGCAGCATCGAACCGATCCGGTACGGCATCAGCCGCTCATCACAACCAATAACAACATTTCTGGCATCCAAATAAAGCACGTCAATCGGATACTTCATAAAAAATGTGTGCACCGAACGGCAGGGTCGAATGAGAAGCGCGCAATCGTCCTTCAACGACTTCGTGAACATCAACCCGCGAAACCTGGAAAGAAATGTCGATGCCTCCCGCAAGTTGCGGACAACCGTTTCACCCGAGTCACCATTGCGCAGTTCCATGTGAAGTTCACCTCCCGAATAAAAATAACCCTGCCTTTCCGTACCGAAAGGAGGGTTGTGAGAATAAAGCTCCGTAACAATTCCCCTGATCTTTCGGTAACTGGCTGGCATAGCGCGGATCCTTATCGAGGATCCCGTCGCCTTAGCCCCTGTAGCTTTGCGCCGCTGGCTTTCGCCAGCTTTGCCTTTATCGAGATTCAGTGAAGGTTGTCTGAATCTGTCGATGGCTTAATCATAGTGGGGATTTGACAATATTTGCTATATGTCCAAATGTTTATTTTAAATTTTTATGCAACAAGAAGAACGAACTACCAAATTAGGGCAAAAAAATTAGGCCGATCTATCGCCCTTTGCAGGAAATAATGCCCACAATTGCGTTCAATTCGGCCTGTATATAGGAATAAGGTTATTAATAATTTCCATAATCTATATAAATTTTCCAATGTATGTAATTCTATGTCGATTACTGAATGCTATCCCCCGAAAGGCTCACCGTATCCATCTTGCGGCGTACCTTTCCATTACACAGCCGGCAGCCGAACCTGTACGGTCGTCCCTTCGTTCACCATGCTGTCAATCGAGATGCTCCCATGATGCTGTTCCATGATTCGGAAGCTAATCATCAGCCCCAGTCCCGTTCCCTTCTCCTTCGTCGTAAAGAAGGCTTGTCCCAGCCGAGCCAGCTTCTCTTCCGGGATTCCGATCCCGCTGTCGGCAATATTCACCAAGAGCCACTGCCGGTCCCGTACTAGCTTAATCGTGATTTTCCCTCCATTCGGCATCGCTTCCATCGCATTTTTCAATAAGTTCAAAAATACTTGCTTCAGCTTCGTCTCCTCGCAGCGGATGACGGTCTCTTCAATTCCCTCCTCACATTCCATGACAATTTCAATATTAAGCAGCAGCGCTTGCGTATTAATCAGCGTAAGTACAGAGTGGATTAACGGAACGATCCTCCGGTCCTCCATATCTTGTACTTTGGGCTTGCCCATCAGCAGCAGCTCGCTCGTAATTTCATGAATACGGTCAATCTCCGACAGCATGATTTCCGTATAAGACGGAGGCGCTGTGGAGCGATTCAGCTGCACGAATCCCCTCAGGCTTGTTAACGGGTTTCGAATTTCATGGGCAATGCCGGCTGCAAGCTCGCCGATGACGGCAAGCCTTTCGGATTGCTGCAGCAGCTCCCGGCTTCTCTTCATTTCGGTAATATCCTTCATGGTGACATATACGCCCGCTACTTTGCTCCCCGATAAAATCGGCGTATAGGTAATCTCCACATCAATCAACACGCCGTCCTTCCGGACACAGACCGCATCGAAGTGCTGCGGCCGGCCCTCGACCGCTAACAAGAATGCTCTGCGGGCGCGCTCCTTCTGGTCTTCCGGAAACCAATCTTCATGCGTCGTATGCATCCTCTCCTTCTTGCTCAAGCCAAGCAGCTGCTCCTTCGCTTCGTTCATGTCCAAGAAGGCGCCCTTCAGGTCGTATAGGCTGATCGGATCCTTCGTCAGCCTCAGCAGCCCAAGCACAACCGTTCGTTGCGATGCGTATAATCTAGAGATGATCCATACGCCCACCAGAAAAACAGCCCCGTTGAAGCTCCAATTCCACCATCCGAGCCAGACGGCTGGCAGCTTCAAGGTCATCCAATGATCCAACGCGACAGCCGCGGCTGCCGCAATACAAGCCATCAGGACCTTGACCCTCATCAAATTCGCATCACCTTCTTTCGCCATGGATAAATGGGTATGTACCGCCTCTTCTTAGCCAAAAAAGCCTAACTTCCAAAGAAGCTAGGCATTGTCAAATTTTCCATATTTACCATAACATATTTTGGCATTTTTGAACATCTTTTTTCTATCCGTAGTAAGGCGCAATCAGTACATAGACCAGTACACCGGTCAGACTGACATACAACCAGATCGGCATCGTCCAGCGGGCGATCTTCCGGTGCCTGGCATCCTGCCGGTTGAGTCCCCGAGCCGTTGTCGTCAGCGCGAGCGGCACAATAACGGCAGCCAGCACGATGTGGGTAAACAGAATGAAATAGTACGCCGACCGCAGGAATCCTTCTCCTCCGTATGGCGTAGATTCCGTTAAGAAGTGATACGAAATGTAAGACAGCAGAAACAGCGTTGTCGAAATGAATGCCGCAAAGATGAATCTTCGATGTGTCCGGATGTTGCGTTTCTTGATGAAATACCACGCAGCCAGCAGAAATACGAAAGTAAAGCTGTTAAAGATCGCGTTCAGCAACGGCAGGAACGTCCAATCGTACGCTTCCGCTCCTGCCGGTGCCGGCATGCGGTCCAGCAGCGCCACCACCACGTACACAACTATTGTGACAATCCAGATCAGAGGCTTATAATTTCTCGGTTGCACCGTTCTTTCCATGGGTTCTCCATCCTTTGCAATTCGTTCTCATCTCATCATAATGAAAATGGACGGCTCGACGCAAATGGTCTAACCCATAATTAACGGAACGTTCACATATGCGCCAACGCAGCGGGGGACATCATGCCCGCTTGTTCCGCGGACGGCTCTTTAGAGCCCCCCATCTGCAGCTGGTACATCTGATAATACTTGCCCTTCTTCATCATCAGTTCCTCATGGCTGCCCCGCTCCGCCACTTCACCCCGATCCAGCACAAGGATTAAATCCGCGTTGCGGATGGTCGATAACCGGTGCGCGATGACGAACGTCGTCCTGCCTTGCTTTACGACATCCAGCGCATTCTGAATGACCGCTTCCGTCTCCGTGTCGATGTTGGAGGTTGCTTCATCCAGGATGAGAATTGCTGGGTCATAAGCGAGCGCGCGAGCGAAGGAGATGAGCTGCCTCTCCCCTGCGGATAACGTGCTGCCCTTCTCAATGACCGGCTCATCCAATCCTTGCGGCAGCGATGCCAAGAGCCGTTCGCCCCCTACATCGCGCAGCGCCTTCTCCGCCATCTCCCGGGTAATGGCCGGATTGCCGAGCGTAATGTTTGACTCGATCGTACCGGTGTAGAGGAACGGATCCTGCAGCACAATCCCCATATGCTGCCGGAGCGCTTGCCGCGGAAGCGTCCGGGTATCGATGCCGTCCACCGTAATTTTTCCGGAATCAATGTCGTAGAAGCGGAATAGCACGTTGAGGACGGAGCTCTTGCCCGATCCCGTATGCCCGACTAGGGCAACGGTCTGCCCTTTCTTCACCTCGAACGAAATCCCCTTGAGCACCGGCTCTCCTTCTTTATAGGAAAACCATACGTTTTCAAACTTCACATGGCCTTCATAACGGGGAATCCGTTCATCCGACACGTCCTCTCCCTTCTCCTCTAAGAGCGCGAATACCCGCTCCGCGCTGACCAGCGCTTGCTCCAGATTCGCCAACTGGTTGACGATGTTGACGACCGGCTGGAACATCCGGTTCAAATAATCGACGAACGCGTACAGCACCCCGAGAGAGATAGCCCCCTCAATGCCGCTGATCGAGATGCCGCCGAAGTACCAGATCATCGCCACGAACGCGATGTTCCGCAGAACACCTACCAGATTGTGCGACGTCAATGAGTTCAGGTTCAACATTTTGTTGCGGTAATCGAAATAACGCGTATTGAGTGTCTCGAATTCCTGCTCCGTCTTCTTCTCGCGCCGGAACGCCTGAATGATAGGCATTCCTTGAATCGACTCGTTAATCATGCCGTTGATTTCGCTTAAGGTGGAGCGGATGACCCGGTTGTAGCCGGTCGCAAATTTGCGGTAGATGACGATCCACAGCGCCAGAATCGGAATGATCAGCATGCTGATCAGCGCAAGCCTTCCATTGATGAAGAAGAGAGCGCCTAAGATGGACAAAATGTATAAGCTTCCCGAGAAGAAGTTCGCTAAGACGTTAACGTAAAGATCTTTTAGGGCTTCCGTATCATTCGTGATCCTCGAAACGACCTTCCCCGCCGGCAAGTTATCGAAATAACGGACAGGCAGCCGGTTAATATGCGCAAACACATCGTCGCGCATCTTCTTCACGATTCGGTTAGCCGAGGTTTGCAGGAAGTACGATTGCCCCCATCCGAAAAGCGCGGACACCAGCATCAGCACGAGAAACACCGAAGCCAGCTTCAGCACGCCCGAAATTTCCGGCCGATAAAACTCAAACACCTCTTGGGCGGTTAGAGGGATCACTTCGTAATGCCGGACATTGCCGTTGCGGTCAATCGTCAATTGCCCGCCGATCAGCTTGCGTGCCCCGTCTTCCGCAATACCGCCGGGGACAAAGACATACTGGCGCCCGACCTGCAGCACATTCGCCCGATCCTCAGCTGCGGCGAAAGGCGCTCCGCCCGCAAATTTATCCTCCCGCTTCCACAGCGACCCATTGTAGCGGACGGCGAACTCATCTGCGGTCTCCACCCGATACCATGGTTGTTCAATACCCGAAATATGAACGTCAATCATGCGCATCGCGATAAACGGCCCCGCGATTTCCGCCATGATGGCAACTAAGAGCATGATCAGTGCAAAGATAATCGTCTTCTTGTAATGGAGTGCATATTGGAAGAGGCGCCTGGCGGGTTTCATCCCGCTTTGCCCTAATTCCAGTTCATCATAGTTCATGGGTATTTATTCTCTCCCCTCTAAGCTCGCTTCTGCCTGCTGGCGCTCGTATTGCTCCCGGTACCAGCCGCCAAGCCGCAGCAGTTCGTCATGAGTGCCTTCTTCCACAATCCGGCCTTGGTCCATGACGATAATGTGATTTGCATGCTGCACGGCGGAAATACGGTGTGACACGATCATCGTCGTCTTCCCTGCGCGCGCCCTGCGGATATTGCCGATAATCTCCGCTTCCGTCTTTGCGTCAACGGCCGACAGCGCATCGTCCAACAGCAAAATTTGCGGATCGGTGAGCAGCGCCCGCGCAATTGAAATTCTCTGCTTCTGTCCGCCGGAGAGAGCGACACCCTTCTCCCCGACCAGCGTCTCGAGCCCGTTCGGCAGAAACTCAAGGTCCTTCTGAAATGCCGACAATTCGATCACTTCCTTCAACCGTTCCTCTCCCGCCTCATGGTTCGCGAAGAGGATATTTTCCCGAATCGTCCGCGAGAACAAGAACGGGTTTTGCGGCACGTATCCGATCCAACCTTTCAAGTCCTCATACGCAATCTTCTCCAGCCTAGTACCCGAGACGGTAATCGCCCCTTCGCCAACCGGATATTCCCGCAGCAGCTGTTTCACAAGCGTAGTCTTGCCGCTTCCCGTCCGACCCACAATCCCGAGCGTCTGTCCCTTTTCCAACACGAAGTTAATGCCCTCGAGGTTGTTTCCTTCCGCGGTCGGATACCGGAAAGTCACATTGTCGTAACGGATCGTTCCCGCTTGATCCACCCTCTCCGGCTGCTGATCCTCTTCCACGTCAGGCGCGTATGCGAGCGTCTCGTTAACACGATCCAAGGATGCGTTGCCGCGCTGCATAATGTTAATCAGCTCGCCGATCGCGAACATCGGCCAGATCATCATCCCCAAGTAAACGTTGAACGTCACCAGACCGCCAACCGTCAGTTCACTTTGAAACACCAGGTAAGCGCCGTAACCAATCCCTATCAAGTAACTCAATCCAACCAATATTTTCACAGCGGGCTCGAACAAGGCATCGGTCTGAGACACCGCAATATTTTTATCCAGCACATCCTGCGTGACGGCCGCAAATTCCTTCTCCGCGGCACGTTCCTGCACGTAAGCGCGGGTTACCCGAATGCCGGATACGGTCTCCAGCACGCCGTCGTTCATATCGCCGAACGCGTCTTGCGCCTTCTTAAACCGCTCCATAATCCACTTGCCGAGAATTTGAATGCAGATCGCCAATATCGGCAGCGGAAGAAGGGCTGCAAGCGTCAGCTTCCAGGACACAAGCACCGCCATGACGACGATCAGCGTCAACGTCCACACCGTCGAATCGACCAAAGTCAAAATCCCAAATCCCGCCGTCATCGACACATCCTTCAAGTCGTTGGTCGCCCGCGCCATCAAATCGCCGGTGCGATGCTTCTCGTAGAAGGTAGGCGTCATCTTCAGAAAATGCCGCATCATCCGCGAACGCAGCATTCGTTCCACGACGAAGGCGCCGCCGAACAGCCGGTACATCCAGGCATATGTAATGCCGTACGTAACGATGAGCAGCACACTGAGAATCAGCAGCGTCTGCATCATTACCTCTCTAGTAAGCTGGCCTTGCTGGATGCGGTCCACCGTATCTCCTACGAGCTTAGGCGGGATGATCTCAAGAAACCCCACCAAGATGAGCAGCGGAATCGCGATCGCATATCGCTTCCACTCCAACCGAAAAAACCAACCCAGCTTCCCCAATACAGATAACATCTAATTCTCTCTCCTCCTTGTATCAACCGGCAAAAAAAGCACACCGCTATTCTAGTCAGCAGTGTGCTTTCTCATTCCCATGAAAAATGAAAAGCGCACGCCACGATCCCATCATGATTCGTGACCTGCGCATAAGCTTCGCGTAAAATACTTCCGCTTGTCAGAAGGGCATCCCGGTGTCGAAGGACCCTCTACACAAATGCGGAAACGAAAGCAGCGTAAGCGTTGGCCGCGTCATCATGACGATTCGTAATCAGATGGAAATTGGGATGAACAATCATGAAATTCAGCATACCTAGCTCGCTCCTTTCGTAATAGAATGTTTTTGATTGACTGGTTACAAGTGGTAAATTACCACGGGACTTGAAGAACTGTCAACTCTTTTTTTTCAACCGGCATGAATCGACGAGTTCCGTTCTCCTTCGTCCGGATGCGGATCCGGCACAAGGCCCATCTTCTCGAAAACGAGCACCGTATTCCGGACCGACGTCGCGTTCAGCCGCGGAAACCGCGGCGAAAGCAATTGAGTTAACGTTTCCACGGAAGGACGGCTCCCGCCCTGCCGATAAAGAAGCTCCAATACAGCGCTCCGCTGGGGAGAAAGCCGAATATGAAGCTTCTCAAGCTTCTCGTGCGCTTGTTCCAGTGTGAGCTTTTCACTCCCGGCCATGGGCCGTCCCTCCCGCAAATTTATAATTAGTCTAAGATGATACTAATTATAGCATATTCGAGATGAGTTGAAATGTTATTCCCAAAGAAATGAAGTGCGCAAGCGTTTCGCCGCGCACTTCCTAACGTTATCCTGCCGCTGGATTAGAAATTGAAATTGTCCGGATCTGAACCGTACCGGCGATTCTGGTTCATCGCGTCGATCGCCGCCATCTCTTCGCTTGTCAGCTCAAAGTCGAACACATCCGCGTTTTCGCGAATGCGCTCCGCCCGCACCGACTTCGGAATCACGATGACACCGTTCTGCAAATCCCACCGGAGCACGACCTGCGCCGGCGTCTTATTGTGCTTCTTCGCGATCGTCACGAGTGTCTCATGATCGAGGTTATTACCCTGCATCAGCGGGCTCCACGCCTCCATGCGGATGCCTTTGTCATTGCAGTACGCCAGCAGCTCCTTCTGCGTTAACAGCGGATGGCATTCCACCTGGTTTACCGCCGGAACGACGCCCGTATCTTCAATGATCGCCTCCAGATGGTGAATATGGTGGTTGCTGACGCCGATCGCGCGAACCCTTTGGTCCTCATAAAGCTTCACTAACGCCTTCCAGGTTTCTCTGTATGTAGCCTTCACCGGCCAATGCACCAAGTACAAATCCACATAGTCGAGCCCGAGCTTGTCCAGACTCGCCTCATACGCCTTCAGTGTGGAGTCGAAGCCTTGGTCCGAGTTCCACACCTTCGTCGTAACGAAGAGCTCCTCCCGCTTCACGCCGCTTTCCTTGATCGCCTTGCCGACGCCAACCTCGTTCTTATACACGGCCGCGGTATCGATGCTCCGGTATCCATGGGCGAGTGCCGCCGCAACCGACTGCACCACTTGGTTGCCGTCCTCCACCTTCCATACGCCAAGTCCGAGCCACGGCATCTCTACGCCATTGTTTAATGTAACGGTATCTGTAAGACTTTTGGCCGTCATCTGCTCCACCCATTCCTTTCCTGATTTGAAGTCAAGTTTACTATAAACAAACCGCTGCTTACTTTCAACCGAAGCCATCCTCAGGGTTGGAATGATATGGTAATATGGTGAAAAAGGAGTGTGAGCAGATGAAGGACCTATTTGTTGCTATGCTGCGTCATATGGCGTGGTCGGATCAGAGGCTGGGCGAAGCGCTGCTGGCAGCGGGAGATGCCGTTCCGGAAAAGGCGGTCGGGCTGTATGCGCATGTCGTTGCCGCGGAGCTCGTATGGTTATCGCGATTGGAAGGCAGGGAAGGCGGGCAGCAGCCTGTTTTTCCCCAGTGGGATATTGCGGCCGCTGCGGAAGCTTCTGCACGAGCGATTGCGGGGTATGAGCGGTTTATGGAGGAACATGCAGATTTGGAACGTACGATCGTCTACCGCAATTCGACAGGAACCGAGTTTCACACCGCGATCCCCGACGTCTTGACGCATGTGTTCCTGCACGGCAGCTATCATCGCGGTCAGGTGAACCTGCTGCTGCGCGGCGCCGGCGCGGAACCGGTGAATGTCGATTACATCACTTTTGTACGGGAACCGTGACCTTGAACTGGAAATCCTCCAGTCCAACACGTCAAAGTCAGGCGAAATAAACAACTGGACTGGAATTTCTCCTGTTCATAGTGCCGATTTCCGCCGATAACGGTTTCTTGACGGAAATAAACAGGAGGATTTCCAGTCCAGCTAACTAATTTGCGGGATTTCCGAAAAATATACTGGAGAATTTCCTGTTCACCACAACGACAGCTGCTCCGGCGGCGGTTCGCCGCGCGATTGGCCGAGCATCGCCATCAGCCGCTTCGCGTTGCCCGCGCCGTGGCCGCCGGAGTTGTTGTTGAAGATGACGCAGATGTCCCGCGTCGCCGGGAGCATGTCCGACAGGATGCCGATCCACTCCTCCAGCTCCGCGTCGGAGTAGTCGTATAAATATCGGACGGCCCGCCAGTTCGAGCCGTTCCCCTTCGCGTTCCAGCCCGATATGTTGCGCCCGTGAAACCGCACAATCGTCCGCTCCGGATGCGTCGGCACCGGGATGAGCGGAATGGAGCCGATCCCCGCCTGGGGCTCGTCGCACACGCTGTGCATCCATCCTTCGCGCTCCATAAATTCCAGCGTCTTCTCCGCCATCTCCGGAACGAACCAGCTGCGATGCCGAAACTCCAGCGCCACAGGGGCGTCGCCCATGAGCGCCTTCGCCCGCCGCAGCACAGCGACGTTCTCCCGCGTGCAATCGAACCATGGCGGGTATTGGAACAAGTACGCCCGCACCTTCCCGGCCCGCTCCGCCGGCGCGAAGGCCGAACGGAAGGCGCTGAACATCGCCGCCTCCTGCTCCTCCGTCAGCTCGCCAAGAAGGGCGTCCCCGGCTGGCAGCGTCTCCCCTTGCAGCAGCTTGGCAAGCGCCCGCCGCCCGGTGTCCCGGTCATGGCCGGTCATGCTTTGAAACGCCTTCACGACAAAGCCGAAGTCATCAGGCGTTTCGTTCACCCAGCGCTGCACCGTCTCTTCGGCAGGAATCGCGTAGAAGGAGCTGTCCACCTCCACCACGGCGAACTGCTTCGCGTAGAGGGACAGCTTCCGAGCTGCGCCTGTGCCCGGGGGATAGATGTCATGATCTCCCCACCCCGCCAATCCGACCGCCACCCGCTCAAACTCCGACAACGTCACGCGTCCGCGCCTCCTCGGTTCTTTTTCACCAGCTTCAACGTCGCTACAATGAGAAAACTGACAATGACCAGGAGCAGCCATGAACTCATCTTGCCAAAGCTGACCAGCCGCCACGCCCGCTCTTGGTCGGGATATTGCCACGCTCCGAAGAACGTTGCGATATTTTCAGCAATCCAAATAAAGAAGCCTATCAATACAAAAGACAGCGCCAAGGGCATCCGGTACCGCTTCACTCCAACCCTGTACTCTACCCATGTTCTCCAAAATACGATCAGCACAAGCCCCGCTAGCCACCACCGAATATCAAGCCAGAAATGATGCCAGAAGAAATTCAAATAAATGGCGGCGGCAAGCGGTACGGCAAGCCAGAAGCTGGGCCACCGGACAAGCTCCACATCGAGCCTTCTCCACGCTTGGCATAAATAACTCGCAACACTCGCATACATGAATCCGCTGTACAGCGGTACACCGAACACCTTCGAATACGCAAATTCCGGGTACGACCAAGAGCCCATATGCACCTTGAAAATTTCCAGCGCGAGGCCGATCAAGTGAAACACCGTGATGACCTTCAACTCATCCCGCGTCTCCAAGCCCGAGCTCACCATCCACACCTGCATCGCCAGGCAGATGAGAAGCAGCCAATCGTACCGCGGCAGCCACGGCAGCGGGACGAATTTCGTAATGGCGAGCGAGGCGAAAATGACGACGGGAAACACGCACGACAGCGCCTGCTGCCAGCCGAAGCGGATGAGCTGCATCATGGCGATTCGGCTGTGCTGCCGATGCTGGCCTGCCACTCCCAATCCGGACGGGCGAGCTCATAGATTCGCAGCGTCCAAGTGATTGAGATCGGCTTCTTCTTCGGATCGCCCCGGCGAGGAAGTGAGCTTGTCTGCGGCGGCAGCTTTGCGGCTTCCAACGCTTCTACCCACGGCTCCATAAGCCCCAGCTTTGGTGCAAGCAGTTCAATGATGCCCTGCGCTATCTTCTCCGCGCGCTGCTCCGTCATGTACGGCAGCCGCTCCGCAAAGCCGGACAGAAGCGCCCACTCATCGCCGTTGATCCGCTCCCGTTCCCAAGCTTCCAGCGTGAAATCCGGAAGCATCGGACGCCATTTGAGCAGCATTTTATCTATACGTTTGCGCTTTCTCCGCTCTCCGCCTTGCTCGTACACGACGACCGTGCCCGCTGCGATATCGCCGAGCCGCTTGTCATTCGGGTGCAAAAAGCTGAACAGCGCACCGACAAAATACATCGCCGGCAGCATGTCGACGATGCGCAGCAAATTGCGGATCGCGGAAGCCAAGAAGCTGATCGGCCGGCCATTGTCCTGAATGACCCGAATGCCCATGACGCGCTTGCCGACGGTCCGCCCGCCCGTCACGTACTCGCCGATCAGAAAATATCCGAAATTCAGCAGCGTGAACATAATGATCATCACGGAGACCATCCATTGCTCCGTCCACTCCGCGGCAGCGCCTTCCGGCAGCAGCTCGACAATCAGCATGCCGAACAGCGCGAAGCCGATATTGATCAACAGCAGTAATAACAAATCTATAATTTGAGCGCCGGTCCGGCTGCCGATGCCCGCCGTTTCGAAGCGCAGCTCCACATGCTCCGGTGTCGTCACCGTCAGCCTCCGGCTCCATTCCTCCGCATGAAAGCCGATCATCTATTGCCTTCCCCCTTACATCCGATCTGATATAATACGTGTATGCCTTCTCAGGAAAGGAGCTTCACCTATGGATTTGACTGCATTCTTGAAGAAACATACGCCGGTATGGAACGAGCTGGAGCGCCGCATCGGTCAGCTGTCCCGCCGCGGGGCGAAGCCCACAGCCGAGGAGATTGAACGGTTTACGGCGCTGCACAAGCAGGTATCGTCCCATCTGGCATTTCTTTATACGCACTACCCGTCGCACGAGGCGGCCGTACATCTGAACAAGCTCGTCGCCAAGTCTCATAATTTGCTGTACCGCGACCAATGGAGCAGCACGGAGTCGCTGCGCGCCTTCTTCCAGAGCGGCTTCGCCTCCATGCTGTCGGCACGCGCCCGCTTCATTGCCGCCGCGGTGCTGCTGATGCTCGTCGGCTTCCTCTCGGGATTTATCGCCGTATGGATCGATCCTCTAAGTTTACCGGCCATCGTTCCGCCGGAATATGCCGGCGTCGATCCGAACCAGCTGACGGAGGACCGCGGCGAACTTGCTTCCGGCATCATCTCCACCTCGATCATGACGAACAATATCCGCGTGGCGATTCTCGCCTTCGCCAGCGGCATCACCTTAGGGCTCGGCACCGTGTACCTTCTTGTGTACAACGGGATCCTCATCGGAGCACTGGCCGCCGTCTTCCATAGAGCCGGTGAGTCCTATGCGTTCTGGGCGTATATTCTCCCGCACGGAGTCATTGAGCTGACAGCGATCTTCATTGCCGGCGGCGCCGGGCTGTACATGGGGTACATCATCATGGTGCCAGGGCCGTTCTCCCGCAAATTCCGGCTGGTGACCGCTGCCAAGGAATCCGCACAGCTCCTGCTCGGCACGATTCCGCTCTTCATCATCGCGGGCATCATCGAAGGGTATATTACACCGACGCAGCTGTCGTTAGAGATGAAATATGCCGTAGCGCTGCTCACCTTCGTGCTGCTTGCGCTGTACCTCGCGTACGGCCTTAGAAAATCGCGTTACAACGCGTCCCTGGCCTTCATCTCCAAGTAATTGTTGACGGCGGCGAGCGCAAGCTCGTTCGCCGGCACATCCAGCGCCTCGATCCCGAGCGACGCCATCTTCGCGCTGAATTGGCGCCGATCCTCCATAAATTTATATGCCGTACTTCTGACGTAGGCATCCTTCACCCGTTCCACCTTGATCCGCGACCACTCATCCAACACCGGATCCTGCAGCGTCAGCATCAGCACCGGATGCGACCGGCGGAGCCGGATCAAATACGGCGCCAGTTCGGATTCGAACAGCGCATTCTCCATATCCGTAAACAGCACCAGCAGGCTGCGCTTCTTCTGGACGCGGGCGATATGCGACAGCGCCTGCGCGTAATTGGATTCCGCCGCATCGCTCTTCACATCGTACACCGCATCGATAATCGTCTGCAGATGCGCCATCCCTTTGCCGGGCGGCACATAAGAGGTCAGACGCCCCGAGAACGTAAGCGCGGCGACTTGATCGCCCCGCTGCAGTGCAACGGCCGCAAGCGTCAACGCCGCTTCGAGCGAACGATCCAGCTTGGTCTGACCTTCCAGCTCGACACCCATCAGCCGCCCGCAATCGATCAGCAGTGTGACGATCTTGCCGCGTTCCGGCTGATACAAATTCACCTTGGTGGACAATGTCCTTGCCGTCGCCGACCAGTTGATCGCCCTTGAGTCGTCGTCGGGTGTATATTCGCGGATTCCTTGGAAATCCGTTCCCGTCATCGAACGGCGATAGACGCGCTTCCCATCCAATATCAAGCTTCGCTGCATCGATGCGAGCATACCGCGAACGCCGCTTAAATCAGGCAATACGCGGATATCCTGCTCGCAAGGAAGATGCGCCTGCCGCTGCCACAAGCCATAGGAACCGAGCAGCCGCACAAATACGGTGCTGAGCGTATAGCGCCCCCGTTCCTTCGGTCGTACCGCATAAGGAACTGTGATCGCGGCGGTTCCGCCCGCGACGGCGGATGACGTCGGCAAGTAAGACGGTTCCGGCACGAACGTCGCCGGCAGATCGTCTTCGATCCGCCACCCGCGCGGCAGCCGGTCGCCGGCGATGCGCACCGTTACCTTCACGGGAAACGGGCGGCCCAGATCGACCTGATCCGGCGCCTCCCGTTCGGCGCTCAGCGCAGAGAGCGGCGGCAGCGTCAGCAAGTCGAGCGCGCTGAATACGGCGAGTACGCCGTTCCACGCCCAGAATACCACCGCGCCTACCGACGGCTCCACCGCGTACACCCCGGCGGTGACCGGAGCCCCTGCCGCGAGCCACACCGCTAACCGCGGCGTCGGCACAAAGCGCAGCTTATCGCGGAACCGGAACCGCGGCGAGCGTTTCTTGGACGATAACGTCACTCGTCACTCCCTCCAATTCCGCCTGCGGCGCGAGTATCAGGCGGTGCCTCAGTGCCGGGCGCGCCACCAGCTTCACGTCGTCGGGCGTTACATAGTCGCGGCCGTCGAGATACGCCCAAGCCTTCGCCGCGTTCAGCATCGCGATTCCGGCGCGCGGGCTCGCCCCGAGCAGCACCTTCTTATTCCCGCGGGTATGGCGCACGATGGAAGCAACGTAGGACACGATGCCGTCCTCTACCGTCACACGCCGCAGCGCCTCGCGGTGGCGAAGCACGTCGTCAAGACCGCATACCGGTTCAACCGCCTCTTCATCCGCCGCAGCCGCGCCGCCGAGTCCGTGCATTTTATAAATATCCCGCTCTTGCTCCTCCCCCGGATAATCGAGCGTCAGCTTAAACAGAAATCGGTCCAGCTGCGCTTCCGGGAGCGGATAAGTGCCTTCGTATTCCACGGGGTTCTGCGTCGCAATGACGAAGAACGGTTCCGGCAGCTTATGGGTTTCCCCTTGAATCGTCACTTGCCGCTCCTCCATCGCCTCGAGCAGCGCCGATTGGGTTTTCGGCCCGGTTCGATTGATTTCGTCGGCAAGGAGCAGGTTGCAGAATACCGGCCCCTTCACCGTGACATAGCGGTTTTCGTGCAAATTGTAGATCACGTTGCCCGTAATGTCGCTCGGCATCATATCCGGCGTAAATTGCACCCTGCGGTACACGCCGTCAGTAAGCGCTGCGAGCGTGCGCGCGAGCTTCGTCTTGCCAAGCCCCGGGACGCCCTCAAGCAGCACATGCCCGCCCGCGAGCATCGCCGCGACGACTAAGCGCACGTTCGTCCCTTGCCCGAAGATCGTTTCCTCCATCCGTTGTACTAGCTGCTGCATCTATTTGGCCTCCTCAATTATGTTCATGGTATGCTCTAAAACCGCGCTGTCCGCGAGCAGATCTTTATCGCTGTAGTGGACGCGGCCGCCCGCTTCGCGTGTCCTGCGGAGCGACTCCCACCGTTCCAACAGCTCCGGCAAGCCGTCCGGTAGCCGTCTCCCGCTGCCTGCCGCGCTGTCCGCGCCGCGAAGGAGCTGCGCCGCGCTCGGTGAGGCGGGAATGCCCCCGCGCACCTGCAGCACGCGATTCAACCGCTGTACGCTGTGGTCCAGCGCCTCGAAGGCGAGCCGCCCCCGCCGGTACCAGCCGGCCACCGCCAGCAGCGTCTCGTCGCCCCGGCGCACGGTGAACGAACGGGGCGTATAGACAGGGCCGAACCGCTTCCCTTTCCACCACAGCCATACCGCCGCCGCAAGCGCCGCCTGCGCGAGCCCCGCCAAGAGCCACATCGGATACACCTGCGTAATGCCCGGGGAAACCGAGTAGCCATGATGGTATTCGTCAAAATAGACCGTCCGCCCCCGCAGCAATTCCCCTCCGATGAGGCGCCAAATCAGTTCGAAATGCGATTGATCCAAGATGCGCTCATTCGTCAGCCAATCCGACGTTAGGGACAGCGTCACGCTGCCGGCGCCGACCTGCTGCTTCACCGCAAGCACGCCCGCCTCGTCGCGAAGCAGCACTTCGGTATCCTGCAGCAGTCCCGTTGATGGAGCGCCGTCCGTTCGTTCCAGCCTCAGTTCGGTCGCAACGTCAGCCTCATATACGTCCTCAACTCCGCTCCCGAAGCGCGCGGTCACCATTCCATCCGCTTCCTCGGGGTCCACATATACCGGCTCCCAGCCTTCCACCCAACCGGGGTACGAGCCGAAGATGACGACGTCATTCCCCTGCCCGGCCCATTCCATCCACCGGTCCGCCGACTCCTTCGTCACACCGAACGGCTCCACCGACACAAACAATTGGCCGTTCTCTTCCGGCAGCCGCTCCGGCGCCAGACGCCATTCCCTTACCTTGGCGCCCTGCTGCTCCATTAACAGCCTAAGCCCTTTCACGCCGTCCTGATCCGGCGAGAATGACAGATACGGCGCGTAATCGGTCAGTCCCGGCCGCGCGAGCATCAAGCCTAACGCGATAAACAGAAAGATACAAACCGCCAGCGCGCCATGCAGCTTCACAGATCGGTTCATGCCGCGCCACCTCCCGTCCCGGCCGCATGCTGAGCCGCGGCAATCGCCGCCTCCACCTGAAGCCGCCACGCTTCGTATTCCTCGGCAGTGATCGGCCGTTCCCCATACCAGACGGTGTCGAAGCGCAGCGCCGACTCGCGAAACAGCGGCACCCAGCGGCCGCCTCTGCCCTCAAGCTCAGCCGCGTATTCCCAGTTCGTCTTCCACGCCGCGACGCGGAGCAACTCTTGCTGCTCAAAGCTTAACAGGAGCGCCAGGAACAATAGCCGCGTCGCCTCCCGGTAATCGCCGCGGGCCGCGGCTTCCCGCGCCCGCGCCGCTACGTCAACAGGCGGCTGCTCCAGCTCCCTACCGCGGACGACCGCCTTGCGCCGCTTCGCGCGGCGTTCCACCCAGATGAGACGGAGCAAGAACCAGCTCAATCCCAGCAGGGCCAGCATCCCTCCCGCGATGATGAAGTAGCCCAACACCTCGCTCGAACCCTCGGTCATCTCGATCTCGGGGAACAGCCTGCCCAACGCTTCGAACAACTCGTTCAGCAAGCGGATCAGCAAGTTCTCGCCTTCGCCCGAGTCCTCTTTCATATATGCGGTAAATTCGTCGCCGGACAAAATCTCCCGCAGCGCTTCCTTCTCAGCTTCATACCCAACCATGTTCCGCATCATGCCTCCGCAGCCGCCGTCTCCGGCGCTTGCGGTCCCTTCAAGCGGATGAGCAGCGCTTCCACATCCTCCGCGTCATTACGGATTTGCTGCACACGGTATGTGAGCGTGTAGGTGACGATGCCGATCGGCACAACCGCACAAAAGATGAGCAGCGTAAGCAACAGTCCCGTTACGCTGACGCCAAGGGCGGCAAACACGAGGGCGAACGCCACAAAGAACACATACGATAATGACCCGTAAATGAGGTACACCGCGAATAAACGCCAGAAGCCTCTGCGCGTCAAGATCCAGCTACGTCCAAGACCGATGCCTTCCCCTTCAAACAACACAGGCGGCAAGAAATAACCGAACCGAATCAGAAAATAGTAATACACGATCATTCCGCCGTATGTCACAACAATATACACGATAAGAAATGAAATACTCGCGACGCTCACAGCCGCATCGGAACCCGAAATGGCGGCCGATGACATCGCGACCCCGCCGTACATCAGACTGGCGATCCCCATCACCATGGATACGCCCATATAGACTCCTATCGAGAGAAGCAGATATAGCATGCAGTTGCCCAGCACACGCCCGTACTTCTTCCATGCCTCCCGAAGAGCCCCCGAGATCGACGCCTCTTCGCCGTTCAACGTCTGATTCGTAAGGATAACGGCAGCGGCGACATAAACCGGCAGTACAAGAAATAAGAGCACCAGCACAAGCACGATCATTCCGGTAATTTTCAGCCACAATGCTAAACCGCCGTCGAAGAATGCCTCAGGAAACCGGCTCATCCAGAACCGGTCCATGTCGTCAAAGCGGAACTCAGGAACGAGCGGCAGCGCCCCCACGTTGACGAGCAGTACATTTGACAGCAAATATGCCGGACCAAACGCGATCAATGTCAACAGAAACAGCGGAGTGAACAGCCTCCGATACACCTGGAACGATCGATCCAGCATTTGCCCTACGCCCAAAGGGCGAAGTGTCATGCGATCCATCATACGCCTCCCA
>Ga0182742_1000549_pt1 | contig 57666 bp, 55 predicted proteins | sample eDN5th37CBELigMG_FD_128880 | JGI IMG/M metagenome (GOLD analysis project Ga0182742, IMG submission 128880) | Enriched Miracle-Growth compost microbial communities from Emeryville, California, USA - eDNA 5th pass 37_C BE-Lig MG (version 2)... ...
CGATCGCGCGCGCCGTGACGAGGGTGCGCCAGTGGTGCTCCTTGCGCGGACCGCGCACCCACTCAGCGGGGATGGCGAGCAGCTCTGCGCCCGCGTCGACGAGTCGGCGGGAGACCTCGGGGAAGCGCACGTCGTAGCAGGTCTGCAGCCCCACGGTGAGGCCGTCCCAGTCGAAGACCTCGGGCGCCTCGATCTCGCCGGCCTCGACCCAGTCCGACTCGCGCGCGCCGAAGGCGTCGTAGAGGTGGAGCTTGCGGTAGGTCGCGACGAGGCCGCGGCCGGGGGCGATCGCGACGAGCGTGTTGCGGACGCGGTCGGTCCGGCTAGCGGTCTCGAGGAGGCCCGCGACGAGGTGCACGCCGTGCTCGTCCGCGAGGGAGGTGAGGCTGGTGACGAATGCGCCGTCGAGTCCCTCGCCCTGCTCGAGCCACGCGGGGCCGAGCTCGGGCTGGAACCACGCGGCGTACTCGGGGAGGACGACGAGCCCGGCGCCGCGGTCGACGGCGTCGGCGACGAGCCGGGCGATGGTCGAGAGATTGGCCGCGCGATCCTGCCCGGGCGCGAATTGCGCGACCGCGACGAGCTGCGACATTACGTCTCCCTCCGGCGCGACCGGCGTCGCGTGCCACCCATTCTTCCCGCTTCCGCGGTCGTGCGCGCGGGTCGGTCGTGCACGACCTGCCGCCGCCCCGCCGCATCCGCTACACTTGTCCGGTCGTTCTTTCCGACGCCAGGGTCTCGCCCCAGCTGTCGACGGGGGCGGCCGGACACCGTAGGCATCCGCCTAGCGGGAGAGCGGGACCCCCGATGGCCCCGCTCGGCATGACAACAGAATGACGGGCGCGGTCCGCGAGGGCCGCACCGCACATTCCTGACCGAATGGAGCCACCATGGCACCGAAGAAGAAGGTCACGGGTCTGATCAAGCTGCAGATCCAGGCCGGCGCCGCCAACCCCGCCCCGCCGATCGGCCCGGCGCTGGGCCAGCACGGCGTCAACATCATGGAGTTCTGCAAGGCGTACAACGACGCGACGCAGGACAAGCGCGGCAACGTCATCCCCGTGGAGATCACGGTCTACGAGGACCGCTCGTTCACCTTCATCCTGAAGACCCCGCCGGCGGCGGAGCTCATCAAGAAGGCGGCCGGCGTGAGCAAGGGCTCCGGCACCCCGCACAGCGAGAAGGTCGCGAAGCTGACGAAGGAGCAGGTCCGCGCGATCGCGCAGGAGAAGCTCGTCGACCTCAACGCGACCGACCTCGAGGGCGCGGAGAAGATCATCGCGGGCACCGCCCGCTCCATGGGCATCACGGTGGAGGCGTAATCATGGCGAGCAAGTCGAAGGCATATCGCGCAGCGGCCGCCCTCATCGAGGACGGCAAGCACTACACCGCCGACGAGGCCGTCAGCCTCGCGCGGCAGACCGGGTCGAAGAAGTTCGATTCGACCGTCGAGGTCGCGCTCAAGCTCGGCGTCGACCCGCGCAAGGCGGACCAGATGGTGCGCGGCACCGTCATCCTCCCGCACGGCACGGGCAAGACCGCCCGGGTCATCGTCTTCGCGACGGGCGCGGCGGCCGAGGCGGCCATCGCCGCGGGCGCGGACGAGGTCGGCGGCGCCGAGCTCATCGAGAAGGTGGCCGGCGGCTGGACCGACTTCGACTCGGCCGTCTCCACCCCGGAGCTCATGGGCCAGGTCGGCCGGCTCGGCAAGGTGCTCGGCCCGCGCGGCCTCATGCCGAACCCGAAGACCGGCACGGTCACCCCGGACACCGGCAAAGCGGTCTCCGACATCAAGGGCGGCAAGATCGAGTTCCGCGTCGACAAGCATGCGAATGTCCACTTCATCGTCGGCAAGGCGGGCTTCACCGCCGAGCAGCTCTCGGAGAACATCCAGGCGGCGCTCGACGAGATCCTCCGTGCGAAGCCGGCCTCCGCGAAGGGCCGCTACATCCAGAAGGGCTCGGTGTCGACGACGTTCGGCCCGGGCATCCCGCTCGACGTCGCGTCGATCGGCTGATCAACGCAATCGATGAGGCCCGCCGGTATTGCACCGGCGGGCCTCACGCTTTTCGGCCGATTGCCGGCCCGCGGACGCCTCGCCGATGCACCTGCGGATTCCGATGCATCGCACCGAAAATTAACCCCGTGAGGAATGTGGGGGTACACATTCCTCATTTATTTCCCTAATGCGCCTCCGGACTTTAATATTGTGGAATGGCAATCAAAACCGTGCTCATTGACGACTTTGACGAAACGCCGCTTCCGGCATCGGCCGTGACAACGACGTTTGCGCTCAATGGGGTGCAGTACGAGATCGACCTCGGCCCGGCGAACGTGGCGAAGCTGCAGGACGCGCTCGCCCCATTCATCAAGGCAGGTCGTCGGGTCGGGAGCGCCACGGGTCGCGCGTCGGCTGCGGGGAAGCGCCGGCCAGCGTCGCGCTCGGACCTCGGCGCGATCCGCGAGTGGGCGCAAGCGAACGGCTACAAGGTCGGCGACCGCGGCCGCATCCCCGCCGACATCGTCGAGGCCTATTCGAAGCGCTGACGGGACGCGTCAGCCGGCACGTTCGCGCGTGCTAGACTCGACGACTGCCAAAGACCGCAGGTTCGTTCCGCTCGCAAGGCGGGACGGCGAAGGTCCGCGAGAGCGGCGCCAGCGCAGGTGAACGAAGCAAAGCATCCCGGATCTTCGGGACATCTCAAGGCTCCGTGCATCTGCACGGGGCCTTTTCTTATGAGCCAGGTCATTGGCATCCAACCCACGACAATCACAGGAGCACCATGGCTGACAAGCAGTCGACGGTCGCCGAGTTGACGGAGCTGTTCCGCAACTCGAACTCCGTTCTGCTCACCGAGTACCGCGGGCTCACGGTCGCGCAGCTGAACGCGCTGCGGGGCAGCATTCGCGAGCACGCGTCGTACGCCGTCGTGAAGAACACGCTGACGAAGATCGCGGCGAACCAGGCAGGCATCTCGGACCTCGACGATGCCTTCACCGGTCCGACCGCCATCGCATTCGTGCACGGTGACGCGGTCGCCGTCGCGAAGGCGCTGCGTGACTTCACCAAGGCGAACCCCCTCCTCGTCGTGAAGGGCGGCTACTTCGACGGTGCCGCCCTGAGCGCCGCGGAGGTCGACAAGCTGGCGAATCTCGAGAGCCGGGAGGTGCTGCTCGCGAAGTTCGCGGGTGCCGCCAAGGCCTCGCTGTTCTCGGCCGCGTACCTCTTCAACGCCCCGCTGTCGCAGGCCGCTCGCGCGGTCGACGCGCTGCGGGAGAAGCAGTCCGCGTAATCACGCGGGCACCCGCATTCATCCACCGAATAGTTTCATCAAGCACAAGCAGGAGTAACACATGGCGAAGCTGACGAGCGACGAGCTCATCGAGGCGTTCAAGGAGCTCACCCTCATCGAGCTCTCCGAGTTCGTGAAGAAGTTCGAGGAGGTCTTCGAGGTCACCGCTGCCGCGCCGGTCGCGGTCGCGGCGGCCCCGGCGGCCGGCGGCGCCCCCGCCGAGGCGGTCGAGGAGAAGGACTCCTTCGACGTCGTGATCGAGGACGCCGGCGCGTCGAAGATCCAGGTCATCAAGGAGGTGCGCGCCCTGACGAGCCTCGGCCTGTCGGAGGCGAAGGCCCTCGCGGAGACCGCGGGCGCGAAGGTGCTCGAGGGCGTCAACAAGGAGACCGCCGAGAAGGCGAAGGCACAGCTCGAGGGCGCCGGCGCGAAGGTGTCGCTGGTCTGACGCTCGAGTCAACCGACTCACTACCGAATGGGGTCGTCGCCGTAAGGCGGCGGCCCCATTCGTCGATTTACCGGAAACTCCGGGTGGCAACCGGCCTGCGCCGCATTGCGTCCTTAGAGTGCACGTGTGTGGCGTCTCGAGAATACGGCTGAGTTGCCTCGCGGCACCGGACCGGATGCGGCCGGGCCGGAGCCGCAGGTCGCCGCGCCCGAACGCGTCAGTGGTGCCGAGCTCGGCGATCCGGACCTCCAGCTCGTCGACCCGACCGAGTCGGCGCGCCGTCGGTGGCGCGAGGAGATCGCCGCGCTTGGCGGTCCGAGCCCACTGCTGAGCTTCGAGGACAGCCCGCGCGCGCGCATCGACATCACCTCGACGCACCCCGGCGGCCTCGCCCGGCTCATCGCCGGCAAGCGGACCCGGCTGTCGTCGCTCGTGCGCGAGAGCTTCGCGGCACGCACCGCACAGCTTGCTGCGGAGGCGATCCTGCAGAAGTCGAGCGAGCTGTCGAGCGCGCGTGGCATCGACGCCATCCGCCTCGGGATCGCGGTCGCGGAGTGGGCGGCGCCGCGGCAGCTCGGTGACGGCACCGAGATCACCGAGCACCACATCGCCCCGGTCCTGCTCCGCACGCTCCGGATGCGTCGCGTCGGCGACGACTTCGAGCTCGTGCTGCGTGGCGCGACCGAGCTGAATCCGTCCTTCGCGGCGGCGCTGACCAGGCAGTACGGCATCGAACTCGACCCGATCGCCTTTGCGCGCCTGGCGTCGGTCGACGGTGGCTTCACACCGAATGCGGTGCTCGACGGGATCCGTCAGCTCACCGCGCACCTCCCCGAATTCCAGGTCACGCCCCGGCTCGTCATCACGACCTTCGCTGAGGTCGCCGGCCCCATGGTCGCCGACGCCCAGCTGCTGGCGCACCCTCTGCTCGACGCGATCGCGGGCAATCAGTCCGCGGTCGAGACGGTCCGCGAGACGTGGCGCACCGCCGAGCCGGTCCCCGTTGACCAGCGCTCGCCCCAGACGGACGACCTGCTGCTGGATGCAGACGAGGAGCAGGAGCGTGTCGTCGCGCAGATCGCCGCGGGCAACTCGATGGTGGTGCGGACCCTGCCCGGCGCCGGTGAGACCCAGACGGTCGTGAATGCGCTGGGTGCGCTCGTCGGCGAGGGCAAGCGCGTCCTCGTCGTCGGCCCGCGCCGGGAATCGCTTCGGGCGGTGCGCGACCGGCTCGACGCCCTCGGGCTCACCGGGCTCACCGCGAGCCCGGGCACGGCACGACGCGACACCGTGCTCGCGATCACGCGCGCCGAGCGGGCGGCGCGTCCCGAACTCGATGACGTCGACGACGCCCTCGTGCGGCTGCGCTCGGTCATCAAGGACTACCGAGACGGGCTCGTGCGTCCCGACCCGGTGCTCGGCGTCACGGTGCTCGACTGCGTCTCGGAGCTGTCGCGACTGGCGATCGCCGCACCGCAGGCGACGACGACCGCGCGGCTGAGCCGGGCCAGCGTCGAGCGGCTGGCTGACCTCGACGAGCGGCAGCGGATGGCGCGGCTCGCGCAGGAGGCATCGCGGCTCGGTGAGTTCCGCCGCGCGCCCGGCTCGAACCCGTGGCTCGGTGCCCACTTCGCCACCGCCGATGATGCGACCCGCGCTCAGGAGATTGCGCTCAAGCTGCACCGCCGGAGCGTGCCCGACCTCGTCGACAAGGGCCTCGCGCTCATCGAGGGCACGCACATGCGGCCGTTCCAGCACCTCCATGAGCTCGGCATCTACATCCGCCTGCTGCTCGACCTGCGCGACACGCTCGACCGTTTCCAGCCGAGCGTCTTCGACCGCTCGATCACCGAGCTCATCGCGGCGACGGCGCCGAAGCGTGATCATCCCGAGTTCACGAATGCGGAGCGCCGCAGCCTCATCAGGCACGCACAGGACTACCTGCGGCCGGGCGTGCGGGTCCCCGACCTGCACGAAGCCCTGGTGCGGGTGCAGAAGCAGCGGGTGCTCTGGCATCGCTATGTCGCGGAGGGGGCGGTGCCGCGCGTGCCGGTCGGCATTGCCGAGTGCCAGGTCGCGCTGCAGGCCGTCGAGCAGGACCTCGCCGAGCTCGACACGCGGCTTGGCCGGACCGACGATGCGCGGCTGAGCCGACTTCCGGTCGCGCAGCTGCGCGAGCTGCTCGCGGCCCTCGCCGAGGAGTCCGAGGCGCTGCACAATCTTCGCGAACGCACAGAGCTCCTCGGTGAGCTGCAGGCTGCCGGGCTCGACCCGCTCATCGCCGACCTCGCGGCGCGGCATGTCCCCGTCGAGCACATTCCCGCCGAGCTCGAACTCGCGTGGTGGAAGTCCGCGCTCGTCAGCATGCTCGAGGGAGAGCGAGCGCTGCTCGGCGCGAAGACCGAGGTCGTCGACCGGCTCGAGGCCGACTTCCGGCTGGTCGACGAGGCGCACGCGCGGGCGAATGCGCCGCGACTGGCGTGGCGGCTCGCCGAGCAGTGGCGGATCGGGCTCGTTGACTGGCGCGAGGAGGCGGAGCTCCTCAAGCGCGTGCTGCGCCGCGAGCAGGTCGATTCGGCCGACCTGTACCGCGCGGCACCGCACCTGACCCGGGCGCTCACGCCCGTGTGGCTCGCCTCGCCGTATGACATGCCCCGCATCGACGCGACGATGCCGTTTGACACCGTCATCCTGCTCGACGCGGGGGCGATGACCGTCGCGGAGGCCGCGCTCGCGATCCGACGCGGGCGTCAGGTCGTCGCCTTCGGTGACCCCGTGACCCAGACGCCGAGTCCCTTTGAGACGCGCGTGCGCGACCAGCGCGGTCGGACGACGGCTGAGGAGGCCCCCTCGGCCCCCGAGTCGCTCGTCGAGGTCCTCATGCGGCTGCTGCGCATCGCGACGCTGACCCGCAGCTATCGTGCGGGCGGTGAGGACCTCACCGAGCTCGTCAACCGTCGGTGGTACGACGGCCGGATTCTCGCGCAGCCCTGGGCCGGGACCTACTTCGGGCACCAGACCCTGCGCGTCGACCACGTCGAGGGGGCGCGAGGTCAGCTCAACGAGCAAGCCTCGGCGGCGGAGTCGCCCGACGCGGAGGTCGCCCGCGTCGTCGACCTCGTCGCCGCCCACGCGAAGCAGCGGCCGACCGAGTCGCTCATGGTCGTCTCCCCGTCTCGGCGACACGCGACGCGCGTCATGGGCGCCGTGCTCGAGGCCTCGGTGCGACGGCCCGAGCTCGCCGCATTCCTCGCTCGGGAGTCGTGGGAGCCGTTTGACTGCGTCGCCCTCGATCACTCGGTCGCGACCTCTCGCGACCATGTCATCGTGTCGCTCGGCTACGGTCGGACGGCGCACGGCCGGGTGCTCACCGACTTCGGTCCCCTGGGGGAGCCCGGCGGCCAGCAGCTCCTCGCATCGGCGATCACCTCCGCGCGCCGCGCCTGCCGCATCGTCACCGCGGTGGGCGTCGACGACATCGACCCGGCGCGGGTCACCCCCGGGGTCGCGGCGTTCCGCGAGGTGCTCGAGGACATTGCGCAGCGCACGCCGCCGGCCGACCGCGACGGGGACGGCGATCCGATGATCATCGATCTCGCGGAGCGACTCGGCGCGCTCGGCGTCACGACCCGGCTCGGCTACCGTGGGGCGTTCCCGCTCGTGGCGAGCTACAGCGGCCGCGCGGCCGTCATCGAGTCCGACACCGACCTGCTCGCCTCGAGCCTCCGGGAGTCGCTGCGCATGCGACCGGCGCTGCTGCACCGACTCGGCTGGCACTACGTGCGGGTCCACGCGTTCGAGCTCTTCCAGGCGCCGGACGCGATCGCGGCGCGGATCGCCGAGATGCTCGGCGTGCCCGACGGCGCGCCGCCCGTGCCTGGCCCTCGACGTGCCGGCGATGTCGCGTCGGCCACCCCGATCCAGGACGTCCCCGTCCAGAGCGTCCTGGCCTCGGCCGTTCCGACGGCGCCCCCGGTGGAGTCCGGCCCCGCCGCGGTCGAGGCGTGGCACCCCGAGGTACCGCCGACCGCGGCCTCGCGCGCGAGCGAACCACGTGGTTCCTGGTCACTGACCGACCCGCCCGCGGGTGCGACTGATGACGGGCCCGGCGGTGCGCCCGTGGGTGACGCGCGGTCCGAGTTCGCGGGTGACGCGCGGTCGGAGTTCGCGGAGCCCGTCGCCGCGCCGCCGGATGCGGCGACGCCCCCCGACGACGGCGGCGACGACACCGCGGCCGAGCCCGAACCCTTCGCGCTGCGGGACTCCGTCGAGCACGCCTTCGTCGCGGGTGACCTCCGCCCGACCTCGGAGCTCCCACCCCTCGGTGCGCAGGACGCCGCGCTGCCGTCGACCGAGCCCATCACCCTGCCGGGACTCGACGGCGACTTCCGCTAGTCGTGGACGTCGAGCCGGGCCGGGAGCGGGGAATCTCGCCGGATGAGGGCGCGCCGCGCGATCCCGGACCACCCTCGACGCCACGCCGCCGCCGCGCCCGCACCGAGCCGCCGCCCGGCTCGGATCCGCACCCGGCACCCGAGCCGGATCGGCACGACACCAGGGAGAACGACGCGCGCCTGCGCGCCGACAAGCCGCCGCACTACTGATCGGCGTCCGCACCGGCAGCCCGTAGTCGGCGCCTCGCGAGGGATGGGCTGCGGTCGGCCGTACCACCGCATTCGTCCCGAGTCCTTCCCTGGCGAGCGGGAAGGAGACGCGCCTAGCGCTGCTGGGCGAGCAGATCCCGGATCTCCGCGAGGAGCTGCTCCTGCGTCGGGCCGGCCTCCGGCTCGGGGGTGACGGCGGCGCGGCGCGCCTGGCGCTCCTTGAGCTTGTTCATCGGCAGCACGAGCGCGAAGTACACGACGAGCGCGATGGCGACGAAGTTGATGAGCGCCGAGATGATCGCGCCGATGCCGAAGGACGCGGTCGCGAAGATGCCCGGCACGTCGAGCGTCCAGGTCGCGAGATCACCGGAGGGCAGGAATGCGCCGAGCAGCGGATTGATGACCGCATCGACGATCGCGGTGACGATCGCCCCGAATGCGGCGCCGATGACGACCGCGACTGCGAGGTCGATCACGTTGCCCTGCGCGATGAATTCCTTGAAGCCCTTGAACATGAGGGGTCCGCCTCTCCAGCCGGGATGTCCGTGCCGAGCGACGCGGATGCACCAATCTCACCGCACCGGGGCGTCCCGGACAAGGAGGCGCGGCGGTCAGCAGGAATGCGTCAGTCGCCTGACGAGCCGCTGGCCGCGGTGCTCGCGGGGGCGGCGGAGCTGCTGGTGCTGCCCGCGGTACCGGAGCCGGAGCTCGACTCGGATCCCTTGCTGCCAGCGCCGGTGCTCGAGCTCGCGCCGGCCTTCGCCTCGGCCCGCGAGTCGGTGCGGTAGAAGCCGCTGCCGCTGAAGGTCACGCCGACCGCGCTGAAGAGCTTGCGGAGCCGGCCGGAGCAGGACGGGCACTCGGTGAGGGAATCGTCCGTGAAGGCCTGGACGATATCGAAGGCGGTGCCGCACTCAGTGCAGCGGTAAGAGTAAGTCGGCATGTCGGTTCAGAAGGTCAGGATGCGGGTGGGAGTGACCACCCCGTCGAGCCGTTCGTCATGCTCGTCGTGCGGCACCTCGTCGAGGAGCTCGTGGTCGAAGATCACAGCATAGACGGGCGGCCTGGATGCCATGGAGCCGAGCGTCCGGTCGAAGTAGCCACGGCCCCAGCCCATCCGCATGCCCGTGAGGTCGATCGCCGACGCGGGCGCGAGGATGAGGTCGACGTCATTGATCGCGATCGGCCCAAGCAGCTCACTCGTCGGGATGAGCATGCCGTGGATATCGCGGTCCTCGACCCCCGCGTCGTAGGGCGCCCAGTCGAGGAGGCCGTCGTCGCGCGAGATTGGCAGGAGTGCCTTGATGCCGTGCTCCTGCGCCCAGGCGAGGAATCCGCGGGTGTCCGGCTCGTGCCCCATGGAGAGGTAGGTCGCGACGGACGTGGCGCCGAGCCGCTCGGCGAGCTCGATGAGGCGCGCCGTGTGGCCCTCGGCGTCCTGGGTGCGTTCGGTGGCGGTCGCGATTCGTCGGCGCTGGCGAATCTCGGCGCGGAGGGCTCGTTTCGCACTGAACACATCACTGGCCATGCGGCCATCCTAGGCAGGCCGGTCATTGGCGGTGGGCCGTAGGCTGGACGCCATGGCGACAGTGACGAAGGCAGTGATCCCAGCGGCCGGCCTCGGGACTCGTTTCCTTCCCGCGACGAAGGCGATGCCGAAGGAGATGCTCCCGGTCGTCGACAAACCGGCAATTCAATACGTCGTCGAGGAGGCCGTCGCCGCGGGCCTCGTCGACCTCCTCATGATCACGGGACGCAATAAGAACGCGCTTGAGAACCATTTCGACCACAACTACGAGCTCGAGAGCGCGCTGGAGGCGAAGGGTGACGCGAAGCGGCTCCGCGAGGTCATGTACTCGGCGGAGCTCGCGGACGTCCACTATCTGCGCCAGGGTGACGCGCTCGGCCTCGGCCATGCGATTCTCAAGTCCCGGCAGCACGTCGGGCAGGAGCCGTTCGCCGTGCTCCTCGGTGACAACATCTTCGCTGACCACGATGCGCTGCTGCGCAAGCTCATCGCGGTGCACGAGGAGACCGGGGCGAGTGTGATCGCGCTCGAAGAGGTGCCGCCGAGCGAGGTGCACAAGTACGGCATCGCGACGATTGAGGCCTTCGGTGACGACCCGGACGTGGTGCGCATCACCGGCCTCGTCGAGAAGCCCGCGCCCGGTACCGAGCCCTCCCGGCTCGCCATCTCCGGCCGTTACGTCCTCACGCCCGAGATCTACGACACGCTGGAGGCGACCCAGCCGGGCGCTGGCGGCGAGATCCAGCTCACCGATGCACTGCAGCGGCATGCCGAGACGGGCCGTGGCGGCGGCGTCATCGGGGTGGTCTGGCGCGGCCGTCGCTACGACACGGGCGACAAGCTCGAGTACCTGAAAGCCATCGTGCGGATCGCGACCGAGCGCGACGACCTGGGCCCGGAGTTGCGTGCCTGGCTCAAGGGGTTTGCGGCGGAGCTGTAGATGCGCCTCGCCCTGCCCACGCTGCATGACCCGGTCGTCACGGTCCGCCCGATTCGGGTCCGCGACGCGCGGGTGCTCGAGGCGGAGTTGCGGACGGGTCGTGGGTGGCTGCGGCGCTGGGAGGCGACCAATCCCGGGAGTGGGCCGTCCTACGGCGCGCGCGCCGGCATTCGTCTCCTCCGCGACATGGCCCGCGAGGGCGTCGGTCTCCCCTTCGTCATGGAGGTCGGCGGCGAGTTCGCCGGGCAGCTCAATGTGTCGCAGATCTCCTTCGGCTCGCTGTCGTCCTGCGCGATCGGCTACTGGGTCGCGGAGCGGTTCGCGGGCCGCGGTGTGACGCCGACGGCGGTTGCGCTCGTCGCGGATCACTGCTTCACCGAGCTCGGGCTGCATCGGGTCGAGATCTGCATCAGACCGGAGAATGCGGCATCGCTGCGGGTGGTCGAGAAGCTCGGCTTCCGCTACGAGGGGATCCGGCGGCGCTATATCCATATCGACGGTGCGTGGCGGGATCATTTCGCGTTCGCGCTCACCGTCGAGGACGTGCCGTTCGGGGTGCTCGAGCGGTGGCGCTCGGACCGCGTCGACCCGAACTGGGCGCGGGTGCCCGCGATCGACCGGATCGCAGCGGGTCTCGCCGGCTGACCGGGCCCGTCCATTCCTCACATTCATCCCACCCCTCCCGGTGGTTGCCCACTTCTGCGGCTGGTTCGGGCCGTTCAGCCGCGGAAGTGGGCAACCACCGGGGTGGGGGTTAGCTTCAAGTAGTTATTGAATGTTCGGTGTGGCGGACCGGGCGACCGCGGTCGGCCGCCTAGCCTGACCGCCATGGAGTCGTGGTTCGGCGGAGGGATCCTGTTCGCGGTGGCCGCCGTGCTCTGGCTCGCCTACCTCGTCCCGAACTGGCTGCAGCGCCGCGAGTACATCGCGAGCGAACGCAACGCCGTCCGCCTCCAGCAGACCATCCGCGTCCTCGCCGAGACCGCTGAGGCGCCCGAGGCGCTGCGGCTCGAGAATGCCGCGAAGGCCCGCATCGCCGCGTCGCGGCTGACGAAGCAGCAGGTGCTCGCCGAGGCGCGCGCCGCGGTCGACGTGCGCGCGGCGGCCGCCGCACGGCTGCGCCGCACCCGCCTCGCCGTGACCGCGGTCCTCGTCGCTGCGCTCGTCGTGCTCGGCTGGCAGGGTTGGCTCGCCGTGACCGCGGGCGTCGCGGCGGCGAGCGGGATCGTCGCGGTCATCGCCGCCCTCGTCGCGGTCGGTGCCGGTGCCCTGCAGCACGGGATCAACACGACCGCGCGGGAGCGCGCCGCACGGGCTGCCGCCGAGGAGCGGGCGCGCCGCGCCGAGGTTGCGCGGGAGCGTGTGTCGCGCGCGCCGCAGCGCCGGGTCCGGCAAGCACCGTCGTCGCCGTCCCGCACGTGGACTCCGCAGCCGCTGCCGCAGCCGCTTGCGCAGGTGCGCCGCGAGGCGATGCTCGCCGCCGTGCGGGCCGAGGCGCTTGGCCAGTCCGTCGGGGCTGCCGAGGAGAACGTGCGGATCGCTGAGGTGGAGGAGCGCCGCCGTGTCGCGGCTCGTGCGGCAGCTGGCGCGTCCTCGGTCGCTCCCGTCGAGAGGATGAATGCGCGGGACCGGGAGCCCGTCGGGGTCACCCAGTCGACAGCACCGGTGTCTGCGCCGGCGATGACGACGTCGAGCCGGTACGCGAGCATGGGCATTGTCGGCGATGACGCCTCCGGTGTCGCGATCGACCTGGATTCTGCGCTCGCGCGGCGCCGCGCCTCCTAAGCCTCTGTTACGATTGACGCCGCACTTCACCCCGCGTGGAGCGCGGGCCCTTGGCGCAGTTGGTAGCGCGCCTCGTTCGCATCGAGGAGGTCAGGAGTTCGAATCTCCTAGGGTCCACCCTGTGATGTCTCGCGACATGTGTCTCATATGTCGCGAGACATCTGTCGCTTCTGGCGCCATGCTCGATGCTGATGCCGATGTGGTGCATCCGGCCGGCACGGCGCAGACGCGACTTGCCGTTCGCTGTGTCGATATCGCCTCGCTATCATGGGGCTATGGCGACGGGCACGAGCGGCGAGAGGCTGCGGCGCAGGCGGCAGGAGGCTGGCCTGTCGCAGCGTGAGCTTGCCGCGCGATCCGGTGTCCCGCAACCGAATATTGCTGCGTACGAGCGGGGCCGTCGGGTCCCCGCGGCGGCGACTGCGGAGCGCCTCGACGCCGTGCTCCGGGTCCCGACGCTCGAGCGGCTGCGTCAGGTGCGGACTCCAATTCTCGCAGCCGCCGCGGCTCGCGGGCTGAGCGAGGTTCGGGTGTTCGGCTCGGTCGCGCGTGGGACTGCCGGTGCCGTCTCCGACGTCGACTTGCTCGTGCACCCTGCGCCGGAGGCGTCGGTGTTCGACCTCGCGGGGTTCATGGCCGAGGTCGAAGAGCTGCTGGGGGTCGGGGTCGACGTCGTTTCCGACCGAGGCACCGGGCCGACGATGGAGCGGATCCTCGCCGAGGCCGTCGCGCTGTGAGCGGGGACGAGCTCGATCGCGTGCCGGTGATCCTCGCCGACATCGCCCGTTTCGCGGTCACCGCTCGACGGGTCGCTGACCGTGGACATGAGCGGTTCATCGACCCGGACGATGATGACCAACGCCGCATTGCCCGGTCGCTCGTCGTCGACCTGTCCGCTGCCGCTGATCGGCTGGCCGAGTCCTTCAGGGACGCGCATCCGGAGATCGACTGGCGCGGCATCCGAGCCGTCCGCAACTTCATCGCCCACGACTGCGACGGCACCGACGAGGAGATCCTCTGGCAGGCCATCGCGGTCCGGTTCCCCGAGATCGCCACCGCCCTCGGCCTGGACTAAGCGCCCGCGGGGCCGCTGCGCACCAGATCCCGCTAGCCGATGACGGTCGCGGCGATGCAGATCGCGAGCATGCCGAACCAGGCGAGCGCGCCGACGAGCGCGTGCATGGCCGGCACCGGGCGGCGGAAGCTCAGCACGTCCCCGCCGACGGCGAGGTAGCCGGGTTGCGCGACGCCGGGCCGGCGGGCGCGGTACGAGGCGAACATGAGCAGGTCACCAAACACCTGGCCCAGGGTGATGATGACGAATGCGGCCCAGGCGGCGGCGACGGCTCCGGAGACGACGAAGGCCACCCAGACCGCGATGGCGACCAGTTGGAGCGCGAGGTGCGTGACCGCCTTCGCCGTGGGGAAGGCAGCTTCGGGGTGCCGGAGCCAGCCGAGTAGCGACGCGAGCCCGAGCGAGGCGGCAGCCACGAGGAGGACGAGGTCGGCGATCGCAAGCGCGGGGATTGGCGACATGCGCTGAATGTACTGCCGCGCCACCCCGGGCACAACTACGAATGTAGTTACCATGATCCCATGGCGTCGAACCGGGAGCGTTCGCTCCGAGCCGCGATCGAGCTCCTCGCGGCCGAGGGGATCCGCGGACTCACCCACCGTCGCGTCGACGAGCGCGCCGGGCTGCCCGAGGGCTCCACCTCGAACGCATTCCGCACCCGCGAGGCGCTGCTCGTCGGCGTCACGACGCACATGGTCGCGACGGAGCTGCCGGCCGTCACCCGCCAGCTGATGGCCGGCTCACCGGGCGACCTCGCCGACTCGCTCGTCGCGATCTTCGCCGAGCAGGTCGGGCCGCTGCGCGCGCTGACCGCCGCCCGCCTTGCGCTCTACGTCGAAGCCGGGCACGACGAGGCGGTCCGACGCATCCTCGATGCACGGCGCACGGAGATGCTCGCGCCGGTACGCTTCGCCTTCGCCGAGCTCGGTGCGCCGGACCCGGAGCTCGCGGTCCGGCTCCTTGCGAGCTGCTTCCAGGGCCTCTTCCTGCAGGTGCTCGGCAGTGACCGACCGGTGGAGCCCCGGCCGATCATCACCGCGGCGGTGTGGGCCGCGCTGCGCGTCGCGTGACGAGCCATGCGGACAGCGGACCGAGGATGAGGAGGGCTGCCCACGTGATCTTGCCGGCGTCGGCACCCCACAGCAGCGCGACCGGAATGGACGCGAGGAAGACCGCGGGGACGACGAGCCAGTCAAGGACGAATGCGGTGTGCGCGCGCCGCGAGAGACGATCCGTTTCGAGCCCGAGCCGCCGTGCGACCTCGAACATGGCGAGCTGGGCGATCGAGGCGGTCGCGATGTTCACGGCGTAGAGGATGGTCGGCAGGACGTAGTTCTCGGAGGCGGGGTCGCTGATGCCCTGGGTCGTGAACGGGATGAGCACGACGAATGCGGCCGCCACGAGATTCATGGTCGTCGTCGCCGAGTCCATCGCCGACACGCGTTTGACGAGCCCGAGGTTGACCCGCCAGAACGCGGCGATGACGACGAAGCTCAGGGCGAACCCGCCGAGCTGGCGCACAACACCCGTGTCGAGGAGGGTGCCGAGATCGTGCCAGGCTTCGGCGGGTGGCGCGTCGACGTTGGCGATGAGCAGCGTGATCGCGAAGGCGTAGATCGCGTCGAAGAAGCTGAGCCCGCGGTCGAACTCGCTCGTCTCACGGGAGATGAGTTGCGTGGGCGCACCAAGCTTCCCCGCCCGGGCGATTGGCTCCGGGTCGTGCTGCTTCGCCGTCACCTTCCCAGCCTGGCGACCGAGCGCCGACGGCGCAATAGGCGAGCGGCGCTCAGATGACGGGATCGTCCCGGTCGCTCGTGACGCGCTCGACGCGCTCCCCGCTCGCGGGGTCGATGACCGTGCGGCTCACCGTGTCGGTGCGGCTGCGCCGGGCCATGAGCACGATGCCAATGACGATGCCGACGAGACCCGCCGCCATCAGGATGTAGCCGATCATGGTGAGATCGACCCACTCGGTCTCGACATTGACGGCGAAGGCAAGGATCGCGCCAATGACGAGCAGTCCAATTCCGGCTCCGAGACTCATGGGTGCCTCCTTCGGGGTGTCCAGTATCGAGGGCGGCTCGCGCACCACCACGACGCCTCAGTGTGGGACGCGAGCCGCGGGGTCAGGCTAGGGCGGATCGTCGAGACCGGGCAAGGCCTTGACATTGACCCCGGCGTCCCGGTATTTGCCCCCAGTCGTAGGCTGGAGGCATGGCGATCTGGGCCCTCCGACTCATTCTGCCGAGCGTGTGGCTCGGGATCCTCGGCGCGCTCGCATTCATCGAGACGCCACTCAAATTCCTTGCGCCCGGCGTGACCGTCGAGATCGCGCTCGGGATTGGACGGCTTGTCCTGACCACGGCAGACCTCATCGGCGTTGGCATGCTCCTCGTCATCACCCTGCTGTCGATCCGGCCGCGCTCCGACCGGAGCATCTGGACCGTGCTCGCGGCGCTCTGGGTCGTCCTCATCGTCCAGGTCGCGGTCGTTCGACCGATGCTCAATGCCCGGACCGACATCGTCCTCGCGGGCGGCGAGGCGGGCGAGTCGCAGCTGCACACGGTGTACATCGTCACGAGTCTCCTGCTCCTCATCGGCATCGTCGTCCACCTGGTGCTCGTGGCACGGCGGGTGCCGCGCACGGTCTGAGGCCGTGCCCGGCCGGACCCAGCTCCTTGGCGAGCTGAACGTCGGTCGCGGCGGTTAGCATTCGTGCATGGGTACCCCGGCCCGACGCACTGGTGTGCTCGTCCGCTGGGATGACGCACGCGGGTTCGGGTTTTTCGAGGAGACGGACGGCGGCCGCCGGGTGTTTGTCCACCACAGTGCCTACCCGAGTGGGGCGCCGCGACCGAGCGAGGGCGACGAGGTCGAGTTCGCGGTCGGGGTCGGCCGCAACGGGCGTCCCGAGGCGATCGATGTCCGCGTGCAGCGCTCGGCGCGAGCCGTGCAGGAGGCCGCGGCGCGGGCGGGCCGCCGGGGTCGCGTCGCCATTCTGCCGCTGCTCGTCGTGCCCCTGTTCATCATCTTGCTCGGACTCGTGCTCTCGGACTGGGAGGTGCCGCTGTGGGGGATCGTGATCTACCCGGCGATGAGCGTCGCGACGTTTCTGCTCTACCTCGCCGACAAGCGCGCGGCGCTCGACGGCACGTGGCGAGTGCGGGAGACGACCCTGCTCGTGGCCGGGCTCCTCGGTGGCTGGCCGGGCGGGGCGATCGCGCAGCAGGTGCTGCGCCACAAGAATCGCAAGCGTGAGTTCCAGGCGGCCTTCTGGTGTCTCGCCGTGCTCAACGTCGCGATCTTTGTCCTCCTCGTGTGGTACCAGGGCCCGATCGCTGCGCTGCTGCAAGGAAGATGAATCGAGCCAGCGGGCCGTCACGCGGATCGAGCGGATCGACAAAGTCTCAACTATCTAGCGAAACTTTACGGGTTGTGTCGTGTTTGACATTCGGTAGATTCGTGTTCACCGAAACGGCGAAACACCGGAAGCGATTGGGGAAACCCGGAAGCGGAGGGTGGCTCCCGACGGCGGTGAAGCGAGTCCTCAATGATGAGTCGACGATGGGTGCGTGCACCCGGCACGGACGAGTCAGCGGGGCCGCGAACGGACTGCGAGTCCTCGAGTGCGAGCTCGGGGCGGTTTCAGCCCCGACGTGGATCGCGGCATGGCCAAGGTGACGGATCGAGGCTCCGGCCTGGACCGTGACAGCTGGGCGTCAGCCCGGCAGGAGCGTCATTTCGATCGGATTTGCCAAGCGGTTCACCGCTCGACAATGAAGTCGGACCGTAACGGACATTGAAGGCCCCGGGGCTTGATCCCCCGGGGCCTTCGTCAATTGTGGTGCGTCTCAGTGCTGGTGGCCGCCCCTGGGGTCATACGTGTCGCTCATACCGCGAGACTACGCGGGGTCCGTGAACATCGCTGGGCGCGGCCCCCGAGTGGCCAAGACCGCGGCGGCATCCCGATTGTCAGTGACTGCTGGGAGAATCAAGGCATGGCCAGTCGACCGCCCGTCCGTCCTCGGGTCGACGGACCCTCGGTGCGCCAGGTCCGCCCGCAGACGGAGGGGTGGGAGCAGGCGAAGGCGCCTGACGGCAAACCGCTGCTCCAGTTCGCCGCGCCCACGCGCGCGAAGATGCCGCCGCGACACCTCGCCGACCTCACCCCGGACGAGCGCAAGGCGCGGCTCATCGAGCTGGGACTCCCCGGGTATCGGGCCAAGCAGCTCGCGACCCACTGGTTCGTGCACGGCACCGACGACCCCGACGAGATGACCGACCTGCCGAAAGCACGGCGTGCAGAGCTCGTCGCCGAGCTGCTGCCGCCCCTGCTCACCCCGATCCGGCAGCTGCGCACCGACGATGGTGCGACCGTGAAGTTCCTGTGGCGCCTCCACGACGGCGCCCTCATCGAGTCGGTCCTCATGCGGTATCCCGGCCGGATCACGCTGTGCATCTCGAGCCAAGCCGGCTGCGGGATGAACTGCCCGTTCTGCGCGACCGGCCAGGCCGGGCTCACCCGCAATCTCTCGGCAGCCGAGATCGTCGCGCAGGTCGTCGCGGCCAATCGGTATATCCGCGATGGGGGACTGGGCACGACGGCGGTGAGCACCGCATTCGTCCCGGGCACCTCGCTGCCGCCGAGCGCATTCGATGTCGAGCCGGAGACCGACCCCATGGAGGACGACGGCGTCCCCGCGCACCATCGCGTCAACAACATCGTCTTCATGGGGATGGGCGAGCCGCTCGCCAACTACAACCGGATGATCCACGCGATCCGCGTCATGCTCGCGCCGCAGCCCGACGGGCTCGGCATGTCGGCCCGCGGCATCACGGTGTCCTCTGTCGGCCTCGCCCCCGCGATCAGGCGGCTCGCCGACGAGGGACTCCCGCTCACCTTCGCGCTGTCGCTCCACGCGCCCGACGACGAGCTCCGCGACGAGCTCATCCCGATCAATGACCGATGGAAGGTCGACGAGGCGCTTGACGCGGCGCGCCACTACTTCGAGTCGACGGGGCGGCGCGTCTCGATCGAGTACGCGCTCATCCGCGATATGAACGACCACGGCTGGCGCGCCGACCTCCTCGCCGAGAAGCTCAACGCCCGCGGCCACGGCTGGGCGCACGTCAACCCCATCCCGCTCAACCCGACGCCCGGTTCAGTGTGGACGGCCTCGAGTGGCGCGACGACGCGCGAGTTCCTCGAGCGGCTCCAGCGCGCTGGTATTGCTGCGACGCTCCGCGACACCCGCGGCAAGGAGATCGACGGCGCGTGCGGGCAGCTCGCGGCAGCGGAGGACTGAGCGGCACCCGGACGGACGCGGGGCGCGTCTCGCTCAGGAGTCCCCGCGGAGCTCCGCCGCGAGCAGCCGGAGCGTCGACTCGCGCGACGGGACGCGGTCGAGCGGATCGGTGTCGCTCGCGCCGCCCGCGGGCGACACCATGATCTCGTCGACGCCGTACCGCCCGGCGAGCTCGCGGAGCTGCGCGGCGGCCGAGCCGGCGTCGCCAACGACCCAGCGCGCGAGGACCTCGTCGGTGATCGGGTCGAGCACGGGATCGGCGCCGGCGGCCCGCACCTGCTCGATCGTCTCCGCCGGGGTGTGCGGGCGGTTCGTGCGGATCCGCGCGAACGAGCGCGCCTGCGGCAGCGCGAGCTCGCGGGCCCGGTCGGCGTCCTCGTCGACGGAGGCGTTCACCGTGAGGAAGGTCTGCGGCTCGGGGTGGGCCTCACTCGGGGTGTAGTGGTCGCGGTACAGATCGAGCGCCCGCTCGAGGCCGGCCCCGGAGAAGTGGTTCGCGAAGACGTAGGGCAGGCCGAGCTGCGCGGCGAGCCGGGCCGAGTAGTCGCTCGAGCCGAGGAGCCACAGGTCGGGTGCCGACACCGCGGCGGGCGTCGCGGCGATCGGGTACTCGCGACCGACGGTGAGGCGCAGCGTCGCACCACCCGGCCGCACGAGCGAGAGGATGTCGTTGATCTGGTCGGGGAACCGCTCGACGTCGCCGGCCATGCCACTTTGCCGGAGCAGCGCGGTGATGACGGGGTCACTGCCGGGCGCACGCCCGATGCCGAGGTCGATCCGTCCCGGGGCGATCGCCTCGAGCGCCGCGAACTGCTCTGCGACGATGAGTGGCGGGTGATTCGGCAGCATGACCCCGCCGGAGCCGAGCCGGATGCGCTCCGTGCTCGCGGCGGCGGCCGCCGCGAGCACCGGTGGGGAGGTCGAGGCGACCGCGGGCATGTTGTGGTGCTCAGCGAACCAGTACCGGTGGAGGCCCAGCTCCTCGGCGAGCCGCACGAGCGCGAGCGAGGCGGCGACCGCCTGCGGGCTCGACTGCCCGGTGCGCACGGGGACGAGGTCGAGGACAGAGAGCCGCATGGCTGGTCCAGCGCATTCGTCCTCGGCAGTATTCCCGCAGGGGGCCGATCACCATGCTCGTTGAGGAATACGGGTCCGCGGCCCGCCGTTGGAGTCGCCATGGCTGCAGCACACGAGATCAAGTTCGGCGTCGACACCTTCGGCGACGTGACCGTCGACCTCGACGGCGCGCAGGTGAGCCAGGCGCAGGTCATCCGCAACGTCATCGCGGAGGGGCAGCTCGCCGACCGGGTCGGCATCGACGCATTCGGGCTCGGTGAGCATCACCGGCACGAATTCGCGGTCTCCTCGCCCGAGACGGTGCTCGCCGGGCTTGCGACGACGACCGAGCGGATCACTCTCGGCTCCGCCGTGACGGTGCTGAGCTCCGACGACCCCGTGCGGGTCTGGCAGCGCTTCGCGACGCTCGACGCGATGTCGCACGGCCGGGCCGAAGTCATCCTCGGGCGCGGCTCATTCACCGAGTCCTTCCCACTCTTCGGTTACTCACTCGCCGACTACCAGGAGCTCTTCGAGCAGAAGCTCGACCTCTTCCGGGCGCTCCTCAGCGAAGGGCCGGTCACCTGGTCGGGTTCGATGCGCCCCGCGCTGACGGAGCAGGAGGTGTATCCGAAGACGGAGGGCGGCCGGATCACGACCTGGGTCGGCGTCGGCGGCTCACCCGAGTCGGTCATTCGTGCGGCGCGACACCATCTGCCCCTCACGCTCGCGATCATCGGTGGGCAGCCCGCCCGGTTCCGCCCCTTCGTCGAGCTCTTTCACAACGCGCTCGAGCAGCTCGAGCTGCCGGATCTGCCTGTCGCGGTCCACTCGCCCGGGTTCGTCGCGTGCACCGACGAGGAAGCCTTCGAGCGGTACGTCCCGCACTTCATGTCGCAGCGTGCCGTCATCGGTGCCGAGCGTGGCTGGCCGCCGCCGCGGCCCGACGAGGTGCGGCGCGAGATCGCCGACGGCGCGCTCCACCTCGGCAGCCCCGAGACCGTCGCGCGCAAGATCGCGGCGACGATCCAGGCGCTCGACATCCAACGGTTCGACCTCAAGTATTCGGCGCCCGTGCCGCACGAGCATGCGATGGAGTCGATTGAGCTCTTCGGCACCGAGGTGATCCCGATGGTGAAGGACATTCTGGCGTCCTGAGCGCGGGGGCGCGGTGGTCGGCGTCAAGCGTCCTCGCGCGGTGGCACGATCGGCCAGCCGCTCGGGGTCGTGGGCGTCGTGCCCGGGGCTGCGGCCGGGGAAGGCTGGTCGGCCGGCGGCGTGGTGCCCGGAGCCTCGGGCGTGGGCGCTGCTGACGCGGGCAGCGTCCCAGGCGCGGCGGGACGGCGCCGCCGCACCGCGCGGACGATGAGCCACACGACGAGGACGATGATGGCGATCGGCACGAGCCACGGCAGGAGCACGCCCGCGACGACGAGGAGCCCGCCGCCGAAGGCGACGAGGGCGTCCCAGCCGGCCACGATCCCCGCGAGGAAGTCGTCGGGCCCGGTCTTCGGCGCGGTCGGCTCAGTCTGGAAGTCGACCGTCAACGTCGACATCGACACTTGGTCGTCGAGCTGACGCTGCTGCGCACGGAGGGAGTCGAGCTCGGCCTGCCGGTCGGTCATCGCCGTCTCGATCTGGATGAGCGCGTCGGTGCTGTCTGCCTCGGCGAGGAGCTCGGTGAGCCGCTCGATCGCCGACTCGAGGGCGCCGATGCGCGCGTCGAGGTCGGCTACCTGCATCGTCACGTCGACGCTGTTCGTCGAGGAGGACTGGAGCTCGCCGAGTGCACCAATCTCCTCGAGCACCTGGGCGAGCGACACCGCCGGGACCCGCAGCGTGACGGACGCGCTGCCACCGCTGTACTCGCTCGGCGCATTCGTGCTGCTCGACTCGACGTGGCCGCCGGCGCGCTCCGCGATCCGGGTCGCCTCGCCCGCGGCGGCGACCGGCTCCTCGACGAGGACGGTCGCCCAACCGGTCGTGATGATCGAGCGGTCCGTGCTCACCGGATCGACCATCGTGGCGCCGTCGCGGGCGCTCAGCTCGGTGACCGGGGAGACGGCGCTCGGGCTGGCGTTCATCGCGCCGGCGGAGCAGCCGGTGAGCGCGAGCGCACCGACGAGTGCGAGGCCGCCGAGGGCGGGCCAGTGGCGGGTGAGCGGGCGGGAAGCGGTCATGGCGCCACCGTACTGAGCCGCGACTTGGCGCGGCAACTCGGCGCGGTGGCTTCACAGCCGACGGTGACCGAATCGTTGCCGAGGCAGGCGCCGCAACCGACCCACCACCGGGTCAGCGTGTCCTCAGAGCATCGCGATCGGCTGCGTGTCCGGGGCCGGCCCGACGTCCCGCCCGCGCAGGTCCGGCAGCCACCGCACGGTCGACACCGCGAGGACGAGCGCGATCAGGATGAGCCCAACCGCGGCGAAGAAGCCGCCGATCGAGCCGATGCCGTCGATGAGGAAGCCAGCGACAGCTGAGCCGAGGGCGGCGCCGATGAGCTGGCCGGTGTTGACCCAGCCGAAGGACTCGGCGGTCTCCGAGAAGCGCACCGACGACGACACCTGCGCGCTCATCGCCGCCATGGCGGGAGCCAGGCCGAGTCCGGAGAGGAAGAGCGAGGCCGAGAGCCACCAGAAATCGAGCCACACCATCGCGAGCGCGCAGCCGACGAGGATGATGAAGAACCGCTGGGCGAGCGACCAGCCGGTGAGCGCCATGCGCCCGAGCAGCAGCCCGCCGACCAGAGATCCGAGCGACCAAACCGCGATGATGATCCCCGACTCCGCACCGCTGTCCCCGTAGATCGAGACGACCGCGGCCTCGAGCGCGGCGCAGTTCGCGACGAGGAGGAAGCCGGCGATGGTCGCGATGAGCACGACCGGGTTCTTCAGGACCCCACCGATGCTGCCGCGCGGCCTCGGGATGCGGATGCGACCGAGCTCGGGGCTCACGATGAACCAGATGCCGCCGAGGAGCATGAGGCCCGCCGCGATGAGCAGCGCGATCACCGGTGAGATCTGCGTCGCAACGAAGATCGCGAGCACCGGTCCCATGACCCAGATGAGCTCCTGCGCCGCGGCATCGAGGGAGAAGAGCGGGGTGAGCTGCTGTGCGGGCACGATTTTCGGGTAAATGGTGCGGACCGCCGCCGACACGGGTGGCAGCGCGAGCCCGCCGACGAAACCGACGACCATCGCTGCCCAGATGCTGAGGTCGACGAGCGCGAGCACCGTGATGGCGCCGACGCACACGAGGGTCGTCAGCGCGAGCACCGGGCGCATATGCCAGCGCCCCATCCACCGCGTGGTGAGCGGCCCCGCGATCCCCTGACCGATGCTCATGGCGGCGAGCACGAGTCCGGCGGCCCCATAGGACCCGTGGAGCACCTCGATGTGGATGAGCAGGGTCAGCGACAGCATCCCCGCGGGCAGGCGGGCCGCGAGCTGCGCGGTAAGGATCCGCCCGACCCCGGGGGACTTGAGGAGTTCGCGGTACTCGGACATGAGCGATTCAGCCTATGTGCTCGGCGAGCGCCCGGCGGATGCGCTGCACACTGACCGGCTCTGCGGTCGGGAGGTGCTGGGCGAAGCGGCTGAGTCGCAGCTCCTCCAGGAGCCAGCGCACCCTGACGAGCGCTGGGTCCAGGCCGGGCACGAGCGGGAGCGTGCCGCCTGCCTCGAGGTACAGGGCCGTCGCGGCCTCGACCTCGCCCTGCCACACGCGGTCGCGGCCCGACTGCTCGGCGAGCCGCTCGATGCGGTGGCGGAGGCCTGCGAGGTACGCGGGATAGCGGGTGAGCGCCGCCAGCCCAGCGATCGCCACGAACCCCGGGTGGATGAGCGCATCGAGCTGGGCGCGGGCGTCCCGCAGCGGCGCGACGAGCGCCAGGCTCGTGGTGTCGCGGATGAGGCGGTCGACCTCGCGCGCGGCCCCGAGGATGGCGGCGACGAGTCCGACGGTGCGGAAGACCTCGTCCGGGCTCGGGTCGACGGCGGCGCTCGTGCGGCTGTGCCCGATCGCGTCGGGCGGCGGCACCGGTGCGCTGACCGCGACGCAGTCGGCGAGGAGCGCGGGGACGGAGCGGTACGGGCTCGTCGCGAGCTGGAGCCGCTCGGCGTCGGTCAGGTGGTCCATCGCGTATTTGATGAGCGCGCGGACCGCGGGGCTGGGCTCGCCCGCCCCCGCGCGATCCGCCGAGGGTGCCTCGACGTGCCGAGGCGATGCCCCCGAGGTCGCCCCCTCGACACCCGGAGGCACCCTCGGCGGGTGCTGGGCGGCGCTAGAAGGAGCGGCATCGGGCGGGTGAGGTGAATGCGGTGCCTGCGCAGGGTGGTCGGCCGCGGGCCGCAGCCGCGCGCGCAGAGCCGCGAGATCACGACCCGCCGCGAGGGTCTTGCCGCGCGCGTCGACGAGCCGCACATTCATCCGCAGATGCTCGGGGAGCCGCGCCAACTCGAAATCGTGCCGCGTCACGGGGGCGAACGTGAGCCGCTTGATCGTCGCGGCGAGGACGTCGCCGAAGCGCCCCTCTGGCTCGCCGGGGAGCTCGGGCACGATGCGCCGGGCCCAGTCACCGGCGGGGACCACTTCCCGCCGGAGGACCTTCGGCAGGGTCTTGATCCAGCCGGCGACGAGCTCCTCGCGCATTCCGGGCACGAGCCATTCGATCGCTGCCGCGTCGATCTGGTCGAGCGCCGCGCGCTGCGCCTCCTCGGTGTCCGGGTCGACCGGCACGATGAGCGTGACCCCATCATCGGGTGCGCCCGGCGCATGCAGGTAGTCGAGCTCGAAGTCGAGGCCGCCGTGCGTCCAGCGCTCCGGGTAGCCCTCGTCGAGCGCCTCGGTGCCGACCGCATCCCGGTCGAGGAAGTCCTCCTCGCGCATCGTGAGGAGGTCCGGCTGCGTCTCGTGCTCGCGCCGCCACCAGCGCTCGAATTCGCGGGTCGAGTCGACGCGCTCGGGCACCCTCGCGCGATACCAGGCGACGAGCGCCTCCTCGCCGAGGAGCAGGTCGCGGCGGCGCTCGCGATCCTGCAGGTCCTCGAGGCGCTCCCGGAGCTCCGCATTCCTCCGGTGGAATGTCGTGAGGCGCCGTGCGACGCGGGAGACGTCCCACTCGCCGGCGACGAGCGCGTGGCGGAGGAACAGCTCGTGCGCGTAGCCCGGGTCGATGCGGGCGAAGCGGATGCGGCGGCGTGGGATGATCGGGACCCCGTAGAGCAGGACCTTCTCATCCGCGACGGCCTCACCGCGGCGGGGGTCCCAGCGCGGTTCCGCGACCGAGCGGACGAGCAGGTCGCCTGCCCAGCGCTCCGCCCAGGCGGGGTCGATCGCCGCATTCATCCGGGCGAAGAGTCGGCTCGTCTCCACGAGCTCAGCGGACATGACCGCCTCGGGGGCGCGCCTCGCGAGTGCGCTTGCCGGGTGGATGGTGAAGCGGCTGCCGCGTGAGCCGAGGTACTCGGCGTGGCGTCGGCGGTCCTGGCCGGGACGTCGCGACCCGCGCCGGGCGCCGCCCGCGGGCGCCGGCTCGTCACGATCGTCGCGGATCCCGATGCGAGACAGGAGTCCCGCGAGGATCGCCTGATGCATGCGGTCGGCATCGACGGTCGGCGGTCGGTCGGACGTCGCGTTCCTCGGGAGGTCAAGTGCGAACCGCAGCTGCCGCACCACGTCCTGCCATTCGCGGATGCGGAGGTAGGAGAGATATTCCATTTTGAGCATACGGCGGAAGGCACCGCCGGACAGCGCCGCTTGCTGCTCCTCGAGGTGTCGCCACAGCCTGAGCAGCGTCATGAAGTCGCTCGTCGGGTCCACGTGCCGCCGGTGGACGAGGTCCGCCTGCTCGCGTGCCGCCTCAGGGCGCTCGCGCGGGTCTTGGACGGACAATCCTGCGACGATCGGCAGCACCGCCTCGATGACGTCGAGCTCGCGTGCGGCGAGCAGCATCCGGCCGAGACGCGGGTCGAGGGGGAGTCGGGACAGCTCGCGGCCGAGCCGCGTGACACTCCCGCTCGCATCGATCGCGCCGAGCTCGGCGAGGAGCGCGAGCCCGTCGCGGACGCCGCGCTTGTCCGGCGGGTCGATGAACGGGAACGCCTCGATGTCCCCGAGCCCGAGCACCGCCATCTGCAGGAGCACGGCGGCGAGGTCGGTGCGGAGGATCTCGGGCTCGGTGAACTCGGGGCGCTTCGCGAAGTCGGTCTCCGAGTAGAGCCTGATCGCGACGCCGGGCGCGACGCGGCCCGAGCGGCCCGCGCGCTGCGCCGCGGAGGCTTGCGACACCGGCTCGATCGGGAGCCGCTGCACCTTGGACCGCGCCGACCATCGGGAGATGCGCGCGGTGCCCTCGTCGATGACGTAGCGGATGCCGGGGACGGTGAGGGAGGTCTCCGCGACGTTGGTCGCGAGGATGACCCGGCGACGAATGCCCGGGGCGCGGCTGGTCTGGAACACCCGGTGCTGCTCCGCTGCCGACAGCCGCCCGTACAGTGGGAGCACCTCGGTGCCGCGCAGCTGCGCGCCGACGACGGCGTCGAGCACGTCCCGGATCTCACCTTCGCCGCTCAAGAAGACGAGCACGTCCCCAGGGGACTCCCGCTCGAGCTCCGCGAGCGCATCGAGCACCCCCGTGACAGTATCCCGGGCCTCGCTGACCTCCTGGTGGTTGCCCACTTCTGCTGGTGGTCGCTGCGCTTCACCAGCAGAAGTGGGCAACCACCGGTCGTCGGGGGTGGGGTCCGGGGGTGAGTGGGGGGTGGTGTCGGGGACGAGCGGGCGGTAGCGGATCTCGACGGGGTAGGTGCGGCCGGAGACCTCGATGACGGGCGCGGGATCCGCATTCCTCGCGAAATGCCGGGCGAACGACTCCGGGTCGATCGTCGCGCTCGTCACGACGACCGTGAGGTCGGGTCGCCGCGGCAGCAGGCGGCGGAGGTAGCCGAGGAGGAAGTCGACGGTGAGCGAGCGCTCGTGCGCCTCGTCGATGATGATCGCGTCGTAGCGGCGGAGATCGGGGTCGCGGTGGATCTCGTTCAGGAGGATGCCGTCCGTCATGACGATGAGCCGGGAGTCCCGGCTCGCCTGGTCGCTGAACCGCACCCGGTAGCCGACGAGCCCGCCGAGCTCGGTGCCGAGCTCCTCCGCGACGCGCTCCGCGACCGCCCGGGCGGCGATGCGGCGCGGCTGGGTGTGGGCGATGCGGCGCTTGCCGAGCTCGAGGAGCATCTTGGGGAGCTGCGTCGTCTTGCCCGAGCCGGTCGCGCCCGCGACGATCACCACCTGGTGGTCGCGCAGCGCCGCGAGGATGTCGTCGCGCCGCCCGGAGACGGGGAGGTCCTCGGGGTAGCTGATCGTCAGCGGCACGGGCGGGCGGTGAGACATGGGGTGTCTATTGTCCCGTGCCGTTCACCGGCTCGCTCGCGGGATCAGCCGCGGAGGGCGGCGACCGACTCGGCGACGGCCGCCGCGACCGGGTCGAGCGGCGCGGTGAGCGAATGCGGGAGCGTGAAGCGCACCGAGGACTGCGCGACTTCGGGCGCGATCCCGAGTGCGAGGAGCACGTGCGAGGGGTCATCGCTGCCGGCCGCGCACGCCGAGCCGCTTGAGGAGACGACGCCGCGGCGCTCGAGCTCGAGGAGGATCGCCTCGCCGCTCACCCCCGCGAAGGTGAAGCTCGCCGTGCCGGGCAGTCGATGGATCGGGTCGCCGGTGAGCCGTGCCTCGGGCACGCGCCGGAGCACCTCCGCGACGAATGCGTCCCGCGCCGCCGCCACCGCGCTCGCGCTTGCCGGCCGCTCGGCTTCGGCGAGTTCGAGCGCGGTCGCGATGCCGACCGCGCTCGCGACCGACTCCGTGCCGCTGCGGCGTCCGCGTTCCTGGCCGCCGCCGTGCAGGAGCGGTTCGATTGGGATGCGGCCGCGGATACCGAGGACACCGGTGCCCATCGGCGCACCGACCTTGTGGCCGGCGATGGCGACCGAGTCGGCGCCGAGCGCCTTCACACTGAGCGGGAGCCAGCCGGCCGCCTGCACCCCGTCGACGTGGATCGGGACACGGGTGCCCAGTGCTCGTGCGGCCTCGCCGACTGCGGTGGAGATCGCCGGGAGGTCCTGCACCGTGCCGATCTCGTTGTTCGCGAGCCCGATGGCCAGCAGTGCGGTGTCGGCCCGGATCGCCGCGGCAGCGTCCGCTGGCTCGACCCGACCACCGCCGTCGACGGGGAGCATCGTCACCTCGACGCCGTGCACCCGGGTGAGGTACTCGGCGGAGGCGAGTACGGATTCATGCTCGATCGGCGTCGTCACGAGGTGTCGCGCGCCGCGCTCGAGCATGGCGGCGATGGTGACGCCTTTCACCGCGAGGTTATTGGCCTCGGTGCCGCCGGAGGTGAAGATCACGTCGCCGCGTCGCATGCCGAGCACCGCGGCGACCCGGCGCCGGGCGTCCTCGAGCGCGCTCGCCGCACGCTCGCCGACCTCGTGGTGGCTCGACGGGTTGCCGTACTCGGTCGTGAGGTACGGGAGCATCGCCTCGAGCACCTCGGGCCGCACCGGGGTCGTCGCGGCGTGGTCGAGGTAGCGCACGGCTCAGCCCGCCGTCACCCGGACGTCGAGCCCGAGGTCGAGGGCCCGCGCCGAATGCGTCAGCGCGCCGACCGACACGAGGTCGACGCCCGTCGCCGCGATCGCCCCGATCGTGTCGAGGCGGACGCCGCCGCTCGCCTCGACGAGTGCGCGGCCGGCCACCTGGGCGACGCCGGCGCGGAGGTCGGCGAGGCTGAAGTTGTCGAGCATGATCGTGTCGATGCCCGCGGCGAGCACCGCCTCGATCTGGTCGAGACGATCGACCTCGACCTCGAGGTGCGTCGTGTGGGGGAGTCGAGCGCGGGCGGCCAGCAGCGCCTCGGTGACGGACAGCCCCTGCGCCAGGAGCACGGCGAGGTGATTGTCCTTGACGAGCACCGCGTCGGACAGGCTGCGGCGGTGGTTGTGTCCGCCGCCGGCGAGGACCGCGTCGCGCTCGAGTGCCCTGAGGCCGGGGGTGGTCTTGCGGGTGTCGGTGACCCGCGCGGTCGTCCCGGCGATGGCCGCGACGTACTCGGCGGTGAGGGTGGCGATGCCGCTCATGCGCTGCGCGAGGTTGAGCCCGACGCGCTCCGCGGTGAGCACCGCGCGGGCCGGGCCGCGGACCTCGCCGAGGTGCTGCCCCGCCGTGAAGCGGGTGCCGTCGGCGGCAAGCCCGTCGACCTCAATCGTGCTGTCGGTGAGGTGGAAGGCCGCGGCGAAGGCGGCGCCACCCGCGAAGACGCCCGGCTCGCGCGCGGTCAGCGTCGCGGTCGCGACCGCCTCGGCGGGCAGGAGCGCCTCGCTCGTGAGGTCACCCCAGGGGGCGTCCTCCTCGAGGGCGCCGCGGACGATGCGGTCGAGTTCGTGGCGGGGGATCATCGGGCGGGCTCCAGGTCTGCGCGGGTCGATGGGATCGCGGGGGCATTGGGTGTGGCGTTGGTCGCGGGCGCGGCAGGTGCGGTGCGTGGATCGGCGGGGGCGGGGCCCGCATGCTTCGAATCCGAGCGGTAGTGCGCCCCGATGGAGTCAGTGCGGCGCAGCGCGGCCGCGGCGAGTGCGCTGCCGATGAGCAGCAGGTTCGCATCCTCGTGTTCGCGTACCGTCCGTGGTGCCGGGAGGGCAGCCTGCCAGTCGGTGAGCTGCGCGGCCGCGTGCCGCAGACCGGCCTCGTCCCGGGTGAGGCCCGCGTGCTCCCACATGAGGTGCTGGAGGGTCGCTCGGTCGAAGCAAGGGGATTTCGCCGGAGCAAGGTGGAGCTGCGGAGCTTCCGCCTCGCGCCGCGGAATACGCCTTGGTCCAGCGTCGCCAGCAGCCAGAGGAGCGCCGCCGAGCACCTCCCGCGCCACCGCCTCCCCTGCCCGTGCGCCAAACACCGCGCCCTCGAGCAGGGAGTTCGAGGCGAGCCGGTTCGCGCCGTGCACGCCGGTGCGGGCGACCTCGCCGACCGCGAAGAGCCCGGGGATGGACGTGTGGCCGTCCAAGTCGGTGACGACGCCGCCCATCGCGTAGTGCGCGGCGGGCGTGACCGGGATCGGCTCCCGCGCCCAATCAAGGCCGCGCTCGCGGACCGCGGCGTCGATTGTCGGGAAGCGTGTGGCCAGGAATGCGGCGCCGAGTGCCGTCGCGTCGAGCCGCACCGGTCCGCCCTGCGCCACCATCCGGCTCGCAATGGCGCGGGCCAGGACGTCGCGGGGGGCGAGCTCGCCGTCGGGGTGGTGGTCGAAGGCGAAGCGGTGGCCCGTGTCGTCGACGAGGGTCGCACCCTCGCCGCGCACCGCCTCCGAGACGAGGAAGGCGCCGCCCGCCGCACCCGCCTCGAGCACGGTCGGGTGGAACTGCACGAATTCCAGGTCGGCGACTCGCGCGCCCGCCCGCAGCGCGACCGCGAGGCCATCGCCGGTGGCGACCACCGCATTCGTGCTGTGGGCGTAGAGCTGGCCGAACCCACCCGTCGCGAGCACGACCGCGTCGGCCTCGAGCACGTGGGTCGCGTCATCGCCGAACAGCAGCTCGACACCGGCGACCCGGCCGTCATGCAGCACGAGGTCGACGAGGAAGGCGTGCTCGAGCACCTCGACGTCCTGACGCCGGAGCTCGGCCGCGAGCGCCGCCTCGATCGCGGCGCCGGTCGCGTCGCCGCCCGCGTGCAGGATGCGCGGATAGGAATGCGCGGCCTCGAGCCCTTGGGTCAGCTCGCCCCCCGCGCCGCGGTCGAAGGCGACGCCAAGGGCGATGAGCTCGCGGATGCGATCCGGTCCCTCGGAGACGAGGAGCTGGACCGCCTCGGGGTCGTTCTGCCACGCGCCCGCGACCATCGTGTCGTGGTGGTGGTCCTCGGCTCGATCGTCGGCGAACATGACGCCGGCGATGCCGCCCTGTGCGGCGCGGGTGTTCGTGTGCTCGAGCACATCCTTCGTCACGAGCGTGATCCGCACACCGGCATGCCGCGCGGCGTGCAGCGCGGCGGTGAGGCCCGCGATGCCGCTGCCGGCGATGACGACGTGCGGCCGGCGATCACTCATGCGCTGACGGGTGGTTTGGCGGCGAGCATCCGCTCAAGGGCGACGCGGGCCGCCTCGGCATCCTCCTCGGGGACGGTGATGCGGTTGACGACCTCGCCAGCGACGAGCGACTCGAGCACCCAGGCGAGGTAGCCCGGGTGGATCCGGTACATCGTCGAGCAGGGGCAGATGACGGGGTCGAGGCAGACGATCTCGTGCTGCGGATTTTGGGCCGCGAGCCGTTGCACGAGGTTGATCTCGGTGCCGATCGCGAAGCTCGTCGGCTCGGTCGCCTCCTCGATCACCCGGCGAATGTGCGCGGTCGAGCCGGATTCGTCGGCCGCGTCGACGACCGGCATCGGGCACTCCGGGTGGACGATGACGCGCACGTTCGGGTTCGCGGCGCGCGCCTGCTCGATCTGCTCGACGGTGAAGCGCTTGTGCACGCTGCAGAAGCCGGGCCACAGGATGACCCGCGCGGCCTCGATCTCGGCGTCGGCGAGGGGGCGTCGCGGGTCCCACATCGGCATCTGGTCGAGGGGCACCCCCATCGCTTTCGCGGTGTTGCGGCCAAGGTGCTGGTCGGGGAAGAACAGGACGCGACGGCCGCGGGCAAACGCCCACTCGAGGACCGTCACCGCGTTCGACGAGGTGCACACGATGCCGCCGTGGCGGCCGACGAAGGCTTTGAGCGCCGCCGAGGAGTTCATGTACGTGACGGGGACGACCTCGACGAGCCCGTCGGCGCCGGGGGTGTCGAGCGGGCCGAGCGCATCCTCGAGCGTCTCCCAGCATTCCTCGACGGTGTCGATGTCGGCCATGTCGGCCATGGAGCAGCCGGCGGCGAGGTTCGGCAGGATGACGGCCTGCTCGTCCCCGGAGAGCAGGTCGGCGGTCTCGGCCATGAAGTGCACCCCGCAGAAGACGATGGCCTCCGCTTCGGGGTGCGCCTTCGCGGCGTTGGCAAGCTGGAATGAGTCGCCGACATAGTCCGCGTGCCGCACGACTTCTTCGCGCTGGTAGAAGTGGCCGAGGACGACAACCCGGTCACCGAGCGTCGCCTTCGCGGCGGTGATGCGCTCGTGGAGCTCGGGCTCACTCGCCTCGCGGTACGCCGCGGGGAGCGCACCCTGACGCGGCGCACCCGTCGGGATGACGTCGTCCATGGAGGAGCCGGGGCCGTAGCCGGGTACCTGGTCGAAGTCCCACGGGTCCTCGGCGAGGTCGGGCGTGCAGGTGCTGCCCGGGGCGAGCCCGTTCGTGATGCGCTGGATCGTGAGATCGACGGAAGCGGTGAGGGTCATGGAGTCCTCGTCTCAGTGAGCGGCCCGCGGTCAGCGAGCTCGACGTCGGGGTTGGAGCGGTAGATGCGGGCCGGACGGTGGCTGCCGGTGCGATAGCGGTCGGTTGGGACGAGTGCCGAGGTCCCCTCGATCTGGCGGCGGAAGTTCGCGGGGTCGAGGGTGCGACCGAGCACCGCCTCGTAGGCCTCGCGGAGGTCGGCGACGGTGAATTCGTCGGCGACGAGCCCGTGCGCGATCTGGCTGTAGCCGACCTTGTTGCGCAGCCGCCAGAGGGCGTAGTCGATGATCGCATTGTGATCGAATGCGAGGGGCGGCAGCGCGGCGGCGTCCCGCCACGTCACATTCTCGACTTCGGCCGCGACGGCCGCTTCATCGGCCCGGATGAGTGCCCAGTACACGATCGAGACGACCCGGGTCGGCGAGCGGTCGACGGCACCGAAGGCGTAGAGCTGCTCGAGGTAGCTCGGCTGGAGGCCGGTCGTCTCGGCAAGGGTGCGGGCGGCCGCGCTGGCGAGGTCCTCTCCGGCGTCGAGCCAGCCACCGGGGAGAGCGAGCTGCCCGTGGTGGGGGTCCCGGGTGCGTCGCACGAGGGGGAGGACGACGCTCGGGCGCCCGCTGGCGCTATCGGGCCGGAGTGTGAAGATGACGGTCGACACGGCCACGCGGATGGGTGCACTCGCCGCGTCGAGCGTGGCGGTGTCGGGATGTGGTGTTTGTGTCGTCATGACTCTAAGTCCTTGTCACGATCTTAGAGTCATTTGGACCTCATGTCGAATCTCCTGCCGCAGGGTGTCGGAGGACCCCGTGACCTGGCAGACTCGCGACGTGGGAGATGCAGCACACACTCACGACTCGGGCGCCCCCGCGGAGGCCCCGACGCTGACGCAGCGCCTCGACGTCCTGCCGTTCACCCGCCGCCACCTCAATCTGCTGTTCGGCGCGGGAATCGGCTGGGCCCTTGACGCACTCGACGTCGGGCTCGTCTCCTTCGTCGTCGCGGCGCTCGTGGCGAACGGCTTCGCGACGAGCGAGGAGCGCCCGCTCATCCTCTCGATCGGCTTCGCGGGCATGGCGATCGGTGCGGCCATCGGCGGGCTCCTCGCCGACCGCATCGGGCGTCGCGCCGTGTTCGCCGGCATGCTGCTCATCTTTGGGATCGCGACCGGCCTCACCGCCCTGGCCTGGTCGGTCGCTGCCTTTGTCGTCTTCCGGTTCGTCGCCGGGTTCGGCCTTGGCGCTGAGCTTCCGGTCGCCTCGACCTACATGAGTGAGTTCGCCCCCGCGAAGGTGCGGGGCCGCGTCATCGTCTTTCTTGAGGCGTTCTGGGCAGTCGGTTGGCTGCTGCAGGCGATCGTCGGCACGTTCGTCGTCCCGCTTGGCCCCGATGGCTGGCGCTGGGCCCTCCTCATCGGCGCCGCGCCGGCGGTCTACTCGGCGGTCGTCCGATTCGGGATGCCGGAGTCCGTCCGCTACCTCATGCAGCGCGGCCGCCGTGACGAGGCCGAGGCGATCGTGCGGCGCTTCGAGGCCGATGCGATGCTCGCGCAGCTCGACGCGGCAAGCTCGGGCCGACCCGTGGCGGAGGTCGGTGCCGCGGGCCCGCGCGCACCTGCGACACCGATGACGCTCAGCCAGCGGCTGGCGGAACTCTGGCGGCCCGAGGTGCGCTCGTCGACGGCCGGACTCTGGCTCGTGTGGTTCTTCGTCAACTTCGCCTACTACGGCGCATTCCTCTGGATCCCCTCGATCCTCGTCGCCGACGGGTATCCGCTCGTCACCGCATTCTGGTTCACGCTCATCATCACGCTCGCCCAGCTGCCCGGGTACCTCGTCGCCGCGTGGCTCATCGAGGTGTGGGGGCGCCGGACCACGCTCGCCGTCTTCCTCACCGGGTCGGCGGTGTCCGCCGTCCTCTTCGGCACCGTGCCCGGTGAGCCCGCGATCATCGGCTTCGGGCTTGCCCTGTCGTTCTTCAACCTTGGGGCCTGGGGTGCGCTGTATGCGATCACCCCGGAGTCGTACCCGACCGCGACTCGCGGCACCGGCGCGGGCTGGGCGGCCGGCATCGGGCGAATCGCCTCCATCGTCGTGCCGTTCATCGTCGCGCCGCTGCTGGTCGCGGGCGGTCGGGCGCTGCTGTTCGTCGTCTTCACCGCAGCATTCCTCATCGCCGCGGGGTGCGCATTCCTCATCCGGGAGCGTGCTGGCCAAGCCCTGGAATGACCGCGATCCCGCGGCCTGGCGACCGCTGCCGCGAAGGTGGGAACTCCCGCAGAATGCGACACACCCTCTGCAGAGACTGGTCGATTGCGTTAGCCTGAATCAGGTATGTCTTTACTCCAACAAGTAAGCAAGACCACCCGTTCATCAAATCGAGAGATCAGAATCGCCTCTCCGGAGGTGTCTCACGGCGGCGATATCTGGCGGATCGCGAAGAGCACCACTGAGCTTGATCTGAATTCCTCGTATATGTACCTGCTGTTTGCGCGGGACTTCGCGGACTCGTCACGGGTCGCGCTCGTCGACGACGAAGTCGTCGGATTCGTCCTCGCCTATCGGCGCGTCGACGACCCCGACTGTCTCTTCGTCTGGCAGGTCGCGGTCGATGAGGACCACCGCGGCCAGGGGCTCGCGCAGCGCATGCTCCACGACCTCGTCAGCACCTCAGACGACGAGACACCAGTGCGCACCGTCGAGACGACCGTGACCGACGACAACGTCGCGTCCCGGCGCCTGTTCGCCAGCCTCGCCGAGCGCTGGGGCGCGGACCTGACCACGCGCACCCTCTTCGACGAGACCCATTTCCCTGACGACCACGACGCCGAGCGACTCCACGAGATCGGCCCGATCGACCCGAGCGTGCTCGACGAGCCCTGATCCACCCGTCGGGGGTGTCGTCCCCCGCAATGACCGTCGGGAGTGCTGACGGTCGACCATCTGCCCTAATCGGTGACCCACATGAGGAGGCACGAATGTCCACGGCAATTGCTGAGGATACTGATATTTTCACCGCGCTCGAGTCCGGAGTGCGCAGCTACTCGCGATCGTGGCCGGTCGTCTTCGACCGCGCCGTCGGGAGCGTGATGGTTGACGAGTCGGGCAAGGAATACCTCGACTTCTTTTCGGGCGCCGGCGCGCTCAATTACGGGCACAACAATCCCGTCCTCAAACAGGCGCTGCTCGACTACCTCGCCGCCGACCGGGTGATCCACTCACTCGACATGTTCACGACGGCGCGTCGCGCATTCCTCGAGGCCTTCTCCGAGGTCATCCTCGAGCCGCGCGGGCTCGACTACAGAGTGATCTTCCCCGGCCCGGGCGGGACCAACGCCGTCGAGGCCGCACTCAAGCTCGCCCGCAAAGTAACCGGGCGGGAGTCGGTCATCAACTTCACGAATGCGTTCCACGGGATGACGCTCGGCGCACTGTCCGTCACGGGGAACGCGCTCAAGCGCGGCGGCGCCGGGGTGCCGCTCGTCCACGCGACGCCGATGCCCTACGACGACTACTTCGATCAGGAGTACCCCGACTTCTTCTACTTCAAGCGTCTCCTCGAGGACAGCGGCAGCGGGCTCAACCTGCCCGCGGCGGTCATCGTCGAAACGGTCCAGGGCGAGGGCGGCATCAATGCGGCCCGAGCGGACTGGCTGCGCGGCCTCGCCGAGCTCTGCCGCGAGTACGAGATCCTGCTCATCGTCGATGACGTGCAGATGGGGTGCGGCCGTACCGGTGAGTTCTTCAGCTTCGAGGAGGCCGGCATCGTCCCGGACATCGTGTGCCTGTCGAAGTCGATCAGCGCCTCGGGCCTGCCCCTCGCGCTGACGCTCATCCGCCCCGACCTCGATGTCTGGGAGCCGGGCGAGCACAACGGCACCTTCCGTGGCATCGCGCCGGCCTTCGAGACGGCGGCCGTCGCGATCAACACCTACTGGCGGGACGATGCGCTCACCCGCTCGACGATCGCGAAGGGCCTGCGGATCGAGCACCGCTTCAACGCGCTCGCCGCGCAGCACGCCACGATGCCCCTCGTCCCGAAAGGTCGTGGCCTCGCCCGCGGTCTGCAGTTCCCGAGCGGCGAGCTCGCCGAGGCGGTCTGCCATGCCGCCTTCGAGCGAGGGCTGCTCATGGAGACCTCGGGACCGGACGGTGAAGTCATGAAACTGCTGCCGGCGTTGACGATCACCGACGCCGAGCTCGACCGCGGCCTTGACATCATCGATGCCGCGGTCGCCGAGGTGCTGGGGGTGTCGGCATGATCGTGCGCACGATCGAGGAGATCACCGACACCGACGCGGACATCCGCACCGAGAACTGGCGGAGCAAGCGCATCATCCTCGCGCGCGATGGCGCGGGATTCTCCGTCCACGAGACGACGCTGTACGCGGGCACCGAGTCGGAATTCTGCTACCAGAACCACATCGAGGCCGTCTTCATCATCGAGGGGGAGGGCGAGATCGAGGACCTCGGCACCGGCGAGGTGCATCAGCTCGGCCCCGGCTCGCTCTACCTGCTCAACGACCACGACCGACACCGGGTGCGACCCCGCACCGACATCCGCACCGTCTGCGTCTTCAACCCGCCGGTCACCGGCAGGGAAGTCCACGACGAGCACGGGGTGTACCCGCTCCTCACCGAGCCGCAGGTCGGCTGAGGGGCGATACGCCCGCGGCCAGCCAGCGCCGTATACGCACAGGAAAGGAATCAGGATGACCACCGCGACAATGACGACCGGACAGGACCTCTACCCGACCCGACTCGCGGCAGCGCGAGCCCCGATGCAGCGACCCCACCCCACGGTGTGGGGCACCGCCGCTGACGGCCCGTTCACCCAGCCGGAGCTCGACGCGCACGAGCGGCGCGGCTACACCGTGATCGAGGACGCGATCACCCTCCACGAGGTGGCGACGTACTCGGCCGAGCTCGACCGGCTCGCCGCCGACCCCGCGCTGGCCGATGACGAGCGCGTCGTGCGGGAGCGGGCCACCGGCGCCGTGCGCTCGATCTTCGCCGTGCCGTCGCTGAGTCAGGCGCTCGATGCGCTGACGCGGGACCCGCGCATCCTCGACCGCGCGCAGCAGCTCCTCGGCAGCGAGGTGTACCTCCACCAGACCCGGATCAACTTCATGCCGGGCTTCCGTGGTACCGGCTTCTACTGGCACTCGGACTTCGAGACCTGGCACGCGGAGGACGGCATGCCGATCCCGCGCGCGGTGAGCTGCTCGATCGCGCTGACGGATAACTTCCCGTTCAACGGCGGGCTCATGGTCATGCCGGGTTCGCACCGCACATTCGTCTCCTCGGTTGGTGCGACGCCGGAGAACAACCACGCCTCCTCGCTGCAGGCGCAGGAGGTCGGCGTCCCGAGCGAGGACGACATCACGGCGCTCGCGGCCGAGTACGGGATCGACCAGTTCACCGGCAAGGCGGGCTCGGCCCTGTGGTTCGATTCGAACATCATGCATGGCTCCGGCAACAACATCACGCCGTACCCGCGCTCCAACGTGTTCATGGTGTTCAACAGCGTCGAGAACACCCTCGTCGAGCCGTATGCGGCCCCCGCGCCACGGCCCGAGCACATCGCGCACCGCGACTTCACGCCGCTGGGCTGAGTCGCGCTCGCGGCGTCAGTGACCGGCGTCGGAGACGAGCTTGAGGCCCACGATGCAGCCCACGAGCCCGAGGATGAGCAGCACCCTGACGAGGCTCACGGGCTCGGCGCCGGTCACCATCGCGATCACGACCGTGAGCGAGGCACCGATGCCGACCCACACCGCGTAGGCGGTCCCGGTCGGGATGTCGCGCATCGCGATCGCGAGCCCGACCATGCTGATCACGAGGGTCACGCCGAAGATCACGCTCGGCCAGAGCTTCGTGAAGCCCTCGGAGCGGCCGAGCGCCGTGGCCCACACGGCCTCGAAGAGGCCCGAGACGATGAGGATGATCCAGGGGAGCATGACTGACCTTTCGGCCAGTCTTGTCGCGCACCGGGTACTGGGTCCCCTCGTCCGGGAGCCGCGTGGTGCGGCTCACGCCGAGTGTGGCCGAGCACACTGGGCAGTGCCTGTGCGTCCGCAGTCGAGTACGGTGATCCACGGCGGCCGACCGATGGGGTGGGATCGCGACCGATGCAGCATGAATGAGGGGGACCGGCCATGTCGGAGACCGCAGCACCGTACCCGAGCCGATCGCTCGCCGACGCACCGCGAGCTGACGACGGCTACTACGGCCCGGAGAGTGTCTCCTGGCGCGTCTTCTCCGACCCGGGCTCCTCGCTCGGCGCGCAGATCGCCGTCTTCCTCCAGATGCTCGATCCGGGCATGATGACGCACTTCGTCCGGGTCTCGGGGACCAGCGATGGGCCCGAGGAGATGGCCGCGCGCTTCCAGCGCACCTCGGCGTACCTCCGCGACTCGGTCTTCGCCGACAAGGCGCACGCGGATGCGGCGGCCGAGCACGTCGACCGGCTCCACGAGCGGGCGACCTGGACCGACCCGAAGGACGGCCACGTCGAGGTCGCCAAGGTGACCGAGTGGCAGCAGTGGACGTGGTGGACCTACATCTGGTCGGTCGTGCGCGGCTACCAGGAGTACGGCCCCGAGGAGCTGTCGACGGCCGACGCCGACCGGCTCGTCGTCGAGTCGCACCATGGAGCGGCGGCGCTCAAGGTGCCCGGGCCCTTCTTCGACACGTTCGCGGAGCTCGACGCGTACATCAAGTCCGAGCTGCCGTCGAAGGCGCTCGTGTTCCCCGCGGCGCTCGCGGCGTACTCGCTGCGCAACCCGGACGTCAAGGGGGTGCTCCAGCGCTGGGGCGCCCGCAAGATCGTCGACGGCATGGTCTACCTCATGCCGCCGGAGGCGCGCCTGTTCTTCGCGATGGAGCGCCGGACCGAGCGCCAGCTCGTCAGCGGCCGCAACTGGACGCGGCGCATCGCGAAGTGGAGCCGCGGCAACAAGTCCGCCGAGCAGCTCATCGCGACGCTCGTCGGCGAGGCGGAGGCGCATCCCTACCGCAAGGTCCGGCAGAAGGCCGCGGCGCCGAGGGGGGCCTGACCGCGACCCAGCCCGCCTCCCGCCTACACCAGGCGCGATGGGTCAGGCGTGAGGAGGATGCGGTCGCCGTCGACCGTCACCCGGTGCGGGCAGATGCCGCGGGGCGCGGGGAGGTTACGGACGCTGCCGTCGCGGAGGCAAAAGACCGAGCCGTGCAGCGGGCATTCCACCGTGTCCTCGTCGATCCAGCCCTCCGCGAGCGAGGCGTCCTCGTGCGTGCAGGTGTTGTCGATCGCGTAGTACTCGCCGCCGCTGAAGAACACGCCGATGTCGTCGACCGTGCCCGCGACCGCCCGCGGCACGACGATCGCCTCGCCCTCCTCAATGTCGCCGACCTTGGCGACCGGAATCCCGTCGGGCATCGGCTGCCTCCTTGCTTCGCCGTGTGCGCGGCCGGTCGGCCGCTCGGCTCGATCATGGCACGCGGGGCGCGGCTTAGGCAGTTGTGCCGGGAGTCGTGGCGAGGAGCACGCCCTGCGGCTCCGAGTAGGCGTCGAGAGCAAACTGGCCGTTGTCCCGGCCGAGGCCGCTCATGCCGACGCCGCCGAAGGGCATGTCGTCCCGCGGTGTGGCGGTGTTGATGAGCACGGAGCCACTGCGCAGCTGGGCGGCCATCTCCCATGCACGCGTGGCGTCGGCGCTGAAGAGGTAGTTGGTGAGTCCGTATCGTGAGTCGTTTGCGAGCCGGATCGCCTCCTCGTCGTCCGAGTAGGGCAGCACCGCGAGTACCGGGCCGAACACCTCCTCCTGGACAACTGTCATCTCGGGACGACAACCCGTCAGGAGCGCGGGGGCGACGAAGTAGCCATGTGGCATCCCGCCGCGTGCGGGGTGACCGAGCACCTCCATGGCGCCGTCAGCAATGGCCCTTGCGACCGTTGCCTCAATGCGATCGCGCTGCGGCTCAGAGATGATGGGGCCGAGGTCGGCGTCAGGGTCTCGCTGGTCGCCGACTCGGAGGGCCCGTCCGATGAGCTCGAGCCGCTCGACGAGGGCGTCATGGATGTCGCGGTGCACGATGGCACGCGTCGGCGCTGCGCACCATTGCCCGCTGTAGTAGCGCCACACCCGCGAGAGCGCTTCGGCCGCGGCGTCGAGATCGGCGTCCGCCCGGACGATGAGCGCGCCCTTGCCGCCGAGCTCGAGGAGATGGCGGCGCATGTGGTCGGCCCCCTGGCGATAGATCTCGCTGCCGGCCTTGGTGCTGCCCGTGAAGCTCACCATGTCGACGTCGGGGGAGGCGACGAGCTCCTGGCCGACCTCGACGCGGGAGCCGGTCACGATGTTGATGACGCCGGCGGGCACCCCGACCTCGCGGCAGATGGCGCCGAACGCGAGGATCTGCAGGGGGTCTTGTGGGGCGGGCTTGAAGACGACCGTGTTGCCCATCGCGATGGCGGGAGCGATCTTGCTCGCGGCGCCGATCATCGGGAAGTTGAACGGCGCGATGGCCGCGACGACGCCGACTGGCCGGGCGGCGGTCTCCCCGACGGTGAGCAGCGTCCCGCCGGGACTGGTCTGGGCCGCGACGGGGTGTCGGATGGGCTGCTGCTCAATGATCAGGGCGGCGAATCGCTCGAAGCGGCTGACGGCGCGGTCGATGATGCCCGGAGCCGCGCTGAGCAGGCAGCCAGTCTCGGCGGCGACGAGCGGTGCGAGGTCGTCGCGTCGCGCGGCGAGCCCGCGGCCGATCGCCCGCAGCAGGTCGGCGCGCTCGGTGATGGGGGTGGCGCCCCAGGCTGGTTGCGCGGCGCGGGCCGCGGCGACCGCGTCAGCGACGTCCGTCGGGGTGGCCTCGGGGGCTTCGCCGATGATCTCGCCGGTGGCGGGATCGGTGATGGGGTAGGTGCTCGTGCCAAGTCGCAGGGTGTCGCCGATGAGCATCCCGGTCGTCAGGCGCAGCACGTCGGCATGGATCCCGGTCTCGACCATGATGGCTCTCCGCTTCTCATTTGACGTACTAAATCTTGCTATCTAACATACTAGAACGGCGACGCTGCCTCTACGGATGGGTGTCGCGCGATATCGCGACGAGAGGGACAGTCGAAGCCATGGGTAGTGCAGCCGAGTTCCCGGCGCTGTTGGCCGGGGTACGGATTCTTGACTTTACTCACGCGCTCGCGGGACCGTTCAGCACACAGATGCTCGCCGACCTCGGTGCCGAGGTGATCAAGGTCGAGCCCCCGACCGGCGACAAGACCCGCGAGATTCCACCGCACTTCATCGGCGGCACCTCCCTCTACTTCCACGCGATCAATCGCAATAAGCGCAGTGTCGCGCTCGACCTCAAGTCGGAGGAGGGCCAGCGTGCCCTGCGCGAACTCGTGCCGACCGCCGACGTTGCGATGATGAACTTCAGCCCGGGTGTCGCCGATCGACTTGGCCTCGCGCATTCGCAGCTCAGCCAGCTCAATCCGATGATCGTCACCTGCACGCTCTCGTCCTTCGGTCCGCACGCGACCGAAGACATCCGTGGCACCGACCTCGTCGCACAGGCCATGGCGGGGGCGATGTCGATCACCGGCTACGCGGACGCGGCCCCCGCGCGTGCGGGCGTCCCGACGGCCGACCTCACCGGCGGCTTTTATACGACGATCGCGGTGCTCGCGGGACTGCAGTACCGGCGTGCCCAGGGTCGCGGGATCGCACTCGACACCTCGCTCTTCCACGCGCAACTCTCACTGCTCAACTACATGGGCGCGTACGCGGCGCACACCGGGGAGCCGATCCAGCGCCTCGGCTCCGGTTACCCGGCCACGGTGCCCGCGCAGGCCTTCGCGACCTCGGATGACCGCTGGCTCGTCATCGACGCGGGCTTCGATCACCACTTCTGCGCGCTGTGTGTCGCGCTGGAGCGCCCCGACCTTGCTGCGGCGCCCGCATACCGAGACCGTGCGTCCCGGCTCACCGCAAAGACGGAGCTCATCGCCGCGCTGCAGGCGGCCTTCGCCACACGCCCCCGCGATGAGTGGGTCCGGCGCCTCCACGAGCACGGGGTGCCGGCCGCGCCGGTCAATGACACGCTCGAGGCGCTCTATGCCCCGGTCGCGGTCGAAGGTGGGCTGGCGCCGATGGAGGTCGCGGGGCAGACTGTTCGAGTGCTGCGGACGCCGATCTGGGCTGATGGGACGAATGCGCACCCGATGGTTGAACCGGAGGGCATCGGACAGTCCAATGCAGTGCTCCTCGGAGGGTTGTCCCATCATGGCGAGGAGCGGGACCGCGCGGGTGCGTCGTCCCGCTGAGTGCGGCGCGACGGAGGCGATGAGGAGCTGAACGGTGATGATGAGCGCGAGTGTGGATATGCCAGTTGAGGAGATGAGCCTGAGCGCCCGGGCGTACGAGGCGATCCGCGACGACATCCTCTTTCACGTCTTTCAGCCCGGTGTGATCATCACGGAGAACGCCCTCGGCGTGCGCTACGGGATCGGCAAGACCCCCGTCCGCGAAGCGCTCGTCAAACTCGAACAGGAGCACCTCGTGCAGTCCCGGCCGCGGAAGGGCTATGAGGTCGCACCGCTCACGCTCGCCCGGGCGCGCGATATGTTCATCGTGCGACGACTGCTTGAGCCGGCGGCCGCCCGCCACGCCGCCGAGCGCGGGCTCGGTGCGGCCGAACTCGACGAGATCGTCGCGCTCGCCGAGGAGGAGACCCGCTGCCGCACCGCTGTCGTTCCTGGCGAACACGACCTGGTCGTCGCATTCGTCAAGGCGAACTCCGCATTCCATCTCCGAGTCGCTCGTGCGAGCGGCAGTCTCATGCTCGAGCGCATGCTCCACGAGGTCATCGTCAAGCTTGACCGCTACGTGTATCTCGCGGTCACGCAGTCGGCGGGGTTTGCCGGCACCGCTCGCTCGCACCTCGAGCTGATCGAGGCGCTTCGCGCCGCCCAGCCGGAGCAGGCCGCGCAGATCGTGGAGGAACAGGTCGACTGGGCCGAGCGGGTCGTCGTCGACGCACTCATGTCGTCCCCGTCGATCCAAAACGCGAGCCTACGGGCCTGAGATGGGCTCAAGGCAGTGGGTCGCGAAGGCACTCGCGCTGATCGCCGCCGACGCGAATCGCAGTGCGGATACACATCTGCACTGTCTGCCGCTGCCGCCGGAGTGGGGCATCGACCTTTATCTCAAAGACGAGTCCGTGCACCCGACGGGCTCGCTCAAGCATCGCCTCGCTCGCTCGCTCGTGCTCTACGGCATCGTCAACGGGGAGATCGGTGAAGGGACGACGCTCGTAGAGGCGACGAGCGGGTCGACGGCGATCTCGGAGGCGTACTTCGCGCGGATGCTTGGCCTCGAATTCATCGCGGTCGTCCCGCGCGGCACCTCGTCGGCGAAGCTCGATCTCATCGTGCGGGCGGGCGGGCGCTGTCAGATTGTCGAGTCGGCGGGGGATGTGTACGCGGAGGCGGAGCGCCTCGGTGCGCTCCCGGACCATTGCTACCTCGATCAGTTCGGCAACGCGGCGATCGTCAACGACTGGCGGGGCAACAATACGATCGCCTCCTCGATCTTCGACCAGCTCTCACTTGAGCGGCACCCGATCCCAAGCTGGATCGTCGTCGGTGCCGGGACCGGTGGGACGAGCGCGACGATCGGCCGGTACTGCCGGTACCGGGGTGTCGACACGAGGCTCGCGGTCGTCGACCCGGAGGGCTCGGTCTTTCACGAGGCTTGGCGCACCGGCGATCGCACACTGGTCGGCCGGGGGTCCCGCATCGAGGGGATCGGCCGGCCCCGCGTTGAGCCGTCATTCGTCCCCGGCGTCATCGACGAGGTGTTGCCGATCGCCGACGCTGCGTCCGTTGCGGGGATGCACCTCATCGAGGAACGGCTCGGCCGCCGCGTCGGTCCGTCAACCGGGACGAATCTCGTGGGTGCACTCGAGCTGATCGACCGAATGCGTGTGCGCGGCGAGCGCGGCAGCGTCGTTATCCTCATCTGCGACGCGGGGGACCGCTACGGCTCGACGTACTGGGATGCGGCGTGGGTGCAGGAACAGGGCTGGGCGGTCGCGCCCGAACTCGCTCGCCTGCGCGGCCTGCTCGGCTGATGGCGGTCGACCGCGAGGCGCGGTATGCCGAGCTGCTTGACGATTTACGTGCGGAGGCCGCTGAGCTCGACGCACTGCTCGTCGGGCTCTCGCCGGCTGAGTGGCGCTTGGACACGCAGTCGCGTGGCTGGTCGATCGCGCACCAGGTCGGTCACCTCGAGCTCACCGAGCGGCTCATGTGGACGGCGATGACTGATGAGCCGGAGTTCCGGCGTCTCGCGCCGATCACCAGGACGCGACCGGAGCTCTCTGCGGGCGAGCTGGCCCGGCCGGATGTTGGGGTGCGGCGGTTGGTCGCGTGGCGAGACTCGCGCACGGCGCTCCTGGGGGTATTCGCGGGTTGGCCGGGGGCGACCCGGATGCCGTGGGTGGGTCCGTCGATGAGCTTCGCGTCGGCGGCGACGTCGCGGATCATGGAGATCTGGGCGCACGGCGAGGACGTGTATCAGGCCGTCGGCGCGACGCGAGCCCCCACCCGACGACTGCGGCACATCGCGCACCTCGCGGTCGCGGCTCGCGACTATTCGTTCCGCAATCGCGGGCTCGTTGCGCCCGCCGAGCCGTTCCGGGTGGAGGTGCAAGGTCCGGACGGCGAGGTGTGGTCGTGGGGGCCGGAGGATGCACCGCAGCGGGTGACCGGCGATGCCTACGATGTCGCGCTGCTGGCGACGCGACGCGTGCATCGCTCGGATTCCCGCGTGGTCGCGGTGGGCCGGGATGCGGTGCGCTGGTTGCGCACCATGCAGGCGTATGCGGGCCCCCCAGGTCCTCGGCGCCGCCCGACCGGCGTGTCGGGCGGGGCCTCCGTGGTGGGTTGACGGCGGCGGTCCGGGCATTACCAACGGTAGACTGGCGTGCCACAGGATGCTACTGTCATCTCAGACAGGCAATGATGCCGTGCATGCCGGCTCGGTCCCGGCGGACGGCCGCATCGATCGGAGGCACGACGTGGGAGTACTCGACGGCAAGGTCGCATTCATCACCGGCGCCGCCCGCGGCCAGGGACGCGCGCACGCCCTCCGTCTCGCTCGCGACGGCGCCGACATCATCGGCGTCGATCTCCCCGGTCCGCTCAAGAGCGTCGGCTATCCGATGGCGACGCGTGCCGATCTCGACGAGACCGTGCGTGCGGTCGAGGCGCTCGGCCGCCGCATGCTTGCCTTCGCTGGTGACGTCCGTGACAGCGCCGCGCTGTCCCGCGCCGTCGATGAAGGCGTCGCGGAGCTCGGCCGACTCGACATCGTGCTCGCGAATGCGGGCATCGGCTCCTTCTCGACCGCCGAGATGATGAGTGATGATGCCTGGGACGAGATGATCGACATCAACCTGAGCGGGGCCTTCCGCGCGGTGCGCCCCGCGATCCCGCACCTCAAGCGACACGGTGACGGCGGTTCGATCATCCTGACCGGCTCGGTTGCGGCGCTCCGCGGCATCCGGAACCTCGCCCACTACACCGCCGCGAAGCACGGGCTCGTCGGCCTGATGAAGGCGCTCGCGATCGAACTCGCCGAGCACAACATCCGGGTGAATGCGGTGCACCCGACGAACGTCGACACCGACCTCATCCACAACGAGCCGACCTACCGGCTCTTCATGCCCGACCGCGACCCGGCGACGGTCACCCGCGAGGACGTCGCACCGATCTTCGCCGGCTCCCAGCCGCTCGGCATCCCGTGGCTGCAGCCCGAGGACGTCAGCGACGTGATCGCCTTCCTCGTCTCACCGGCCGGTCGCTACATCACGGGTGTCTCGCTGCCCGTGGACGCGGGCAACCTGGTCCGGTGATCCTGCGACCATGACGACCGGGTCGCAGCAGAGGCGGGCGAGGCCGAACAGTTCCCACTGGGGCGTCTTCCTCGCACGCGACACCGACGATGGCATCGAAGTCACGCCGTCGCCGCACGACCCCGCGCCGTCCCCCGTCCTCGGGAACATCGCGGGCGCGGTGCGCCATGAGGTCCGTGTCGCACAGCCGATGATTCGCGAGCAGTGGCTCGTCGACGGCCCTGGGCCGAGCGAGCGCCGCGGCGACGACCGGTATGTGGCGGTCTCCTGGGACGAGGCGCTCGACTTCGCCGGTGCGGCCCTGCGCCGGGCATACGATGGCCCGGGCGGTGCACAGTCCGTGTTCGGCGGCTCCTACGGCTGGTCGTCCGCGGGTCGGTTTAACCACGCGCAGAGCCAGGTCCACCGTTTCCTCAACTGCCTCGGCGGCTACGTCGCTTCCCGCACCACATACAGCTCCGGTGCTGCCGAAGTGATCCTTGCCCGCGTGGTCGCTGACTGGCAGGTCGTCGCGAACGGCGTGACCTGGCCCGACATCGTCGAGCACACCGAGCTCGTCGTGGCCTTCGGTGGCATGGCGGCGAAGAACGCCGCGGTCGCGCCCGGCGGCATCCACCGCCACTTGGTCGGCCAGCACATGGTCGACGCAACCGCGCGAGGCTGCCGGTTCGTGCTCGTCAGTCCCCTCGCCGACGATCTGCCCGACTCGGTCGCCGCCGATCACCTGGCGATTCGGCCGGGGACCGATGTTGCGCTGATGCTCGGGATCGCGCACACGCTTGCGGTCGAGGGGCTGGTCGATCACGAATTCCTCGAGCGGTGCACGGTCGGATACGGACGCTTCGAGCGCTACCTCCTCGGTGACACGGATGGTGTGGTGAAGAGCGCCGAGTGGGCCGCCGTGGAGACCGGAATCCCCGCGGCGGCCATCGTCGACCTCGCGCGGCGGATGGCTCGACACCGGACGCTCGTCGCCGTGGCGTACTCCTTGCAGCGTGCGGAGCATGGCGAGCAGCCCGTGTGGCTGGGTCTCACGCTCGCCGCAATGCTCGGGCAGTTCGGCGCGCCCGGCTCTGGCTTCACCTTCGCCCTCGGGGCGATGGGCCACATTGGGCGTCCGAGACTCGACATGAAGCTGCCGAGCCTCCCGCAGGGCACGAATGCGGTTCGTGAGTTCATCCCGGTGGCGCGAATTGCGGACATGCTGCTCGCGCCGGGCGCAGCGTTCGATTTCGACGGCGAGCGGCTCGCGTACCCGGACATCCGTCTCGTGTATTGGGCGGGTGGCAACCCGTTCCACCACCACCAAGATCTGCGGCGACTCCGCCGGGCATTCGCACGGCCGGACACGATCATCGTCCACGAGCCGTTCTGGACCCCCATGGCACGACATGCCGACATCGTCTTGCCGGCTACGACGACGCTGGAGCGCGAGGACCTCGGCGCGGGGTTCAACGACAGCGAGCTCATTGCGATGCACCGCATCGTCGAGCCCGTCGGCCAGGCACGGGACGATTACTCGATCTTCACGGCGCTTGCGGAGCGCGTCGGCGTTCGCGAGGCGTTTACCGAAGGTCGCGACCAGCGGCAGTGGCTCGAACACCTCTACGCGAACGCCCGGGTCGCTGCCGCGGCGAAAGGGATTGACTGGCCGTTGTTCGACGAGTTCTGGGAGGAGGGGAGTGTCGCACTGCCCTCGAGTTCCGACCTCGGGAACGCGTTCGCCGCATTCCGGCAGGACCCGAAGACCAACCCGCTGCCGACACCGAGCGGTCGCATCGAGATCTTCTCGGAGACGATCGACGCGTTCGGCTACGACGACTGCATCGGCCATCCCGCGTGGTTCCCGCCAGTCGAGGGTTGGGCGTCGTCGGCTGCGCGGTCGTTTCCGCTGCAACTCGTCTCTAACCAACCGGCCGCAAGGCTGCATAGCCAGCTCGACATGGGCGACCACAGTCAGCAGTCGAAGATCCAGGGACGCGAGCCGATGCGCATGCACCCGGCGGACGCGGCCGCCCGCGGCATCGTCGACGGCTCCGTCGTCCGGGTGTTCAACGACCGCGGTGCCTGTCTCGCGGGCGTCATCGTGAGCGATCGGGTCCGCGTGGGCGTCGTCCAGCTCTCGACAGGCGCCTGGTACGACCCGGTCGGCGAGGACGGCATGTGCGCACACGGGAACCCGAACGTCCTCACGCGTGACGCCGGTACCTCCCGCCTCGCGCAGGGGTGCACCGGACAGCTGACGCTGGTCGAGGTGGAGCCCTATGTCGGCGTGCTGCCGGAGGTGCGGGCGCACCGCCCGCCCGAGATCGTCGCGCGCGCAGATCTTGCCGGACCGACCTGGCGATGACCCGGGGTCTCGTCCCTGGCCCCGAACCGATATCTGATTGGAGCGTCTCTCGTGGCTGAGCTGTATCGATCACTGGCGGAGCTCGCGGAGCTCGTCCCCGATGGGACCCGGCTGTGCCTGCCGAAGCAGTACCCGTTCGCGCTGCTGCGCGAGCTCGTCCGTCAGGGGCGCCGTGACCTTGACATCGTCGCCGCGCCGACCGGCAATTTCGGCGTCGACTTCCTCGTCGCCGCGGGCGCGGTCCGCTCCGTCGAGGCGGGCGCCATCCACCTCAACGAGTACGGTTTCGCGCTCAATTTCAATCGCGCGTGGGAGGCGGGCCAGGTGCGCTTCATCGAGTCCTCCTGCCCCATCATCGAGATCGGGCTGCATGCCGGCTCGGCGGGCCTGAGCTTCACCCCGGTGCCGGGTCTCATCGGCTCAGACATCCTGCGGGATCGACCCGACTTCCTCGTCGTCCCGGACCCGTACGATCCGGAGGTTGACGTCGTCCTTGCACCGTCGATCGCCCCCGACGTCGCGCTCATACATGGGCTGCGCGCAGACCCGCACGGCAACGTCGTCTGCAGCATCTACAACGACGAGCGCCTCGTCGCCCAGGCGTCGACGACGGTCCTCGCGACCGTCGAGGAGGTGCGCGAGGACGCGCTCGACGTGCTCGCCTTCGACGAGCAGGTCATCCCGAGCATCTACTTCGACGCGCTCGCCGTCGCGCCGCGGGGCGCGCACCCGCTCGGCGCGCACGGGCTCTACGAGGACGATCACGCAGCGCTGCGCATCTACGTGCAGGCCGCAAAGTCCGCGGAGACGATGCGCAACTATGTCGACCGCGTCGTGCGCGGCACCGCCGATGAAGCAGAGTACCGCCGCCTGGCGGTGGAGGAGCTGAGCCATGTCTGACGTGCGGACCGACGAGCTGATGGCCGTGCTGTGCGCGCGGCAGATCCACGACTGGGAGCGGCTTGCCGCTGGCGCGAATTCGCCTATCCCGGCAGCCGGTGTGCGGCTCGCGCAGGAGCTGTGGGCGCCGAACGCCCGCGAAGCGGGCTCGGGCGATGTCGCGCCGTTCATCGGGGCGAAGGAGTTCACGCAGCTCATCCAGCGCGGCAAGGTCGACCTGTTCTTCTTCTCTGCCGTGCAACTCGATCGACACGGCAACATGAATCTGCAGTACGTCGATCTGCCCGACGGGCGTCGTCGCCGATTCCAGGGTGCCTTCGCCGCTCCCATCTACTACTACTCGGCGAAGCGCATCGTGATGTTCCGCACCGAGCACACACCGCGATTCTTTGTCGACCAGGTCGACTACGTCACGGCCTCCGCGGCCTCGCACCCGAGGCTGCGCCGGCACGGCACGCTGACCGACATCATTACGCCGCTCGCGGTGCTCCGATACAACCCCGAGGCGGCGGGTATCGAGCTGGCATCCGTGCATGAGGGGCACACGGTCGACGAGGTGCAGGCGGCGACCGGGTTCTCGCTCCCGCTCGCGGACGGCTTCGGCACGACCGTGCCGCCGAGCGAGCAGGAGCTCGAGGCTCTGCACGGTCCGGTGTACGACAGCATGGCGGGGCTTTATCCGCAGTTCGTGGCGCGCATGCGCAGTGAGGAGAAGGTCGGTTGAGGTCGATGCGGGTGGACTGGAGCGGCGAGGGGCTGTGCTTTGAGGTCGGCAATGAGCGACTCCCAGGGGTGCGGGTCATCCTCGACGAGCCCGCGCCGCTCGGGACCGATCGAGGGCACATGCCGACCGAGTTGCTCCTCGGCGCGCTCGGCGGCTGCGTCGGGATGAACGCGGTGGCCCTGCTGCGCAAGCGAAAGCAGCCGCTCGTGCGTCTGGCCGTCCTCGTCGATGGCGAGCAGGCGACGGAGTGGCCAAAGGCGTTCACCGAGTTCGACGTGACGTTCGAGATCACCTGGTCGGCAGCGCCGGATGACGAGGTCGTTGACGCGATGCTCGACAAGGCCGTGCACGCGTACTGCCCGGTCGGCGGGACGATCGAGAGTGGCACGGCGACGGTGCGTCACCAGCGCCGGGATGTGTTTGTCGATGCGTGATCTGGGCCGGTCGGCCCGGGCGGGGCGCCGGGGTGGGCTCGGGAGCCTCACCTGATGCGCGCGGATCTCCACGGCCTTCGCATCCTCGACTTCTCGCCGACGATCGGGGCGCTCGCGACCTCGGCCCTCGCCGATCTCGGCGCGGAGGTCGTCCACGTGGGTCGGCCGACGCGGGGCGGCCCGCTCGAGCCGGTCGGCCGCGGCAAGCGCTCGATCGCGCTCGATCTCAAGTCCGAGGCGGGACTCGCGGTCGCGCTCGAGCTCGCCGCGATGGCTGATGTCGTCGTCGAGGGCTTCCGGCCTGGCGTCGCTGAGCGACTCGGCATCGGCTACACCGCGCTGTCCGCGCAGCACCCCGAGCTCGTCTACTGCTCTCTGACCGGGTACGGGCAGGAGGGGCCGTATGCGAGCTGGGCGGGCCACGACCTCAACTACCAGGGGCTGGCCGGTCACGTGCAGTTCGAGGCCGATGGCCGCCCGCGGATGCCGAGCGGACCATGGGCCGATCGGGCTGCAGGCTTCAACCTGCAGATCGCGATCCTCGCGGGCGTCGTCGCGAGGCAACTGCACGGTGTCGGGCAGTGGATCGACGTCGCGATCGCGGACAGCGTGCTGACGCTCCCGCTCGCGGAGCAGTACTCGATCGACGGGGTCGGGCGCATGCCGACGGGCGCGATGTCGGGCTCGTCCCTGCCGCGGACCCCGATGATCGATGGGCAGTACTGCTGGTATGGGCTGTACGACTGCGCCGATGGTCTCTGGCTCAGCATCGCCTGTCTCGAGCCGCAGTTCTGGCGCGGTCTGTGCAGGCTGCTCGGGCGCGCCGAGTGGGAGCCGCGGCAGTTCGCGCCAGCGGCGGAGCAGGCGGCGATGCGCGAGGAGATCACGGCACTGCTGCGCAGTCGGCCGCGGCAGGCCTGGCTCGACGAGCTGACGGGTGAGGTCGATTTGCCGGTGGCCCCGGTGCTTCACCCTGAAGAGCTCCCGATGGACCCCCACCTGGTGCATCGTGACGCAGTGTGGCAGACGCAGCTCCCGGGCGGGCAGCCGATGCTGCAGATTGCGCGGCCGCTGCGATCAGCGGGTTTCGACGAGGAGGCGCCGTCTCGCACCATGACCGTGGTCGGCATGGATACGCGCGAGGTACTGCGCGAGCTCGGCCGCACGGAGGTCGAGATCGAGGAACTACTGGCCGCCGGTTCCGCTCAGCAGACACAGTTCCCCGCTGCGCATCGTCATATGTCGACCGAATCTTGACAACACACCGACGAAACTGCAGTATGAGTAACGTGTCTCTGACATATTAACAATGCGAACTGGTGGGTTAAGCACAACGAAGTACCACCCCCACCGGTTCACCCGCATCGATTGAGTCCTGGAGGATGAGATGAACCGCCGTGTTCTTCCTGTTTTGATCACCGCGGCTGCGCTCGCACTCACCGGCTGCGCCACGGGTACGCCCGACGCCGGTGGCGATGACGCGACTGCCGAACCGTCGCAGCCGGCACTGCGCTGGGCCGCCGTGACGGGCGAGCCCCCCATCAGCTTCACCGACGACAAAGGCCAGTCCATCGGTATGGACCCCGACCTCGCCCGCGCGATTGCGGCTCAGATGAATCGTGACGTCGAGGTCATCCCGGAGGCCTTCCAGAATTCGCTCCTCGGGCTCGACGCGAAGCGTCTCGACGTCGTTGGCGGTGCGAGCCTCAACCCTGACCGGATGGAGAAGTATGAGATGGTGCCGTACTCGCTCGGCGCCTACGGCTTCATCACCCGTGCGGACGGCCCCGATTTCGGGGACGACATGGAGGAGGACCTCTGCGGGTACACGATCGCGATGAATGCGGGCGATGTCTTCATCCCGATGCTCCAGGAGATCGGCGCAGCGTGTGTCGCTAACGGCAAGGAGGCGCTCGAGGTCGCCGAGTTCCCGGACGCGACCGCGAACGGGCTCGCCGTGCAATCCGGCCGCGCCGACGCCTGGGCCGGCCCGACGATCGCGCTTGGTTGGGCCGCCAAGCAGGATGAGGGCAAGTGGAAGCGCACCGGTGCCGACTGGGGCCAGGTCACGATCGGCTTTGTCACGAATAAGGGCTCGGGGCTTGCGGAGGAGATGGCCGCGGCGATCAACGCGCTCATCGCGGACGGGACCTACAAGGAGATCATGGCCTCCTACGGACTCGAGGACAACATGATCACCGAGTCGTCGGTGAACCCCTCGCTGGACTGAGTCGTATCCATGACCTCAGCGACGAACCCCGCGGCGCCTGACCAGCTCAGGCGCCGCGGGCGTCCCACCCCCGAGCGAGCACCCGCGACCGAGCCACTCGTGCCGCGGCGACACTTCATTCGGACCGCCCTCGCGATCGTCGTCGGGGTGTACCTCATCGCGATCGTCCATTCGCTCATCACCAATGAGCGGTTCAACTGGCCGGTCGTCGGGCGCTACCTGTTCGACCCCCTCGTGCTCGGCGGTGTGCTGAACACGATCCTGCTCACCGTCCTCGCCATGGCGTTCGGCCTCCTCCTCGCCTTCTTCGTCGCACAGTTCGCGCTCTCGGCGAGCCGGCTTCTCCGCGCCGCGGCACTCGTGTTCGTCTGGCTGTTCCGGAGCGTGCCGCTGCTCGTGCTGCTCCTCCTGCTGTACAACATTGGCGCGCTCTACGAGTTCATCCCGGTTGGCGTCCCATTCGGCCCGGCGATCATCGAGCTGCCGACGACCGGCATCTCCGCGTTCGCCGTTGCCGTCATCGCCTTCGCATTCCACGAGGCGGCCTATAGCTCGGAGATCATCCGCGCGTCCATCCAATCGGTGCCGCGCGGGCAGGCTGAGGCGGCGATGGCGCTCGGAATGTCGGGTTCGCGCACCATGGTGCGCATTGTCCTGCCGTCCGCAATCCGGGTCGCGCTGCCACCCCTGATGAATCAACTCATCATGATGCTGAAAGGCACCTCGATCGTCGCGTTCATCGCATTCCCGGACCTGCTTTTCTCGGTGCAGAAGATTTACACCGTCAACTACGAGGTGATGCCGCTGCTCGTCGTCGCATCGATTTGGTACTTCATCCTCGTCTCGACACTGACGATCGTGCAGCAGCTCATCGAACGGCGGCTCGCCCGCACGACGCGTCGCCGCGGCACAGCGGCCGCGCCGGCGGTGACGGCATGATCCGCGGAATCGGGGACGCCGACTGGCGTCACCCGCACCACCACGATTGGAGGCGATCGGCGTGACTGCTCTGCTAGAGGCGCACAATCTGCGCAAGGCGTTCGGCCACGTTGTCGCCGTCGACGATGTCTCCCTCGAGGTCGAGCGCGGCGAGGTCGTCTGCCTCATCGGGCGGTCGGGCTCGGGCAAGAGCACGGTGCTGCGCTGCCTCAACCATCTCGACCCACCCGACGAGGGATGGGTCGCAGTCGAGGACGAGATCCTCGGCTACGAACGGCGCGGTGGTCGGCTGCGGCAGCTCCCCGCCCGGACCCTTGCGCGACAACGGCGCCAGATCGGCATGGTGTTCCAGCAGTTCAACCTCTTCCCATACCTCACGGCGACGGAGAACGTCATCGAGGCGCCGATCGGCGTGCTGCGGCGCAACAGGGCCGAGCAGGTGGAGCGAGCGCACGAGCTGCTGCACCGGGTCGGCCTCAGCCATCGCATTGACGCCTACCCCGGGCAGCTCTCGGGGGGCGAGCAGCAGCGCGTCGCGATCGCGAGGGCGCTCGCGATGCAGCCGAAGGTGATGCTCTTCGACGAGCCCACCTCGGCGCTCGACCCCGAGCTCGTCCGCGAGGTCCTTGAGGTCATGCAGCAGCTCGCGGAGGACGGCATGACGATGGTCGTTGTCACGCACGAGATGCGCTTCGCCCGTGAGGTCGGCTCACGGGTCGTCTACCTCGACGGGGGTCGGATCGTCGAGCAGGGAACGGCGGAGGAGGTGCTCACCGCGCCGCAGGAGGAGCGCACTCAGCGATTCCTCTCGCGGATGCTCTGAGTCACGCCTCGGCGCGCCCAGCGGGCGGCTCGGTCGGGCGGGCCGCCGGGCGCTCGGCGAGCTCCGGTAGGAGCGCCCGCGCGCGCCGGGCGCGGAGCGCGCCCCACCAGAGCCCGGCACCGTAGGCGAGGTCGTCGAGCCGGCGCAGTATGGCGAAGCGCAGCGGGTCGAGCCTCGGGCGCAGCCGTCCATACTCGACGGCGGCGTCAACGACGGCTGCGACGGCGATCACCCGGCGCGCGCGGCGCGAGACGAGACCGACGGCGACACTGAGCGGCCACCAGTGTCGCAACACCAGTGCAGCCCCCTGACCGACCGCGTTTCCGAGCCCGCTCGCGGCGAGCCGCAGCACGAGACCAGCGGAGGCCTCAGGGAGCCGGCGGTGCAGATCCCTCGCGGCGACACCCGACGCCGCGAGCGCCAACGCGAGTGACCACGGGCGCCCGAGCGCGAGTCCGAGCAGCGCGACGGTGGACCAGGGCCGCAGGATCGCCGGTGGGATCGCCGCCGGATGTCGCTGTGCGAGCGGGGCTGCCCCCGTGCCGTAGAACGCTTTGCGTCGTAGCCATGGCGCGAGCGCCGTACGATGCGCGTGCCCGACATGCACCGCGGGCTCATGGCGGACGCGCCAGCCAGACGCCGTGAGCCGCCACACGAGGTCGACGTCCTCACCGACGCGCATCGCCGCGTCGAAGCCATCGCCGAGTGCCTCGGTCCGCGCGACGAGACAGGTGCTCGAGAGCCACGACACTGCAGAGCGCGGCCGCACGAGCGCCGGCGCGCGACCAAGATCAAGCGAGGACCGCGCGTGCTCGTATCGCTCGACCCAGCTGGCGTGCCGGCCAGGCAGGCCGCGCACCCGCGGCCCGATGAGTGCGAGCCGCGGATCGACGAAGTGCCGCAGCAGCGTCTCGAGTGCCCCCGGCGGCAGCCGCACATCCGAGTCGACGAATGCGACGAACGGCGTCGCGACTACCGCGAGTCCCGCATTGCGCGCCGCCGCAGGACCCGCATTCATCGGCAGTCGAATCAGGCGCGCCCCCGCTTGTCGGGCCGCGACCGCGAGGGCGACCCGTTGCGAGCGGGGGCTCGCGTCGTCGACGACGATCGTCGCGACGGGCGGCAGGTCCTGCAGCAGTCGCCGCACCTGCTCGGTCCGGCCGTACGTGGGGATGACGACAGTGAGCAGCTCGAGCGGGAGCTCAGGGAGCCGGTCGAGCACGGGGTGGGCGACGCCGGCATCGAGCAGTCGCTCGGCGAGCGCGGCGGTGTCACTATCGAACACCGTCAGAGTGCCGCCGCGCAGCAGTGCGCGTGCCCTGGGCGTGAGCCGAAGCACGCGCAACGGTGCGCCGCCGACCAGTGTGCGGCCGCGGTCGTGCTGCCAGACCTCGTCGCCGAGGCGGATCGTGCATCCCGCGGGCAGCGGCGTCATGCCGAGGCCACCCGGAGCAGGCCGTCGCTGTCGGGGGCATCGTCGATGACGCGTCGGACGGCCGCGGTGATCATTTGCTCGAGGAGTCGGGCACCCTCGTCGGCTGTTGCCGTGCGGGGATCACCGAGCACGCCGTCGGGGGCGACCGCGGCGACGCCGTGTGTCCGCAGGTGGGGCAGCAGTCGTTCGAGCGGAGTGTCTGGACCGGGTGTGGCCTCGGCCATCCGGACGCGCTCGGGGTCGAGGTGGAGGAGCAGACTCGTCTCCCCGTGGCCGGCGTGGAGGTCGCCGTGCTCGCAGGGCAGCCAGCTCACGTCCCGGCCCTCCGCCCGCAACCGCCGGGTCGCGGCGACGAGCGCATCGAGATTGCCGCCGTGGGCGTTGACGATCACGAGCCGCGGGGCCCAGCCGCTGAGCGATCGGCCGAGCTCGACGAGCGAGAGCTCCAGCGCGACGGTGCCCGCCGAGACGGTCCCCCGGAAGCCCTCGTGCTCGCCGCTCGCGCCATAGGCGACCGCGGGCGCGACGAGGACGGGCTCCGGCAGGCGCTCGGCCGCGCCGGTGGCAACGGCCTCGGCGATGACGGTGTCGACGTCGAGTGGGAGGTGCCGGCCGTGCTGCTCGAGCGAGCCGAGGGGCAGGAGCACGAGCGCGTCGTCGGGCACCTCCGGCCAGCGGCGCGTCGCGAGCCTCATACGGTGCCGAGCGGTGCGGTGCCGAGCTGGCGCCGGAACTCGGGCGGCACCCACAGGTCCTCCGGCCGCAGCTCGTCGACGCTCGCCCGGCCGAGGCCGAGCATCGCCGAGTCGAGGCCGCCGCGGAGGATGTCGAGCACGTTCTCGACCCCGGCCTGGCCATTCGCGGCGAGTCCCCAGAGGTAGGCGCGGCCGATGAGCACCGCTTTCGCGCCGAGCGCGAGTGCTTTCGCGACGTCGCTGCCGCGCCGCACGCCGCCGTCGAGGAGCACCTCGACGCGGTCGCCGACGGCCTCCGCGATGTCGGGCAGCAGCCGGATCGACGCGGGGGTCGAGTCGAGATTGTTGCCCCCGTGGTTCGAGACCGAGATGGCGGAGAAGCCGACCTCGGCGGCGCGGATCGCGTCGTCGACCCGGGCGATGCCTTTGAGCATGACCGGCCCGTCCCACTGCTCACACAACCAGGCGAGATCCTCCCACGTGGGTGGTGGTGTCATCATCCACTCGCCGTACGCGCCGAAGAAGGTCGGGGCCGGTTCATCCCCGACGACGAGGTTCGGTGCCGTGAGGTCGGGTAGGCGACCCGAGCGGACGAACGCGGCGGCCCACTTCGGTCGTGAGATCGCGACGGGCACATACTCGAGCACGGTGCGCAGGTTCAGCCGCTCCGGGATCTGTGGGCTGCCCCAATCGCGGCTGTGGGAGAACGACCAGTCGAGGGTGACGATGATCGCGACAGCCCCGGCCGCGCGTGCCCGCTCGAGGCGGCGCTGGATGATGTCCCGGCCGCCCTGCCAGTACACCTGGTAGTGGAGCGAGGCGCCGACCGCGGCGAC
>Ga0182742_1000551_pt1 | contig 57660 bp, 61 predicted proteins | sample eDN5th37CBELigMG_FD_128880 | JGI IMG/M metagenome (GOLD analysis project Ga0182742, IMG submission 128880) | Enriched Miracle-Growth compost microbial communities from Emeryville, California, USA - eDNA 5th pass 37_C BE-Lig MG (version 2)... ...
CGCGATGGCGCGCGGCTCGGCCGACCGCTACTTCCAGGCCGAGGTGCGCGACACGCTCAAGCTGGTGCCCGAGGGCATCGAGGGCCAGGTGCCCTACAAGGGGCCCGTCGGCGGCGTGCTGCACCAGCTCGTCGGCGGCCTCAAGGCGTCGATGGGCTATGTCGGCGCCGAGAACCTCGCTGCGTTCCGCGAGCGCGCCACCTTCGTGCGCATCTCCAGCGCGGGCCTGCGCGAAAGCCATGCCCATGACGTGACGATCACCCGCGAGAGCCCGAACTATCCCGGCGGGGTGTGAGGGCGACGAAAGGATGATCGGCGGGGCCGGACAATCCAGCCCCGCATGATGCGATTGTGCTATAAGGCGGCTGGAGCAGTTCCAGCCGAGGCACGCTGCGGCTTTGCGTCGGGAATTGCGCTAAAAGCGAGGAGGCAGGCATTCCCGTGATTCGATGAAAAGCGGCAATGCTCCATCGCCCCGGCCCGAGGAAGTCAGCACTTTGGCGCAAAGAGCATCGACCTTCGCCCCGTTCCAGCATGGCAATTTCCGCGCTTTGTGGGGCGCGACGCTGGTGTCCAACCTCGGCGCGCTGATCCAGGGCGTCGGCGCCGGCTGGATGATGACGACCATCACGGATTCGCACGCCATGGTGGCGCTCGTTCAGGGCGCGACCACGCTGCCGGTGATGCTCTTCTCGGTTGCCTCCGGCGCGCTGGCCGACAATTTCGACCGCCGCCGTCTCATGCTGTTCGCCCAGATCATGATGATGGTGGTCTCGGCCGGCCTCGCCGCCTTCGCCTTCATGGGCTGGATCACGCCCTGGCTGCTGCTCGCCTTCACCTTCCTGATCGGATGCGGCACGGCGCTGCACAATCCGCCCTGGCAGGCGTCGATGGGCGACATCGTGCCGCGCGCCGATCTTCCCGCCGCCGTCACGCTGAACGCCATGGGCTTCAACCTGATGCGCAGCGTCGGCCCCGCCATCGGCGGCATCATCGTCGCGGCGGCCGGCGTGGCGACCGCCTTCCTTATCAACGCGCTGAGCTATGTCGCGCTGATCGTGGCGCTGCTGAGCTGGAAGCCGGCCTATCCGCCGCGCGCCCTGCCGCGCGAGACCTTCGGCAACGCGGTTTTCTCGGGCCTGCGCTACGTCTCCATGTCGCCCAACCTGCTGAAGGTGATGTTTCGCGCCTTCCTGTTCGGCATGGCGGCCGTGTCGTCCGTCGCCCTGCTGCCGCTGGTGGCGCGCGAGCTGGTGGGCGGCGGCGCGCTCACCTATGGCGGCCTGCTCGGCGCCTTCGGCGTCGGCGCCATCATCGGCGGCGCTGTCAACGGCGCCGTCCGCGCCCGGCTGAGCAACGAATGGATCGTGCGGATCGCCTGCATCGGCTTCGGCCTGAGCAACATCCTGCTGGGCCTGAGCGGCAATGTCTGGATCAGCCTGCTGCTGCTGCTGCCCGCCGGTGCGTGCTGGGTGCTGGCGCTGTCGCTCTTCAACGTCACAGTGCAGCTGTCGACGCCGCGTTGGGTGGTCGGCCGCGCTCTGTCGCTCTACCAGATGGCGGTGTTCGGCGGCATGGCCGTGGGAAGCTGGGTCTGGGGCGCGGTGGCGGACGGTTCGGGCCCGTCGATGGCGCTGCTGGGGTCGGGCGTGGTCATGGCCGCGACCATGATCATCGGAATTCGCTACCGCATGCCGGAGTTCGGCGCGCTCAATCTCGATCCGGCGGAGCAGTTCCGCGAGCCGTCGCTGCGCCTCGACCTCAAGGCGCGCAGCGGGCCGATCATGATCATGGTCGACTACACGATCGCGCAGGAGGATATCCCGGCCTTCCTCGCCGCCATGTCGGCCCGCCGCCGCATCAGGATCCGCGACGGCGCGCGCCAGTGGGCCCTGCTGCGCGACCTCGAGAACCCGGAGACATGGACGGAGAGCTACCACGTCCCGACCTGGGTGGAATATCTGCGGCATAACCAGCGCCGCACGCAGGCCGACGTGGAGGTCACTGAGGCTTTGTCGAAGCTGCATCGCGGGCCGGAGCGTCCGCGCGTGCACCGGATGATCGAGCGCCAGACCGTGCCGCTGGGCGACGACATGCCGCTGAAGGGCGAGCCGCACATCTGAGCCGGCCGGCGCTAGCTTTTCCGCTGCGGCTGAGTGGGGTGCTCCTCCGCCGCACGCGCGGGCGCCAAGTCGGCGAGAAGCCGTGACAACGTCAGGCATTCCTCGTGGCGCAGGCTGCGGCGGCGCCAGGCGAAGCAGATCTGCCGCATCGGCTGCGGCTCGGCGAAGGGCACAGCCTTGATGCCGGGCAGCGCCGGGCCGGCGGTGAGCGCCATTTCGGGGATCAGCGTCAGGCCGAGCCCGTGGGAGACCATCTGCAGCAGCGTGGCGAGGCTGGTGGCTCCGTAGCTCGCCAGCGTGCTCGGCCGCACCGATCCGCACAAGGCCAGCGCCTGCTCGCGCATGCAATGTCCTTCCTCCAGCAGCATCAGCCGCTCGAGCGCGGGGCTCTCGGGCGCCACCGGCGGCGCGACGAAGCTGTCGTCGTCGGCCGGCACGGCGAGCATGAAGCGGTCCTCGAACAGGATCTCACTGTGCAGGCCGGGATGCGAGACCGGCATGGCGGCGATGAAGCCGTCGAGCCGGCCGGCCATCGTCTCTTCCGCCAGCACCCCGGTCACCGCCTCGCGCACCTCCGGCTGCAGCTCGGGGAAACGCTGCTTCAGCGCAGGCAATATGCGCGGCAGCAGATAGGGCGCGACCGTGGGGATGATGCCGAGGCGGAAGCGTCCCACCATGGCGTCGCGGCCCTTGCGCGCGGTCGTCTCGAGGTCGCGGATCTCGGCCAGGATGCGCTCGATGCGCGGGCGCATCATATGCGCTTCCTCGGTCAGCTTCACGTCGCGCCCGCCGCGCTCGAAGAGCTTGCAGGAAAGCCGCTCCTCCATTTCGGCGATCTGCGCCGAAAGCGCCGGCTGGGTGACGCCGGCCATCTCGGCCGCGCGGCCGAAATGGCGCGTCTCGGCCAGCGCCTCGAAATATTGCATCTGCCGGATGGTCATTCGGATCATAAGGAGAAATTATCGGAAGGAAACAGCAAACGCAATTTGTGTTTATTGCCTGTCTCCTCTAGTTTGGAACCATTCCAGACTGTATGGCTGTTGCCATCGCCTCGCGGCAGCGGGTTCTGGACGTCTCAATTTGCGCATTGCGGTCCCCGCTCGGAGCGAGCTTCGGGACACGATCGGAGAAGAACATGGATGCACTAGAGGTCAACGAGAACACGGAAGCCAAGCCCGAGCCCAAATGCCCTGTGGCGCATGGGACCTCGATCGCCGCTGCCGACGTGCGCTCGAACCGCGACTGGTGGCCGAACCAGCTCAATCTCAGGGTTCTCCACCAGCATTCGTCGCTGTCGGACCCCATGGGCGAGTCCTTCGACTATGCCGAGGAATTCAAGAAGCTCGACTATGAGGCGCTGAAGAAGGACCTTCACGCGCTGATGACGGATTCGCAGGAATGGTGGCCGGCCGACTTCGGCCATTACGGCCCGTTCTTCATCCGCATGGCGTGGCACAGCGCCGGCACCTATCGCATCGCCGACGGCCGCGGCGGCGCAGGCCAGGGACAGCAGCGTTTCGCGCCGCTCAACAGCTGGCCGGACAACGTCAACCTCGACAAGGCCCGCCGCCTGCTCTGGCCGATCAAGCAGAAATACGGCAACAAGATTTCCTGGGCCGACCTGATGATCCTCACGGGCAACGTCGCCCTGGAGTCGATGGGCTTCAAGACCTTCGGCTTCGCCGGCGGCCGCGCCGACGTGTGGGAGCCCGAGGAGGTCTACTGGGGCAAGGAGGACGTCTGGCTCGACGACAAGCGCTATTCGGGCGAGCGTGACCTCGAAAACCCGCTGGCCGCCGTGCAGATGGGCCTCATCTACGTCAATCCGGAAGGCCCGAACGCCAATCCCGACCCGCTGGCCTCGGCCCGCGACATTCGCGACACCTTCGCGCGCATGGCGATGAACGACGAGGAGACTGTCGCGCTGATCGCCGGCGGCCACACCTTCGGCAAGACCCACGGCGCCGGCGAGGCGACGCATGTCGGGCCCGAGCCCGAGGGCGCGGACATCGAGCACCAGGGTCTCGGCTGGGCCAGCACCTTCGGTGCCGGCAAGGGCGGCGACACCATCAGCAGCGGCCTGGAAGTCACCTGGACGACGACGCCGACCAAGTGGACCAACAACTTCCTCTGGAACCTCTTCGGCTACGAATGGGAACTGACGAAGAGCCCGGCGGGCGCGCATCAGTGGATACCCAAGCACGGCATGGGCGCCAACACCGTGCCGGACGCGCATGACAAGTCGAAGCGCCACGCGCCGGCGATGCTGACCAGCGACCTCGCCCTGCGCATGGACCCAGACTACGAGAAGGTCTCGCGCCGGTTCCTCGAGGACCCGGACCTGTTCGCCGATGCCTTCGCGCGCGCCTGGTTCAAGCTGACCCATCGCGACATGGGCCCGCGCAGCCGCTATCTCGGCCCCGAGGTTCCCGCCGAGGAGCTGATCTGGCAGGACCCGGTGCCGGAGGTCGACCATGCGCTGATCGACGAGAACGACGCCGCGGCGCTGAAGGCGAAGATCCTCGCCTCCGGCCTGTCGATCGCCGACCTCGTCTCCACCGCCTGGGCCTCGGCCTCGACCTTCCGCGGTTCCGACAAGCGCGGCGGCGCCAACGGCGCGCGCATCCGCCTCGCCCCGCAGAAGGACTGGGACGTCAACCAGCCGGCGCAGCTCGCCAATGTGCTGCAGAAGCTGGAGGCGGTGCAGCAGGAGTTCAACGCGGCGCAGACCGGCGGCAAGCGGGTCTCGCTGGCCGACCTGATCGTGCTGGCCGGCAATGCCGGCGTCGAGCAGGCCGCGAGCAAGGCGGGCCACGCCGTCGAGGTTCCGTTCACGCCGGGCCGCACCGATGCGTCGCAGGAGCAGACGGACGTCGAGTCCTTCGCGGTCCTGGAGCCCATCGCCGACGGCTTCCGCAACTACCAGAGGCGCCGTTCCAGCGTCTCGGCGGAAGAGCTGCTGGTCGACAAGGCGCAGTTGCTGACGCTGACCGCCCCGGAAATGACCGCGCTGCTCGGCGGCATGCGCGTGCTGGGCGCGAATGCCGGCGGTTCGAGCCACGGCGTGTTCACCGACACGCCCGGCGCGCTGACCAACGACTTCTTCGTCAACCTGCTCGACATGGCGACCGCATGGAAGCCGGCCGAGGGCCAGGAAGGCGTCTATGAAGGCCGCGACCGCAAGACCGGCGAGCTCAAGTGGACGGCGACCCGCGTCGACCTGATCTTCGGTTCGCACTCGCAGCTGCGGGCGCTGGCCGAGGTCTATGGCAGCGCCGACGCCAGGGGCAAGTTCGTCAAGGACTTCGTCGCCGCCTGGACCAAGGTGATGAACGCGGATCGCTTCGACCTCGCGGCCTGATCCTGTCGGTAAGGCGAAATGAAAAAGGCCGGGAGCGATCCCGGCCTTTCTCGTTCGTTCAGGCGCCTTCGGCCGCTGCCCGCGCATCCTCGATCGTGCCGAAATATTCGACATGCGGCGGGCGCACCCCATGCGTCATCAGCATGCGCCGCACGGAGGGCGAGGCGCCGGTCACGAAGAAGCGGATGCCCTGCCGCTTCGCGCTGCGCGCGGTCTGCTCGACGATGTTGGCGGCCGTGGAATCGAGGAAGGGCACGGCGGCGAAATCGAGGATGAAGCTCTTGCGCTGGTCGGCGATGCGGTCGAGCGCGGCGCCCACGGCCGCGGCGGCGCCGAAGAAGAAGGCTCCCGACAGCCGGTAGACGACCACGTCGGGGTCGCTCGCCTCGTGGGCATCGTAGGGCAGGCCTTCGTCGCGCCTGTCCTCGCCGGGCACCGGCTGGTGCGCCTCCAGCGCCACGGCCTGCGACATGCGGTGGATGAACAGCATGGCGCCGAGCGCGAAGCCGACGACGATGCCCTCGGTCAGGTCGCGGAAGACGACCAGCAGGAAGGTGACGAGCAGCACCGCCGCGTCGCCGCGCGAGGAACGCAGCAGCGCAGCGAAGGCGCTGCGCTCCACCATGTTGAAGGCGACGACGGCCAGCACCCCCGCCAGCGCCGCCAGCGGGATATAGCTCGCCAGCGGCGCGGCCAGCATCATGAAGGCGAGCAGGAAGACCGCATGCGCCATGCCGGAAACCGGTCCATGCGCGCCCGAGCGCACATTGGTCGCCGTGCGCGCGATCGTGCCGGTGACGCAGAAGCCGCCGAACAGCGCCGAGCCGATATTGGCGAAGCCCTGCGCCACGAGCTCGCAATTGGAGCGGTGGTGCCGGCCGGTCATGCCGTCGGCAACGACCGCCGAGAGCAGCGATTCGATGGCGCCGAGCAGGGCGAAGGAGATCGCCGCCGGCAGCAGCACCGTCAGCCGCTCCAGCGAGATGTCCGGGAGCGCCGGCGCCGGCAGGATGCGGGGGATGCCGCCGAACTTGGAGCCGATCGTGGCGACCGGCAGCGCGAACAGGGCGGCGACCAGCGACGCGACCAGCACGGCGATGAGCATGCCCGGCCAGTTGGGGCGCAAACGCTTCAGCATGAGGATGACGCAGATGGTCAGCAGCGCGATGCCGAGCGTGGCGGGGCTGAAGGTCGGCGCCGCCCGCGCCAGCGCGACCAGCTTGGGCAGCAATTCGCCCGGCTCGCCGCCGGGCACCGTGATGCCGAACAATTCGCCGATCTGGCTCGCCAGGATGATCACCGCGATGCCCGCGGTGAAGCCGATGGTGACAGGGTAGGGGATGAACTTGATGAAGCTGCCCAGCCGCGCATAGCCCATCGCCACCATGATCACGCCCGCCATCAGCGTGGCGAGGATGAGGCCGTCGACGCCATGCGCCTGCACAGTGGCCAGCACCAGCACGATGAAGGCGCCCGCCGGCCCGCCGATCTGGAAGCGGCTGCCGCCCAGCGCCGAGACGAGGAAGCCGCCGACGATGGCGGTGTAGAGCCCCCGGTCGGGCGAGACGCCCGAGGCGATGGCGATCGCCATCGACAGCGGCAGCGCTACGATGGCGACCGTCAGCCCGGCCACGAGGTCGCCGCGCAGCTTGCCGAGGTCGTAGCCCTCGCGCAGCACGGTCACCAGCTTGGGCGTGTAGAGGTCGGCGAAGCCGGGGCGTTCTCCGGCGGGGCCTGAATGGGCCAATGTCATCTGCCTTCCATCCTCGAAGGCGGCGGCTGCGTCGGCGTGACGTCGGCGTTTACCGTCGCGGTTACGGCTTCGGGCTTGCGGCGTCGCGCAGCCGCACGCCGCGGCCGCCGCTTTCGCTGCGTTGCTGCTCCCCGATGAGATCGATGCCGGCGGCGTTCAGCGCCTCGATCACCTTGGTCAGCGTGTCGACCACGCCGCGCACGTTCCCCTCGCTCGCCTCCATCCGCTGGATGGTGGCCAGCGAAACGCCGGAAAGCTCGGCCAGACGCGTCTGGTCGATGCCGAGCAGGGCGCGTGCCGCGCGCATTTGTGCCGCTGTAATCATCGTGCCCGAATATAAACGCATGAAGAGGTGATATTCAAGTATGAAACATCAACATGCACGGCTGGAACAGTAGGTATATGCAGCTGGCCGGCATGCGCCGCCTGCTATCTGTCTCGCCGATGCAGGACCGGGCGATTCCACTCGCGCGCAAAATGCTCTAGCAGGGGCACATTCGGGTAACCGGCGGAGAGACCATCATGCGACCTGGCGGGCGGCTGGCAGCAGCCATTGAGGTTCTGGAAGACATCGAGCGGCGCCACCGGCCGGCCGCCGATGCGTTGAAGGATTGGGGCCTGTCGCATCGCTTCGCCGGTTCGGGCGACCGGGCCGCGATCGGCAATATCGTCTATGACGCGCTGCGCCGCCGCCGCTCCGCCGGCTGGATGCTCGACGGCGAGGATGCGCGCGCCGTCGCGCTCGGCGCGCTTCTTCTCGAAGCCGGCATGACGCCCGATGCGCTGGACGCCACCCTTGCCGGCGACCGCTTCGCCCCGGCCCCGCTGTCGGAGGCGGAACGCGCGGCCTTCCTCGCCCGCGACCTGGCTGACGCGCCGCCTGCCGTGGCCGCCGACGTGCCCGACTGGTGCGTGCCGCTCATGGAGCGCATGTTCGGTGCGGAATGGCCGCAGGAGGGCAGGGGCCTCGCCCGGCGCCCGCCGCTCGACATGCGCGTCAACACGCTGCTGGCGACGCCGGAGCAGGTGCTTTCCGAGCTGCGCGGCAGCGGCGCCGCGCCCTGCCGGCTGGCGCCGGACGGCCTGCGCATACCGCCGATCGCGGGCGCAGGCCGCCATCCCAATGTGCAGGCCGAGCCGGCCTTCCAGAAGGGCTGGTTCGAGATTCAGGACGAGGGGTCGCAACTGGCGGCCTTGCTGGCGGGTGCTGCGCGCGGCGAGCAGGTCCTCGACTATTGCGCCGGGGCCGGCGGCAAGACGTTGGCGCTCGCGGCGGCGATGGAAAACACCGGCCAGATCGTGGCGCATGATTCCGAGAAGCAGCGCCTCGCCCCCATCTTCGACCGCCTTCGCCGCGCCGGCACGCGCAACGTGCAGGTGCAGGCGTCGGCCGAAGCGCTGAACGACCTTGCAGGACGGATGGACCTCGTCCTCATCGACGCGCCCTGCACCGGCTCCGGCACGTGGCGGCGGCGCCCGGACGCCAAATGGCGCCTCAGCCAGCGCCAGCTCGAGGTGCGACAGCGCGAGCAGGCCGACATCCTCGCCGCCGCGGCGCGCTTCGTGCGGCCGGGCGGGCGGCTCGCTTACGTGACCTGCTCGGTCTTTGCCGAGGAGAACGGCGCGCAGGTGGATGCCTTCCGCGCCGCCCATCCCGCATTCCGGCCGGTGGACCATATGGCCCGCTGGCGCGAGCGCGTGCCGCAGGGTGCGGATGCGATCCGCATCGATTCCGCCGGCGGCCTCTGTCTCACCCCGGCGCGCTCCGGCACCGACGGCTTCTATTTCTGCCTGCTGGAGCGCGCGGCGTAGGGGAGGCTGCACGCATCCTTGATTTATGCCCCGTCCGCGCCAGATTGGTGTGGATCGAGCGGGGGCATGCGTCATGCGTGACAAAATCGTACTGGCTGCTTTCATCGTTCTGGCGCTCGGAGCGGGCACCGCGATCGGCCTGCTGACGGTGCCGGGCGCATGGTATGCCGCGCTCCAGAAGCCGCCCTTCAACCCGCCCAACTGGATCTTCGGCCCGGTCTGGAGCGTGCTCTACATCCTCATCGGCATCGCCGGCTGGCGCATATGGCGCATTGCGCCCGCCGGCGGCACCATGAAGATCTGGTGGCTCCAGCTCGCATTGAACTTCGTCTGGTCGCCGGTCTTCTTCGCCGCCCATCTGGTCGGCGTCGCGCTGGTGATCATCCTGGCGCTGCTGGCGACGTTGATCTGGTTCATCGCCGCTGCCGCATCCACCGACCGCATCGCCGCCTGGCTCTTCGTTCCCTACGCGCTGTGGGTCGCCTTCGCCAGCTTGCTCAACGCGTCGCTCTGGTGGTTGAATGCTTAGCCGGTGCCGGCCGCCCGGGCGGCGGAGCATCCGTCATGCTGCGCTGCAACACAGTTGTTGCGCCATGTTGCCGGCTTTGCGATAAACCCATCGCAAGCGCCCCAGATGGAAGGCATCCGCCCATGATCGCGCCGACCGCCGTCGACCCGGATTTCGAGACCCGCGTGCGTGCGAGCTTCGCGCGGCAGGCGGTGATGACCACCATCGGCGCCGAGCTGACGCATGTCACGCCGGGCATTGTCGAGATCGAGCTGCCCTTCAGCGAGGCGCTGACCCAGCAGCACGGGTTCCTCCATGCCGGCATCCTCTCCACGGCGCTCGATTCGGCCTGCGGCTATGCCGCCTACACGCTGATGCCGGCGGATGCGGCGGTGCTGACGATCGAGTTCAAGGTGAATCTCCTGTCGCCCGGCCGCGGCGAGCGCTTCCTCTTCCGCGGCTCCGTCACCAAGCCCGGCCGCACCATCATCGTCGCCGACGGACAGGCCTATGCCTTCGGGGCCGATGGCGAGACCAAGCTTCTGGCCACCATGACCGGCACGCTGATGACGGTGCAGGGGCGGCAGGGCCTCGAGGGATGACCGTTGCGCTGCTGATGCTGGCGGGCCGCGCGGTGCTCTTCGTCATGGCGGTGGACACCGAATACGGCCCGCACCTGCGCCGGCGCTTCACGCCGCTGATGACCGGCGTCGGGCCCGTGGAGGCAGGTGTCGCCATGGGCGCCGCGCTTACACGAATGGAGGCTGCGAATGCGCTGCCCGACCTCGTCGTGTCGCTGGGATCGGCGGGCAGCCGCACGCTAGAGCAGACGGCGATCTACCAGGCGACATCCGTCAGCTATCGCGACATGGACGCCTCGCCGCTGGGCTTCGCGCGCGGCGAGACCCCCTTCGTGGACCATCCCGTCGCCATCCCCTTGCCGCACCGCATACAGGGCATCCCCGAGGCCTCGCTTTCCACCGGCGCGAACATCGTCACCGGCGCCTCCTATGACGGCATCGCGGCCGACATGGTGGACATGGAGACATTCGCCGTGCTGCGCGCCTGCCAGCTTTTCGGCGTGCCGCTGGTCGCCCTGCGCGGCATTTCTGACGGCGCGGCCGACCTGCACCACGTCGATGACTGGACGGCCTATCTGCACATCATCGACGAGCGGCTGGCGGAGGCCGTTGACCGGCTCGAAGCCGCGATAGCGGACGGTTCACTGGGCATATAGCCATACCGCCATTGCACCGGGGCGCGCTTTTCACTAGAGCCTCGTCATGAGCACCACGCCGCATCCCGACTCCATCCTCATCATTGATTTCGGCAGCCAGGTCACGCAGCTCATCGCGCGCCGCGTGCGCGAGGCGGGCGTCTATTGCGAGATCCATCCGTTCCAGAACGCGGCGGATGCCTTCGCGCGGTTGCAGCCGAAGGGCGTGATCTTTTCCGGCGGCCCGGCATCGGTGACGGCGCAAGGCAGCCCGCGCGCGCCGCAGGCGGTGTTCGATTCCGGTGTGCCCATCCTCGGCATCTGCTACGGCCAGCAGACGCTCTGCCTCCAGCTCGGCGGTGAGGTGGAGGGCGGCCATCCGGCCGAGTTCGGCCGTGCCGACATCGAGATCAGGGCCGACAGCCCGCTCTTCGCCGGCTTCTGGGAAGCCGGCGGGCGCTACCCCGTCTGGATGAGCCATGGCGACCGCGTCACGCGCCTGCCGGAAGGCTTTTCCGTACTGGCCACCTCCGAGAACGCGCCCTTCGCCATCGCGGCCGACGAGGCGCGGCGCTATTACACCACGATGTTCCACCCGGAGGTGGTCCACACGCCGGACGGCGGCAAGCTGCTCTCCAACTTCGTGCACAAGATCGTCGGCCTGAAATCCGACTGGACCATGTCGGCCTACCGCGCTGAGATGATCCGCAAGATTCGCGAGCAGGTGGGCACGCAGCGTGTGCTGTGCGGCCTGTCGGGCGGTGTGGATTCCTCGGTCGCCGCGGTGCTGATCCACGAGGCGATCGGCGACCAGCTGACCTGCGTCTTCGTCGACCATGGCCTGATGCGGATGAACGAGGCCGAGCAGGTCGTCTCCATGTTCCGCGACCATTACAATATCCCGCTGGTCCATGTGGACGCCTCCGACCTCTTCCTCACCGAGCTTGCCGGCGTTTCCGACCCGGAAGTGAAGCGCAAGACGATCGGCCGCCTTTTCATCGAGGTCTTCGAGGCCGAGGCCGCCAAGATCGCCGCCGACGGCAAGGGTGCGCCTGCCTTCCTGGCGCAGGGCACGCTCTATCCGGACGTGATCGAGAGCGTCTCCTTCTCGGGCGGCCCTTCGGTCACCATCAAGTCGCACCACAATGTCGGCGGCCTGCCGGAACGCATGAACATGAAGCTGGTGGAGCCGCTGCGCGAGCTCTTCAAGGACGAGGTGCGCGCGCTCGGCCGCGAACTCGGCCTGCCGGAGAATTTCGTCGGCCGCCACCCGTTCCCAGGCCCCGGCCTCGCCATCCGCTGCCCTGGCGTGGTGACGCGCGAGAAGCTCGACATCCTGCGCAAGGCCGACGCGATCTATCTGGACGAGATTCGCAAGGCCGGCCTCTACGACACGATCTGGCAGGCCTTCGCGGTGCTCCTGCCGGTGCAGACGGTGGGCGTGATGGGCGACCACCGCACCTACGACTTCGTCTGCGCCCTGCGCGCGGTGACCTCCGTGGACGGCATGACCGCCGACTTCTACCCCTATGACATGACCTTCCTCGCCCGCACCGCCACCCGCATCATCAACGAGGTCCGCGGCATCAACCGGGTGGTCTACGACGTGACCAGCAAGCCGCCGGGAACAATTGAGTGGGAATAATTCGCGTCTACTCAAACGCCGCCGATAACCGCCGATTACCCTCCATAAAGCGCTGAAAATAAAGAATTTTCTTTCCGGCGTCTTTCGCCGTCAATCGCTGGGAAAGCCTCGCGATCGACGGCGGAGCTGACGGTATGGGGCGTCTTGTGACATCGCGGAATTGCATATACCGTCATGGCTTAGAGAGCTTGTGACGGTATTTTTTTGACCTTATTCCATTGAGAATAAAGGAAAATTCGCCGTCAGGATTGGTCGATTTTGGCCTGACGGTATTTTTAGGGGCTCTCTGGCGTTTTTTGAACGATCTAGGAGGGTTCGATGCTCACCGATGCGGCAATCAAAGCACTGAAACCAAAGGACAAATTATACAAGGTCACTGACCGTGACGGTATGTATGTCGTCGTGAACCCGTCGGGCGCCGTCGTATTCCGCTATGACTACCGTATGCACGGTCGACGGGAGACCTTGACCCTCGGCCGATACGGGCCGGCGGGCCTCTCCCTGGCCCGTGCGCGGGAAAAGCTGATCGACGCGCAGCGTTCGATTCAGGAAGGGCGGTCGCCTGCCCAGGAGAAGCAGCGCGAGAAGCGCCGCATCAAGGAAGCAAAGAACTTCGGCGAGTTTGGCGAACGCTGGCTGCAAGAGCACCGGATGGCCGAAAGCACCCGCGCGATGCGCCGCTCGATCTACGAGCGGGACATCCTGCCGACGTTCCGCAATCGGCTGCTGACGGAGATCACGCCCGAGGATCTTCGGGCGATGTGCGACAAGGTGAAGAAGCGGGGAGCGCCGGCCACGGCGGTCCATGTTCGTGACATCGTGAAGCTCGTCTTCGCCTTCGCGAAGCTGCACGGGGAGAAGGTGCCGAACCCCGCCGAAGAGGTCGGGCCGGCGTCGATCGCGACGTTCGTTCCCAAGGACCGCTCGCTCTCGCCCGCCGAAATCCGGGTCATGCTCGGCCAGCTTGAGCATGTGGCGACGTTGCCTACCATCCGGCTCGGCCTGAAGCTGATCCTGCTGACGATGGTCCGCAAGAGTGAGCTGCAGGACGCGGTGTGGGATGAGGTCGACTTCGAGAATGCGGTGTGGTCGATCCCGAAGGAGCGGATGAAGCGTTCCAAGCCACACAACGTCTATCTGTGCGAACAGTCGCTGGACATCCTCGTCGCGCTCAAAACCTGTGCGGGCAATTCGCGGTACCTGCTGCCATCGCGCTACGACGCGGATGCGCCGATGTCGCGCGCGACCTTCAACCGCGTCACCTCGGCGGTCGTCGTGCAGGCCAAGAAGGCGGGGTTGCCGCTGGAGCCGTTCACCGTGCATGACCTTCGCCGCACGGGCTCGACGCTGCTCAACGAGCTGGGCTTCAACAGCGATTGGATCGAGAAGTGCTTGGCCCACGAGGACGGGCGCTCTTCGCGCGGCGTCTATAATAAGGCCGAGTATGAGCACCAGCGCCGCCACATGATGCAGGAATGGGGCAATTTGATTGACGCATGGGTCGGTGGCCAGAAGTACACCCCGACGCTCTATCCGGCTTCTATGGACCTCCTAGCCCCAGAGCCTAACCTTTGACCGGACGGGTCTTCCTGAGCGTGACGTCGGGTGCGGGGGCACGCTTGGCGGTCTTCGCCTTGGAGGCTCGACGGCGTTCTTCAAGCCAAGCCTCCACTTCGCCGAGGTCCCATGCGACGGTTCGAGATGTCAGATAGAAGCGCTGCGGAAACTCGCCGCGCTGCTCCATGTCGTAGATGGTCGTGTCGGCCAGGGGAACGATCTCTCGAAGCTGGTGCCTGCGGATGGTACGTTTGTTGAGAGGGGCCGGTGTCTGGCTCATCGCCCAGCCCCACCGTTTGCGATCCTGCCATTCCATGTATTCATGCCAGACCTCCTTTAATGTGGCCGGGTCCGCGACTTGGCTGCATTCCCGGCGTCTGGCGAACCATGGCGAAGGACCGGCCGCCGGTAGCGTGCCGCATTCGCGTTCGCTCGCGCACGGCACCCCAACCGACCGGGCGCGCATGATGTGTGCGGTGATTATGCTGGTGAGAGCGGAATCCTTCCGACGGGAGCGCAAACGCGTCGCCGGTACGACCCCCACCGGCATGGCGGTCAGCCCGTGGTGCGCCGGGCCTTGGCGAACCCGCGATCGGTCGAGATGAAGCGTTCGAGCATCGGCACGATGAGCTTGGCCGGTTCGATGGGCGCACCGCCTTCGGCGAGGAGGCGGCCGTAGTCAGTGAGGTCGCGATGGAGCGCGGCAGGCAGCTCCAGCGCGATCTTCACGGGTTTGTCGTCGGCGATGGGGCCGAGCTTCAGCTTGGTCATGGTCAGCTCCTATAGGGTTCGAGCACCAAATCCTTGGTGACGATGACTCGGACCGGGAAGCCGGGCCGGATGGTCAGCGTCGGCGCGACCTGCAATTGGCGCTGGACGATCTGCTGACCGGCCTGATTGATGGTGTCCTGCGCGCCGTCGCGGATGGCGCGGATCAGGCGGTCGTTATCGTCGGTGGCGAGTTCCGCGCCGACGCCGAGCAGCGTCGAGAGCGCGGCAGCCTTGGCGAGATCCCACCAGTGATAGTCGACGCCATCCTCCAGTCCGGCATAGCCTTGCGTGTCGGCGCCCGGCTGGCGCTCAAGAACGATCGAGCGGCCGTTCGGCATAATGAGGCGGTTCCAGACGAGCAGCACGCGGCGCTGACCGAACTGGACGCTGTTGTCATACTGACCGATCAGCCTAGTGCCTTGCGGCACGAGCAGGATGCTGCCCGTCGGGCTGTCATAGATGTTCTCCGTGACCTGCGCGGTGATCTGGCCGGGAAGATTGGAACGGATGCCGGTGATGAGCGCGGCCGAGATGACCGCCCCGGCCTGAAGCACGAATGGCGACGCCGGCGGCGTGACACGATCGGGCGTGACGGTGCGCCGGTCGGCCGCCGCATTGAGGAAGGCAAGCTGCCGATCCTGGGCGGTTGGTTGCCCTGCCGCGGCGTTGCCGGGGTCGAACCCTGCAAGGCCGGGCATGGCTCCCGGCGTCGCGGCTGCTGTCGAGCCCTGTCGCGACTGGAAGAATACGGTGCTGAGACGCGCGGCTTCCTCCTCGGCGCGGCGGCGCTGCTCGGCCTCGTCGACGCCGGGCGTCGGTACGACGGGATGCGCGACGGGCTGGCCGGCATTCTGTGCGGACAGAATCGGACCGCCGAGATCGCCGGGCAGCGCCGGTCCAAGGATGGGGCCGGTATAGTCGCGCGGCAGGCCCGCGAGACCGTCGGCAGTCTGCCGGTTGTTGGTGGAATAGAGTTCTTCCCCGCCATCGCCGCCCGTGCGCGTCTGGAGCGCGTAGATCAGCGCGCCACCGATGCCGACCAGGGCGACGGCCGCGACGCTGGCGAGCATCTTGCGTGACAGGCGCGTGACGCGCGGGGCTTCGGCGTGCAGGCGCATCGGAGCGGCATTGGATTCGGCTTCGATCATGACTGCGGCCTCCCATCGGTGCGAACGATCCTGACGGTCTGCTGGCGGTCGCCCGCGCCAAGGCGCAGCTCAGCCGCGCCGAACAGGCGATCGACGATCAGGATGTGTTGATAGATGCGGGTATTGGCGATCTGGGCCTCGCCTTCCGGCCCGATGACGAAGATCGGCGGCATTTCGCCTTGGACGATGCCGCGCGGGAATTCGACATAGACACGGCGGCCGTCGTCATAGACGGCGACCGGCTTCCATGGCGGATTGCTGCTGCCTGTCAGGCCATAGCGGTAGTTGCGGGCGGCGGCGGCGGGGATGACCGGCGTTGCCGGTGTGGCCTGACGCCCGCCGCCCGCCGGCTGCGGATAGGCCCATGCGACAGCGGGCATATAAGGCTTCTCGCCGGATCGCAGTTCGACCATATAGGTGCGCCGGTCGGTGGTGATGACGAGATTGGTGGTGATGTCGGCGCGCGTCGGCTTCACCAGCACATGGACGCGGCGGGCGACGCCGGAGCCGGATTCCGTGTCGCCAATGATCCAGCGCGCGGTATCACCAGCAGCGATCGGTCCCGCGCCGGTCAGGGTTTCGCCGGGTTCGAGCGCGATATTGGTGATTTGGCCGGGAGCGGCATAGACCTGATAGAGTGCGCCTTCCGACCACGGATAAACCTGTATGGCGTTGAAATAGCCCTCTCGGCGCGGCTGGACGCGGGCGGCGGCATTGGCGTTCTCGACGCGGCCGGTCGCGGTGCTGGCAGTCTGGCCGCCGCGCGCCACGGTCCAGGCCGGAGGCACATGCAGCGGCTTCAGCCGCTCGTCCGTCACCGCTGCGGGAATGGCCGGCAGCGGCGGCACGCTGTTGTCGTAGCTGATCTGCGGCGGCTTGGTGGAGGCGCAGCCGGCGAGCATGGTCGCCGAGAGCATCACGGCCGCGACTGCGGGCTTGCGGATCGCGCGGTTCATTGGCCCATCTCCCGCGACCAGTTGATGGCGTTGACATAGATGCCGAGAGGATTGGCTTTCAGCCGTTCGGCGTCTCGGGGTGGCTGGAGGGCGATGGTGAGAATCGCGGTCCATCGTTCCGTGCCGGAGAGCTGGCCGTTCTCGAAATGGCGCTCCGTCCAGGCGACACGGAACGAGTCAGGCGAGGCGCGGATGACGCTGGAGACGTCGACGGCGATCTGCTGCTTGCCAACCTTGGTGAAGGGATCGTTGGTACGGGCGTAATCGTTGAGCGCGCCCGCGCCACGATCCGTGGTCCATTCATAGGCGCGAAGCCAGTTCTGGCGCACAATGATGGGATCGGCCGGGATCGAGCGGACCTGTTCGATGAAGCGGGCGAGATGCCATGCGATCTGCGGATCGGTCGGCCGATAGTCGGCAGTCGCCGGCGCGACGGTCTGGGCATGGCCGAGCTTGTCGACCTGCACCACCCAGGGAACAACGGTCCCCTGCATCGACTGCCAGACGAACGCGGCGGCAAAACCGCCAGAGAGAACCAGCGAGCCGAAGGCCATATATCGCCAGTTCTTGGCCTGTACACGGGCCGATCCGATGCGCTCATCCCAGACCTGCGCGGCCTTCTGGTATGGGGTCTCGGGTTGCGGGGTTTTGCCGTAATGCGTGGCGGGTCGTCGAAACAGGTTCATGAGCGGTCACTTTCAGAGAGGTTGACGGAAGAGCCGGAGCCGTGGCCGTCGCCGGAGCGGACGGCATGGGTCGTGGTCTGGACGCCATGCGAGAGGCGCTGCGAGCGCTGCATTCGCTTCGCCCAATCGGGCTGGCCCTTGGCGGTGTGGGTGGCGGAAGCGGCGTCGGCCGCCGCATCGGAAGAACCGCCGACTGTCCCCATGGTCGAAGAACCGCCCGTGACGCCGAAGCCGCTTTTCACGCCATCGGAAAAGCTGGCCTTGACGCTGGCTGCGGCGCGACGCAGCGGCGATATGGCGGCGGAGCCAGCCGCGCGACCGATGCCGCCCATGCCGGATGCGGCACCTGCCGCGCCGGACTGGCCGAGCGAACCGAGGCTGAAGGCGGCGGATGCCGCGCCGGCGGTGGTCGCGCCGCCACGCACGGCGGCAGCGCCGGTGGAAAGCGCGGCTACGCCGCCTTTGGCGGCAAGGCCGGCAGCGCCAGCACCGGCCACCACAATGCCGCCTGCGGCAAGGCCGGTTCCAACGGCAGCACCAGCACCGAGCTGCGGGCCGCCGCTGACCAGGCCGGATGCGATGCCGGGGCCGAAAATGCCGAGGCCGAGAAGGGAAAGGGCGGCGAGTACGACGGCCATGGCGTCGTCGATGCTCGGCGTCACGCCTCCGAAGCCGGCGGTGAACTGGCTAAACAGGGTCGAGCCGATGCCGATGATGACGGCCAGCACCAGAACCTTGATGCCGCTGGAAATCACATTGCCCAACACCTTCTCAGCCATGAAGGCGCTTTTGCCCCAAAGCCCGAAGGGGATGAGGACGAAGCCGGCGAGGGTCGCCAGCTTGAACTCGATCAGGGTGACGAAGAGTTGGATCGCCAGGATGAAGAAGGCGAGGATCACCAGCGCCCAGGCGAAGAGCAGGCACGCGATCTGGATGAAGTTCTCGAAGAAGGCGACCCAACCCATCAGGTCGGAGATGGATTCGAGCAGCGGCCGGGCGGCATCGAGGCCGGTCTGTGCGACCGTGCCGGGACGCATCAGGTCGGCGGTCGAGAAGCCGGTGCCTGACGCCTTGAGGCCGAGGCCGGCAAAGCTGTCGAAGACGATTTTCGCGAGGTTGTTCCAGTTGGAAATCAGGTAGGCAAAAGCCCCGACGAACAGCGTCTTCTTCACGAGCCGGGCGATGATGTCGTCATCCGCACCCCAGGACCAGACCAGCGCAGCCAGCGTCACATCGATGACGATGAGCGTGGTAGCGATAAAAGCGACCTCGCCGCCGAGCAGCCCGAATCCGCTGTCGATGTAACGGGTGAAGGTGCCGAGGAATGTGTCGATGACTTCGCTGCCGCCCATGCGTCATCGCCCTTCGATTTGCGCGGGCGGTGCCGGAGCCGGCGGACGCCCAAGAAAGCGGTTGCGGGTCTCCGCCCAGACGCGCAGGCAGTCAGGGTCATCCGCGGCTTTCTGGCCGAGCTGCTGGCAGCGGCGCTGGCCTTCGCGCAGCGGATCGGAAGCAGGTTGGAGAATGCGCACCGGCGAAGATGCCGGCGCGTCCTCTTTGCGGGTCAGCTCGATCACCGTCGCCATGACGGCGACGGCGACGAACACGATAGCGCCGAGGCGGGCCAGCATCTTGCCGTCCATGGGAATGCTCCTTCTGTCGGTTACTTGCCGGTGTTGAACATCTGCGCGTTGCCCGGCTGGTAGCCCGAGCCCGGCGTCAGGAAGCGGCGGCGCTGTTCGCGGCCCTGTTCGGCGGCGGCGGCCCGCTCGGCCTCGGTGAGCGCGCCAGCACGGCCATTCGAGGCGAGCAGCGCCACGAGATCCGAAAGCTGCTGCGACTGGAGCGCGAGAAGCTGGTTGCCCGCCTGCGCCGCTTGCAAAGCGCCGGTCGCGCCCTGGCTCTGGTCGATCAGCGCCGACATCTGCGCGCGGTTGCTGTCGATATTGCCGACAGCACCGGCCTGCACGCGCATGGCATCCTGTAAGCCGTCAACGGTGTTTTGCCAGCGCGAGCGCGCATTGGCGACGAGCTGCTGGTCGGTGGCAGACATCGAGACGTTGCCGTACTGGCTCTGAAACGCCTGATCGATTTTCTGGACGTCGAAGGCGATGTTCTGCGCCTGGCCGAGAAGCTGCTGGGTCTTCTGGACGTTCTGCTGCAAGGTCTGGAGGGCAGAGAACGGCAGGCTGGCGAGGTTCTTGGCCTGATTGATTAGCATCTGCGCTTCATTCTGAAGCGAGGTGATCTGATGGGTGACCTGCTCCAGCGTGCGCGCTGCCGTCAGGACGTTCTGCGCATAGTTCTTCGGGTCATAGACGATGCGCCAAGCATTGGCCGGCGTTGCCATCATCGGCGAGAAGGCCACCGGTGCGGCGGCGAGCACGGTTGCGGCAAGCGCCACGGCGCGCGAGCGGATAAAACTGTTTTTCATGGTGCAGTCTCCTTTTGGGCGTGGGGGATCGGGAAAGTCGGGATGAGATCGACGGCCCAACCCGCGTCGCGGGCGCGCAGCCAAGCGGCGAGGAAGCCGTCGCGTCCGTGCTCGGCGACGAGGTTCGCAATCAGCGTCTGGTCGGATTTGGAGGAAGCAGCACAGAGCGCGAGGCCGACTTCGCTCAAGCCCAGTTCGAACAGGCGGTTGCCGCGGCGCGACTGGCAGTAGTAGTCGCGCTTCGGCGTGGCTCCTGCGAGGATTTCGATCTGGCGGTCATTGAGGCCGAAGCGCCGATAGATCGCGGTGATCTGCGGCTCGATTGCGCGTTCGTTTGGGAGAAGCAGCCGTGTCGAGCAGCTCTCGATGATGGCGGGCGCTATGCTCGAATTGTCGATGTCGCTGAGCGATTGCGTGGCGAAGATGACGGACGCGTTCTTCTTGCGCAGCGTCTTCAGCCATTCGCGAAGCTGGCCCGCGAAGCCATCGTCGTCCAGCGCCAGCCAGCCCTCGTCGATGATGAGCATGGTCGGGCGGCCGTCGAGTCGGTCGCCGATGCGGTGGAAGAGATAAGCAAGCACGGCAGGCGCCGCGCCGGTGCCGACCAGCCCCTCGATCTCGAACGCCTGCACGTCGGCCGAGCCGAGATGTTCGGTCTCGGCGTCGAGTAAGCGACCGTAAGCGCCGCCGACACAATAGGGCCGGAGCGCCTGCTTGATGTCATTGGACTGGAGCAGGACCGCAAGGCCGGTGATGGTGCGTTCCTCGACCGGCGCGGAGGCGAGCGAGGTTAGCGCGGTCCAGATATGCTCCTTCACCTCAGGCGTGATGGGGATACCCTCACGCATGAGGATCGCGACGATCCAGTCGGCCGCCCAGGCGCGTTCATAGGTGTCGTGGATGCGCGCGAGCGGTTGAAGCGAGACGGAGAACTCGTCCCCTTCGGTCAGCCCGCCGCCGAGATCGTGCCAGTCGCCGCCCATGGCGAGCGCGGCGGCGCGGATCGAGCCGCTGAAGTCGAAGGCGAACACCTGGCTCCGTTCGTAGCGCCGGAACTGGAGCGCCATCAACGCGAGCAGCACGGATTTGCCCGCGCCGGTCGGGCCGACGACCAGGGTGTGGCCCACGTCGCCGACATGGAGACTTAACCGGAACGGGGTCGAGCCTTCGGTCTTGCCATACAGCAAGGGGGGCGCACCGAAATGCTCGTCCCGTTCCGGCCCCGCCCACACGGCAGAGAGGGGGATCATGTGGGCGAGATTGAGCGTCGAGACCGGCGGCTGGCGGACATTGGCGTAGGCATGTCCGGGGAGCGAGCCGAGCCAGGCATCGACGGCATTGACAGTTTCGATCATGGCCGTGAAGTCGCGGCCCTGTATGACCTTCTCGACGAGGCGCAGTTTCTCGTCGGCAAGGCGAGGATCGGCATCCCACACCGTGATGGTCGCGGTGACATAGGCCATGCCGGCGACATCCTGGCCGAGCTCCTGCAAGGCCATGTCGGCGTCGGCCGCCTTATTCGCCGCATCAGTGTCCACAAGGGCGGATGCCTCGTTGGTCATCACTTCCTTGAGGATCGCGGCGATGGACTTCCGCTTGGCGAACCATTGCCGTCTGATCTTGGTCAGCAGCTTGGTCGCGTCGGTCTTGTCGAGCAGGATCGCCCGCGTGCTCCAGCGATACGGGAAGGCGAGCCGATTGAGATCGTCGAGCAGCCCCGGCGTCGTCGCGGTCGGAAAGCCTATGATTGTGAGGACACGCAGATGCTGATCGCCAAGGCGCGGCTCCAGCCCGCCGGTGAGTGGCTGATCGGCGAGCAGCGCATCGAGATAGATCGGCGTCTCAGGGACGCGGACGCGATGCCGATTGGTCGAAACGGTCGAATGCAGATAGGTCAGCGTCTCGCTGTCATCGAGCCAGTCGCATTCGGGCATGAAGCCGTCGAGCAGGGCCAGCACGCGCTCGGTGCGATCGGTGAAGGCGCGCAAGATCTCATGCGGATCGACGCCGGAGCGCTTGCGGCCTTCGTATAGCCAGGTCTCGGCGCGGGCGGCTTCCTCGGCCGGCGGCAGATAGAGGAAGGTCAGGTAGTAGCCGGAGACGAAGTGAACGCCTTCTTCCTCGAAATCGGCCTTGCGCTCTGCGTCGACGAGGCCTGATGCGGCGTCGGGGAATTGGTTCGCCGGATAGATCGCGGCCTCGTGGCGCTGAGCTTCGACGAAGATGCTCCAGCCAGAGCCGAGACGGCGGAAGGCGTTGTTGATGCGGCCGGCGACGGCGACCAGCTCGGCCGCGACGGCGCTATCGAGATCGGGACCGCGGAACGACGCGGTGCGCTGGAAGGAGCCGTCCTTGTTCAAGACGATGCCGGGGCCGACGAGGGCAGCCCAGGGAAGGAAATCGGCAAGGCGGCTGGCGCTGCGGCGATATTCGGCAAGGTTCATCATGGCGTGGGCTCCCTCAGACCGACAGGTTTGCTGGGATGCGCAAGTGCCGGCGGCCGACCTCCACGAAGAGCGGATCGCGTTTCGCGGCCCAGACGGCGGCGAAGTGGGCGATGGCCCAGATGGCGAGGCCGACCAGCCACAGGCGCAGGCCAAGGCCCACGGCCCCGGCCAGCGTCCCGTTGAGGATCGCGATGGAACGCGGTGCGCCGCCGAGCAGGATGTGCTCGGTCAGCGCGCGGTGGACCGGCACGGTGAATCCCGGCACGTCCAGTTGCTCGAAGGCGACCGCCATCAGACGAGCGCCCCGCCGCCGAACGAGAAGAACGACAGGAAGAAGCTCGACGCGGCGAAGGCGATCGACAGGCCGAACACGATCTGGATCAGCTTGCGAAAGCCGCCGGACGTATCGCCGAAGGCGAGCGCCAAGCCCGTTGCGATGATGATGATGACGGCGACGATCTTGGCCACGGGGCCTTCAATCGACTGAAGGATTTTCTGAAGCGGCGCTTCCCACGGCATCGAGGAGCCGGAGGCGTGCGCAGCAGGAACGAGGACGAGATTGACATAGGTGACGGCAGCAGCGGTCGCGATCGTGCGACGTACGCGCATGGTGGTGGGGATCATGAATTATCTCCTGTGCTGGCGGGGATTGCGGGGCTGATGCGGTAGTCCCCGTCCGGGCCGAGTCCCTCGACACGGGCGAGTTCGGCAAGCCGGCGCGCGGAGCCGCGGCCGGAGAGGACGGCCACGAGGTCGATCGTCTCGGCGATCAGGGCGCGCGGGACGGTGACGACGGCTTCCTGGATGAGCTGTTCGAGCCGGCGCAGCGCGCCGATGCCGGTGCCGGCATGAATGGTGCCGACGCCGCCGGGATGGCCGGTGCCCCATGCTTTGAGGAGGTCGAGTGCTTCGGCGCCGCGCACTTCGCCGATGGGGATGCGGTCGGGGCGCAGACGTAAGGATGAGCGGACGAGATCGGAGAGCGTGGCCACGCCGTCCTTCGTCCGCATGGCGACGAGGTTGGGCGCAACGCATTGCAGCTCGCGCGTGTCCTCGATGATGACGACGCGATCGGCGGTCTTCGCCACTTCGGCGAGCAATGCGTTGGTCAGCGTGGTCTTGCCGGTCGAAGTGCCGCCCGCGACGAGGATGTTGGCGCGCGATGCGACGGCTTCGCGCAGCGTCACGGCCTGCTCAGCGCGCATGATCCCAGCGGCCACATAGTCGTCGAGCGTGAAGACGGCGACGGCGGGCTTGCGGATGGCAAAGGCGGGTGACGCGACGACGGGTGGAAGCAGGCCTTCGAACCGTTCCCCTGTTTCCGGCAGCTCGGCCGAGACGCGGGGGCTGCGCGCATGAACCTCCGCGCCGACATGATGGGCGACCAGACGCACGATGCGTTCGCCATCGGCCGGCGAGAGGGTTTCGCCGGTGTCGGAAAGCCCCTCGGAAAGGCGATCGATCCAGATGCGCCCGTCCGGGTTCAGCATCACTTCGACGACGGCAGGGTCTTCCAGAAAGCGCGCGATGGCGGCTCCAAGCGCCGTGCGTAGCATCCGCGCGCCGCGCTGGATCGCCTCTGGTTTCTGGTGAGAATTGTTGGTCATGCCGCCCCCAATCCGCGGGGACGCAACAGATAGTTCCCCGATCGGGGATGATTAAAAGAGCCCGAAATCGGACCTGTTCAACAAGTATCTATGCCGGTGCGGCGGGCGGCGGCTATTGGCGGCGAATAGGATGGGTCGGTTATTCCGGCGAGCTACCGTTCGTCTTCGGCGCGATGTCTTCGCCGCCTGGCCGAACCGAGTCGAGATCGCGCGAAAGTTCTTTCAGAAACCTGTCGCCGGTTGCCAGTCGCTTGCCGAGTGTCTGCATGAAGCCCTCGAACCGCTCCAGGCCCTTGGCGCGGGCCGACGCCTGCGCGGCATCGGGCAGGACCGGGGTGAAGGTCAGCCAGTAGCGGACGAACAGCGAGATGGCCTCGCCGAGCACCGCGAGATCTTCGTCGAGCGTGTCGATCTGGCGGCCGAGCTTGTCGAGGCGGCGCGACATGGCTGCCTCCAGCTTCTCGGTCGTATCGCCGGACAGGAACGACGCCACGGCTGCTTCGACGATGGCGGATTTGGAGATGTTCCGGCGCAGCGCCAATGCCTCAACCTGTTTGAGCAAGGTGGGGTCGAAGTAGACGTTCATGCGAGTGCGTGGTGTCATGAAGCGCTCCTCAAAGCTCTATGCCGTCGCCGGGATCGAGCGAAGCTTGCCGCGCGACCATCCGCATCCGTGCCCGCATGGCGTTGGCCTTGGCGGCGTCGACATCGGGTTCGTCGTCCAGCAGCTCAAACTCCTGTGCGGGCGACGGCGGCGGGGGCAGGATTTCTTCATGTTCGGGCAATTCTGGCTCGCGGCGGATGCCGGCATTGGCGGGATCGCTGCCGCCGCCGCCGCCGCTGCCCACGCCGGCATGGCCCGCCGCCGCGACGACACGGCCCGACCAGTCATCGGTCGCGGCAGCAATGGCAGGGGTGACCGCCAGCTCGGGCGGCGCGACGATGCGCTCCTGCAAGCGTGCGTCCTCGAAATACTTCGCCTTGATCGCGCGGATCGGCGGTGTGCCCGCCACCATGACGATTTCCTCATGGGGCGGGAGCTGCATGATCTCGCCGGGCGTCAGCAGCGGGCGGGCCGTCTCCTGCCGCGAGACCATCAGATGGCCAAGCCAGGGCGACAGCCGGTGGCCAGCATAGTTGGTGGAATCGCGCAGCTCGGTCGCGGTGCCGAGCGCATCGGACACGCGCTTGGCGGTGCGCTCGTCATTCGTGGCGAAGCTGACGCGCACATGGCAATTGTCGAGGATGGCGTTGTTCGGCCCATACGCCCGCTCGATCTGGTTGAGACTCTGGGCGATCAGGAAGCCCTTGAGGCCGTAGCCCGCCATAAAGGCGAGCGCAGATTCAAAGAAGTCGAGCCGCCCCAGCGCCGGAAATTCGTCCAGCATGAGCAGCAGCCGATGGCGTTCTCCGGAGGTGTTCAGCTCCTCGGTCAGCCGGCGGCCGATCTGGTTGAGGATCAGGCGGATGAGCGGCTTGGTGCGGTTGATGTCGGAGGGCGGCACGACAAGGTAGAGGCTGACGGCCTTCCTGCTGCCGACGAGATCGGCGATGCGCCAGTCGCAGCGTGCAGTCACACGCGCCACCACCGGATCACGGTAGAGGCCGAGGAACGACATGGCGGTCGACAGCACGCCCGATCGCTCGTTGTCGGACTTGTTCAGCAGCTCGCGGGCCGACGAGGCGATGACGGGATGAACTCCGGCTTCGCCGAGATGCGGCGTGTCCATCATCGCGCGCAAAGTGGCTTCGACCGGGCGGCGCGGATCGGAGAGGAAGTTGGCGACGCCTGCGAGCGTCTTGTCCTTCTCCGCATAGAGAACATGCAGGATCGCGCCGACCAGCAATGAATGGCTGGTTTTTTCCCAATGGTTGCGCTTGTCGAGCGAGCCTTCGGGATCGACCAGGATGTCGGCGATGTTCTGGACGTCGCGGACTTCCCATTCCCCTTGCCGGACCTCCAGCAGCGGATTGTAGGCGGACGATTTCGCATTGGTCGGATCGAACAACAGGACGCGGCCGTGCCTGGCGCGAAAGCCAGCGGTCAGTCCCCAATTCTCGCCCTTGATGTCGTGGACGATGCAGCTTCCCGGCCAGGTGAGCAGGGTCGGGACGACGAGGCCGACGCCCTTGCCCGATCGGGTCGGGGCGAAGCACAGCACGTGCTCGGGGCCGTCATGGCGCAGGTAGTCGCAATCATAGCGGCCGAGCACGACGCCATCGGGACCGAGCAGGCCGGCGGCGCGGATTTCCTTGTCTTCGGCCCAGCGTGCCGATCCGTAGGTCGCGACATTGCGCGCCTCGCGCGACCGGATGATGGACATGGTGATCGCGGCAACGATGGCGAAAAGGCCGCCGGATACTGCGATGATGCCGCCCTCGGTGAAGATCGCGGGGGCATAGGCATCGAAAGAGAACCACCACCAGAAGAAGGCGGGTGGGTAATAGATCGGCCATCCCGCCAGCTCGAACCAGGGGCTTCCAAGCTGCGCCTGAAAGCCGAGCCGCCACGCGGTCCATTGCGTCGCCAACCACATCATCACGAACACGATGGTCAGGACGACGGCAATCTGGCCCCAGAGAATTCGGCCTCCACGCATACGAGCTCCAATCGGCAAAATTGTTGGAGCCGATCAGAGAATGCGGGATCTCGGAAGGAGCAACAGTTAAGACGAGGCCGGAGGACGGCCGGATACTATCGACGGCGAATAGGATGGGCGCGTCAGATCTATTCTCCGCACGCCGTGGTTTCTGCTCGCCGCATCTTCGATGCTAGTGTGAGCAGATTTTGTAATGCGGCGCTGCGATTGTTCGGTGACCAGACCGCCGAGAAAACCACGGGATCAGGTTCATCAATGATCGGAACAAGCGCGACACCGAACGTAGGAGAAAGCTGGCTCGCAGCTCCTAACAGCGTGATTCCGAAGCCCTGCGCTACCATGGATAGAAGTGTGCCGCGCTCAACCGCGAATCGATGGATGGCAGGCGGCGGCCACCCTCCGGTGAGCCGCAAGATAATATGGTCGTGAACTTGCGGTCCGGTCCCACCATGGCGGACGAGAAAAGTCTCGGCAGCGAGATCAGTCCACTGGACACCTGCCCGGCCGGCCAGTCTATGCTTTGACGGTAGCGCGACGACGAGCGGCTCAGTCCATATCGGTCGGGAATGGCAATCGGGCAGCTCAAAAGTGCCAACAAGGAACGCCACGTCGAGCTGACGGGCGCGTAGTTGCGTAATGGCGTCGCGTGCCGATCCTTCGGCCATATCGAGTGCTATGGCCGGATATTGCTTACGGTATCGCGTCAGCAGGCGATCGAGAAAGCTACCTGCTATCAGGCCGTGGACACCGACGCGCAGGCGGCCGCATTCTCCCGATGCCGCCAAGCTTGCGGATTTCACGGCATTCTCAAGGTGGTCGACGCCGGCTGTCACGCGTTCGACGAAATAGCGTCCAGCTTCCGTCAGGCGAACACCGCGGGTATTGCGCTCGAAGAGCGGAGTGCCAAGCTCATCTTCCAGTGCCTTTATGCGAGCGCTGACACTCGACTGGCTAGTGCCCAATGCTTTCGCCGCGTGGTGAAAGTTGAGATGCTCCGCAACGGCAATTGCTTGAATCAACGAAGCCATAGAGATGCGGTTGCGCAGTATCGCACAGCAGGTCAATGGTTTCGGTTCTGCTTCTGTTGACCTATTCGTTTGCCCGGCCTTGTTAGCGACGGCCATGGAATGCGCTCCTCCGTGCTCGCTCCACTCGCGGCCATCGCACTCGAAAACGAGGAATCGATCTAGGTTGCGTTTTGCAACGTTGAAAACGCGGGCAATTGAGTCTCCCGTACTTGGAAGGGAGGCTAGACGTTCAGGAGGTCAAGCTTGGACGCTCTAAAAACGGCCGATGATAACGTCAGTGAACCGAGCTTCCGGCGCGCGCAATGCAAGTGCTCTCTGGCCATCGAACTACTAATTTTCAGATGGGCTGCAATCTGCTTGGGCGCATAGCCACGCGCGTAAAGCTCCAGGCATTGGCGCTGTCGATGGCTTAGGCAGACCTGCCTCGGCTCTTGGCCATGAAGCAGGAATGCGACTTCATGCAGGTAGGGGGCAAGCGCCGAAACAAACGCCTGGTAGCGCCATCTTCTTTGTTCCCACTCCCGGCTGGAGTGAAATGATGTCAGCGTTATAAGCGCTCGCTCCCCGGAGGCTCCCCGCATCGGTACAGACACTCCTTGCCGCCCAACGCCGAAACTTTCTGCCTCCGCAAATAGCCAGCGCAGCGAGGCCGTGCTGGCAACTGCCTGCCAATCAAACGGCAGCTTCCTGTTAATGCCGTCGGCAATCGGGTCAATTCTCAAATAGCCGCGATCAAAGTAACGGCCTTCCCATTCCCTTGAATATGTGACGTATCGGATCGGATCGTCAGCATGCGCCGATGCAGCATCGGCCATATAGGCAATATTAGCGGCATCGATCTCTGTAGATATTTCCAACAGAACAGATTGTATCTTGTTCTCAGACTTGACGTTCTCTAACCTCCGCACAGCGTCTTGCAGCACAATCATCGCACATCTCCTCCCGGCCTACTCGGGGGAGATGCTGCATGTATTGCCCGGCTACAGCAACCGCGCCTTATAGTCCCAAGCCGCGTTGTCGCCCCAACTGCCACGACACTGATGCGCCCTGAACGACGCCGCTGACCTCGCGGCCGAGTTGGCGGTCGATGACCGGCCGCCATGGAACAAGGGTAAACTCGTGGCTCTGCTCGACCACGGCGAATTTGCCGCTCAATAGCTGGACGGTGCCGGTAAACTTGCCCGCGATGGTCTCGCCGTCGGCGGCGGGGCGAAAGGGCAGGTTCTTGCTTGCGGCCAGCTCGCCGCCTACACGGGCGACTTCTCGCTCGCGTAGGGCAGCGAGCATGTTGCGCCGATAGGCGATGCCGCCGCTCGGCTGACGGGCCGCGTCGCCCCGGTCGATATGGTATTCGCGGCGGCGGTCCATCGCTTCGCGCACCTGCTGTCCGAAACCCGACGGCGCGAGATTCAATCTCTCGGCCGAGACAAGCCGCCGGTCGAGCCAGGTCGCACCGTCCGCGCCGATCTGTTGTTCGAGCCGGGCGGCCGAGAGGATGCGGATATTGGCCTGCCGGTTGCGGCCGGCGTCATAGGCGGCGGCGCGAGCCTCATAGTCTTGCGGGATGCGCCACTGGTCGGCGTCGATCCGCTCGGCGATCCCGGCGCGACGCAACGCTTCCAGCCGGCGCACATGCGCATCGACATAGCCGTCATAGTCGCCACCCGGCACGCGGCCCTCGAACTTCGCCTGTTCGAGATGCCGGCTCGGGCGATAGATGCCGCCCTCGGTGATAGCGGCAATGGTGCGGTCGGATGGACGGCTCCCTGTGTCGGGCGGGCCGATCTCGATGACGCTGTCGATCCGCGCATCGGCGACGCCGGCCGGGTCGATGCCGGCGAAGTGGTGCGTGCGGCCGTCGATGCCATCGACCACGATGGTCAGGTTCTCGCCCAGCTCGTCGGTCAGATATTTGTCGACGACGCGGCCGGTGATCGGGACTTCCGGCGCGGCGTCGTGAATCTGGAAGGTCAATGGGTCGCGCTCCAGCCCGTCGGCCTTCAGCGCCTTGTGCATGTTGCGGATGATGTCGCCGCGCTCGCCCATCGCGCGCAGCGCCGGTTCCATGCGCTCGCCGAGCTCCCAAACGCCCGGTGCGTGTTCGATGGCGAGGCCCATCTTCTCCAGCTTGGCGAGACGGCGCAGGCGCAGCGTCCGGTCGAACTGGCGGCGATGATCGGCCGGCTCGTGGCGAAGGTCGAGGAAGCGGTCCTCGGCTTCCCCGGACATGGCGCGGTCGAGGCGGGTGAAGCGGTCCTGGCCGATCTCGGCCGAGAGCTTGCGGCTCTGCTCGATCTCGGTGACGGGGCCAAGTTCGAGCGTCGCCAGATCGCTCGCCCGCTCGCGAATGCTGTTGGCGAGATAATCGCCGTTGATGACGAGGTTTTGGCCCAGCTCGTCCTTGCCGCGCACGATAACATGAACATGGGGATGGCCGGTGTTGTGGTGATTGACCGCGATCCAATCGAGCCGGGTGCCGAGATCGGCTTCGATCTGGGCCATGAGGTCGCGGGTATAGGCGGTGAGGTCCGAAAGGTCCGCGCCGTCCTCGGGCGAAACGATGAAGCGGAACTGGTGGCGATCGTCCGCGCCGCGCTCGATGAAGGCAGAGCCGTCGGCGCGGTCCTCAGTCGCCGAATAGAGCTGGCCGCGCTCGCCGTCGCGCGATGTGCCGTCGCGCTGGATGTAGCGAAGATGGGCGGCGGATTTGCCATTCTTTCCCGCGCCCTGGACGTAGCGGGTTTTGACGACGACGCGGCGCTGACCGGGACTGCTGTGTTTCCATCCGCCCGACAGGGTGCGGGCGCGCACGACGGCCGCGCCGCGCCCCCGTTTCAGGCCCGGCCCGCCGATCGTCCGTGATGCCTTGCCACTCGTGGCCGACGCCTGCGACCCGGCGCGTTGCGACGATGATGTCGAGGATCGCGACGGGCTGTTGCTCTGCTGCCGGGCGATCTTCTTGGCCTGCGTGAGAAAGCTCTTGGCCTTGCCGAGCTTGGGCGCATCGTTGCGAACGCGGCTGGGCCTCGGGCGGAAGCGAAACTCCTCGTCGTCGCTCAAGGCCGCGCCTCCGGCCAGAAGCCAGCGAAGCCGCCGAAAAAGCCCGATCTCGGGCTATGGTGCCGGTCGAAACCCTGCAAAGCCAAGGCTTTGCGCCGAGACGCGGCACGCAGGCTCCAGAATGAAGGTGCCGCAAGCGCCGCGCCAAAACAGTGTGCAGACAAGGGCTTGCCCTGAAACCGGCCCGACGTGGTGCCGGTTTCCTTTATCTTGCCCTCCGCCATTTCTGACCTTTCCGCCTTTCCGACCGGGAATGGAGCCAGGCGCGACCATGCCTGACTGCACACCAGAACCAGCGCGAACAGACGCGGGAACGCCATCCTCATGGTGCTCTCCCGTCTTCGGCCCGCGCAACGAACATGCTGCCGGCACGCGGCTCCGCATCGCGGCGCGCGCGCACCGGAACGGTCGGGCGAGCGTCGCCTGATGTGCCGATCGTCTGCACCGGATCGGCACTTCGCCTGTCGCTCGGACGCATGACGAAGAGCGGTGCGTCGCGCCAATCGGGCGGTGGCGCGGATTGCTTCTCCGGTGTCCCGTCCGCGACCGCGCCGCCGAGCGCCGGTGCGAGCGCAGCGACATAGGCGCGGGTTTCAGCGGGCAGCGGACGGCCCGTCGCGCGATGCTCGTCATAGCGGCCGGGACCGGCATTGTAGGCGGCTAGCATCGCCACGACATTGGCGTAGCGATCCCACATCTCGCGCAGATAGGCGGTGCCTGCGAGAATGTTGTCGCGCGGATCGTAAGGGTCGCGGCCGAGGTGATAGCGCACGCGCAGCCCCGCCCAGGTGTCAGGCATGACCTGCATCAGCCCGATCGCGCCGGCCGACGAGATCGCGCGCACGTCGCCCGCGCTCTCGGCGCGCAGCACCGCGCGAATCCAGTGCTCGGGAATGCCGAAGCGCTGCGACGCCTCGGTGATGTGATTGCCATGCAGATCGGCGGCGACTGTGCGCGCGACCGGCGCGGATTGCGCCAAGGTCGTCGCCGGTCCCGCGCCGAGCGCGAGCGCGCCAGCAAGCAGGATAACGGCATAGCGCCGTGCTCGCCATTCTCCGCCGAACCGCCAGCCTGCCAGCGGGCTCGCTGCGGTCAAGGGTGCGCGCGATGCGCCGGCCGATGGCCGCCCTTGATCTTCGCTGCGCGCGCTGGCCGACTTGTGGTCGAGCGGGACGAAGGAATGAGACGGCTTTCCCGCGAACAAAGGAATAGGAGCTGCGCGCGCGGTGATGACGGGATGACGCATGGCTTCAATCCCGCTCTTCGCGCGGTTTGAGGCGCGTCCAGTGCAGCGACCATGACGATCCCGCATCGTCGTCGCGGAACAGATTCGCGCGGATCGGCTGCGGCAAGGCGGGATCGTCGAGAAGGACCGAGAGGTATTCGCCGGCCTTCTCGCCGGTGCGTTTCCACGCCGCGCCCACCTCCGGGCCGTCATCCGCGATGAGATGGACGCGGAAGTCCGGCACGTTCTCCGCATCCGAAGGACCGGCGGGGACGATGACGAGTTCGCGCTTGAGGGTGAGCGTGACCAGCTCTCCGGCAAAGCCAGAGGCGTCACGATGGAATTGACCGATTTGCGGCATGACTTTCTCCATGCGGTGGCGTTGGGAAAGCCATCGGCGGGCACCGCTCCCGCCGATGGGGAAAGCGGCCATCGCCCTCCTCGTCGGTCCAGAGCGGCAGCGCGCGACCGATGACGGCGCGGGCCGGAATGGGGCCGAAGTAGCGCCCGTCCAGGCTGTCACGGGCATCGATGTTCATGAGGAAGAGCTGACCGTCGGCGACCACGCGGCAGCCCTCCCAGACCGGCAGAGCGCGGCCGATCCGGTCGCGATCAAGTGCGTCGCCCATCTCCACGCCATCGACGATGACGGCGCGGCCGGTGCGGCAAACGCGCTGGCCTGGCAGGCCGATGACGCGCTTCAGGAGCGGCACGCCGCGACCGACATAACCGCGCTCGACCATGAATCCGGCGAGCGGTTCGGGCAGCAAGATCGCGACCAGTTCGGGCACGGCGAGCCGGTCAGCCGGTTCGACGGTGTAGAGACCGATCGGCGCGCTGGTGGTGACGTTCCAGAGAAGCCTCAATGGCATGTCGGCGACGCTGGTGGCGGCGATGCCGGTCACGGCGAGCAGTGTCACCGCGAGGATACGGCGGCGGCTCATGGATCGATCCTCCGGCGGCCGATCCATGCGGCATGACGCTCGGGCGTGTAGGCGCTCGGCTCCAGCCCGGCGCTGAGCCGGTTATGGACATGCCGCCAATGATCGGGGGATGCGTCGGCGGGATCGAGCCCGAGGGCTTCCACGGCGTCGATCGCGGAAAGCGCACGCTGGACCTTCGGCCAGCCGTCGAGCCTGAGCAGGATCTCGCCGCCGGGGCGAACGAAGGGCAGCGTCTGGAAAGGCTCGCCGCGGCCGATGGCGCGTACGATGTCGATGCGCGAGATGATCGTCCCATGCTCGCCCGCGGCCCAACGGACGAAGGCGAAGATGCTCTCGGGCGCGAAGCCGACGACGCTGCGGCGACGGTCGAGGATTTGTTCGTAGCTCTTTCGGCCGAACCCGATCCAATGCTCGATGCGGCGTTTCTCGAAGGTCAGCTCGACCAGGGTGGTGAATGGCGCTGGCCCTTCCGGTCGCGGACGGCCATGCGCGCGGTGCAAAGGTTTGCCGCTCATCACCGGCCTCCATGGCGGTCGTCGTCGGCCAGCATGTCGCGCAGCACGTCGGCGATGGATCGAGCGGCATCGGCACCACGCCTCGCGCGCGGGTGCGTCAAAGAAGAAGGGTTAGATTCTCTGTTAGACTCTAAGTTAGCGGTCGGATTCCGCGTTTCAGGCCATAGGTTTAGCTGTGGCCCGTGCGCCTGATGTGCCGATAGGGCTGCTCCCGATGTGCCGATACCGCGTGCGCCTGATGTGCCGATGGTTTCCACAGGCGTATCCACAGGCACTGTGGACAAGGTTTCGGGGTGGATGCGCAGCAGCTCGCGGCCGTGCTCCCGCTCGATCTGAAGGCGGTAGCCGGGGAGCGGCTGGCGGGCCGCGATCCGGCGCAGGTCGAGCGCGAAGTCGGAGACGCGGGCGAGACTGCCGGACTTCACATGGAGATGCGCGACCTCGAACAGCCAGCCATTGCGCTGATGACCGGCGTGCTTGCGGGCGACACGATAGAGCCAGCGTTCGATGCCGCCGGTCAGCCGGAAGTAGGCTGGGTCGATGGTGAGGACGAGCGTGCGATCGACGACGCTGTTGTAGAACCATTCGGTCAGGACGAATTCCATGCCCTCGACGCGGCCCGCGCGCGTCGTCATCTCCTCCCATTCGTTGATCCATGAGAATTGCCGGCGCCGCCAATGCGGGCCGTTGCGGATCGTCGTCGCGACGACGGTGGATTGCAGGCGCGCGAGCGCGGCCTTCAACAACACGTATTGGCGGTTGCCAGTCGGCCGCCCAATGGCGCGCAGCAGATGATAGGGAGTGAAGCGGAAGAAGCGCGAGGTGCGCAGGCCGTCATTTTCGGCTGCCACTATCTGCGAGGCCGCCCATATCAGCACGTCGGCGTCCCAAATAGTTGCCATGCCGTGTTCAGGCATGGCGAGCACCTGCACCTCGACCTCGGCGGCCTTGTAGAAAATAGGCTTCGTGCGCGGCGTCTTTGCCAGCGAGAAGAAAGGCCGCTCCATGAGATCGCGCTGATCGCGCGGGCTAGCGTTGCCCGTCGCGACCACGAAGGGGGCCAGGTGATTGCGCTCGCTCGTGTCGGCCGGCTGCGCGGGGCTGTGATCGTCGTGCAGCATTCAGCACTTGCCCCGCTCTTGGGGCGTCAGCGGACGCGCGGGGAAGACCGTGCCGGCGGTGATGTCGCGGGTAGATTTGCGGGAGCCGATTTCGGTCCAGGCTTCGAGATCGTGGACCGTGTAGAGGACGCGGCCGCCGATTTTTCGATAGGTCGGGCCGGTGCCGTAGGTCCGGTGCTTCTCAAGGGTACGGATGGAAATGCCGAGGAAGCGGGCGGCTTCCTGCGTGCGCAGGAGTCGTGGTGGCAGGCCCGCCAATGGATTGGCCATGGAGTCACCTCTGGTTCGTCGTGATGCGCGCTGCCTTCGTGGCAGCGGGCTACGGCGAACCATGGCGAGGGATCGGCGGCGGGTAGCGTGCCGCATTTGCGCTTATGCGCAGGCGGCACCCCGGGGCGTGCAGGCTGGAATCCCTGTTCGGAGACAGGAGCGGCGGGCCTCTGGCTACATATTATGCCCAGATTACTACTTTGGCGTGCTGGTATTCTTCAGCAATTCGCCCGGCTCGATCCCAAGTGCCTCGGCGATTTGGCCAAGAACCGTGACACTGGCGGACACGTCGCCACGTTCGATGGCTCCGACGTAACGCATACTCAAGCCTGCCCGGTCGGCGAGTTCTTCCTGCGTCAAATTTTCATCATGGCGGATCCGACGCAGATTCCTCGCCATGACCTCCTTGAGATCCATGACAAAAGAGGAACCAGCATAGGAACGATCGTTCTAGGAACGATCATTCCCATTCGCATCAGACCATGCTATTCACCGGGTTGTCCTGAAGTGCTTCATTATGTCCGCGTTCTCGATAAAAAAGGGCAGAATTCATGCGTGAACGGCCTCTGCTTGATCCAGATGTTGAAAATGAGGCCCCCAGGGGGCCCGATATCACGACTTATGACGAACAGCACTACGTCACCTATTTGCGGCTGTTAGATGCCAGCCGAAACGGCGCGGACTGGCAAGAGGTCGCGCGCATCGTTCTGCACCGCGATCCCCTCCGTAATGAAGCAGAGACGAGGCGGTGCTGGGAAAGCCATCTCGAACGCGCCCGGTGGATCTCAAACAAAGGCTATCGGCGCGTTCTCGAACAAGAGATTGCCAACAATCACTTATAGGCTAACCGGAAGATGAGTTCGTGCCGTAACGCCGGTAACGGCACGAGGATTGAGATACTTGAGGCGGGATCATTTATTGAGCAATGGAGACAAGGAAGACGCCATTACAGTCTCGGGCGTCGAGAAAAGATTTGGATGGGGAGGCCGTGCCTTTAAAGCGCTCGACGGGCTTTCTCTTAGTGTTCCGCAAGGCTGCGTATACGGCCTGCTGGGCCCGAACGGTGCGGGCAAGAGCACGTTGCTACGGATCATAGCTGGCCTCGTGCGTCCTGATCGCGGCTCGGTTTCCATCTTCGGAGAGAATGCTGGCAGGGAATCGCGGCGCCGCCTCGGCATGTTGATCGAGGCCCCTGCGTTCTATCCGTTCCTGACCGCACGCGAGCATTTGGAAATGTTCGCTCGGATGAGCGATACCGTCACGATGGTAGAGCCTATTCTGCGGCGCGTTGGCATCGGCTACGCCGCTGACAAGAAAGTGGCTGCATTTTCGTTGGGGATGAAACAACGGCTGGGGATCGGCTGCGCGCTCATCGGCCGCCCAGATGCTATTGTTCTCGATGAGCCGACCAACGGTCTAGATCCGGACGGCATCCTCGAAATGCGTTCGCTGATCGTGGGTCTGGCTCAGCGGGACGGCATCACCGTGCTGCTTTCGAGCCACCTCCTCGACGAGGTGGAGCGCGTTTGCGAGCGCGTCGCGATCTTGCGGGGTGGCAGAATGGCGGCACATGGGAAAGTCGCTGACCTGCTCGATAGCCAAGCTCGCTTTTGGCTCAACGTCGATTCACCGCAGGCCGTGCTGGAGCGTTTGGCATCGCGGGCCGATGCTGGTGACGGTGGAGTCTATGTTCGAATTGCGCGGGAGGACGCACCTGAACTCATACGCGCGCTTGTGAACGCGAACATCCGGGTATTCGAAGCGAAATGGATCACGCCCGATCTGGAGTCGGTCTTCCTGTCGGAAACGCGGAGAGAGGCGCAATGAGCGCTCTACTCTCGGCAGAGCTGCTGAAGCTTCTACGACAGCCAGGAATGCTATTCTGGGGGTTCCTGTCGGTTCCTGCCGCCGCACTCGGCTTCAAGATCGCGCTGGAGAGTTTTTTCGTCCTCCGATCGGGAAACCTACCCCAGGCACAGGCCGATGCGCTTCTGTCAGCGGCGCAATCATTGGGCATCGCAGGCAATCCGATTGCACAGCTTCTCTATGCGATCGGTGTTTCCTCTGTCTTCTACGTCGAATACCGCTTCTCGGCTTGGCGTAACCTCGTGCCACGGACAGGGCGTATTCCTCTCCTCGCCGCAAAGTTCACTGTTTGCCTCCTGTGCATGGTCATCGGTCTTGTTCTGACAGTCGTCGGAGACATGATCCTCAACACTGCGCTTAGCTTTCTCGGCGGCGGCAACAGCAATAGAACCCCAGTCCAAGCGGGCAGCATCCTCGTGCTCTGTGCGGCGTTTGTAATCGCCTTTCTCGAACTGGCGACCCTTGCTGCAGTTACCGTGACGCTCACGATCATATTCCGGAGCATGATCGCGGCAGTCGTTCCAGTATTTCTGGTAGGGATAACGTGCTCGATCCTGCAAGCTTATTTTGGCGCTGCCATAGCCAGCGTTCCCATGCCGTCTTTTGCTGCCGATGCTGCGCGAGCATGGCTTTTTGCAGGTGCCGAGGGGCCGTACGGTATTACGGGTTTCGGCACACTACTGGCATGGCTCTTGGCGGCGGTAGTTGCCGGGTCTCTCATATTTGGGCGTCAGCCTCTGAATACCGAGTAGCAGCGAAAACACTCATATAACTCGCTGAAACCTTGCTGAGTGAATCAACGAAAGACCAATCTGAGGGACATGCAGATCGAATGATGCGGATACTTAAATATGCGGGCGTTGCATTTGCTCTCTTGCTTGTCGGCCTCGTCGGTTATGGCGCTAAGGGATACGGGGATGCGCTATCGGATGCAGAAAGCTTGCGCGCTCGTGCCGACGCGGTGATTGCTCAAGGCCGCGGCGGCGACTCTTTGGGGGCAGCCCATAGGGCTATTCTGCTCGCGGTCGAAGACCCGAATTTCTCAACGCATTCCGGTGTTGATTTCTCGACCCCGGGCGCTGGGTTGACCACCATCACTCAATCGGCCGCCAAGCGGCTTGCCTTTGAGGAATTCCATCCCGGCATCGGCAAGATACGCCAGACCGGTTATGCGCTAGGGCTGGAGAGGCGTCTTTCCAAAGAGCAGATCCTTGCCCTGTGGCTGGATACGCTGGAAATGGGCAAGGGGCCAAATGGCTGGATGGTCGGCTTCCATTCGGCAAGCTCAGCGATCTATGGGCGGCCTCCAGCCGAATTGACCGAAGCCGAGTTTATCCGACTTGCGGCGGTGCTGATAGCGCCGGCCTCCTATGATCTCGTTCGACGCGACGCCAAGCTCGACGAACGCGCCGCCCGTATCCAGCGTCTGGCAGCCGGGGCGTGCGTTCCTGCTGGCTTTTCGGATGTTTGGCTTGAGGGTTGCCAGTAGCGATACACGAATCGTATTCGTGGTATTATTTTGATCTAATCAGCGTCATGCGCTCTTTTCCTGAGGTAGAGATTGAATGTCCCATAACTACTCATCGTTCCTTACTGTCTCCCTCTTGGCGATTTCACTGCTGGCAAGCACTTTCGCTGCGCGAGCCGATGTGCCTCCCGCCTCCGCGCAAAGCGTAACCTTGGATCGGGCAACGGTCGCCAAAACGATCGGCGGTATCGCCGCCGAGTTGCGGGAGGGCTACGTGTTCCCGGAAAGGGGTGCGCAGGCGGCGGAGGCATTGGAAAGGGCGCTAGCGGAAAACGCCTACGGCGGCGTAAGCGAGCGAGCGCAGTTTGCGATGCAGCTAACGGAGCAACTCCGGGCGATCACGAAGGACGGTCATGTACGGGTGATATTCGGTTCGCCCTTCGGCAATCAGCCTACGCCAGCGAGCCCGCAGGATGCCGGTTTCGCGGTGAAGCGGCTAGACGGCAATATCGGCTATATTCATTTGACGCGGTTCGTTCCGCCTGAAGTTTTCAATCCGGCCGCCGACGAGGCCATGCGCAGCTTGTCGGACACCGCCGCGCTGATCATTGACATGCGGGAGAATGGCGGCGGGCATCCGGCATCCGTTGCCTATCTCGTGAGCTTCTTCCTCGATCAGGGTGCGCGCGTCCATATCAACGATCTCATCTGGCGCAATCGCGGGACGTTGACGTTCAGAACGGAATCGTTCTGGAGCTCGCCGACGCCAGTGCATTACGTCGGCAAGCCGGTCTACGTTCTGGTCGGTCCGAATACCTATTCGGCTGGCGAGGAATTCGCATATGACTTGCAAGCCCTTCGGCGGGCGACTGTAGTCGGCACGTCTACACGAGGTGGTGCGAACCCGGGCGGGCTTAATGAATTAGGTTCGGACCTCTTTGTGGTGGTGCCGACGGGCAGGGCCGAAAATCCAGTTACCCGTAGCAACTGGGAAGGCGTCGGTGTGCGCCCCGATGTTCAAGCAACGCTTGAGGCCACACTGGAAACGGCAATGGCGCTGGCGAAGACACAAGCAAAATTGTGAGATGTGTGCGCCGACAACGACGTTTGTTGTCGGGCTGCGGCATTGAAATAGCGAAGGTCTCTACCGGCGGCGATCCAAGCCAGTGGCGCAGCTCGACGTGCATATGAAAAGGCGGCGTTCAATTCCAGGGTTCCTACAGTGACGCTGTACCAATGATTAGAATGACCGGTATGAAAAAAAGTCCCGCCTTACATCTCATTTGTGGCCTCCCTGAGTCGGGCAAGACAACGTTTGCCAAGGAGTTAGAGCAGACCTTCAATGCTGTGCGTTTGTCGCCAGATGAGTGGTTGCACCGTCTCGGCTTCAACTTCTATGACGAAGTAGCAAGAGCTAAAGTCGAGGGCTTGCAGTGGGAGCTTGCACAGATGTTGCTCCGGCGCGGTGACGACGTGATCCTTGAGAATGGGTTCTGGTCGAAAGAGGAGAGAGATGGGTATCGCGACGTTGCCAACGGCATCGGTGTGACGACCAAGATACATTTTCTCGATGTTCCCATGGCCGAACTGAAATCAAGGATCGCTAGGCGCAACCAGGAGCGCGCTGCCGATACGCCCGAGGTCGATCCTGCCAGCTTGGATGAATGGGCCACCATGTTCGAACCACCAGCCGAGGATGAGCTCGGCCGGTGAGGAGGTTAGAGGCGCGCACGGCGCGGCGAGTTGTTCTACGCCATTTCCCTTTTGGACGACCTGCGCCAGCACATCATGCACGCTGACGAATGGCTCAACGGCCGAACCCCGGAAACAGCCGTCGTGGCAAAGTTCGGCAGGCGGGGGAGTCCCGCCGTTCTGGCCGCTCTCAAGGCATCTTAGGCCCATGCGATGGCTCCGCCATCTTTGGCGACGCTGCGACTGCTGTCAGAAACATATCGCACGCAGCTTATTGAACTGCACGGCAGGTTCGATCTTTGGCGCTCGCTCGCGTTAGACCTCGAGGCGATCGATATTATTCGGGCGCAGGCTTGCTGAATTTGATCGGATAATGCAGCAGCAGGCGATAACCGCCTCGCATCATTTTGACCCCATGGGCGACAAGGCGGCGAGCCTTGTTCTTGCGTGGATCGACCTCAAAATCCTCCTTGCTGCCGCGAAAGCCGAGCAAGACTTCTGCGACACTACGGTAGCTCTCGCCGCGTAGCCGGGCGTCGAGCGCACGCAAGGACGTGATATGCCATTGCCGGAGCTGCGCCGGCAATGCGCGATAGTCACGTCCCGGTCGCTGGCCCTGAAGTGCTTTCACTAACCGACGCGCCGCATGAGAACGGAGATCGTAAAAGGCGTCGGCGGGCAGGACCGTGCCAAAAAAGACCGCGGCATCGGGAGCGGCGTGCCGCAACCAGAATTGATGCGCGACGCCATCGGCCTGCCAGATGCCGTGCCAACCATCCTCAGCTTGGCGCAGGTCGAGACCGTCGAGATGCGCAAGCGTGACGATGGGTTCGGTCTCGCCATCATGGTGCTCCAGCGGCACGAGCCGTATGGCCTGCGGCTGGAGGTGTGGACTCCAGAATAGAGTCTGCCGATCCGACGGGGTTTCAGGATCGGTCGGAAAATCGCAGTCCCCACCGCTGCACAAAGGCTTCCAGGCGCTCAGGGGCTGGCTCAGTCGAAGCGGTTATAGTTTTAAATTCGCGACGATACTCGTCGTCGCGGCGAAGATACTCCCAAGCGAAACCGGCGGCGGGAATGTTTTTGGCAAATTTATATGCCGCCGGAGAACGCCAGTCGATATTCAGCATTGGCGTTGCCTCTCTATTCGGGCGAAATCACAGCAACACCCGGACGGAAAGGTTCGAATATCTTCGTAAGTAACTGTAGAGGTCTTTTCGCGATAACTGGAGTGGCCGCCGCGATTAATCATTCTGTTATCGTGGTCTTAACAATGCTTGCGTGATTCTGCGAGCCGGGCGCAGCCCGGCGAGCGCGGCTATGGTTCCGGGCATGGCCGCACAGCCGATCCGCATCGCCGGATCGGCGCGATTTTTTTCGCCGCTCTCATCGCCGGAAGAGGCAGGGCCGCCGGGCGGCGGCCCTGTCGCTTTCGAGGTCAATTCCCCTTCAAGCGCTGCATCCCTTCGGCCAGCGTCCAGAGCGCGCGATTGAGGCCGACATTCTGGTCGATGCCGTTGATGGCGCGGGTCTGGGTGCGACGGATACGGCCATCCGAGGTTTGGCGGCGTCCCTGCAATCCGCCTCGAATGAGGTTTTCCTGAATGACGTTGAACGTGCTCCAGACGCTTTGTCCCGCATCCTCACGCCGGCGCGGCATGATGATCTGATCCGGCTGGACGGGGCTTTCGTCCTCACCGTAACGGGCGACAAGGCTGGCTTCGGCCAAAACCCGCTGTTCGTCCTGCGAAAGCCGGGTTTCCTTCATCGTCTCGCTGGCGTCTATGAGGCGCGGGAAGTCCTCGGCGACGGTAAAGACGCCTTCGATGATCTGATCCTGAATGCCGCCCTTGTGGGGGACGCGGACTTCCTCGAACCGCTCGCCCGCGATCATGCTGTTGGTGCAGACGAAGCGCAGCATCCCGGCGAACATCTGATAGGCGCTGGTCCCGTCATGGCTGTTGACGATGATGACTTCCGCCGCCTCCGGCTTGCCGATGCCGCCATCCCGGCGCAGGCGCAGCATATGCTTGGCATGGCCGTGACGGCTGCCGTCGCGCGGAACCGACTGCACAGCGAAGAACGGGAACCATCCTTCCCGGCGCAATCCCTCCACGATGTCGATGGTGGGGACATAGACGTAACGCTCGGAACGGCTGTCATGGGCTTCGCTGGCGAAGATCGAAGGGACGTGCCGATAGAGGGCTTCGTTATCCAGCGGCTCGCGCCCGCTGATCTGATGGCTGTTGCGGCCGAACCGGGTGGCAAGCTGGTGATACATGGTCTTTCCTTCCGTGGGTCTGGGTTGGAGCGCAGCGCTGCGCTGCAACCCTGGCCGTCGCCGAGACCGGGGTAGAAAGGTGCAAGGGCGGCTGGGCCGGAGGGGGATCACCCGGCCTGCACGGAACGGAGGAACGACGTGGAGGAAGGTCGGGGACACCGGCCCGGCCGAGCGTCAGCGGTCCCTTGCGCCGCGCGAGGGCAGCGCCCTTAGTGTTCAATAGAATAATCGCGCCGCTTTCGGCGCTCAGTGAGTCGTTTGGAGAAATGGGTGGCGAAAAAGCTGATTGGGACGACACATCCAAATTGGGAAGATATGTCTCCGTTCGTTGCTCACTTCACGAAGAAGTCGGCAAAGAGCAGCGAATACGACAATTCGATCTCCATCCTTGCCAGCCGGAGCCTCCAAGCTCAGAACCGCTTCGGCATGGGCAAGAACTACGGAGAATCGCCGCCGTGCGTTTGTTTCAGCGAAGTGCCGCTGCATCAGCTCAAACGCCTAGCCGACAAGCGCGGACCATATGGAATTGTTTTCCGAAAGGAGTTCATCGTCGCACGCGACGGCGGGCCGATCCTTTATGCCTATCAAGACACGCCGCACGCTATGGCCATGCGGGCGCTGATCGACGACGCCGTGGGGAAGCCCGATGATCCGATTTGGCGGGTCGCGCCCTTTGTCGACCAGCCAGGACAATATGGAAGCTCATCATATTTCTTCGAGTGGGAACGGGAGTGGCGTCACCCAGGCAATCTTCAATTCGATGAAGATGATCCTGCGTTTTTGATTATCCCCGAGGATCTGCACGAAGCCGCGCGTGACTTTTTCGACAACGCTGAACGAGAACAACTCGGGCCAAATTACAAATGTCCCTTCATCGATCCCTATTGGAACTTGGAGAAGATCAAAAGCATCCTGAAGCCGTAGGCTCAGGACGACGGCGGGCATGAGTATAGAGAAGCCCCGCTTGGCTAGCGGGGCTCCTGAAGGGCTGGCCTCAGTCGCCGTTTCGACGGGACCAGATTAGGTTGTGGCCGCTGCCGTCCTCGGCTTCGACCAGGCTGGCGTAGATCGGCGCCGGGAAGCTCGGATCGTCCAGTTTGACGGAGAGGTATTCGCGCTGCGTCTCGCGGGCGGTCTTCTTCCAGGCCGCGCCGAACTCGGTCGCGCCGGCGAAGATGCGAAAGTCGGGGCAGCGCTCGCTTTCGCCCTCGGAGAGGACGAACTTGGCCTTGACGTTGAGGGTCAGGGTCTTGACCGCGCCAGTGAAGCCCGCGCCGTTTTCGTTCTTGGTGAAGGTGCCGATGGTCGCCATTGTCGTGTTCCTTTTCCTGTCGGGCCGCTCCATTGCGACCTCGATGGGGGTCGTGAGACCGGGGACGATCGGCCCTGCACCCGAAGGGCTGGAACGAAGTGGAAGGCGGCCGGCGACGGCTTTTTGCTTCGCGATGCAAAGCCGAAGGCGGCGGAAAAAGGTTGGCTACGGACGTTGCGGGGGACGAGCGAGGCGAAGCCGGTCCTCGGTCAGACCCATGCCAATCGAGATCGCGGATGGAGCACCTGTTTCAGGAAATCGGGGGAGTACGGCAATGGCGACCGTCCCTGCGCTTCGATGCTCGAGAACGGAAACGGCGTGGGTTTCGTGAGCCGCTGCGCTGCTGCCTGATCTTCATCATCATGGCCCGGCAATTGCCCACGGTGGGTCGTGATCGAGGCGCGGCTCCGCTTCTGCTCCCTCGCTGGATTGATTGCATCTGGTGCTGCCGAGAAGTCTGCCCGCGAGACGCAGCGCAAATGCCGTCGTCCACCACGTCAATCCGGATTTCCGGCGCTTCTCTGCTGCTTGCCGTGTGATCGACCGGGCGGAGCTGCCCCATCTCTCTGGCATCCGTGCGATGGTGATTGAGGCCAGCCTTTCGCGAGCCTCGCCTCTGCGGGGCGCTCGCGAAATGACCGCCGCCCCGTGGCGCAAGATCGATCCAAATTTCGGGGATTTACGGCGAGTATGTAGCTAACTTGAACCGAGATGCTGAAAGCAAGGACGGTGACGTGGAAGAGGATGACGAGAAGGAATACATCGCATTCCCCGAGGAAGCGATAAAATACCTGCCCGCTGAGTGGCAGGAGCATATCTACGCCCTCAAAGAAGAGGGCCAAACAATTCTCGCGAGCGTAGATGAGAACCTAAATAACTTGAACCGGCTGGTTCATGCGTTTCCCACGATGGCAAGTCTCCGCTACATCCAGCACCGATTGGCTTCTACCAAATTTGAAGCGACGATGGAGTGGGCGCTAGAGAACGATATGCTGACCTTGGCATTCGTTACGACATACAGCCGCCTCGTCGACGGTGGCTTGGGTAGCGGCGTTTCCCGGAAAGCATTACCGGCGAGACTTCGCCCGGTGCATGACAGGATAATTGATCTTCGCAACAAACGATATGCGCACAATGCTGGTCACGATACGATCAGCGGAAATTTGGTCATTGGCTTTGAAGGCGGCAAGTTCGATCTAAGCGTCACCTTCAACATGGGTTTTCATGTCGGAGGTGCGCTTGAGTGGGAGCCGCTCGTCATCTTTCTCGATGAGCTGATAATAAGCCGACTGCAAAAACAACTGGAAAAGTTGAAAGAAAAAACTGGTCGCGAATGGTCGTTTCCGAGCGGGCCACCGCCAAAGTGGGTATCATCCGATTAACTGGCGGGCCGCTTTAGCGTCACCGATGGTCAAGTCGGACGCGCCGCGACTGGTACTGCCAGCCTCATCGGAGCCGATATGCCAACGAACGCGCCGCCGATGATGCAGAAGATTTGCCGCCAGATTTCGGATGGCACGAATTCTTTGGTGACGCCGTGGATAAGCGCATACCCCGCAACGGCAGCGGGCGCGGCGAAGACCAGCGCCACGATCAGGCGCAGGATCGGTGAGCGCAGCGTGTCGAACAGCAGTGCCAGAGCGCCGAAAGCCGCGACGGCAGCGACGAGGCCGACAAGCCCCGCGCCGATTGGGCCGGAGCCGGTCTGATAGGCAAATTGCGCGGCGGTCAGGCCGAGCATGAACGGAACGGCATAGACGGCAAGCGTATAGGCCAGGGCGCAAAGCCCCGCGATCAGCACGACGCTCATCAGCATGACGGCAACCATGGTCGTTCTCCTTCGCGGCTTTTCCGACCGGCGCGACTTCGCTTCCGTCTCGTGAACAGGCAGACGATGACGAGCACCACTGATGCTGTCGATGACGAAAAGGACTGTCATCGCGAGGGTCGAGGTCATCCGGCCGCGCGAATGCGCGGCCGCGATTTTTGGCAAAGAGGAAGCCGGGGCCGCTGATGCGATCCCGGCTTGCCACCCTCATTCCGCAGCGATGGCAAAATGATCCTCATGGGCTTTCGGCAGAGGCGCGGCCTCCGCTTCGGCCTCAACCTCGGCGCTGGCAGGATGCTGCGGCTGCTGGCTGAGCCATGCGGGCCGCGCGGTGCGCAGCACGGGCGGAAGCCAGCCGGTTCCGGCCAGAAGCTGTTCGGCGGCTTCGGCCATCTCCACCTTCTTCTTGTCCGCGATCCGCTCCGCTGCCTCGTCGCCAAGGGCTTCGCGCACGGCGGCGACGATATGGGCCTTGGTGATGCGCCCGAAATAGCTCCGCACGGTCGGCGTCCAGTGCGCCGTCATGTCGAGCGTCACCGCCGTCGCCAGCTTGTCCGCTGTTTCATGGGCGCGGCGCTTGCTGGTTTCCCATGGCAGTTTCACCGCAGTGACGGTCAGCGAGGCGCAATGCGCGAGCAAGGCCATGAGGCTCGCATGGTCGAGACCGGCGACGAAGCCCCAGAGGTCGGCCACATCGCGCGGCATGTCCGCCGCCCACCCGGTATGGCGGTCGTTCAGCATCTTCGCCGCCGCCGTGTCCTCGATGCCGTCCGCGTGGGCGGCGAGGTAATTGCTGGTGGGGCTGATTTCGAGGCAATGGGCCGCGCTGCCGCCCCGATAGAAGGTCTGCGCCGCCAGCGTGTGGATGACGGCGATCAACGCCATATCCGGCTGCTCTCCTAGGGCGAGGCGCAGGCTAAGGGTGCGATGCGCGGTCAGGTCGCGAATGAGGGAATCGGGCAGCGGCTTGCCAGCATCCCCGGCCTCTTCTTCCGGCTCCGGTTCGGTTTCGGAGAGGTCATCGCCTTCGCCATCCTCGCCGTCGCTGTCGAGGATTTCGCCATCGCCGTTGACGCGCACGCCGTCGATGACGGTTTCGCCATCCTCTGCGGTTTCCGCTTCCGACTCCGGTGCCTCGTCCTCGGCGCGGATGAAACCGCGCTCGATCCGGGTTTCGCCGTCATGGGCGACGACGATGAACGCACCGCCGCGCGCGATCTCGTCGGGATCGTAGGTATGGCGCTTGACGTCGATCCGTTCGATCTCGGCTTCAAGCTCCGCGAGCCGCGCATCCACTTCGGGAGGAAGGTCAATGTCGGCGTCTTCCCATTCCGCCGTCAGGCGCTCAAGCTCGTCCTGCGCGGCGTCGTAGGCGGCGGCGTCTTCCTCCGAAAGCTCCACCGAATGCGGATAGACGCGACGCATCCCATGCGCGTGGGGGAAATCCAGATAGGCGGCGGTCCACTTCCACCCCTCGGCCTCCCGCACCTCGGCGGCGATCCGTTCCAGCTTCTCGACGGCAAGCCGGTCCAGAAGCGCCGGGTCTTCAAAGAAGCCGCCACGATCCTCGGTGAACAGGTCGCGGATGATGTTGCCGCCCGCCTCGGCATAGGCTTGCGCGCCGACGAAGACCGCGCAGCGATCCGTCGCCGCGACGTTCATCTTGGTCAGGTCGCGCCGGATGATGGAGGGATCGCGGTTATAGGACAGGTTCTCATAGACGTGTTCCTGCCGGGCGTGATCGTCGGTGATGGCGAAGGCCATCAACTGGTCCAAGGTCAGTTCGCCGCCGCGATAGACCTGCAACAGCTTCGGGCTGACCGCGCCGAGCCGCATCCGCTGCTTCACCACATGGGCGGTCACGCCGAACCGGGCGGCGATTTCCTCCGCGCCCCATCCCCGATCTTCCGAAAGTTCGCGGAACCGCTCGTACTGGTCCGCAGGATGCAGGTCTTCGCGGGTCACGTTCTCGTCGAGGCTGATTTCCGCCGCGTCGTTCGCCGTGTCGATGACGCAGCGGATGGGTTCGGTCTTCTTTATCTGCTTGCGCTTCACGCGCAGCATCTGCGCCTGCCTACGGCCTTCCCCGATGCTGACGAGATAGAAGCCGGTCGGTGCGCCGTCCGCGTCCGCTTCCGGCTCCACCACCAGATTTTGCAGGATGCCCTTGGCGGCGATGCTCGCCGCCTTCGCCTCGATAGAAGCCTCGCTGTGCGGGGTCTTGCGGGCATTCTTCGGGTGCTTCTTGAGTTTGTTGAGCGGGATGAAAACGGTCGTGCCGTGTTCGGCGATCGGGGCGGTGTTGGCGGTCGTGGTCATGGTCTTGATCCTTTTGGCTTGGGTTGAAGCGCAGCGCTGCGCTGCAACCCTGGCCGTCGCCGAGACCGGGGGTGCTAGGAGCAAGGGCGACCGGGACGGAGGGGGATCACCCGGCCTGCACAAGCGGATCGAAGCTGTTGCGAAAGTGAGAAACACACCTCCGCGCGGAAGGCTGGGGAGACCGTCTCGGTCGAGCGCCAGCGATCCCTTGCGCCGCGCCAGGGGGCAGAGCCCCCAAGCGATCGAATTAGTCTCCAATTCAGTTGCTTGCCCTTGAAGCTTTGCAGATTGCCGAGCTGGATAAATATCTGCATCCGGAACGGGGCTAAGGATTCTGATGCAGCGAGAGGAAATCGAAAAAAAGCTTGAGCAGATGCGCAAATTGGGCAGCGTCAGCTCTTCCGAGTGGCAGTCCTATACATGGAAAAACGAGCTGGCCGAACAGAAACGGCGCATCAGTCTACACCTTGATGAAGCCCTGACGGACGCGGAAACCGAGCACAATCCCTATCATATGCTCGAACGGGCGATCGGGGTTGCGGCGGTCTGCATGCGGCGGTTGATAGAATGTCGGCTGGTGACAGATCGTTTTCGCGACACGGCACTTGAGGTTCACGAGGTGCTTGCAAAGGCGGACGCGGATTGGCGCGAGCCGTTCGTAAGCCGCACTGCCAGCGAAATCTTCAACAACTATGATCTGACGGCGCGGCGCGCGGAGAAGCGGATACCGAAGGTCATTTCAGACAAGATGCTGCACGCGCGGGTGATCGGCGTGCTTTCCGGAAATGCATTTATGCCCGACGGTCTTCTCATCGCGTCGGACACGCAAAGCAAGAGCCAGCTTTTTCATTTCACGCCGCCCGAGATCGCATCGATCTTCGATGCTTTTCTCGACGATCAGGTTCAATCCTCGACGGACGGATACTTAGATAAGGACGGTGATTTCAAGGGAACTCGCAAGGTGTTCGCGATCAGGGATTAGTCGTCGCCTGAGTGTAGCCGAGGGCCCCCGAAAGAGAGGATTGCCGTGCCAGACCGTAAGCTTTCACCATGCGCCCGTCAGACCGAGGCCGAGATCGAAAACTACTACCGTAATCAGCCCGAAGGATCGCCAGCCGTCGTTCGCCGGACTCACGGTGGCATCCTGACGTACCAGATCACGACCTTCGCCTTGCGGCGCACGCGCACCGGCCGCATCAACGTGGAAGGTGTCGGCGACTTCTATATGAAGTCCGGCAAGAACTGCTGGGAGCCGACCGGCCAAACCAGGCTGGTCGTACCGACCGACGAGGTGCTGGCTTGGGCGGCCGAAAATCCACGCGGGCAGACGGGTGTCAGCATCTACGCGGACGAACCATTCTGGCGGAAGCCGCGGAGCACCTAACGCCGTCAGGCTGCCAAATGCCCATGCCGTTCTAGGAGCCGCATCAACACGGCATTGGCTTGGGTGAAATTCGTGCGCTGGCCCTGGAGCGGTACGCCCACTTCTCGCTGTGGAACAGATTGTTGCGAAAGCGCCAGACGATCATCATCACGGTCAGCAGCCGATCGCGCGGGTCGTTGTTGCTCTTGTCGAGAACCGATCGGACGAAGTTGGGCTGATCGGCGGGGCGGAGATGCAGGTGGGCCAAGTGGTACGTGAATTCCCCGCCGAAGTAACGCTGCCGAAAATAGGCCAGTTCCCCATCATACTGGTTGGCGTCGAGCGTGCCCGCATCGCGCCACTCGTCGGCCTTTATGGGTAAGCTGAGGTCGTCCGAAGTTTGTATATGTTTTTCGGACAACCGACTTGCCTCACGTCCGAAAAACGACTACAAATTTCGGACATGAACGAATCCCCCGATCTGAAGGCAGCCATACTTGAGCGCATCCGTGCGGACGCGCCGCGCAAGGTATGGACGCCCAGCGATTTCGTCGATCTCGCCTCGCGAGACGCCGTCGATAAGGCGTTGCAGCGGCTGACGAAGGCCGAAACTCTCAGGCGGATCGATCGTGGGCTCTACGATCAGCCTGGCTTCAACAAGCTCACCCAGAAACCCAACCCACCTGATCCGCGCTCAGTTATCGACGCCGTTGGACGACGTGACCAAACCCGGATGCTTGTCGACGGCATGACCGCGGCGAACGATCTGGGCCTGACTGACGCTGTCCCGGCCAAGATCGTGGTGCACACCGACGCTCGCCGCCGCGCGATCAAACTCGGTAATGTGACTATCACCTTCCGCCCAACTGCGGCCAGCAAGTTGTTCTGGGCTGGCCGACCAGCGATGCGCGTCGTCCAAGCGCTTCACTGGCTGCGTGATCTCCTGGCTCGGGAAGGGGAGAGCGATCAGGTCAAACGCAAGCTGGCCAAGCTTTTCGAGGATCCGACTGCGGGGCCGCCCCTCAAGGCCGATCTTACTGCTGGCATCACAGCGCTGCCGACATGGATGTGGGTGTTTCTCAAGCCGGTCGTTGAAAACGATGCCGACGATCATCGTCGGCATGTCGACGATGATCGTGCTGCTGCTGATGATCGTGATCGGGAAAGAACAAAAGATGATGCCGATGATCAGCGTCATACTGCCGTCGCCCGGCCCAAACGGAAGCCGCTCTCCCCGCAGAAGACACAAACCGCCAAGCGCAGTGCAACCCGGGCGGTGAAGACATGAATCCGGCGTTCGATGAGGTTCTCGCGGCCGGGTCGGAGGCGATATTGAGCGCCTTCGACACGACGGCGCTGCGCCTCGGCACGGCATCCCAGAATGTCGAGAAAGACTTCTGGGTCTGCTGGACGCTGGATGCGCTGTTCCATGGTCTGAAAGAAGGAGGACCCCGCCTCCTCTTCAAGGGCGGAACCTCCTTGTCCAAGGGGTTCGGTCTGATCAACCGCTTCTCCGAAGACATCGATGTCACGGTTTTTCGAGACGACATTGGCGAGCCGGCGACCATCGAGGAGCTCGACGCGCTGAGCGGCAAGAAGCGCCGGTCACGCCTCGATGCGATCAAGGACGCCTGCCAAGCCTACATCAACGGCTCGCTGCGCGCTGAGTTGACGCAGATCCTGCAGGACCGGCTCCAGGCCGCCGGCCTCGATGCCGGCGCGGCACGAGTCGAAGCCGACGACGCTGATCCGGACGGACAGACGCTGTTGATCTGGTATCCCGCGGCGACGCCGCGATCGGATTATGTGCGGGCGGCGATCAAGATCGAGTCGGGCGCGAAATCCGCGCTCGATCCGAACAGCGAGGTGCCGATCAAACCCTATGTCGATGATGATCTGCCGGCGCTCGACCTGACTGTGCCGGCCGTCCGCACGGTCGATCCGGAGCGCACCTTCTGGGACAAGATCGTCATCCTCCACGGGCTGCGGCGCTGGTTCGACAAGCGCGGCGAGTTGCGCGGGGGCGGCCAACGCGTATCCCGTCACTATTATGACCTGCACCAGCTCGCCGCGGCGCCCGTAGGCGCCGCCGCCATCGCTGATCCGGCCCTCGGTGCGGATTGCGTCGCGCACGCCCGGATGTTCTTCAATCGACCAGACTTCGATCTCGCGAGCGCTGCACCTGGCTCGTTTGCACTTGCCCCGCATGACGCGATGATCGAGCAACTGCGCGTCGACTATAGGGCCATGCAGGGCATGATCTTCGGCGATCCTCCAGATTTCGAGGCGGTGCTCGATAGCATCGGCTCGATCGAGATGCGTCTGAACGAGAAGGGCGATACGGGAAGCGGGGCGGGGAAATGAAGCAGTTGGAGGGGGCTGTCGACATAGGGCAAGAGGCAGACGCGCACCACGCGGGCGAGGCGATCGTGGCCCCGCTGCGCAAACGCCGCCTCAGCGGCGAACTCTACGAGCGCGACCCGAAGATAGAGGCGCTCATCGCGGAGTTGGCGGTCCTGCCGCGTGACGAGTTGATCGCCAGCGCGGAAATCACGAAGCGCTCGGACCCGGGCTACGTCCCCAGCGAGTGTCTCGTGCATTTCATTCGCGCGAGCCGTCGAGACAACAACGAGGCGTGGTTCGAACGCCTCTATCGGATCCTGATCGGACGGGTGCTGCGCAGCTTGCCCAAGGCGGAAAGCTCTGATGGCAGGACGGAATCGCTGACGCGCGGGGGCGTGCGCGACAAGGTGTTCAGCCGGTTCGTCGAGCTGCTTTCGGCGGATCGCGCCGACTATGTCGACAAGCTCGACTATTTCGAGGTGCGCTTCGATGGCGCGCTGGCAAGCCTGCGGCGCGATGCGCAGGAAAAGGCCTGGCGCGACGAAAACCGTTCCCAACCCCTCGAATATGACGAGGAGAGTGGTGAACTGTCACCAGAGGTCGAGGCGGCCGCGGGAGCCCACGATCCCTTCGCCGCGTCGGATTTCGACGATCCGGCTTACCGGTCGCACCTGGATGCAGCGATTGAGGCTCTACCGACAGAACAAAGCAGGATCATTCACATGCTCAGACAGGGCTTTCCCATTGACTCGAAGGAGCCGGACGTCATGACCATCGCCAAGGCCCTGGGCCGCTCCGAAAAGACGATCCGAACCTATCGCGACAAGGCCTTCGCCACCCTGCGAGCCGCCATGACCGACGGAGACGAGCGGTGAGCCCCGGCGGCGCACGTCCATCCCGCGAGTCCGTCCTCGACGCGTTCGCGGTTGAGAGCGAGCCTGGCCGCTCGACTTTGGAACGCTATCTGCGGCTTTACCCGGAATATGCTGGGGAGCTCATCGACCTCTCGCGCGAGCTCAGCCGCGAGTCTTGCGAAGATCCCGCACCTCTCTCTGCTGCCGATCAGGCGCTGATCGATGCGGCCTGGTCGCAACACGCGAAGGCTGCGCCGGCGGCAGCATCCGATCCTTTCGCGGCGCTGACCGTCGATGACTGGCGCACCGTCGCCCAGCGTCTGGACGTGCCCCGGCAGGTCTTGACCGCGCTGCGCGAACGGCGGGTCTCTCTCGTCAGTATTCCGCGACGCTTCCTGACGATGTTGGCTGAGGCGATGCGCAGCTCTGTCGCGCAGTTGGAGTCCTCTTGGGAGCCAGCTCCGCTGCTCGTCGCGCGCAGCTACAAGGCCGACAATAAGCCGGCGGCCGGCGAGCAGGTTACCTTCGAGCAAGTGCTGATCGACGCTGGCGTTCCGGCCGAGAAGCGCGCCAGATTGCTGGCGGAGGCTGACTGATATGGACAGCGTGGAGCTCGCCAGGCAAGTCGCCGCCGAGCTTCACGCTCGCCTCGTTGCGTCCGGCGCCGATCCTTGGTTGCCTTATGACTTTGCTGTCGCTGAGGCCCAGCGGCGAGGGATCGACGTCGAGCCGACGGCGGCGGGGGCGGCTGTGCTCAACGGTGGCCGCGCGACCTTTGTCGGCGCCGACGATCTGATCCTGCACGAAAATATCGGATCTCGGTTTGAGCAGGCCTTTCTCGTGGCGCACGAGATCGGCCATGTCGAACTTGGCGACGATCCGGAAGGTGAATCCGCGTCGACGATTGATCCGGCCCGCGCAGCCGAACCGTCGCCGGTTGAGATCGATCGGGTGATCGACTATGGGCGCAGGCAGCGTCGCGAGGTCCAGATGGATCTTTTCGCGCGCGAACTGCTGCTCCCGCGCAACGTTGTGCGGGCGCTTCATGTCGATCGAGGCTTTTCCGCTTCTGAGATCGCTGCGAGACTCGGGGCGCCGTTCGAAGTCGTGGCGCAGCAGTTATTCGATGCCTTGCTGTTGCCGCCGGTGCCGCCCACGCCAGCGGCGACGCATGTCGAACGGCCGCTCAATCCGCTTCAAGCGACGGCGGCGGCGCATCGGGGCGAAGCTTATCTGCTCGAAGCGGGTCCCGGCACCGGCAAGACCCAGACGTTGATCGCGCGTGTCGAAGGCCTCCTGGAAGAGGGTATCGATCCCAGGCGTATCTTGCTCCTGACCTTCTCGAACAAGGCGGCGGGCGAGATGGCCGAGAGGATCGCGCGCAAGCGGCCCAAGGCGGCGGCTGCGATGTGGATCGGCACGTTCCATGCGTTCGGCCTCGATATCATCCGTCGCTTCCATGCAGAGCTCGGCCTGCCGAAGGACCCGCGGATGATGGATCGGACCGAGGCGGTCGAGCTCCTCGAGGAGGAGTTTCCGCGGCTGAGGCTCGCGCACTACCGCAACCTCTATGATCCCACCCAGATCATCGCTGACATGCTGGCCGCCGTCTCGCGGGCGAAGGACGAGGTAGTCAACGCTGAAACCTACGCCGGGCTCGCCGACGCCATGCTGGCGAAGGCGGGTGATCCGGAAGCGCGTGAAGCGGCAGAACGCGCCGGCGAGGTGGCCCGTGTCTACGCGGCCTATGAACAGCTCAAGCGCAACGCGCACTGTATCGACTTTGGCGACCTTGTCGCTCTGCCAGTGCAATTGCTCGAAAAGGACGCGGCCATCTGTGCGGCGCTGCAGGCGCAATATGATCATATCTTGGTCGATGAGTATCAGGACGTGAACCGCAGCAGCGTCCGCTTGCTGAGCGCGTTACGGCCTGACGGCCGCAATCTCTGGATGGTCGGTGACGCCAAGCAGTCGATCTACCGTTTTCGCGGCGCCTCATCCTTCAACATGACCCGGTTCAGCAAGGAGGACTTCGCCGGCGGCAAGCGTGGTCGATTGAAGCGCAACTATCGCTCGGTACCGGAGATTGTCGACAGCTTCTCGGGCTTCGCGATCACGATGCGCGCGGGTGACGCGGACAGTGGCCTCGAAGCGGATAGGGACGCCAATGGACATAGGCCGGAGCTGCGCACGGTCCAGCGGGCGGAGCAGCAGCAGGTGGCTTTGGCCGATGCAATCGAGGAACTCCGGCGCGAGAGCTACGCCTATCGCGACCAAGCAGTCCTATGCACCGGCAACGAAAAGCTGTCGACGATCGGTCAGGACCTCGAACGGCTGGGTGTGCCGGTCCTGTTCCTGGGCAGTCTGTTCGAGCGGGGGGAGATCAAGGATCTTCTGGCTCTTCTTTCGATCCTTGTCGACCGGCGTGCCATGGGCCTGGTGCGCATTGCCTGCTGGCCGGATTTTGTCACCAGCTTCGCGGATGTGGCCGCGGTCTTTGACCATCTACGGGCGGCTGGACAGGCGCCGGCCAGTTGGCTGCGGGATGGCGAGACGATCCCCGGTTTGAGCGACGCCGGGCGACGGACCCTTGCCCGCGTCGCGGCTGCGCTCGACGGATTCGATCAGACGGCCTCGCCCTGGACCGTGCTCGCGACGCTGCTGCTCGATCGCACGCGCATCGCTGCACGCCTCGGAACGTCGGCGGACCTCGCCGATCGCACGCGCGGCATCGCGATCTGGCAGTTCCTCAACTTCGTGCGGGTGCAGCCGGCCGGACGCGGACTGCCCATCACGCGCCTGCTCGATCGAGTGCGCAGGCTTGTCCGGCTCGGCGACGATCGCGATCTGCGTCAGTTGCCGGCGGCCGCGCAACATCTCGACGCAGTGCGGCTGATGACGATCCACGGCGCCAAGGGCCTGGAGTTCGGTGGCGTTCATATCCCGGGGCTCAACAGCGATACGATCCCACGCACGCCGCCGGCACCGCCCTGTCCGGCGCCCGATGGCATGATCGCAGGCGCCGAAGGCAGCGCGATCGAGACGTTCCGCGCTGGTCAGGCGGAAGAGCAGGAGTGCCTCTTCTACGTGGCGCAGTCGCGCGCCCGCGACCGCCTGATCCTCTATGCGCCAACCGAGAAGAGCAACGGCCACAACCGACCGCTTTCGCCGTTCCTCGACCGTCTCGGCGCCACCTTGGCACGCCATTCGATCGTGCCGGCGCGGCCGCTTCCCGTGGCGGCGGAAGCGCGGGGCGTCGACCTGGTCGTCGACGGGCGGCTTAGTTTCGGCGCCCCGCAGATCGCTCTTTATGAATCCTGCCCGCGTCGCTTCTTTTACACGCATGTCCTACAGATTGGCGGGCGGCGGACCGCGACCGCCTTCATGCACTTGCACGAGGCGGTTCGTTCGGTGGTCGCGGAGGTGATCGCGTCGGACACACCCGTGTCCGAGCAGGCGCTGCAAGATCGCACCGCGGCGGCGCTCGCCGGCGAAGGGCTCGCCGACCATGGCTACAGCGCCGAGTTCCGCGATCTGGCACTGGTGATGCTGCGCTTCTTCCTGGCGAACCGCGTCGATGCGGTCGCCGAGATGCCGGTTGCGCTGAGCCTCAATTTCGGCGGCGAGGAGATCATCGTTCGGCCGGACGAGGTGCTGGTGCGGCCGGACGGTGTCCGCGCCGTGCGCCGGATCCGCACGGGTCACATGCGGTCGGCCGAGAGCAAGGATGTCGGTGCGGCGGCGCTGATGCTAGCGGTCAAGCAAGCCTTTCCCGGCGCGGTCGCAGAGCTCGTTCATCTTTCCGACGGCGAGACACATGCGCTCGCCTTGTCCGATCGGGAACTGAAGGGGCGCAAGGACAAGCTCGCAAAGTTTCTCGGCGACATCCGCGCCGGACGGTTTCCGGCCGAGGTCTCATCGCGCACCTGCCCGAACTGCCCGGCCTTCTTTATCTGCGGGCAGACCCCCGACGGTCCCCTGCAAAAAAAGTTCGCCTGACCTTACCGGTCGGCCGACCTCGCTCCGATTGGACCCTTAGAGCCGCGGCGCTGCCTCGGCCGAACCTAAGGACCCAATCTTATGAACACCGAAGAACTTCTTGACTACGACGATCTCGGCGACGCCCTGCGCGAAGGCCGGTCGTTGCGTCCGGCGCGGGGGTATCGCTTTCTCCTCGCGCAGGGCGATCTCAACTTCCAGTCCCGCCTGGTGGGCGATCCGGTGCCGCTCGGCCGCCAGTTGATCGAGGCCGCGGCACTCGACCCGCGGGACGGCTACAGCCTCGTCGCGATCCTGCCCTCGGGCGATTTCGAAGACGTGAGGCTCAACGAGCCGTTCGACCTGCGCGAGCGCGGCGCCGAACGTTTCATCGCCTTCCAGACCGACCGCGACTTCAAGCTGACCCTCAACGACGACGAGCTGCGCTGGGGCAAGCCGGTCATCAGCGGCACGATCCTCTACGGCCTCGCCAAGCTGGACGACGGCGAGGGGGTTTTCCTCGAAGTTCCCGGTGGCGAAGACCGGCTGGTCGAACACGGCGAGCTGATCGATCTGACCCAGCCCGGCATCGAGCGGTTCATCACCGCGCGGCTGACCTTCGAGATCATCGTCAATTCGCGGCCGCGCACGGTGAACGCCCGCACGGTGACGTTCGAGCAGATCGTCCAGCTCGCCTTCCCGGGCCAGCACGAGCCCAACGTCGTCTTCTCGATGACCTACCGGCACGCGGCGTCGACGCCGCACGCCGGTGAGCTCGGGGTCGGCGGAACCGTCAACGTCAAGAAGAAGGGCACGGTGTTCAATGTCACGCGCACTGTTCAGTCGTAATCCGGACCTCAAGCGGCTGCTGGACGAAGGATACTTCGTCCAGCAGCAGGGCGGGTATCTCGTCATGCGCGAGGTGCCCTATGTCGATGCGCGCCGGGAGGCGCGCATCGGAACCCTCATCTCCAGCCTCACGCTTGCCGGAGATCAGACGCGCACGCCCGACACCCATGTGGTCCACTGGGACGGTGACTTCCCGTGCCACGCCGATGGCTCGCGCATCCAGGGCATCTCGCACGCGGCCGGCGCTTTCGATCTCGGCCACGGCCTGAAGGCAACGCACAGCTTCTCCAGCAAGCCGGATGGGGGGTACACCGACTACCACCACAAGATGACGAGCTACGCGAACATCATCGCGGGTCCGGCCGCGGTGCTGAATCCCGGCACGACGGCTCGCACTTTCCGCGAGCCGGAACAGGAGGAAGAGAGCGTCTTCAACTACGTCGAGACCGCCTCCGATCGTGTCGGGATCGGCGTCCTGACCGAGCGGCTTATCAGCGAGCGGGTCGCCATCATCGGCGGCGGCGGCACCGGCGGCTACATTCTGGACTTCGTCGCCAAGACGCCAGTCCGCGAAATCCGCCTACTCGACAGCGACGAGTGTGAACCGGCATGCAAAATTGACCCTCTAGCTGGGAGGATCGGCGTCCAAAATTGACCCCCCTCTTACAGTCGATCAGCACCCATCCGTTTGTGATTGCGAGCGGATGGAGAGGGGATGAA
>Ga0182742_1000552_pt1 | contig 57617 bp, 56 predicted proteins | sample eDN5th37CBELigMG_FD_128880 | JGI IMG/M metagenome (GOLD analysis project Ga0182742, IMG submission 128880) | Enriched Miracle-Growth compost microbial communities from Emeryville, California, USA - eDNA 5th pass 37_C BE-Lig MG (version 2)... ...
ACGGTGACGAACCAAAGCGGATGAATCGCCGCCGGGGAGAGCACGAAGCAAGCCGATAAAACCACCGCGCGCGGAACGCCGGATGTCTCCGGTGCGACCGTGGTGACTAACTCGTGTGCTTTCCACCTTCGCACACGAGGCTGCGGACGCATCGCGCCGCGGGATCGCGACGCCGTATCCATTCCATGCTTCGCGCGCTGTTTGAAATTCAAATCCGATGTCGGGCGCGACCTGGCAACGATTCCAGAGTCGTCCCACGCCGATGGGGTGACAATCGATATCGTTTTTACCGATCAACCGATCAATGGTTATGCCCCGGGCTCGTCCCGGCCATCTACGACTTTCTTACCTGCCGAGGGGAAGCAAGGACGTGGATACCCGCTACAAGCGTGCATGACAGATCATGGCTGCCCTTTCCAGCGACGACGGGTCTGAATCCGTGCCTGCGCAGGGACGACTCGTTGATGGTTGGTGCGCAATGCTGGCCATACACTCGGCCCTTGCGGGAGAGTAAGCGGCGAAGTCGACGGCCGGCTTGATCTCGTTCTACTGCACGCTGGCGCCACGATGCAGGTCGGCTTCGATCTGCAGGCGCGACCCGCCGCCGAAGCGCGCGCGATAGACCTGCAGGTTTTCCATGATCCGCTGCACGTAGTTGCGCGTTTCCGAATAGGGAATGCGCTCGACCCAATCGACGGCGTCGACATTCGGATCGCGGGGATCGCCGTAGCGCGCCACCCATTTTTTCAGGCTGCCGCGTCCGGCATTATAGGCGGCGAAACTCATGATGTAGGAGCCGCGATAGTCCTCCAGCAGCCCGCCGAGTTCGGCCGCGCCCAGCGTGGTATTGTAGACCGAGTCGTTCTTCAGCCGATTGAGGTCATAACTCGCGCCATACTTCCGCGTGACGTATTTGGCGGCCGACGGCGTCACCTGCATCAGGCCGTAAGCCTGCGCGGGCGACACCACGTTCGGGTTGAAGCCGCTCTCCTGCCGCGCGATCGAGAACACCACGCTCGGATCGACTTCGGGGCCGATCGGCCGATAGTGCGGAAGGCCCGTCGCGGGGAAGGCATAGACGTCGAAGGGCAGCCCGCGATTGAGCGCGGCCTTGCCGAGCAGCACCATACCGCGGGCGTCATTGTTGCGCGAGGCGAGTTCGCCGAGGCCGGCCAGGACATCCGGCTCCGCGTTCTCGCCCATGTCGGCGAGGATCGGGATCGCGAGGTCGCGTTCGTTGAGCGCATAGAGAAGCTGCACCGCGCGCACCATCTCGTATCGCTCGACGCCGCGCAGGCCGCTGCCCGGCGCGCGGTTGATTTCGATCTGCGGCAAGCCGAGCTTGGCGCGCGCCAACTGGCCGTAGTAGCTGGTCGAATGCGCGGCGGCGGACTGATAGGCCGCGCGCGCATCCATGCTGCGGCCGGAGGCTTCGGCGGCGCGGCCGAGCCAATAACCGGCGCGCGCCAGCGCGGTGGGATTGTCGCTGCGCTCGGCGATGCGCGCGAAGTGTTGCGTCGCAGTGGCCGGATCTTTCAGGAAGCGCAGCGCGATCCATCCCGCGGTGAATTCCTTCTGCGTCTTATAGACATCCTTCGCCGGCAGCGCGGCGTCGCGTGCCACGATATAGGCGGTGCGATTGTCGCCGATGTCCAGCAGCTCGCGGGCCATCACGCGGCGCTCGATCCACCATTCGTCGAGATCATAGAGCTTCGCCGGATCGCGCGGCGCGGTCAGCAGCAGGCGGCCCGCTTCGGCAACGCGATCCTGCCGTCGCAGCCACTGCACCTTGCTGAAGATGTAGCCGGCGTCGTTGTGCAGGTGATGCGGCACGCTATCGAGCAGGGCCTTGGCATTGGAGGCGCGTTTGGAGACGGCGATCCGCGCCCTCGCGAGCGCCACCTGATCGCTGCCCAGACGTTGCGCGGCGCGCAGCGCGGCGTCATGCGAACTGCCGTAGAGCAGCGCGTCCATCCGCGCCTTGTGATCAGCCGGGCGCAGCAAGGCGCCGAACTGATCGAGGATGGCCGATTCCATGCCCGCCGTCAGACCGTCATCGAGCCAGGCCTCGCGCACCAGGCGTTCGGCGGTCTGCTGTTCGCCGCGCGCCAGCAGCGCCCGCGCCAGCACCAGCTTGCCTTTGGCGGAGAGGGGCGTCTCGTTCTGGAACCAGGCCAGCACGGTGGCGTCGTCGCGGCGATCGTCCCACAGCGCAGCCTCGGCGCGGCGGCGCATGAAAAGCTGCGATGGCCATCCGGGATTGGCGGTGATGAATGCGCGATAGCGCTCGACGCTGGCGCCGTTGTTGCCGCTGCGCAGGATCACCCATTCGGCCAGCTTGCGCGCCACGGGATCGCTGATGGCAGCTTCCGCCTGGGTGGCTTCGGCCGGCTTGGCCCGGCGGACCAGCTCGATGACGTTCTGCAGCGTGGCAAGATCGGCCTGCGATGTTGACGAGGTGGCCGCAACCACCGACGGCAACGTCGGCTTGCGTTCGGCGCGCACCGGCGCCGGGGTGTGGCGCGGGGCGGGCTGGGACGCCGTATGCGATTTCGCCGATGGCTTGCTCGACGGCTTCTCGGCATGGGGCTTCTCGGCGTGTTTGCCGTGTTGCGGCTTTGCCGCTTCCGCTTTGGGAGCGGCCTTGCTGTTGGACGCCTTCTTCGCGCCCCTGGTTTCCGCGGGCTTGGCGGCCGAAGGTTTCGATTCCGCGTTTTTGGTCGTCGGCGGCTTGCCGGCCGACGCTTTCGCCGCCGGTTTCTTCGTATCCGCAGCTTTCGCCGACGATGCCCTGGTTGGGTGGGATTTGGCAGCGCTGGTTTCGGGAGCGGCCTGTGCCCCCACCAGCAGCGCCAGTGATCCTGCGGATGCCAACAGCGCTGTCCATCGCCACGCCGATGTCCGGGCAAACGTCATCACGGCGTTCCTTCGCACGAATCGATCCCGGCGCGCGGCCGAGGAATTGTCTCTGATTATGAGAACAGAACATCAAATGTGTTAAGCATTCCATGCCTGCAGCAGAACGCGGGCGATTTCACGGCGCGCGCGGTCCGGCGCCAAGCCGCCGCCATCGTCGGCAGGGGACGGCAGTCCACACCGGCCTGTCGGCGATGGACACTCCAAGCACATGAAACTATTGTATTTTGCGCTGTCAGCGCAGCGCTCTGACGGGTACTCGGCAGTGTGGCGTCATGGGAACCCGTCGGATCAGATGAGGGGCCGCCATGGATGGGCCTTTTGTCGCGCCCGGGGACCCGCTAGATAGGCCGGCAGGAACTGGGCGGACCCAAGGTGCCGCCGCGTTTGTTGGAGAAGGATGATGGCAGCCAAGACGAAGTTTCGGGGTTCTTTTACTGCCTTGGTGACGCCGTTCAAAAACGGCTCGGTCGACGAAGCCGTCTTCCGTCAGTTCGTGAATTGGCAGATCGCGGAGGGGACCAATGGGCTGGTGCCGGTAGGCACCACCGGGGAGAGCCCGACCGTCAGTCACGACGAGCACAAGCGCATTGTCGAATGGTGCATCGATGAGGCCAAGGGCCGTGTACCAGTGATCGCGGGCGCAGGATCGAACTCCACCCGCGAGGCGGTCGAACTTGCCGAGCATGCGGAGAAGGCGGGCGCCGATGCCGTGCTCGTCGTTACGCCGTATTACAACAAGCCGACCCAGGAAGGGCTGTATCAGCACTTCAAGGCGATCAACGACGCCATCGGCATCCCGATCATCATCTACAACATTCCAGGCCGCTCGGTGATCGACATGTCGGTCGATACCATGGCGCGTCTGTATCAGCTCGATCGTATCGCGGGCGTGAAGGATGCGACCGCCAGCATGGTGCGGGTGTCGCAACAGCGCGCGGCGATGGGCGAGGACTTCAATCAGCTCTCCGGCGAGGATGCGACCATTCTCGGCTACATGGCGCATGGCGGACACGGCTGCATCTCGGTGACGTCCAATGTCGCGCCGCGGCTATGCGCGGAATTCCACCAGGCCTGGCAGCGTGGCGATACCGCCGCGGCGCTGGCGATTCATGATAAGCTGATGCCGCTGCACACGAATCTGTTCATCGAATCCAATCCGGCCCCGATCAAATACGCTCTTTCGTTGCTTGGAAAGATGGAAGAGACCCTGCGGCTGCCGATGGTGCCGGTATCCGAGCCGACCCGCGTCGCGGTGCGCAGCGCAATGGTGCATGCCGGACTGATGAATTGAGTGCGTAAGCGTCAATCCCTTTGTCAGACACCAACAAACGTCGAAGAGGAATTTCGGATGCTCAAGGAATTTCGTGAATTCGCGATGAAGGGCAACGTCGTCGATCTTGCGGTTGCCGTGATCATCGGCGCGGCGTTCGGCGCGATCGTCAATTCGATGGTTGCCGATATCATCATGCCGATCATCGGCGCGATCACGGGCGGCCTCGATTTCTCCAACTACTTCACGGGCCTCTCCTCGCAGGTCACGGCCACCAACCTCGCGGATGCGAAGAAGCAGGGCGCGGTGCTGGCATGGGGCAACTTTCTCACGCTGACCCTCAACTTCCTCATCATCGCCTGGGTGTTGTTTATCGTCGTGCGGCTGATGAACTCGATGAAGAAGAAGGAGCCGGCCAAGCCGGAGGCGCCGGCGGAGCCGTCCGCCGAGGTCAAACTGCTGACCGAAATTCGTGATCTCCTGAAGAAGAGCTGAGGCGGCGCGCCCTGCGTGGGCGCTGTCGCACTTGAGAGGCAGTGTCCAAGGACTGTTGCAGATGGCTGAGAAGAACGAGCGCGCCATCAAGGTCGTCGCGGAAAACCGCAAGGCGCGCTTCAATTATGCGATCGAGGATACGGTCGAGGCGGGAATTGCGCTGACCGGCACTGAGGTCAAGTCGATCCGCAATGGCAAGACCACGATTGCCGAATCCTATGCAGATCCCAAGGGGGGCGAGATCTGGCTGATCAACGCCAATATCCCCGAATATCTGCAGGCCAATCGCTTCAATCACGAGCCGAAGCGTCCGCGCAAGCTGTTGCTGCACAAGAAGGAGATCAACAAGCTCGCGGGCGCTGTGGAACGCAGCGGCATGACGCTGATTCCGCTCAAGCTCTATTTCAACGAACGTGGCCGTGCCAAACTGCTGCTCGGCCTCGCCAAGGGCAAGAAACTGCACGACAAGCGCGAGACCGAGAAGAAGCGCGATTGGAATCGCGAGAAGGGTCGCCTGATGCGGGCGCGGGGATAGCATCGCCCGCTCGCGTGAGACTTGGTCTCACGTCCGCGATTGTGTTTCTTTGCGAGGGCGTCATGACTCAGAAAGATTTGCTGGCTGTCGATTGGAGCAAGATCCCGGCGCCGACCGACGACGGCGGCGCGCGTCACTTGCCTGGCAAGGCGCTTCCGCCGATCGGACTGACCGCGACGAACGGCACCCTCGTGACATTGGCGGAGCTGCCGGGACGAACCGTGGTGTTCGGCTATCCTCGCACCGGTGAGCCGGGCAAAATCGCGATCGTCGATGACTGGGACATGATCCCCGGCGCGCGCGGCTGTACGCCGCAGACCTGTTCGTTTCGCGATCTCTTCGCCGATCTCAAGGCGGCCGGCGCGCGTCACGTTTTCGGCCTCTCCACCCAGAGCACGGCTTATCAGAGCGAGATGGCGACGCGGCTGCATCTGCCGTTTCCGGTGCTCTCCGATGAGCAACTGGCGCTGACGCGCGCGCTGGATTTGCCCACCATGGAGGTCGCGGGTCTGACGATGATCCGGCGGTTGGCCTTGATCCTCGACGACGGACGCATCACCCATGTTTTCTATCCGGTGTTTCCCCCGGATCGGAATGCGGCTGACGTCCTCGCCTGGCTCAAGAACAATCCGCAATAGTCGGATCGTTCAGCCAAGGTCGGCGCGAACCCGCGCGAAGACGCTTTCGAACATCGCCGCGGTCAAAACGCCTGTATTGGTGTTGTAACGCGAGCAGTGATAGCTGTCGTAGAGCTTCAGCCGGCCGGCCTCGTGCACGGCACCGTGGGCGAACGGCGCGGCTGCGGCGCGCAAGCCCAACGCCTTGACGGTCGATTCATGCGCGACGCGGCCCAGGGCCACGATGGCTCGCAATCGCGGCATATCCGCCAGAGTGGCCTCGAGAAATTGCCGGCAGGTGCGGATTTCGAGCGGCAGCGGTTTGTTCTGCGGGGGAACGCACCGCACCGCGTTGCTGATGCGGCAATCGATCAGCGTCAGGCCATCGTCCGGACGCGCCTGATAAGCGCCCTTGGCAAAACCAAAGGCGAGCAGCGTCGCATACAAGAGATCGCCAGCATAATCGCCGGTAAAAGGGCGCCCGGTGCGGTTGGCGCCCTGGAGGCCGGGCGCCAGACCAACGATGAGCAACGCCGCGTTGCGATCTCCGAAAGATCGTACCGGTGCGTTGTGCCAGTCGGGTTGACGCGCCCGCGCTTCTTCGCGAAACGCCACCAGTCGCGGACAGAGAGGGCAGTCTCTGCCCGGTTCTTCGGAGGCGGGCGCTTCGACGACGGCAACCGGGGCTGGTTGCAATCGAGATAGTTTAGTCCTCGAAGTCGTCGTCATTGCTGCGTGATGCGCTGGGGCTGCGTTGCAGAAACTGCGGAGAATGGTGACGCGGCTCGCGCGGCGCAGGGCGCTCCGCCGGATCGCGCCCCAGCTTGGACTGCAGTTCGACCAGATCGGTGAACACGTCGGCCTGCCGGCGCAGTTCGTCAGCGATCATGGGCGGCTGGCTGGTGATGGTGGACACTACAGTGACGCGCACGCCGCGCCGCTGCATGGCCTCGACCAGCGAACGAAAATCCCCGTCGCCCGAGAACAGCACCATCTGATCGATATGCTCGGCCAGTTCCATGGCATCGACCGCGAGTTCGATGTCCATATTGCCTTTGACCTTGCGACGTCCGCTGGCATCGACGAACTCCTTGGTCGCTTTGGTGACGACGGTATAGCCGTTGTAGTCGAGCCAATCGATCAGCGGCCGGATCGAGGAATATTCTTGATCCTCGATGATTGCGGTGTAATAAAATGCACGTAAAAGTGTACCGCGGCTTTGAAACTCCTTCAGCAAGCGCTTGTAATCGATATCGAAGCCAAGCGTCTTGGCCGTGGCGTACAGATTGGCCCCGTCGATAAATAGAGCAATCTTGCTGGTGTCAGAAGGCATAAAGTCTCTCGTGCGGTTGTTGTTTTGAGTTTTTGGCGGACGGCTCCGGGAGTCGTCGCGAATGGCGAAGCGAAGCGCCGAGGTGCGTGTATCACCGCGGCGGTGGAGATGACAGCAACAAACTCCAGGAACGATTTGGCCAGATTCTTGACCGGAAATTGAAGCCATTTGTTGTTTGAATGCCATGCGACCGTGGCAGGGCAGTCAAAATTGGCTTCGGAACTGGCCCGCTTCAGGGCCAATACCAGGAGATACGCAGATTTGACCTTGCGAAACGGCCAGGGTCAATATACCTAACGCGGGTATTCAGCGACATTCAACCCCATCAAGCGGAGCGACAGGTCATGGCGCGCGTCACCGTCGAAGATTGCATTGATAAGGTCGACAACCGTTTCGACCTGGTTTTGCTGGCCGCGCACCGCGCCCGCATGATTTCGTCGGGTTCGCAGCTCACCATTGACCGGGACAACGACAAGAACCCGGTGGTTTCGCTCCGTGAGATCGCCGATCAGACGATTTCACCCGAAGACCTGCGCGAGGAACTCGTGCACTCGCTGCAGAAGTTTGTCGAAGTGGACGAGCCGGAGCCCGACACGGTCCCGTTGATCGGTTCGGCAGGGGCGAGCGTCGATGCCGACGATACCGAAGTCGCAGTCGAGCGCATGACGGAAGAGGAGCTCCTGAAGGGCCTGGAGGGCTTGGCTCCGCCGGAAGAGCGCCCCGAGGAGGACGAATAGTCCGTCCGGGCAGACTCGCTCGCATTATTTTCAAAAGCCCGGGCCGATCGGCTCGGGCTTTTGCTTTTGTTGACATTTTTTGCGGTTATGATGGCGGTGAGGCGGTATGGACCGGCCGCCATCATCTCCTGACCGGTCCGTTCGAGTGTGGGCCGGGGAGATCGGAACCGGCCAATAGGGCCTGAAAGCGTGATCGCATATTGGCGCCGCAACGTGCGGCAAGTACAGGCCTCGGCCGAACCAGCGGCCGCCGCGACGGCTCCGGTGACCGAAGTCCCGAAGCCGGCCAAGCCGCCGCGCTCGCAGATGATGCGTCAATATGACCTGGTCGAACGGGTCCGTGCTTACAACCCGAATACGGACGAGGATCTGCTCAACCAGGCCTACGTCTATGCCATGAAGGCGCATGGCGAGCAGAAGCGGGCATCGGGCGATCCGTATTTTTCGCATCCGCTGGAAGTGGCTGCGATCCTTACCAACCTGAAGCTTGATGATGCGACGATCGTAGCGGCGCTCTTGCACGACACCATCGAGGATACCGATGCGACGCGGGCCGAGATCGACAGTCTGTTCGGATCGAAGATCGGCGCGCTGGTGGAGGGGCTCACCAAACTCAAGCGGCTGGAGCTGGTATCGCGCGAGGCCAAGCAGGCCGAGAACCTGCGCAAGCTCCTGCTCGCCATCTCGGATGATGTGCGCGTCCTGCTGATCAAGCTCGCGGATCGCCTGCACAATATGCGGACGCTGGAGTTTGTGCCGCCGGCCTCGCGCCAACGCATCGCTGAGGAAACGCTGGACATCTATGCGCCACTCGCCGGGCGCATGGGTATGCAGGAGATGCGCGAAGAGCTGGAAGATCTGGCGTTTCAGACGCTCGATCCGGAAGCCTACGCCGTCGTGATGCAGCGGCTGAATGCGTTGGCCGATCGCAACCGCAACCTCATCGAGGAAATCGAAAGCGAGCTGTCCGCCAAGCTGACCAGCAACGGCATGACCGCGCGGGTGGTCGGACGCCGCAAGCGGCCGTTTTCGATCTGGACGAAGATGGAACGCAAGTCCGTCGGATTCGAACAGCTTTCGGACATTTTCGGATTCCGCATCGTCCTTCGCGATGTCGAGGAATGCTATCGCGCGGTCGGTATCGTCCACACCACATGGCCGGTCGTTCCCGGCCGCTTCAAGGATTATATCTCGACGCCGAAGCAGAACGATTATCGTTCGATCCACACCACCGTGATCGGTCCCGGCAATCAGCGCGTCGAGTTGCAGATCCGTACCGAGGACATGGATCAGATCGCCGAATACGGCATCGCCGCGCATGCGCTCTACAAGGACGGTATGGGCACGCCGACCGATATGGTCAAGCGCGAGTCCAATGCCTTCGCGTGGCTGCGGCATACCATCAGCATGCTGTCGGAAAGCGCCAATCCGGAGGAATTCCTCGAGCACACCAAGCTGGAGCTGTTCCACGATCAGGTGTTCTGCTTCACGCCGAAGGGCAAGCTGATCGCACTGCCGCGCCAGGCCAATGTCATCGACTTCGCCTATGCGGTGCATACCGACGTCGGCAACAGCGCCGTCGGCTGCAAGATCAACGGCAAGTTCGCGCCGCTCTCGTCCGAGCTGCAGAACGGCGATGAAGTCGAAGTCCTGACCTCAAGCGTGCAGACGGCTCCGCCGTCGGCCTGGGAGACGCTCGCCGTCACCGGAAAAGCGCGGGCGGCCATTCGTCGTGCGACGCGCACGGCGGTGAAGGGGCAGTATGCGAGCCTCGGGCGCCGCATCGTCGAGCGCTTGTTCACGCGCGCCAAGATCGAATACGCCGATGACAAGCTGAAGGGCGCGTTGCCGCGGCTCGCACGGTCTTCGATCGAAGACGTGATGGCATCGGTAGGGCGCGGCGAAATGAAAGCCTCCGATGTCGCGCGCGCGATGTACCCGGACTACAAGGAAGAGCGCGTCAATCGTTTTGGCGAAAAGAAGAGCCTCGCCGTCAAGCTCAAGCTGCGTTCGCCCAAGGTGCCGGTCAGTGCCGCGGCGCCAATTCCGATCCGCGGCTTGCGCTCGGATCTGCCGATCAAGTTCGCGCCCAACGGCGGCGCCGTGCCGGGCGACCGTATCGTCGGCATCGTGTCGCCGGGCGAGGGCATCACGATCTATCCGATCCAGTCTCCCGTGCTGAAGGATTTCGAGGAGGAGCCTGAGCGCTGGCTGGACGTTCGCTGGGACGTGGATGAAGCGACACCCCAGCGCTTCCCGGCGCGGCTGTTTGTCGAGAACGTCAATGAACCGGGCAGTCTGGCGCAGATCGCCACGGTGATCGCGGAGCACGACGGCAACATCGACAATATCAGCATGTATCGCCGGTCGCCGGATTTTACAGAGCTGACCATCGATCTTGAGGTCTATGATCTGATGCACCTCAGCGCTATCATTGCACAGTTGCGCGCAAAATCCGTTGTCTCCAAGGTCGAGCGCGTTAACGGCTGAGCCTGTCTTCCCGCGAGTCCGCTATGTCCAAAGCCGCTCCCCTCCGTCTGGGGGTTAATGTCGATCACGTCGCCACGCTGCGCAACGCGCGCGGCGGCGACCGCCCCGATCCGGTCCGCGCCGCCCTTGCGGCGATCGAGGCCGGTGCCGATGGCATCACCGCTCACCTGCGCGAGGATCGACGGCATATTCGCGATCACGATATGGCGCGGTTGAAGGCCGAGATTTCCAAGCCGTTGAATTTCGAGATGGCGGCGACCGAAGAAATGCAGCGCATCGCGCTTGCGACCAAGCCGCATGCCGTTTGTCTGGTTCCGGAACGGCGCATGGAACTGACCACCGAAGGCGGGCTCGACGTCGTCGGTCAGCGCGACGCGCTCGCGCCTTACATCGCCCGATTCAATGATGCCGGGATCCGGACGTCGCTGTTCATCGCTGCCGATCCCGCGCAGATCGAAATGGCCGCGAAGCTGAAAGCGCCGGTGATTGAAATTCATACCGGCGCCTGGTGCGACGCCGTGGTTGAGGGAGATCACGCCAAGGCCGACGGCGAATGGCAGCGGATTGTCGCCGGCGCGAAGTTGGCAGGCGAGGCGGGGCTGGAGGTCCATGCCGGGCACGGGCTCGACTACGCCACCGCCGAAACCATCGCAGCGCTGCCGCAGGTGATGGAGTTGAACATCGGTTACTTCATGATCGGCGAGGCGCTGTTTGTCGGATTGCCCGAAACGGTGCGTCGGATGCGCACCGCGATGCAGCGTGGCCGTGAGCGGATCGCTGCATGATCATCGGGATCGGCTCCGACCTGATCGACATTCGTCGGATCGCCAAGGTGATCGAGCGTCATGGCGAGCGCTTTCTCGATCGCATCTTTACCGAGGCCGAGCGCGCCAAGGCGGAGCGCCGTGCGAAAAGCGAGCGGATGTTGGTCGCCACCTACGCCAAGCGGTTTGCCGCGAAAGAGGCTTGTTCGAAGGCTTTGGGGACTGGAATCCGGCGCGGCGTCTGGTGGCGCGATATGGGTGTCGTTAATCTGCCAGGCGGACGGCCCACCATGGAATTGACGGGCGGGGCGCTGGACCGGTTGCGAGTCCTGACCCCCGAGGGATGCGATGCCCGCATTGATCTCAGCATCACCGATGATTGGCCGCTGGCGCAGGCCTTTGTCGTGATTTCGGCGGTTCGCCGAGCGGCATGACCGCTCCGCTCCCGGATGACGGATGCGAATTAAAAGTCGATATATTTCAATAGATTAAATGATTTTCGCGACGCGGTTGATTGCGTGGGCATCGACAACGGTCTACAACCGCCGACGGGGTGCTTCGCGTCGGATTTGATCCGGCAGGGATATCGCTTTCGGCGCTGAGGCAGGGTAGTCCAAGCGATCACGATAGGGCCGGTGTTCAGGCGAAGTGGGCTGTTTCGTCAGAAGAACGCGTGCTGTCGCGCGTCCGGCGCGAGGAAACAAGGAAAGCGATGAGCGTGACTTCGAGCACCAAGAAGGAAAGCGGCTTCGGTGAAACCGTCCGCGTCATCATCCATGCCCTGTTGATCGCGCTGGTGATCCGCACGTTCCTGTTTCAGCCCTTCAATATTCCTTCGGGCTCGATGAAAGCGACGCTGCTGGTCGGCGATTATCTCTTCGTCTCGAAGTACTCTTACGGTTACAGCCACTACTCGATTCCGTTTTCGCCGCCGCTGTTCTCCGGCCGCATCTTCGGGTCAGAACCGTCGCGCGGCGACATTGTGGTGTTCCGTCTGCCGAAGGACGATTCGGTGGACTACATCAAGCGCGTGATCGGCTTGCCGGGCGATCGCATCCAGATGCGCGAAGGGCTGCTCTACATCAACGACGTGCCGGTGAAGCGCGAGCGGCTGTCCGATTTCGTCGGCGAGGATCCGTGCGGCTCGGGCGCGACGGCGCGCGTCAAGCAATGGCAGGAAACGCTGCCGAACGGCGTGACCTATAAGACGCTGGACTGCGTCGATAACGGTTTCTACGACAACACCAACGTCTACACCGTGCCGGCTGGACATTTCTTTATGATGGGTGACAACCGCGACAACTCGACCGACAGCCGCGTGTTGTCGGCGGTCGGCTATGTTCCATTCGAAAATATCATCGGCCGCGCGCAAATGATCTTCTTCTCCATCGCGGAAGGGGAGCATGCCTGGCAGATCTGGCGGTGGCCGGTTGCGGTGCGATGGAACCGTCTATTCTCCATTGTGCGATGATCGACGACTCCGCGGAAATCAAGGCACCTTCTCCGGCCGACACGGCAGATATTGCGACTGCGGCCGAGATTGCCCCTGCGCGTCCCAAGAAGCCGCGCGGCAAGGCGGCGGCGAAAGCTGCCATGGCGGCCATTGAGGAGCGCATCGGCTATTCATTCAAGGATCCGACGTTGCTTGCGACCGCATTCACGCATGTCTCCGCGCTGAAGGCGGCACGTAACCGCACCGACAGCTATCAGCGGCTCGAGTTTCTCGGCGATCATGTTCTGGGACTGATCGTCTCGGACATGCTCTACCGGGCATTTCCAAAGGCAGATGAAGGCGAACTGTCCAAGCGGCTCGCCGATCTCGTTCGCAAGGAGACTTGCGTTGATGTTGCCCGTTCGCTCGGCTTTCTCGATGCCATCAAGCTGGGCTCCGTCGGCGCCGGCGCGGGCGCCCGCTTGCGCAAGTCCGTGCTGGGCGATATCTGCGAGGCGGTGATCGGCGCGATCTATCTCGATGGCGGCTACGCGGTCGCGACGCGCTTCGTCGAAAGCAACTGGACCGAGCGGATGCGCAAGCCGCAGCGGCCGCTGCGCGATCCGAAGACCGTGTTGCAGGAGTGGGCGCAGGGCAAGGGCCTGCCGGTGCCGGTTTATCGCGAGATCGAGCGGACCGGGCCGCATCACGATCCGCAATTCCGTGTCGCCGTGGATTTGCCGGGGCTGCCTTCCGCCGAGGGGATCGGCGGCAGCAAGCGCGCGGCCGAGAAGGCTGCCGCCTCCGCGATGCTGGCGAGCGAAGGGGTCAAAGGGAGCGGCCAAAGTGCAGGATAACATGCCTGATGATGCCACGGTGTCGCCGACCCGCTGCGGTTTCGTCGCCCTGATCGGAGCGCCGAATGTCGGTAAGTCGACGCTGGTCAATGCACTGGTCGGCTCCAAGGTGACCATCGTCTCGCGCAAGGTTCAGACCACGCGGGCGCTGATCCGCGGCATTGTCGTGGAAGATCGCTCGCAGATTATCCTGGTCGACACGCCCGGCATTTTCTCGCCGAAGCGCCGTCTCGATCGTGCCATGGTCTCAACAGCCTGGAGCGGCGCCCATGACGCCGATCTCGTCTGCGTGTTGCTTGACGCCCGGGCCGGTATCGATGAGGAAGCCGACGCGATCCTCACCAAACTCGCGGCGGTGCCGCATCCAAAACTGCTTGTCGTCAACAAGATCGATCTGGTCCAGCGCGAAAAGTTGTTGACGCTGGTGAAGGCTGCCAATGAGCGCCTCGATTTTGTTGAAACCTTCCTGGTGGCCGCGCTTTCGGGCGACGGTGTCGATGACCTGCGCCGCGCATTGGCGCGCCTTGTGCCCGAAGGACCATATCTTTATCCGGAAGACCAGATGTCGGACGCGCCGATGCGCTATCTCGCGGCGGAGATCACGCGCGAGAAAATCTATCGGCACCTTCACCAGGAATTGCCCTATCAGTCCACGGTGGAGACGGAGAGCTGGACCGACCGCAAAGACGGCTCAATACGTATCGAGCAGACGATCTATGTGGAGCGGGAAGGCCAGCGCAAGATCGTGCTGGGCAAGGGCGGCGCCACGATCAAGTCGATCGGTGAGCACGCGCGTAAGGAAATCGCCGAGATCGTCGGTCAGCCGGTGCATCTGTTCCTGTTCGTGAAGGTCCGGGACGGCTGGGGAGACGACCCGGAACGCTACCGCGAAATGGGTCTGGAATTTCCCAAAGAATGACACCGGACACCCCCATCCCGCAGAACATCTGGCGGTTCGAGGTGCTGCTTTACATCTCGCTGCTGCTCGATACGCTGATGGCGTTGTTTCGGACCATGCCCGAGGACATGAGCGAAGGCGCCGCCTCGGTGGCCAATTTCGCCAATGCCGCGCTGATCCTGTTGTTCGTTTTTCTGGTCGGGCTGGCCGCCCGCAAGCGTCAGAACTGGGCACGCTGGGTGCTGGTCGTTGCGCTGCTTCTGTCCTTGCTCTCGCTGATGGGCGAACTGTCCGTCAACGGCCTGCAACTGGACACCCTGCTCGAGTTGATTTCCGCGACGCTGACCGCGGTCGGGCTGTCCTACTCATTCACCGGCGATGCGCGCGGCTGGTTCGACAGAGCGGGCGTGTGAGCGAAACTGCGGCCTGCCAAGGGCCGGCGGAATCCGCTAGACTTGCTGCCGATGGAATGGACGGATCAAGGCATCGTGCTCGGGCTTCGGCGGCATGGCGAATCGAGCGCCATCGCCGAACTGCTGACGCGTGGTCACGGCCGCCACCTCGGACTGGTGCGGGGCGGCGCCGGCCCGCGGCTGCGCCCGGTGCTGCAGCCGGGCAATACGGTTCACGCAGTCTGGCGCGCGCGCCTCGACGAGCATCTCGGCACCTATCAGATCGAAGTCACGCGAACCCGGTCGGCAACCGTGCTGGCGGATCCGCATGCGGTCTATGGCGTGACCCATCTGGCCTCGCTGGCGCGGCTGTTGCCCGAGCGCGCGCCCCATGAAGACCTCTATGAAATGCTCGAGCGGACGCTGGATGACTTCGCCGATGCGGGTGAAGCCGCTGTTCATCTCGTCAGGTTCGAAATGGCGATGCTGACGGAGCTCGGCTTCGGCCTCGATCTGTCCAGTTGTGCCGCTACCGGTGCGACAACCGATCTGATTTACGTGTCGCCGAAATCCGGTAGCGCCGTCTCGCGGCAGGCCGGGGAGCCGTGGCAAAGCCGGCTGCTGCGACTGCCGCCGTTCCTGCGGGATGCCGAAGGAGGCGACGGCGGATGGACAGACCAGGATCTGCTGGATGGATTTGAGTTGACCGGGCGGTTTCTGCTTCGCCATGTGCTGGAGCCGCGCGGGCTTGGCCATTCCGACGCACGCGCCGGCTTTATTGCGGCGGTGGTGCGCCGAAGGGAGCGAATGGCCGTTTCCGGTTCCTCGCGGGGTTAGCCACGCCCTTCACGGGCTCAACCCGGCCGGATTTCCGCGATTCGTTCCTTGTCGCGGCTCCCGGCAGGCGGTAACCCGTCCCCATGGGAAAACGATTGATTCCACCGGAACCTGCGGAGATCGAGGAGGTCGCGCTACGCACCGCCCTCGAGGAGCGCTACCTCGCTTACGCGCTGTCGACCATCATGCACCGCGCGCTGCCCGACGCGCGGGACGGGCTGAAACCGGTCCATCGCCGCATCCTTTACGGCATGCGGCTGTTGCGGCTCGATCCCGGCGCGGCCTTCAAGAAATCCGCCAAGATCGTCGGCGACGTGATGGGCTCGTTCCATCCGCATGGCGACCAGGCGATCTACGACGCCATGGTGCGGCTGGCGCAGGATTTTTCGTCGCGCTATCCGCTGGTCGACGGGCAGGGCAACTTCGGCAACATCGACGGCGATAATCCGGCGGCATATCGCTACACCGAAGCACGCATGACGGACGTCGCCCGTCTTCTGCTGGAGGGGATCGACGAAGACGGCGTCGAGTTTCGCCCGAACTATGACGGCCAGTCGAAAGAACCCGTGGTTTTGCCCGGCGGCTTTCCGAACCTGTTGGCCAACGGCGCGCAAGGAATTGCGGTCGGCATGGCCACCGCGATCCCGCCGCACAATGCCGCCGAACTGTGCGACGCCGCGCTGCATCTGATCGACAAGCCGGACGCCAAATCGCGCGCGCTGCTGAAATGGGTGAAGGGCCCGGACTTCCCGACCGGCGGCATCATCATCGATTCCAAGGAAAGTATCGCGGAGGCTTACACCACCGGCCGCGGTGCCTTCCGCACCCGCGCCAAATGGCATCAGGAAGAAGGCGCGCGCGGCACCTGGGTCGTCGTCGTTACCGAAATTCCGTGGCTGGTGCAGAAGTCGCGGCTGATCGAGAAGATCGCCGAGCTGCTCAATGAGAAGAAGCTGCCCCTGGTTGGCGATATCCGCGACGAGTCGGCGGAAGATATCCGGATCGTTATCGAGCCGAAATCGCGCAACGTCGATCCTGGTCTGCTGATGGAATCGCTGTTCAAGCTTACTGAGCTTGAGAGCCGCATCTCGCTGAATCTCAACGTGCTGGTGAAGGGCCGCATTCCGAAAGTCGTCGGCCTCGCCGAAGCCTTGCGCGAATGGCTGGATCATCTGCGCGACGTATTGCTGCGCCGCTCCAACTATCGCAAGGCTCAAATCGAGCACCGGCTCGAAGTGCTCGGCGGTTATCTGATCGCCTATCTGAACATCGACAAGGTCATCAAGATCATCCGCAACGAGGATGAGCCCAAGCCGGCCTTGATGAAGGCGTTCAAGCTCACCGAGATTCAGGCCGATGCCATCCTCAACATGCGGCTGCGCAGCTTACGCAAGCTCGAGGAAATGGAAATCCGTACCGAGGACAAGAATCTTCGCACGGAACTCAAGGGCATCAACGCGGTGCTCGGCTCGGAAGCCAAGCAGTGGGAGAAGGTCGGCGAGCAGGTGCGCAAGGTGCGCGAGATGTTCGGGCCGAAGACCCCGCTGGGCAAGCGCCGCACCATCTTCGCCGATGCACCGGAGCACGATCTGGCCGCCATCGAGGAGGCTTTCGTCGAGCGCGAGCCGGTGACGGTGGTGCTGTCCGACAAGGGCTGGGTGAGGACGCTGAAGGGACATGTCGAGGATTTGTCCAATCTGTCGTTCAAGACCGACGATCGGCTCGGCTTCGCGTTCTTCGCCGAAACGACCTCGAAAATCCTGCTGCTCGCCACCAACGGCCGGTTCTATTCGCTGGATGTTGCGAAATTGCCCGGCGGGCGCGGTCACGGTGAGCCGATCCGCATGTTCATCGATATGGAGCAGGATGCGGCAATCGTCTCTGCTTTCGTCAACACCGGTGGTCGCAAATTCCTGATTGCGAGCCACGAGGGGCAGGGCTTCATCGTCAACGAGGACGATTGCGTCAGCACGACGCGCAAGGGCAAGCAGGTGCTCAATGTCGAGATGCCGAACGAGGCTCGGGCGCTCGCCACGGTCACCGGCGATACCGTGGCGGTCATCGGAGAAAATCGCAAGCTTCTGATCTTCCCGCTCGATCAGGTGCCCGAGATGGCTCGCGGCAAGGGCGTCCGCTTGCAGAAGTACAAGGATGGCGGATTGTCGGACGTGGTTGTGTTCACGGCCAAGGAAGGTTTGAAGTGGCGGGATTCCGCCGGCCGCGAGTTCGGCGCGACGATGAAGGAATTGTCGGAGTGGCGCGGTACGCGTGCCGACGCCGGCCGTCTGCCGCCGAAGGGTTTCCCGAAATCAAATAAATTTGGTCAGGGTATCGCGTAGAGCGTTTCAGCTTCTTACGAAGATGTCATTGCCGGGCGTAGCCGTTCGAAGAACGGCGTCGCTTCGCTCGCCTATCACCCGGCAATCCATCATTTTCGAAGAAGATGGATGCGCGGATCAAGTCCGCGCATGACGACGAATGATTATTCCATCGAACGCTAAAAGACTTTAGCCTGCCGGAGATCTGGCAAGGAGCTGATAGAGGATCAGCGCCAGGATTGATCCGCATGTCAGCACCGTTGCGAGCGCGACCATCGCATCCTGCGTGATCGTTGCAGCCGCCCAGACCCCGGCAGCGGCGCCGATCATCTGCCAGAAACCGAGCAGTGCCGAGGCCGTGCCAGCATTGCTCCCGAACGGCGACAGGGCTTGCGCGGTGCCGAGCGGATTGACGATGCCCATGCCAAGCAGAAATACCGAAATGCTGCCGAGGAACGGCAGAAAACCGCCGTGAGATGCCGCGACCAGCAGCATCGCGCCGCTGCCGATGACCGCGAGGACGAGCCCGGCCTGCACCGGCGTGTCGAGACCGAAGCGCGGCGCGAGCCGCGTTGCCACCATGCCGGCGGCGAAGACGATGATGACGGTGCCCGCGAAGAAGACGCCAAGTTCGATCGGCGAAAATCCCAGCGTCTCGATCAGAATTCGCGGTGTGGCGGAGAACATTGAAAACAGACCGCCGATGATCAGGCTGACGGTTGCCGCCGGAAACAAAAAGCGGCGGTCGACAGTGAGTCTGAGATAGCCAGTGGCGATCGCATGCGCGTCGAGCGGCGTTCGGGTCGAACCATGTGTTTCGCCAAGTTGGGTTGCATAGGCAATCGCGGCAAGCGCGGCAAAGCCACTCACGATAGCGAATTCCGAGCGCCAGCCGAGGACATGATCGAGCGCACCGCCGAGCAGTGGCGAGAAGCCCGGAGCGGCTGCCATCGCGATCATGATCAAGGCCAGCGTGCGGGCCAGGGCTTCGCCGGTGAAAAGGTCGCGGGCAATCGCGCGTGACAGGACCGAGGTGGCGCAGGCGCCGAGCGCCTGCACGACCCGGCCGAGCAGCAGGTTGGGCAGGTTCGTCGCAAGGCCGCACCAGATGCTGCCGGCGATGAAGACGAGGAAGCCGATCAGCACCGGCCGATAGCGACCGTAACGGTCAGAGATCGGGCCGACAACGAGTTGTCCAAAGGCGAATGCCGCGAGGAAAACCGTAATCGACGATGTCACCGTCGCGGTGGAGACGCCGAGAGATCGACCCATCTGCGGCAGCGACGGCAGCAGGATGTTGGTGGCGAGCGTACCCGTCGCGGACAAAGCCGCGAGGATCGCGACCTGCGCCAGCGTCGCGCGCGGCGGGCCGATGGTGGCGAGCTTGGGGACGGCAAGAGAACTGTCGGTCATCGGGCCCTCGGGAACTTTGAATTATGATTATCATATAATGCGGCGCAGCGCTCCTGTTTTCTGTCGAAGAGGAGAAATCTCACCTGCTGCGGCCAAGCGAGCCGCGAGCGCGATCCGGGTTTCGGGCAGCGCAATCCCGACCCAGCAAAGTTGCAGTTGCAAATTAGTTGCAATAACAGAAATTGTTCCGCATGATGCAGCACATGGATGCTCTTTCCAGGCCTGACAAACTGAAGATGGACGCGGCGGCACCTCGCCCCAGCCTGCCCGAAGTGAATGCGTCGGTGGCGCTACCGGCCGGTGGCCACTGGTTTCGGCGTTTCCTGGCGTTTCTCGGCCCCGGCTACATGGTCTCGGTCGGCTATATGGACCCCGGCAATTGGGCCACCGACATCGCCGGCGGTGCCCAGTTCGGCTACACGCTGCTCTCGGTTATCCTGCTGTCGAACCTGATGGCCATTCTGCTGCAGGCGCTGGCGGCGCGGCTGGGCATCGCCACCGGCCGCGATCTGGCGCAGGCCTGCCGCGATAGTTTCTCAAAACCCATCGGCTTTCTGCTGTGGCTGGTCTGTGAGGCGGCGATCATTGCCTGCGACCTCGCGGAAGTGATCGGCACGGCGATCGCGCTGCAACTGCTGTTCGGCATCCCGCTGATCGCCGGCGCACTGATCACCGCGCTCGATGCCTTCCTGGTGCTGCTCCTGATGAATCGCGGCTTTCGTTTTCTCGAAGCCTTCGTCATCGCACTGCTGATTGTCATTGCGGGCTGCTTCGCCGTGCAGATCGCCGCGGCTGCTCCGCCGGTGGCGGCGATCGCAAAGGGGTTTTTGCCCTCCAGGGAGATCGTCGCCAATCCGGCGATGTTGTACATCGCGATCGGCATCATCGGTGCGACGGTGATGCCGCACAATCTCTATTTGCATTCCTCGATCGTGCAGACCCGCGCCTACGAACGCACGCCGCAGGGGCGGCGCGAAGCGATCAAGTGGGCCACCACCGACAGCACCATCGCGTTGATGCTGGCGCTGTTCGTGAACGCCGCGATTCTGATCGTCGCCGCCGCGGCATTTCACGGGACGGGCCATCAGGATGTTGCCGAAATCAGCGATGCGCATCGATTGCTCTCGCCACTGCTCGGTCTCGGTATTGCTTCGACGCTGTTCGCGGTAGCATTGCTGGCATCGGGGCTGAATTCCACGGTTACGGCGACGCTGGCCGGCCAGATCGTGATGGAGGGATTTATCCATCTGCGGATGCCGGCCTGGGCGCGCCGGCTGATCACGCGCGGTATCGCCATCGTGCCCGTCGTCATCGTGACGTGGTTCTACGGCGAACGCGGCACTGGCCAGCTGCTGGTCCTCAGTCAGGTCGTGCTGTCGATGCAGCTTCCGTTCGCCGTCATCCCACTGGTGTGGTTTGTCTCGGATCGCCGGAAGATGGGGGATCTGGTGATCTCACGATTCACGGCGGTGGCCGCGTGGACCATCGCGACCGTCATCGTCGTTCTCAACCTCAAGCTGTTGTACGATCTCGCGGTCGGATAAAGTCGCGATCAAAGATCAGGGATGTCGAGCGATCGATGCGGTTGAGGCTCAATCCTGAACTTCGGACAGCGCCGAGGCAGGACCGTCCACCCGCAGCCATCCCGAGGGCGCGAGCCGCTGCTGCGGCAGAAAGCGACTCTTGTAGCTCATCTTGCGGGAGCCCTCGATCCAGTAGCCGAGATAGACGTAAGGAAGGCCCATGCGGCGCGCGCGCGCGATATGATCGAGGATCATGAAGGTGCCAAGCGAGCGATCCTCCTCGGCGGGCTCGAAGAAGGAATAGACCATCGATAGTCCGTCACCGAGAATGTCGGTGAGCGCAACCGCGATCAGTTCGCCGTCTGACGTCCCGCTGAGGTCGCCGGCCGTCCTTCGCCGGTACTCGATCAGCCGGGTTTCGACATGACTGTCCTCTACCATCATGGCGTAATCGAGCACCGTCATGTCGGCCATGCCGCCCAACCTGTGGCGGTGATCGAGATAAGCGCGGAAGATCGAATATTGCTCCGAGGTGGGCACGTTGCTGCGCGCTTCGCCGACAAGATCGGAATTGCGTGTCAGCACTTTGCGGAAGCTGCGCGACGGACGGAATTCATTGGCGATCACCCGCACCGATACGCAGGCGTGGCATTGATCACAGGCCGGGCGATAGGCAATCGACTGACTGCGGCGAAAGCCGCCGTGGGTCAGCAGATCATTCAGTTCATGGGCCTTGTCGCCGACGAGATGCGTGAACACCTTCCGCTCCTGCCGGCCCGGCAGGTACGGGCAAGGCGAGGGGGCCGTCAAATAGAACTGCGGCGTGTCGCGGGAATGTTGCGTCACCGAATCTCGTCAGCCTCCGATGGTCGGGGAAGCATCGCCTGTGCGCGCGGGCCGGTCAACGGCCTTGCGGGCTTACCAGCCCCGGCGGGACGAGGCGATATCGGCCGGCACCGAGGTATTGATGACCACGGTTCCAAGCAGCATGTCGTGCAGGAGCCGCCGGCGCGCGTTGAATAGCCCTACGAACAACACCAAGGGTGTGAGGACCGAGACGGAAATCCAATAGACCACCGCGTGGGTGGCACCGAGAACAAAATAGCTCGGCTCGCCGTACCACGTGCGCATTTCCAGATCCATCAGGCGCATACCGACGGTTGCGGAGCGCGGTCCGCCGAGCGTCATCCCGTAATAGACGATGGCCCAGACCACCGAGGCCGGCGCGACGAATCCGAACAGCACCCATCCCAAGCCGAATGTCACCAGTCCGAACACGGCGATAAACAACGAGATCAGCACCACCGGAACCGATAGCACCAGAAGATCGATCAGGAAGGCAAAGAACCGTCGGGTCAGCACGCCCCGAAACAGTTCGGGCTGCGTCCATGGATCGAAGGCATGCGGCCGCACCTCGGCCGATCCTGCTGACCAACCTGTCGTCCGGTTCGTATCGCTCGCCGGCATTGCGCTCTCCTGCCTTGCAATAAAGCCGGAGCAGGAAATGGCAATCCGTCCGCCAGCCCACAAGGGGCGCTGGCGGAGACCTTCAGCCACGTTGTCGCAGGCTCGACGCCAATTCTCTGCGGTGTCGGCCTAAAGCCCAGCCCGGATTTTCTCGGCAGCCTGGGGTGCGAAATAGGTGAGAACACCGTCAGCACCCGCGCGCTTGAAAGCGACGAGGCTTTCCATCATGGCGCGCTCACCGTCGATCCAGCCGTTCCTCGCGGCACCGGCGATCATCGCGTATTCCCCGGATACCTGATAGGCGAAGGTTGGCATTCCGAAGGTGTCTTTGACGCGGCGGACGATGTCGAGATAGGGCAGGCCCGGCTTCACCATCACCATGTCGGCGCCTTCCACGATATCGAGCTCGACCTCGCGCAGGGCTTCATTCGAATTGGCGCTGTCCATCTGATAGGTGCGCTTGTCTCCGGTCAGCGCCTTCGCCGATCCGATCGCATCCCGGAACGGGCCGTAGAACGCCGACGCGTATTTTGCGGCGTAGGCCATGATCTGAACGTCCAGAAACCCGGCCTGATCCAGGGCTTCGCGAATGGCGCCGACGCGGCCATCCATCATGTCGGACGGCGCGATGACGTCGCAGCCGGCTTCGGCCTGGACCAGCGCCTGCCGTACCAGTACCGCAACGGTTTCGTCGTTGAGGATCTTGCCGTCGCTTATCAGTCCATCATGGCCGTGGCTGGTGAACGGATCCAGCGCGACGTCGCACAATACGCCAAGATCGGGAAATTCCTTCTTGATCGCGCGAACCGACTGGCAGACGAGATTGTCGGGATTGAGGGCCTCCGAGCCGCGTTCATCCCGCAGCGCAGGCTCGGTATATGGGAACAGGGCGATACACGGAATGTTGAGCGCCATGGCACGCTCGGCGTCGCGCACAGCCTGATCCACGCTGAGGCGCTGCACGCCCGGCATTGATGCAACATCGACGCGCTGGTTGGTTCCATCGACGATGAAGAGCGGCCAGATCAGGTCGTCCGTGGTCAGCACATTTTCGCGAACCAGCCGCCGTGCCCACTCCGATTTCCGATTGCGTCGCGGCCGGACCACCAGATCGAGCGAGGAGGGGGCGGTGACGGTCTCGCGCCGCGGCGCGTCGCGCATTTCAATCGGCCGCCCGAATTTGATCGCCATGGTGGAAAATCTCCGAAACAAAATTTCTGGGATGATGCCAGCTTAGCACCTCGCGGCAGCCGCGTCACCGCGTCGGCCTGTCCGCCGCAATTGATTTTGCCGGCCCGGCAGGCCATGAATCGCCCCGATTCAGCCGGCTCGGCCCTGAGTAACGAATTGATGACCGAAGTCCCACCACGTGACCTGCCGCAGCGCGAGCGGATGATTACCGCCAATGACGCGGGATCTGTCCGATCCGACGTCGACGAAGGCGAATGGACCCGCCGGCTCGTGCTGTTTCTGCGTGTCATGGCGGTGCTGTCGATGACGAAGGGACTCTACCATTGGGCACAGGTCACTGGCTTTGTCGGGGGAGCCAGCGGAGCATTCGAAAACCAGACGATGGCTTGGCAGTCCGCCACGGTCTATTTCGCCGTCATCGAATTGGTCGCTTCGGTTGGGCTGTGGCTGGCAACGCCGTGGGGTGCGGTGGTGTGGCTGACCGCTGTGGTGTCGATGGTCGTGGTCGAACTGATGTTCCCGACCATCTATGGCGGCAGCCTGTGGATCGTCGCAATCGAGATCGTCTTTCTTGCGGTCTATCTCGCTCTGGCATGGCTCGCGGCGCAGGAGCGTCCGCCATAGGCGCTGTGTGGATGCGTGACGGGAAAGCAAAAGCAATCATCGGGAGGACATCTTGCAGCAGCTTTATACGGGTGGCACAGCCGGCAATCTCTTGATCAGCGCGGTGGCGCGTTATGGTGATCGTCCGGCGCTGGCGGACGGCAACATCCGTTGGAGCTATCGGGAATTCGGCGAGGCCGTCGGACGTTTCATCACCTTATTCCGATCGATCGGTTTGAAGCGTGGCGCGGCGCTGTCAGTGCTCTCAGGCAATCGCGCGGAGTCATGGGCGGTGATCAGCGCCGCGATGATCATGGGCCTGCGCTATACGCCGCTGCATCCGATGGCGGCGGAAGACGATCATGCCTTCATCGTCGAGGATGCGGAGATCGACGCCCTGGTCGTCGAGAGCGGCAAGTTCGCCTCGCGCGGACTGGCGATCAAGGCGCGCGTCCCCTCGCTCAAACATCTGCTGTCGTTCGGTCCGGTGGAGGGGGCGCGCGATCTCCTTGCGGGATTCGGCGATATCGCGCCGGCGCCGCTGGTCGATGAGAGCGACGTCAATTCAATTGCCTGGCTCGCCTATACCGGCGGCACGACGGGACGCTCGAAGGGCGTGATGCTGCCGCATCGTGTCGTCACCACCATGGCGACGCTGCTCTATGCCGATTGGGACTGGCCCGCCGAGATTCGGTTTCTCGCCGCTACACCGATCAGCCATGCTGCGGGCGTGACACTCTATCCGGTGATGATGCGTGGCGGATTCACGCGGCTGGTGCAGGGATTCGAGGCCGAGTCATATTGCCGCGTGGTAGCCGAAGAGAAGATCACGGCTGTCTTCCTGGTGCCGACCCTGATCTACGCGCTGATCGACGCGCCGGCGCTGCGCCAGCGCTACGATCTCTCGTCGATCGACATGATCGTCTACGGTGCGGCGCCGATGTCGCCGGATCGGTTGCGCGAAGGCATCGACATATTCGGACCGGTTTTCGTGCAGCTTTATGGACAGACCGAAGCGCCCCAATGCATCACAACGATGCGCAAGGTCGACCACGACATCAGCAAGCCCGGGCGCCTGGGGTCGTGCGGCCGGCCCAACCCGCTGGTCGACGTCAAGCTGTTTGATTCAGAGATGCACGAGGTGGCGGTGGGAGAGCCCGGCGAGATTTGCGTGCGGGGCGCCTTGGTAATGGACGGTTACTGGAAACGTCCGGAGGCGACCGAAGAGGCGTTGCGCGGAGGCTGGCTGCACACCGGCGATGTTGCGGTGAAAGACGAGGAGGGTTACTTCTATATCGTCGACCGCACCAAGGACATGATCATCTCCGGCGGCTTCAACATCTATCCGCGCGAGGTCGAAGACGCGTTGATGTCGCATCATGCCGTGGCCTCCGCGGCGGTGATCGGCATTCCCGACGGTAAATGGGGCGAGGCGGTAAAAGCCTTCGTGGTGTTGAAGGAGGGCGCCAGGCAGGATGCCGCAGAGCTGCAGGCTCATGTGAAGGCAAAGCGCGGCGCGCCGTGGTCGCCGAAATCGATCGACTTCGTCGAGGCCATTCCGGTGACCGGGCTCGGCAAGATCGATCGCAAGGCGCTGCGTGCACCGTATTGGGAAGGACGCACGCGCGGCGTGGCGTAAAAGATCACCGCCGCGCGTCAAGTTTTCCGCCAATTTTCGCAAAATTTTTTGCGGTAAGAATTGAGTCACCCTAACGCGGCGGTGACGAAGATTACGACAATGTTTCGGATTTGAAGGATCCTGTTCGCAAATGCGACAGGGCCTCTGCGTCATCGCAGACGAAGCGTGAACATCGCTGCCTGCTCGTCAATAGAATCTTACAAAAACCCCTTATTTGACGGGCTTAATCCGTGATTCACTGTCTTAAATTCATGATCTCTTTATTGTCTTATTTAAGCGGATCTTCAAACCGCTCCGTTAGGTTGTCGCTATCAGGCGGGACACAAGTTTCGCCGCATAAGTCGAAAAAACGACAACAGGGGTAGTGTCATGATGAAAGCCGCCGCATCGGCTGTTGAGACTGTCGAACGCGCTTCCGGCCAATCGCCGGTGCAGCCGCTCTATCTTGAAGCTTTGACTCTGGTGGAGCGGCTGCATCGCCGGCTGCTCGACGTTATCAAGGACGAATTCGATCGCCGCGGCCGCGCCGATATCAACTCGGTGCAGGCGCTCCTGCTCTACAATATCGGCGACAAGGAATTGACCGCCGGCGAATTGCGCACTCGCGGCTATTATCTCGGCTCCAACGTTTCCTACAATCTGAAGAAGCTGGTCGAACTCGGTTTCCTCGACCATCAGCGCTCGCGCGTTGATCGTCGCTCGGTGCGTATCCGTCTCACCGCGCAGGGCCAGGAAATTCGCCACATTGTCGAAGCGCTCTATCAGAAGCACATGAAAACCGTCGAGCAGGTCGGCGGCATTTCCAGCGAGGAGTTTGCGACATTGAACAAGTCGCTGCATCGGCTCGAGCGCTTCTGGACCGACCAGATCCTCTATCGTCTCTGATTTCTCCTCCAAGAGAAAGCTCGAAGGGAAGCCTTGGGCACGCCGGCCTGCATAAGACCAAGACCGGCGGCCTCAACTCAATCGATAATCAAGAACACTGCTCGACTTTCGCGCTGGTTCCGTGTTGCCCCGGGACCGGCGCGTTTTCTTTTGGCTTGCGCCGGGCGCAACGGTGAGGTCGAAGGCGCCACATCTCAGGTCGTGACCGCCTTTCTTCGAAGCAGATAGCGTTGACGTCCTTCCAGCACCAGCTTGCGGTCCTGGTTGTGGATCGTGCTGCGCATACCGACAACGCCGGTGGTGCGGCCGGGCGTGATTTCATCGATGATCAGCGCCGGATAAAGCGTATCGCCGACATACACCGGCGCGAGGAATTTCGATGATTGCTCGAGGAAGCCGATCAGGCTGTCCTCGGTCATGAACGGGAAGGTGCCGGCGCCCGCCGCTGTCTGGATCAGCACCTGATAACCGTGCGCCAGCATATGCGGCATGCCTCGCGCGCGGCAGAATTCGACGTCGTAATGAATGGGATGATTGTCGCCGCTTGCGGCTTGAAAGGCCAGAAAGAGGGCGTCGGTCATGGTGCGGCTTGGCAGGATGAATCTCTCGCCGATGGCGAAATCCTCGAACCAGCGCGTCTCATAGCGGCGGTGCAGGGCAGGGTCGAAGTTGTCGTCCATCTCGGGCTCCTTGGCAGTCTGAAAGATGCATCCTTGATCGAAACGCGGAGCGCGCCAAGCCTTGAGACATGTGACCGAGAGATGCCGGATCGAACCTAGCTGGGCGAAACCGGCGTTTTCGTCAAACTTTGCTGTTGGAACGGCACATTTTCGGCGTACAAGGCGGGCGACATATCCGCGATCGGGGTCGCGACGAAAGGCAGGGCATGGACAAGCAGGCGATGCGCGAGGAAGCCGAACGGCTGATGCGCGAGGCGATAGCGCGCAAGGGCGTAACCGTGAAGCAGGGCGATACCCGCATCACGGCGACGTGCGGCAAATGTGGTGCGCAGAACAAGATCTCGGCGCCCAAAGGCATGACCCGCGTTCAGTATGCGTGCAAGGAGTGCGGCATGAAGCAGATGGCGCTATGAGTGGCCGACGGCCTCTACGCGCACTGCGCGTGGGAGGGGTAAAGCGGCCTGAATTTCGCGGCAGGCGCACGCGCCAGGAACGGGTTAGATCAAACGCGTACCGATGCGTTGGTGCCGCAGCCAGAAACCGGCAAAATCAGCTGCGTCCATCATCCCCGTTGCGGCCGGTTGTCACCCGGCGCGTGCTTTGATGACAACGTTCCAGCGGCTGCTTGGTTCAATCCGATGTTTGGCCATTGCTGACGGTGCATGCCTTATTTGATCCGCACGGTGATTTTCTTCGAGACCACGGGCGGCACGAAAGGGAAATGGTCTGCGTCGCCCAGCACCAGTTGGAGCGTGTGCTTCCCGGTCGGCAGCTCGATGCGGGCCTCGGTCTGGCCGGCGCCGAAATGCAGGTGTGCCTTGTCCTGCGGGATCGGCTCGTCAGGATTGACGGGTTCGTCAACGTCAATCAGCAGATGATGATGGCCGCTGTTCTGGAAATTGTCCCCGGCATGGGTCACGCCCATATTGCGCAGACCGAACCGGCACCAGAAGGCGCCTTTGATGACGGCGCCATCCTGCGGCCAGACGAAGTAGAGGAGCGCGTCCTTCGGCGCAGGCTTCCCTTTTGCAAGAGCAGTGCAGGTGTCAAAGGTAGCGCCGGGAAGAGCGAGCATTGTGGCCTGAAGCAGCGTGCGTCGGGTCAGGGGCATGGCACGATCCTTCCAGAAGCCGGGGCGGCCTATAAGGTCAGCGCGATGCGAAAGCCGTGGGTCGGGTAGCGGACATGGGTGTCATAGCCGTCGCGGTTCGACGGCCGGACATAGCGCGCGTCGTTGCGCCATGAGCCGGACCGCAACACGTGCGAGGAGCAGCCGTCTTCAAGCCAGGCACCGCCGTCGGTCGGCGCGCCCTGATAGTTCTTGTGGAAGCAGTCCTCGACCCATTGGTCGACCGTGCCGCCCATGTCGTAGAGGCCGAACGGATTGGCCTTGAAACTGCCGACCTTGCTCGGTGGCTCGTTGCTGGCAACCTGGGTGCAGTTCTTGCAGCTTGCGAGATCGGGCTGCAACTGGTCTCCCCACCAGTATCGGGTTTTGGTCCCGCCGCGCGCGGCGTATTCCCATTCGGCTTCCGTCGGCAGGCGATAGGGTTTGCCGGTCGTTTCCGCGAGCCAGGCCGTAAACTGCTTAGCATCGCTCCAACTGAGATTGCCGGCCGGCGCATTGTCGGGGCCGCTCGCCGTAAATGCACAGGCTTTGGCCGCTGCGCACATATTCCATTCGCGTACCGACACTGGATATTTGCCGATCGCGAAGCGCTTCACCGTCACCTGATGCACCGGCCGCTCGGAAGCATCCTCGTTGCTGCCCATGGCGAAACTGCCGCCTGGCAGCGAGACCATCTCCGGCTCGAGCGGTGGCGGGACAGCCGGCGATGAGGTCATCGGCGCGATGGCCGTCGCTGTCGCGGCAGGGGATGCGATGGAGGCTTTGGCCTGCTGCTGCGCTGCCGGTTCGCTGACCAGCGGCGCCGGTGCCGCTTTCGCGCCGGGCGAATTGGTGGCTGCGGACTTGGCGATGCCTGATGTCTCAGCCGGCCGGGAGGCTGGCGCGGATGTCGTTGCGAGTTGCGTCAGACGGCTGCGAGTCTGCATCGTCAGATACCAGATGACCCCGCCTGCCAGCGTCAACACGATCAAACTCAGTGTAACAACCACGATGCCCTGCTTCCGCGTCCGTCGCCGCTTGAATGCGGATGGGTCGGGCAAAACGCGATAGACCCGCACCGGATCGGTGATGTTCTTCACCTTGCGGTCGCCAAGCGATTCATAGCCGCAGACGATCTTGTGCTTGATCTGCTCGTAGATTCCGCCGGAGATGAAGACCTCACCGGGATCCGCCAGGCCTTCGAGCCGTGCAGCCACGTTGACGCCGTCGCCGAACACGTCGTCGGTTTCGATGATGACGTCGCCGAGATTGATACCGATGCGATACTCGATCCAGTGAGCCTTGGATTGTGCGGCATTGCGTCCGATCATGTTCTGCTGGATGACGATGCCGCACCGCACGGCCTCGACCGGGCTGTCGAAAACGGCGATGAAGCCATCGCCCGTGGTCTTGATCAGTCGCCCGTGATGTTCGCGGATTGTGGGTTCGACGAGCTCACGCTCGATTCGCCTGACCCGTGCATGCGTTCCTTCCTCGTCGAGTTGCATGAGGCGGCTGTAGCCGGCGATGTCGCCTGCAACGATGGCCGCGAGCCGGCGCGGGACTCCGCTGTCCGGAGCGCCGGGATTCCTGTTCGAGTTGAGGTCATAAATGTCGCTGCGCATGGCGGAGCCCATGCCTTCCGAGATCGACGTGCTTGGCCCGAACGGCCCGCTAATCCCCGAAACTGCGACTTGCTCGAGCGTTCTGAGTTCGCGCTCCTGACCCGCACCGCGAGTGCGGCAACAATGGCAGACTTTCCTTGTGACGTGAAGTCGACCAGCGGTTGCGCTGGCGGAGGTGGGATCGCGCCCACCATCTTGCATTTCCGGTGCTGCCCACCAGATATCGGTCCTCTCGTTGATGGAACCGCAAAACCTTGGCGACGGCGAGCCGGATGTGGTAAGGGCACGCGCGTTACCCGACCTCTTCCCCCGTACCGCCCGCGCCTCGCTCGAGGCTGTGGCGGTGGAGATATTGCCGATGAGCTCATCCGCCAAAGCCGCTTCCGCCCCTGATACGTTTTTCACCGCGCCGCTGGCCGACGCCGATCCGGAGATTGCGGCCGCGATCAAAGGCGAACTGGGCCGTCAGCGCCACGAGATCGAACTGATCGCCTCGGAAAACATCGTCAGCCGCGCCGTGCTCGAAGCGCAGGGCTCGGTGATGACCAACAAATATGCCGAAGGTTATCCGGGCCGGCGTTACTACGGCGGCTGCGAATGGGTGGATGTCGCGGAAAACCTCGCCATCGAGCGCGCCAAGAAGCTGTTCGGGGCGAACTTCGCCAACGTGCAGCCGAACTCCGGCAGCCAGATGAACCAGGCGGTCTTCCTGGCATTGCTGCAGCCCGGCGACACGTTCATGGGCCTCGACCTTGCAGCCGGCGGGCATCTCACCCACGGCGCGCCGGTCAACATGTCCGGCAAGTGGTTCAAGCCCGCGCACTACACCGTGCGCCGCGAGGATCAGATCATCGACATGGATGCGGTGGCGAAGCAGGCCGAGCAGGTGCGGCCGAAGCTGATCATCGCCGGCGGTTCGGCTTATTCGCGGGCGTGGGACTTCAAGCGCTTCCGCGAGATCGCCGACAGCGTCGGCGCCTATTTCATGGTGGACATGGCGCACTTCGCCGGACTCGTCGCCGGCGGCGTTCACGCCAGCCCGGTGCCATATGCGCACGTCACCACCACGACGACGCACAAGTCGCTGCGTGGTCCCCGCGGCGGCCTGATCCTGTGCAACGACGAAACGATTGCCAAGAAGCTGGATTCGGCGATCTTCCCCGGTCTGCAAGGTGGTCCGCTGATGCATGTGATCGCTGCCAAGGCCGTGGCCTTCCAGGAAGCGCTGCAGCCGGACTTCAAGGTTTATGCGAGAAACGTGGTCGAGAACGCCAAGGCGCTGGCGGAGACGCTGCGCGGCCATGGATTCGAGATCGTCTCCGGCGGCACCGACAATCATCTCATGCTGGTCGATCTGCGTCCGAAGGGATTGAAGGGCAACATCTCCGAAAAGGCCTTGGTGCGCGCCGGACTGACCTGCAACAAGAACGGCATCCCGTTCGATCCCGAGAAGCCGTTCGTGACGTCCGGTCTGCGCCTCGGCACGCCGGCGACCACGACTCGCGGCTTCGGCGTCGCTGAATTCAAGCAGGTCGGCGGAATGATCGCCGAGGTGCTCAATGCGGTGGCGCAATCGGCCGACGGCAGCGCGCCGGGCGTCGAGGCGGCGGTGAAGGAGAAGGTCAAGGCGCTGACCAGCCGCTTCCCGATCTATCAGTGATGATACGGTTTGCCACGGCATGAAGCTGTCATGCCCGGCTTATGCCGGGCATCGACGTCTTGACGATAGACGCAACGCAAACGTGGATGGCTGGGACGTAGGCGAGCGAAGCGACAAGGTTATCGAGGGGCTATGCCCGGCCATGACGCAACATGAGGAGGCGCGTTGATGCGCTGCCCAAGCTGTAACAGTCTCGATACGCAGGTGAAGGATTCCCGGCCGACCGAAGACTCGTCGGTGATCCGGCGGCGGCGCGTTTGTCTCGCATGTAACTTCCGCTTCACCACCTTCGAGCGGGTGCAACTGCGCGAACTGACCGTGATCAAGCGCAACGGGCGACGCGTGCCGTTCGACCGCGACAAGCTGGTGCGTTCGGTCCAGATTTCGCTGCGCAAGCGGCCGGTCGATGCCGAGCGCGTCGAGAAGATGGTATCAGCCATCGTGCGCGAGCTGGAAAGCAATGGTGAGGCGGAAATTTCGTCGGAGACCATTGGCGAAGCGGTGATGGAGCACCTGCGCAAGCTCGACGACGTCGCCTATGTGCGCTTCGCTTCGGTCTATCGTAACTTCCGCGAGGCGCGCGACTTCAAGACCGTGCTCGGCGAATTGTCCGGCGACGAGGAGACGCCGGCGGCGCTGGTCCGCAAATGATCTTCCGTCTGCTGGAGGATCAGTATGCGGAGAAGGCGCGAGAGGCCAGGGCGCGTGACCGCCGCTTCATGCAGTTGGCGCTGGCGCTTGGGCGTCGCGGTTTGGGTCGTACCGCACCCAACCCCGCCGTTGGCGCGGTCGTCGTCAAGGGCGACGTCATTGTCGGGCGGGGCTGGACGCAACCGGGCGGGCGGCCGCATGCCGAGCCCGAGGCCCTGGCGCGGGCCGGGGCCGCCGCACGCGGCGCGACGCTGTATGTGACGCTGGAGCCGTGTTCCCATGTCGGCAAGTCGCCGCCGTGCGCGGATGCGATTATCGCGGCCGGCATTTCGCGTGTGGTGTCCGCCATCGAGGATCCGAATCCACAGGTTGCGGGACAGGGCCATGCGAGGCTCCGCGCCGCCGGCATCGTGGTCGATGTCGGGACCTGTGCGGAGGAGGCGGCGCGCGATCATGCGGGACATTTCCGTCGCGTTCGGGACGGGCGGCCGCATGTGATCCTCAAGCTCGCGGTGTCGGCGGACGACAAGATCGGGGGCGCGGGAGGTACGCCGATCGCGATCACCGGTGAGGCGGCACGGGCGCGTGTGCATCTGCTCCGGGCCCAATGCGATGCTGTGCTGATCGGCAGCGGCACCGCGTGTGCGGACGATCCACTCCTGACCTGCCGGTTGCCCGGGATGGCCACGCGTTCGCCGGCGCGTGTCGTATTGGATCGTGCATTGCGCTTGTCGGGCGGTAGCAGGCTGGTTCATTCCGCGCGGGAAGTGCCGCTGTGGGTCATGACATCGGATACTGCAGAAGCGTCGGCGGCCGCCAAGTTGGGCGCGGCTGGCGCGCAGGTTTTGCGCGTCGGCGCCGCCGAAAACGGCCTTGATCTCGGTGAGGTTCTTCGGGCGTTGACCGGCCGTGGCGTGACGCGGCTGATGGTGGAAGGCGGCGCGCAGGTGGCGGCGGCGTTCGTCGCCGCGGATCTGGTCGACGAGGTTTGGCTGTTGCGGGGGACGCAGGCCATCGGCGCGGATGGCGTGCCCGCGCTCGGCGCATTGCCGCTCAGCGCCATCACGCAGTCGCCGGCGCTGCGCATCCGTGCTAGCGACATGCTGGAAAACGATACGCTGACGATTTACGAGCGAGTTTGAATGTTCACCGGGATCATCACCGACGTTGGCGAGATCGCCAGCCTGAAGCCTGTCGCGCAGGGACAGTTGCATCGGCTGCGGATTCTGTGCCGTTACGATCAAGCGACCATTGCCGACGGCGCCTCGATTGCCTGCAATGGCGTCTGCCTGACGGTCGTCGCGTCCGGCAAGGAGGGCGATCGAACCTGGTTCGATGTTGACGTTGCCGCCGAAACGCTGCGCATGACGACCGCGCAGCATTGGCGGGCGGGGACGCGGCTCAATCTGGAGCGGGCGCTGAAGATCGGTGACGAACTCGGCGGCCACATCGTCGCCGGTCACGCCGATGGTATTGCCACCATCGTCGCGCGCGACGATCTGCCGGATATGGCGCGGTTCGAACTGAACGCACCGCGCGACCTGGCGCGCTTCATTGCCGCGAAGGGATCGGTGACGCTCGATGGCGTTTCGCTCACCGTGAATACGGTGGCGGACACGCGCTTTTCGGTGCTGATCATCCCGCACACGCTGTCGGTCACCACGCTGAGCGGCTGGCAGCAAGGCTCCGAGGTGAACCTCGAGGTGGACCTCATGGCGCGGTACGCCGCGCGGCTGACGGAGATGGCGAAGCCATCTTGATGGCTTCGCCCGATTTCGGTCGATGAAACCAGGCTTTTCATAAGAAAATCGTCATGGCCGGGCTTGTCCCGGCCATCCACGTCTTTGTGATGTCGTAAAGGCGTGGATGCCCGCGACAGGCACGGGCATGACGAACAATTGGAGCCTCCATGCGCCGCGTATTCGTGCTTGGCTTCACGCCGGGCAGCGACTACAAACCTGCGGAAATGTAAGTCAACGTTGACTTTATGTGCTTTCGTTAGAACTGGACCGACCATGGCCGACGCGCGACGCGCCCCGCTGAAAGACCAGACCGACGTGCGCGGCAGCCGCGCGCTGATCGTCGAAGCGCGCTTTTATGACGATATTCAGGACGCGCTCCTGCAGGGCGCGGTGGCGGAACTCGACGCCGCCGGCGTCAGCCATGATGTCATCACGGTGCCCGGCGCGCTGGAAATTCCCGCTGCCATTGCCATCGCCTTCGATGCTGCCGAGAAAAACGGCCGGCCTTACGATGCGGTGGTCGCGCTCGGCTGCGTCGTGCGCGGCGAAACCTTCCATTTCGAGATCGTTTCAATGGAATCTTCGCGTGGGCTGATGGATCTGTCCATCAATCGCCGCATTCCGCTCGGCAATGGCATCCTGACGGTGAATACCGACGAGCAGGCCTGGGCGCGTGCGCGAGCCGGTGAACTGAACAAGGGCGGCGATGCGGCGCGGGCGGCGCTGGCGATGCTGCGTCTCAAACGTCGCCTCAACCGAGCCTGACCCATGGCGGACATCAAGAAGAAGCCGGCCAAGCCGCAAGACAAGAAGGCCAACCGGCGCGGTGCGGCACGCCTCGCCGCCGTGCAGGCGCTGTATCAGATGGACATGGCCGGCGCGGGCATTAACGACGTATTTGCGGAATTCGAGAGTCACTGGATCGGCAACGAGGTGGAGGGCGATCAGTACCTTCCGGCGGAAGCCGCGTTCTTTCGCGACGTCGTCTCCGGCGTTGTGCGCGATCAGGTGCGGCTCGATCCGCTGATCGACGAAGCATTGTCGAAGGGCTGGCCGCTGAAGCGGATCGACGCGATCCTGCGCGCCGTGCTGCGCGCCGGTTCCTACGAACTCGAGCATCGCAAGGACATTCCGGCGCGGGTCGTGATTTCGGAATACGTCGATGTCGCGCATGCCTTTGTTGAAGGCGACGAAACCGGCATGGTCAACGCGGTACTGGACCAGATCGCGCGGCAGTTTCGCGGCAGCGAGTTTACGCGGAATTAGGTGGGGGTAGGCGGTCGATTTCACCTCTCCCATTGGGAGAGGTCGCAAACGAAGTGAGCGGATGAGGGGTTGTTGCTTCTCGATGGACTATAACCCCTTACCCCACCCCTCTCCCAATGGAGAGGGAGCGCGTCTCCGCTTTTGAATGTTGTGATCTACACAAGTGCGGCAAAACATGCCCTCCGGTGAAGACGATCTGATCGCGCGTTATTTCAAGCCGCTGGCGGCCGCGCCCGGCGCGTTGGGCCTGACCGACGACGCCGCGTTTGTGCGTACCGGAGGCGACGATATCGTTGTCACCACCGATGCGGTCGTCGAAGGTGTTCATTTTCTCGCTGACGATCCGCCGGATACGATCGCGCGCAAAGCATTGCGGGTGAATCTCTCCGATCTCGCTGCCAAAGGAGCGATGCCGGCCGGTTTCGTGCTGACGCTTGCCCTGCGGGAGGTCCGGGACGCGTGGCTTACGCCATTTGCGCGGGCGCTCGGCGAAGATGCCGCGGCCTTCGGATGCCCGCTGCTTGGCGGCGACACCGTCTCGACGCCCGGTCCGCTAACGATCTCGATCACGGCATTTGGTCGGGTTCCTGCGGAGAAGATGATCCGACGCAGCACCGCGCGCGCCGGCGACCGTCTGGTGGTGAGCGGTACGATCGGCGATGCCGCATTGGGGCTGGCGCTCTTGAAGGGCAGCGGTCCGGCCAGCCTCGATGCCGCGGCACGCGCGACGCTGATCGCGCGATATCGCGTGCCGCAGCCGCGCATCGCGCTGGCGCCGGCGGTGAGGGCGCATGCCAGCGCGGCGATGGACGTCTCGGACGGGTTGATGGGTGACCTCGCCAAGCTCTGCGGCGCTTCCGGCGTCTCGGCCGTTATCGAGGCGGAAGCCGTGCCGCTATCAGCTCCCGCGCGAGCATGGCTGGCGCAGGATGCGAGCCTTGTCGGAACGTTGGTCTCGGGAGGCGACGACTATGAGATCCTGTGCGCGATTCCGGAGAATCAACTCGCCGCGTTCGAGGCTGCGGCGCGCTCCGCGGCAATTCCGATCCGCGCGATCGGCCGAATCGTAGACGGCGCAGGCCCGCCCCGACTGGTCGATGCCGAGCAGCGGGAAATCCTTCTGAAGCGGCTGTCCTACAGCCACTTCTGAGATTTCGGCACCTGTGCCCGAATCGGCACGCCTCAGAAATCCTTTAAAAAACCTTTGCTTGCGCCTTTCGCAGCGTTGCGCGCCCGAACCGATTTTGGCATGGTCGCCGCCGAATTAAGGCTGACTTTGGGCAGATACGGCCTTTTTTAAGCGTTCCTCCGCAACCGCGGTGATGGGCGCGACTGGGGAAACTAAAAGGATCTGAGGCATTCAATGACAGCATTATGGGTGATCGTGCTCTGTGGAGCACTTTCGGTCGTCTACGCCATCTGGGCGACCTCATCGGTGTTGGGGGCCGACGCCGGCAACGCGCGCATGCAGGAAATCGCGGGCGCGGTGCGTGAAGGCGCGCAGGCCTATCTGCGGCGGCAGTACACCACGATCGGCATCGTGGGCATCGTGATCTTCATCTTGCTGGCCTACTTCCTCGGCTTGCTGGTGGCAGTCGGCTTCGCCATCGGCGCCATCCTGTCCGGCGCCGCCGGCTTCATCGGCATGAACGTCTCCGTCCGCGCCAACGTGCGCACCGCTCAGGCTGCGACCAAGTCGCTGGCCGGCGGCCTCGAACTGGCATTCAAGGCCGGCGCGATCACCGGCCTGCTCGTGGCCGGCCTCGCGCTGCTCGGCGTCACACTCTACTTCATGTACCTGACCCATGGCGCAGGGCACGCTGCCAACAGCCGCACCGTTGTCGACGCCCTGGTGGCGCTCGGCTTCGGCGCGTCGCTGATCTCGATCTTTGCCCGTCTCGGCGGCGGCATCTTCACCAAGGGGGCGGACGTCGGCGGCGATCTCGTCGGCAAGGTTGAGGCCGGCATTCCGGAAGACGATCCACGCAACCCGGCGACCATCGCCGACAACGTGGGCGACAACGTCGGCGATTGCGCCGGCATGGCCGCCGACCTGTTCGAGACCTATGCGGTGACCGCGGTCGCGACCATGGTGCTGGCGGCGATCTTCTTCGCCACCTCGCCATTGCTGGTGAACATGATGACCCTGCCGCTTGCCATCGGCGGCGTCTGCATCATCACCTCGATCATCGGCACCTTCTTCGTCAAGCTCGGGTCGAGCCAGTCGATCATGGGCGCGCTGTACAAGGGCCTGATCGCCACCGGCATCCTGTCGCTGGCCGGGCTTGCGATCGCGATCCATTGGCTGGTCGGCTGGGGCCCGCTCGCGGGCGTGGCCTACACCGGCACCGCGCTGTTCGAGTGCGGCGTGGTCGGTCTCGTCGTCACCGGTCTGATCATCTGGATCACCGAGTACTACACCGGCACAGACTATCGTCCGGTGAAGTCGATTGCCCAGGCGTCGGTCACCGGTCACGGCACCAACGTCATTCAGGGCCTGGCGATCTCGATGGAGGCGACCGCGCTGCCCGCGATCGTCATCATCGCCGGCATCCTCGTGACCTACAGCCTGGCGGGCCTGTTCGGCATCGCGATCGCCACCACCACGATGCTGGCGCTTGCCGGCATGATCGTCGCGCTCGACGCCTTCGGTCCGGTCACCGACAATGCCGGCGGCATCGCCGAAATGGCCGGTCTGCCGAAGGAGGTGCGCAAGTCCACCGACGCACTGGACGCGGTCGGTAACACCACCAAGGCAGTCACCAAAGGCTACGCGATCGGCTCGGCCGGTCTCGGCGCGTTGGTGCTGTTCGCGGCCTACAATGAAGACCTCAAGTTCTTCATCGCGAATTCGGCGAACAACGCCTACTTCGCGGGCGTCAAGCCGGACTTCTCGCTGAACAATCCGTATGTCGTGGTCGGTCTGCTGTTCGGCGGTCTGCTGCCATACCTGTTCGGCGCGATGGGCATGACCGCGGTGGGACGCGCAGCCGGCTCGATCGTCGAGGAAGTGCGCCGTCAGTTCCGCGCCAAGCCCGGTATCATGCAGGGCACCGACAAGCCCGATTACGGCAAGGCGGTGGACCTCCTGACCAAGGCGGCGATCAAGGAAATGATCATCCCGTCGCTGCTGCCGGTGCTGTCGCCGATCGTCGTCTACTTCCTGATCTACTTCATCGCCGGCGGCGGCGCGGCCGGCAAGTCGGCCGCGTTCTCGGCGGTCGGTGCGATGCTGCTCGGCGTCATCGTCACCGGTCTGTTCGTCGCGATCTCGATGACCTCGGGCGGCGGCGCGTGGGACAACGCCAAGAAGTATATCGAGGACGGCCATCACGGCGGAAAGGGCTCGGAAGCCCACAAGTCCGCAGTGACCGGCGACACCGTCGGCGACCCGTACAAGGACACCGCGGGCCCGGCTGTGAACCCGATGATCAAGATCACCAACATCGTGGCTCTGCTGCTGCTGGCGATCCTCGCGCACTGATCCAGCGTTGGCGCAGCGTCGCCTCCGAGAACGTTCGGAGGCGACGGCGCCGAATTTCGATCGGCGCGTTTTGTGACGCGAACAGATGCCCGATCGAACACGCTCTCTCGAAACAAAACCCCGCGGTGCGAGCCACGGGGTTTTTGGTTGGATCGGTTGGAGCAGGCGAGGGAGGATAAAACCGACCTCTACTTGCCGCCGATCAGGCGGAAGAGCGGTGCGAGATAGCTGATTTCCTGGCCGCCGCTCGCCGTGGTCCGGCTGATGAAGTCGAAGATCTTGCCGTCCTTCAGGCCGTAATTGGCAAGGCGTACGACCTGGCGATTCTTGTCGAAGTAGATCGCGATGACGCGCTGGTCGACGACCCGTTGCGGCATGAACGCCACCGGCCGCTCCGTCCGTTGGGAGATGTAATAGAACACCTCGCCGTTCAGCGTGGCGACGGTGGAGGGGGTTCCCATCACGATCAGCACCTGATCCTGGCTGGCGCCGATCGGAATCTGCTCGAGCGCTCCTTCCGGCAGGATATAGCCCTTCTGGAACTGTTCGCCGGCACAGCCGGCAAGGCTCGCCCCCGCCAGAGCGATGGCAATCGCGGCGCCAATGCTGCGCCAGCGTGCGGTGCGACCGCGCGTTCCTTCAGTCCGGTTGCTCGTCATGCCGAAGTAAGCCCCGTCCGTTGCGTCGCTAAGTGATCCGAATGTCCAGATTTGAGGTTCGCTGGCGGGACTTGCGGCCCGGCCGGGGGCGAACGTCAAATTTGCTCCACGTGGCTGTTGACGTACCGGGCTGAACCAGTGATTTCAAGAGAGGCGCGTCACTGGTGTGTTCCCAAATCCGAAGTTCGCCTCATTTTGCAGCGCCTTCCTTGGCAACCTTCGGATTCGAAAGGACACCAGCGCACTTTTACAATTGCTAGGGTTCTCTGATTCCAGCCTCTGCAAAGATATCCGCCCGCGACGGGATGCAAATGTTAGAAGCGAACCACTAGCGTCGATATGGACCCCATGACGATCTGGCCGTTTAAATCCTTCGACCGCTCCCGCCCTGGTTCGGGAAATACCATTGGCACCATCTATGGCGTCATCGTGGCGCGGGCGCGCGAGCCGGCCTTCTACGTCGATTATGGCGTACCGGACACCGTGGATGGCCGTTTCGATCTGGTGGTCTTGCACCTGTGGATGGTCGTGCGTCAGCTCGCCGCCTCGGCCGATCCGCAGAAACTGGGCCAGGAATTGTTCGATCATTTTTGCAGCGACATGGATGCCAATCTGCGGGAGATGGGAGTCGGCGACATCTCGGTTCCCAAACGCATGCAGGCCTTCGGCGAGGCGTTCTATGGACGCGCGGCGGCGTATGATGCCGCTTTGGCGGCTGGTCACGCGACATTGGCGCAGGCGCTTTGCAAGAACGTCTTCAACGGTCGCGATCTAGTGCAGGCCCAGCGCCTGGCTACCTATGTCGAGGCATCGGTGGCGCAGCTTGCAGCCGCCGACGCGACTGCGCTGGCCCGCGGCAATTGGCAGTTCGCCGCGCTTCGTGCGCAATGAGGTCGAGGATATGACAGCTTCCGCCGATTCGACTCCCGACCCCTGGATCTGGCCGGTGAATGTCGACCAGATCCCTGAGACCGGACTGCATGCGACGCTGGAGACAACCGAGGCGCAGCGTGCTGCGCTGGCCGACGCCGCGGACCTTCGGGGCGTGCCGCAGGCTTCGGCTTCGTTCGATTTATCCCATATCGGCGGCGGCAAGGTGCATGTCACCGGGCGTGTCACCGCGCGGGTAGGACAGGTCTGCGTTGTGACGCTGGACCCGATGGAGAGCGCCATCGACGAAGAGGTGGATCTGATCTTCGCGCCGGAAGCGGATGTTCCGCGCCTCGCCGCCATGGTCGACGATGAGACGGCATCGGCTGATATTCCCGATCCACCCGAGCCGATCATCAATGGCGTAATCGACCTGGGCCGACTGGCGACCGATGTGCTGTTCCTGGGAATCGATCCCTATCCACGCAAGCCCGGCGCGGTGTTCGATCGTCCAGTCGCCGCGGTGGACCCCGATGACCATCCGTTCGCGGCCCTGAAGGCGCTTCGCGGCGATGCAGGTGCCCCGTCTGTCAAGAAGAAGCCGCGCGAGTGAGCGGTCTGGTCATGCCAAACGATCTCAAGGTTCTTCGGGTGTGTGCGGCTCGGTGCGCATCCGTCGATTGCAAGGCGGCGATGATTCTCGCCGCGGCCGGCGAGCGTGGAACGCTCCGGTCAAGATGTTGTATCGAAGCGATGACACGCTATTGTCGCACTTGGTAGGGTGCGGCAAAACGCGTTGAGTGTCACCGTCGATCGGCGACCGCCATCGCGCAGCGATCGCGTCTTTATCCGCAAAGGTATGGTTTCCGGAACGTCCATGGCGAAAAAAGTTCGAATTGCGCTGGATGCCATGGGGGGCGATGTGGGTCCCTCGGTGGTCATCCCGGGCGCGGCCATTTCGTTGACCCGGCATCCGGATAGTGAATTCCTGTTGTTCGGCGACAGCGCTGCCATCACCCGGGAACTCAATGCTCACCCGGCGTTGAAGGCGGTGTCGCGGATCATCCATACTGACGTCACCGTCAGTATGAAGGACAAGCCGAGCCAGGCTCTGCGCCATGGCCGCAAAAACTCATCGATGTGGCTGACCATCGACGCCGTCAAGAAAGGCGAGGCGGACGTTGCGGTGTCCGCTGGCAATACCGGCGCCCTGATGGCGATGTCGCGCTTCAATCTGCGCATGCTGCCCGGAATCGATCGGCCGGCGATCGCGGCGGTATGGCCGACACTGCGCGGCGATTCCGTCGTGCTCGATCTCGGCGCCACCATCGGCGGCGACGCGCATCATCTGATGGCGCTGGCGGTGATGGGCAGCGCCATGGCGCGGGTGCTGTTCGATATCGAACGTCCGACGGTCGGCCTGCTCAACATCGGGGTCGAGGAAGTCAAAGGCGGCGAAGAAATCCGCGAGGCGGCCGAGTTGCTGCGCGCGATGGCTTCTCCGCAGTTCGAATTCGTCGGATTTGTCGAGGGCGACGGCATCGGCCGCGGAGACGCCGACGTCATCGTCACCGAGGGGTTCAGTGGCAATATCGCCCTGAAAGCCGCGGAGGGAACCGCCCGGCAGATGAGTGAGTTCCTCCGCTCCGCCCTGACCCGGACATGGCGGGCCAAACTCGGCTATCTCCTCGCCAGGAACGCCTTCAAGGCCTTGCGGGACAAGCTGGATCCCGGCAAATCCAATGGCGGGGTCTTCCTGGGATTGAACGGGGTTGTTGTGAAAAGCCATGGCGGCACCGACGCGGAAGGCTTTGCCTATGCCGTCGATGTTGGCTATGAGATGGTCCGCTACGATCTCCTGACCAAGATCAATCAGATGCTCAATCGCGATGGCAGCCCGCTGGTCATGGCGCCGGCCGCGCAGGAGGCTGTTTCGTGACTGCCATACGTTCGGTTGTGCTTGGCTGCGGTGCGTATTTGCCGAAGCAGATCCTGACCAATGACGAATTGGCCGCCAGGATCGACACGTCGGACGAGTGGATCGTGCAGCGCACTGGGATCCGCGAACGGCATATTGCCGCGCCGGGGGAGTTCACCTCGCATCTGGCGATCAAGGCGGCGGAGGCCGCGCTAGCCAATGCCGGCGTCGACGCACAGGTAATCGACCTCATCGTGCTGGCGACCTCAACACCGGACAACACCTTTCCGGCCACGGCCGTCGCGGTACAGAACGGCCTCGGGATCAATCATGGGGCCGCCTTTGACCTGCAGGCGGTCTGCTCCGGTTTCATCTTCGCGCTGTCGACCGCGGACAATTTCCTGCGCACCGGCGCCTTCAAGCGTGCGCTGGTGATCGGCGCCGAAACCTTCTCGCGCATTCTCGACTGGAATGATCGCGGCACCTGCGTGCTGTTCGGCGACGGTGCCGGCGCGCTTGTGCTGGAAGCTCAGGAGCAGCCGGGACAAACCTCCGATCGCGGCGTCCTGACCACGCATCTGCGCTCCGACGGTCGTCACAAAGCGAAGCTGTTTGTCGATGGCGGACCGTCATCAACGCAGACGGTCGGGTATCTGCGCATGGAAGGCCGCGAGGTGTTCAAGCACGCAGTCGGGATGATTACCGACGTGATTGTCGATGCCTTCAACGCCACCGGCGCGTCCGCGGAGGACATTGACTGGTTCGTGCCGCATCAGGCCAACAAGCGCATCATCGATGCTTCAGCGCACAAGCTGCATATTGCGCCGCAGAAGGTGGTCCTGACGGTGGATCGCCACGGCAATACGTCGGCCGCCTCGATCCCGCTCGCCCTGGATGTCGCCGTTCGCGACGGTCGCATCAAAAAGGGCGATCTCGTGCTGTTGGAAGCGATGGGCGGCGGTTTCACCTGGGGTTCCGCGCTCGTGCGCTGGTGAGCGTCAGTTTGTATTTGTATCGATATTGCGCGATCTGGATGCGCCTGCATTAATGTGCGGTGTTGACCCCCGCGCGCTAAGCTCATAGTTTCCGAAGCGAATTTTTCCGCCGTGAGTTGGGGCAGGCGATGGCTGGAACTGGCAAAACCGTAACACGTGTTGATCTCTGCGAAGCCGTCTATCAGAAGGTCGGCTTGTCACGCACGGAATCGGCAGCGTTCGTTGAGCTGGTGCTGAAGGAAATCACTGACTGTCTGGAGAAGGGCGAGACGGTCAAGCTGTCCTCGTTCGGCTCCTTCATGGTGCGCAAGAAGGGACAGCGCATCGGCCGCAATCCGAAGACCGGCACCGAAGTGCCGATCTCGCCGCGCCGGGTGATGGTGTTCAAGCCTTCGGCGATTCTCAAGCAGCGCATCAACGCGAATAGCGGCGCAGACAAGACGGAGTAGCCGTCGCCCCGCTCGATCGCCTCGCCTTCGCCGTGCCGCGTCCCAGCATCACTACTTGCAAACTCTGCAAATTCCAGCGTTGCTTTGCTTTCAGCGTCCGCTGCGCTAGACTGCGGGTGCGCATCGCGCGTTGGATTCGCAGCCACCGCCAAGCAGAGGAGCATGCATTTGGACAAGGCGCCGGATGCATTCCGCACCATCAGCGAGGTCGCGGAGGAGCTTGAAGTCCCGCAGCATGTGCTGCGTTTCTGGGAAACCCGCTTCACGCAAATCAAGCCGATGAAGCGCAGCGGCGGCCGTCGCTATTACCGCCCCGACGATGTCGATCTGCTGCGTGGCATTCGCCGGCTGCTATACGGTGAGGGCTACACCATCCGCGGCGTGCAGCGCATCCTGAAGGAGCATGGCATCAAATCGGTGCAGGCGCTGACCGAGAGCGGGCCGGCCGCATTCGGCCCGATCGAGCGGGCCATGCCGCGGCGCGGCGCGGACGAGCGCGACGACGATCCGCGCGAGGAGACGGATTTCGTCTCGCGCGAGAGGGACTATGACGTCGGCACCGGGGATGACATCGACAGCGACGTCGCGGATGACGCCGCAGGTGACGCCCATGACGAAGATGTCGATGAAGATGAGGCCGCCGAAGAGCATACTTCACCCCGCCGCGAACCGGTGCTATCGCCGCAACGGATCGCGCCGGTGTTGCGCGCGGGACCGGCGCAGCCGTCCTATCGAGCGGCGGGCGGTGCGCCCGTGGAGCGTTCCGCCGGCGCGCGTGCCGCGATCAATCGCGATCGTCTGCATGCCGTGCTCGCTGATCTGACCGCATGCCGGGAGTTGCTCGATAGCGTGCTCAAGGAGAGCTGACCCGCCCGATCAGGCAAGGCGCCATCTCCAGGGCGGCGATCGCAAGTGACCCGGTTTCCGGTTGCAACGGGCGGTGCGGTATTGTCCACGGGCTGCTTGCGCCGAAGCCGGATCGCGGCTACAGGAACGGGGCCGCAAATGGCACGGAGCGTGGCGCAGCCCGGTTAGCGCACTAGTCTGGGGGACTAGGGGTCGTGGGTTCAAATCCCGCCGCTCCGACCATTCGCTAAACTCAAAAAGCTGCGAAGCTTCGCGGAATTTTTTTGCAAGCACGAGCTTCTTGCGAGTGAACGCAACTCGTTGACGAGCGAGATCGACGACGAGCGAGATCGACGACGAGCGAGATCGACGTTTGCTTCGTTGTTATCACACGCGGAAAGGCTCATTTAAGACGCGCGGCCGCGTTAGCTACCCCGCATCATTCACCACACGCGGCCACGAAGCTATTTCGATCTCGCGCCGCCCGGCGATCCCGGCCATCATTGCTTCGGTTGCGTCAGCACGACAACCACACCGGTCGGCGCAGGCTTGTGCGGGACCAGGCTGCTGGACGTGGCATCGCTCCAGTCCGCCAGACTGACGACCGCGCCGGTGCGAGGCTCGGCTTCCATGGCATCGGCCGACTCCAATACCTTCAAGCCGCTGTCATCGACGAAGAAGGTATGGTCGCCAAAGATCTCGCTCAGTTTTCCGATCGCCGGATGATCCTCGGGGAGAACCCGCGCATCCATCTGATCCAGCGTCCGTTGCACTTGCATGGCGTTGAGCTTCATGACTCCTCCTGTTTCCTCAGGCAGCTTTCTTCGTGAACATGGTCAGGACGCCGTCCTCATCGATGTTGATCGCGACGACCTGTGCCGAGACGCGTCCCTTCGCCTTGAGCGCCGCGACGGCTTGCGGCGTCGCATCGATCGAGTCGCGAAGCGATTTCAGCTCTTCCTGTTTGGTTGTCGCCAGCAGCGCGTCGATCTTCGAGCGCATGTCCGATTGCAGGTCTTCGACGTCGACGACCTGAATGCTGCGGATGGTGACGCTTTGTTCGGTTTGCTTGTCCGGACCTGTCGGCCCGGGTGCGCTTTGTGCGATCACAGGGACGCCTATGATGAGCGACACAGCTAGAACCGGTATCGTAAGGGTGCGCATGATAGTGCCCTTCTTGTTCGGTCGCGACAAGTGAGAAGCTACTGTTGGAAGATGGTGCCCGGCCGCGCTTTGTATGACCATTCGGTGGAAGTAGCGTGGCGACAGTGTGCTCGGGATCCGTAGCTCGCCGCCTTCGCTCGACTGTCGTTACTGGACACAAACAGCCCTTCAAAAGAAGTAGCCTCGCCTTGGGGCGAGGCTCAGTCTAGGGAGGAACGCGACGACCCGGTCTGCTGAGGGACAGGACAACCGAGCCGCCGGGAGTTTGCCCCGGTGTCGTCGGAGCAGGTGAGCAACGTCACGACCGGCGAGGCGTTCCTAATCTCATGGCAGATTTCTGCGGCGTGCCGCTGTTCGCGGCGGCGCCGGTATAGCGTTCGAGTTCTCCCGTTTCGGCATTGCAGCCAATCATCGCACCATTGCGCAAGCCACGCGATCAATGTCACTCTGGCGCATGACAGGCGGCGTCGGCTGTCATGATCGATGTGCGGTGTCTCTCCGTCAAATCCTGATCCGGATCGCCGCCAGTGCTGGAGTGGGTGAGGAATGAAAGTTGCGGTGATGGGCGCCGGCGCGGTCGGCTGCTACTTTGGAGCCATGCTGGCGCAGCATGGCCACGATGTCGTCCTGATCGGGCGACCGCAGCACGTCGATGCCATCCATGATAACGGCGGCCTGAAGCTAGAGAGCAAGGCGTTCACCGGCATCGTGCCGATCGAGGCCACCACCGAGCCGCGTGGCGTCGAGGACGCCGATCTCGTTCTGTTTTGCGTGAAGTCGGGCGATACTGAATCCGCCGGCCGTTCGATGGCTCCGTTTCTGAAGGAGACGGCGACGATTCTGTCGTTGCAGAACGGTGTGGATAATCCGACGCGTTTGCAGCCGTTGCTGCGGCAGGCGGTCGTTTCCGCAGCGGTATACGTCGCGACCGAAATGGGCGGCCCGGGGCATGTCATTCACCACGGGCGAGGCGATCTGGTCATCGGCGCATCTGCCGCGAGCGATGCGATCGCCGCGCAATTAACCGCCGCGGCCATCCCCACCAAGGTTTCGGATCGCGTCGTCGACCAGCTCTGGGCCAAGCTGGTGGTCAACTGCGCCTACAACGCACTCTCCGCGGTGGCGCAGCTGCCATATGGCCGTCTGTTCGATGTCGAGGGCGTGCGCGAGGTGATGCGCAATGTCGTCGAGGAATGCACGGCCGTGGGCCAGGCGCTCGGCATCGCGTTTCCGAACGATATGTACGCCTCGACCGTCGCCCTCGTATCCGCGATGCCGAACCAGTATTCGTCGACCGCGCAGGACGTCGCGCGCGGACGGCCGAGCGAGATCGATTATCTCAACGGCTATGTCGCAAGAAAGGGCGCCGAGTTGACCATTCCGACGCCGGTGAATCTGACATTGCATAGCATGGTGAAATTGAAAGAGCTGGGCTACGGAAAGGGCAAGGGACGCGCATGAAGGATTTTGCGGGGCGGATCGCGGTCATCACCGGCGGTGGGACCGGCATGGGCCGCGAACTGGCGCGGCAGCTCGTCGCTGAAGGCTGCAACGTTGCGATGTGCGATGTCTCCGCGGCGAACATGGCGGAAACGAAGCGGCTGTGCGAAGCCGAGCGCCTTCCCCAGGGGCTGCGGATCACCACGCATGTGGCCGACGTTTCCGACGAGGCGCAGATGCAGCGGTTTCGCGACGAGGTGGCGGATCAGCAGGCGACCGACAAGATTCATCTGCTGTTCAACAATGCCGGCATCGGCGGCGGCGGCAGCTTCTTCACCAGCAGCCGCGAGCAATGGGAGCGAACCTTCAATATTTGCTGGGGCGGCGTGTATCTCGGCACCCGGACCTTTCTGCCGATGCTGATGAAGGCGGATGCTGGCCACATCGTCAACACCTCCAGCGTCAACGGGTTTTGGGCTTCGCTCGGTCCAACCGTTCCGCATACCGCCTACAGCGCGGCGAAATTCGCAGTGAAAGGATTCACCGAGGCATTGATCACCGATCTGCGGTTGAATGCGCCGCATATCAAATGCTCGGTGGTGATGCCGGGGCACATCGGCACCTCGATCATGTCGAATTCGCGCCGGGTGCAGAAGGGCGTGGAAACCGACACCCTCGATCAGAACGAGATCGAGCAGATGCGCGGCCGGCTGGTGGCCGGCGGCGTCGACGTGTCGCAACTCTCCGACGATGCCATCCAGCAGATGGCGGCCGAGCGCGCGCGCGTTTTCCTCGAGGAGGCGCCGATGACGGCGGCGGCCGCCGTTAAGGTCATCCTTGCCGGCGTGAAGGCGGATCGCTGGCGGATTCTGGTCGGACACGACGCCGAACTGCTCGACCGCTGGGTGCGCGAGGCGCCGGAGTCGGCCTATGAGCCGGGATTCCACGCGCGCTTCGCCGCAGAGGCGGGGTGGAAGCTCGGACAATCGCTTCAGCCGTGCACGATGGCTTTCTCGATCATGCAGTGAATGCCTTTGGAGCCGTTGACGGTCTGCGTCACCCGCAGATCGGCGGCGAGGCTGCACAGCATGTAAGCGTCCTCGCGCGCCAGGCCGCGTTGCTCGCCGATCAGCACGATCATGTCGCGCAGCGCATGTTCGGCGCAGCGGTCGAGATCGGGATGCATCGCCATGGTGATGTAATGAGTCGGCGTTTCCGCGCGCGGCGTGCGGAAGTCGAGATCCTTGCGCAGCACGAAGCGGAAGCGGCCCTGCAGCGCGGTCTCGATGGCGGTGACGCAAACCTCGCCGTCGCCCTGCACGCCGTGGCCGTCGCCGCAGGAGAACATGGCGCCGGGCACGAACACCGGCAGAAACAGCTTGGCGCCTGGGGTCAATTCCTTGAGGTCGATGTTGCCGCCCATCGCGCGCGGCACCAGTGACGAGATGCGGCCCCAGGCGGATGGCGGCGCGACGCCCATGACGCCGAAGAATGGCTTGAGCGGCAGATCGTAGCCCCATGGCATGCGGCCGACCATGCGCGTGCGGTCGAGCGGAATGGTGACGAGGCGCGGCTCGGGGAAATCCTCCGGCAACGTTCCCATCAGCGGACGAATGGCATTCCAGCCCCAGTCTTGTCGCAACTGGATGTCGAGAATGTCGATCTCCAGCACGTGGCCGGGTGCTGCATCTTCGATGCCGATAGGCCCCGTCAGGATATGGCCGGGGAGCATGCGTTCGTTCTGCGCGTGAATGGCGTCGAGTTCGGGCGGGACGTGAAATTTGCCGCGGTCTGGGATTGTCTCGGGGCTGCCGCTGACGGTCTCGACGGTCACCTCATCGCCGCTGGCGATGGTGAGAACCGGTTTCAGCTTCGCCTCGAAGAATCCCCAATGGCAGGTCTTCGGGCTGGCGTGCAGGTGATGATGCGGCATGAGCTGGGAATCCTGAGAGAATGATGCGTCAGTGTGCGACAGCCTGATGCCGTTGTCGATCAGGCGAGCGCCGCGCGCCGCAATATGCCTTCGAACCAGTCGATGAAGACGCGCAGCCGATGCGACAGGTGCCGGCGGTGCGGATAGAGCAGCGTCATCGGCATCGGCGCGGCGCAATATTCCGGCATCACCTCGATCAGCGCGCCGCTGGTGAGGTGATCGCGGATGTCATAGGCGGGAATCTGGATCAGTCCGAGGCCGGCGAGACAGCTGGCGATATAGCTTTCCGCATTGTTGACGGTCACGCGGGCGCGCGGCGCACTGGTCTTGACCTTTCCATCCTCCACCCATTCCCATGGCGCGATACGGCCGCTCGACGGCGAGGCGTAGTTGATCACCAGATGCGATGCGAGATGGTTCGGATGCCGCGGGACGCCATGGCGCGCAAGATAGCTGGCGCTCGCGACATTGAGCAGCGGCAGGTCTCCGATCGCGCGCGCGATCAGGCCGGAATCGGCGAGCGATCCCACGCGCAGCACGCAGTCGACGTTTTCCTCGATCAGGTTCACGGCGCGGTCGGTGGAGCCGAAATCAACGTCGATGTCCGGATACCGCGCAAGAAAATCCGGCAGCGCGGGCGCGAGGATAAGCCGGCCGACCCGGCCCGGGACGTCGACGCGGATGCGCCCGGCGGGCCGCACTGCGTCTTTACGAAACAGGTTCTCGATTTCCTCGACGTCGGCAATGGCCCGCAGGCAGCGCTCGTAGAACGCCGTGCCGTCCTGGGTGGGCGCCACCTTGCGGGTAGTGCGCGCAAGCAAGCGGACGCCGACGCGGGTTTCCAGCGTCTGTACGGCCGCCGAAATCGATGAACGGGGCAGGCCAAGTGTGGTCGCTGCGCGGGTGAAGCTGCCGCTTTCAACCACCCTGGCAAAAATTCTGAAAAGGTCGATGCGATCCATAGGGAACGGCTGTGGTCAGTTATTGTTCGCAAAATCTGACATATCTTGTCAAAACAAGCCAGTTTAACCGCAAATCCAAGATGATAGCTATGTTTGCCTCAGGCCGCGCGGGGCGGTCGCAGACGGAGCAGCACGACATGGCCGATCACAGCATCAGAGGAAAAACCGTCATCATCGCCGGCGGCGCCAAGAATCTCGGCGGGCTGCTCGCGCGCGATCTCGCGGCGCACGGCGCCAAGGCGGTGGCGATCCACTACAACAGCGCCGCCACCAAGGCCGACGCCGACAAGACGGTGGCCGCGATCAGGGCTGCCGGCGCGGAGGCGGTGGCCTTCCAGGGCAATCTCACCACCGGCGGGGCGATGGAAAAGCTGTTCGCCGATGCCGTTGCCGCTGTCGGCAAACCGGACATCGCCATCAACACCGTCGGCAAGGTGCTCAAGAAACCGATGGTGGAGATCAGTGAGGCCGAATACGACGAAATGAGCGCGGTGAATGCCAAGTCGGCATTCTTCTTCCTCAAGGAAGCGGGCCGCCATCTCAATGACAACGGCAAGATCTGCACGCTGGTCACATCACTGCTCGGCGCCTATACGCCCTTCTATGCAGCCTATGCCGGCACCAAGGCGCCGGTGGAGCATTTCACCCGCGCGGCCTCGAAGGAGTTCGGCGCGCGCGGCATCTCGGTGACGGCGATCGGGCCGGGCCCGATGGACACGCCGTTCTTCTATCCGGCCGAAGGCGCGGATGCGGTGGCCTATCACAAGACCGCGGCGGCGCTATCGAAGTTCTCGAAGACCGGTCTCACCGATATCGAGGATATCGTGCCGTTCATTCGTTTTCTGGTCTCGGAAGGCTGGTGGATGACCGGCCAGACCATTCTGGTCAACGGCGGCTACACCACGAAATAGCCGGGCGGCGCCACGGCGCATCGTTTTCCGGAACGCGGTTTCGCGACGGCGCGTGTGCACAGGGACACGCGCCGTCGTTTTTTACCGTTCCAGCCGTCTATTCTTGTTCTAAAGTGAGGAGGACGCGAGACACGTCGCCTTGCCCCACAGCTTTGGAGTTCGATCATGCAGCAGGACGTAAAAACGCGCGACGCCGCGCCTGACGACAAGGTCGATCTCGCGGCGCTGGCCGCTGATCTCAACGCCTTGTTGCGTCTCAAGACCACGGTCATCGGCATGAAGATGTTCGCGACGGTCGCGGAGATGGAAGCCATTCCGAAAATCCGCCGGCCGAACGCGATCCACACCACCGACCAGATCGTCAGCATGGCGTCGCGGCTCGGCTGGACCGTGGGCATCACCGCCGCGGATCTCGTCGGCGCGCAATGCCGCGCGGTGATCGGTCTCGCCCCGCAGGACGAGCAGTGGCTTAAGGGCGAGGCCTATGTCGGCGTCTGGCACGGCACGCAGGAGGATGCGCAGAAGCGGCAGGAGGCGTTGTGCACGGTGCCTTACGGCCGCTATCAGGCGATGGCGGTGAGCCCGCTCGCCAGCGGCCGCCTTGATCCGCCGGACATCTGCATGGTCTATGCGACGCCGGGCCAGATGATCATTCTCATCAACGGGCTGCAATATACCGGCTACAAGAAGTTCGAGTGGGGCGTGGTCGGCGAAACCGCCTGCGCGGATTCCTGGGGGCGGGCACTCGCCACGGGAGAGCCGAGCCTGTCGCTGCCATGCTTTGCGGAACGGCGCTATGGCGGTGTGCCGGACGAGGAAATGCTGATGGCGCTGTCGCCGCAGCACCTCGCCAAGGCGGTGATCGGCATGAAGGCCTTGGCAAAGAACGGCCTGCGTTACCCGATTGCGCCCTACGGCATTCAGAGCGACGTGCGCGCCGGCATGGGTGTGTCCTACGCCAAAAAATGAAATGTCCTGCGGGGACCCGGGCCCGCCGCCGCAAGAATTCCGTATTTTGCGCGGACTTGACCTGCGCCCGCATCTTCCTCCAAGTGGAATGGGCACGTGCCATTAAGCGATGGCGCGGCGCGTCCCTGTCCCGCATAACGTCTGGAATTGACCGATGAAATCCTCCGCCCCATTCGATGTCGTGGTCTATGGCGCCAGCGGGTTCACCGGTCGGCTGGTGGCGGAATATCTGGCGTCGCGCAGCGGTCAGCCGCGTGACCTGAAATGGGCGATGGCTGGCCGCAGCCTCGACAAGCTTGCCGCCGTGCGCGACGAGATCGGCGCGCCGAAAGATACCCCCCTGATTGTTGCGGACGCCGCCGATCCGGCCTCGCTCAACGCGATGCTGAAGCAGACCAAGGCCGTGCTCACCACGGTGGGTCCGTATCAGCTTTACGGCACCGGCCTTGTCGCCGCCTGCGTTGAGAGCGGCACCGACTATCTCGATCTCTGCGGCGAGCCGGTTTGGATGCGGCAGATGATCGACAAGTATCAGGCCGCGGCGCAGGCTTCGGGCGCGCGCATCGTATTTTCCTGCGGCTACGACTCGATTCCGTTCGAACTCGGCGTGTTCTTCCTGCAGGATGCCGCCAAGGCGAAATTCGGTTCGGCCTTCAGCCGCGTCAAAGGCCGCGTCCGCAAGATGAAGGGCACGTTCTCCGGCGGCACCGCCGCCAGCATGAAGGCGATTTTCGCTTCCGCCGCCAATAACCCCAGCCTGTTGCCGATGCTGCGTGATCCGTTTGTCCTGACGCCGGGCTTTGTCGGGCCGAAGCAGCCGCCGGGCAACAAGCCGCAGTTCGACGACGATCTCGACATGTGGGTCGCGCCGTTCGTGATGGCCAACATCAACACGCGCAACGTTCACCGCTCGAACTTCCTGCTCGGATTTCCGTACGGACAGGATTTCGTCTACGACGAGATGATGGTGGCGGGCCCGAAGGACACCGGCGAGGCAACGGCCAGGGCCATTATCGCCGGCAACAACAAGTTGGGTGCGCAGGGCGGCCCGAAACCAGGTGAAGGTCCGTCGAAGGAAGAGCGTGAGGCCGGCTACTTCGATCTTCTTTTCCTCGGCATCGGGCCGGACGGCCGCCGGATGCGCGCCGTTGTGATCGGCGATCGCGATCCCGGTTACGGCTGTACGGCGAAAATGATCGCCGAAAGTGCCATCTGTCTGGTCCGCGAGGCCTCGGATGTGCCGGGTGGCTTCTGGACGCCGGGCGCGGCGTTCGGCCATCGCCTGATCAAGCGTTTGTCCGACCACGCCGGCATGACCTTCGGCCTCGAGCAGGCCTGAGATCTAGGCGCGCGCCGCGGAGGGCCAGCCGAGCGCCGCCTTGGCCGCGCCCCAGCTTCGCCGCGCCGTCATGAGGTGCTGCTGGTTCGCCGCGAACAGGCCCCACATCAGGCCGGTCATCATCCAGAAGTGCCGCCAGTGGTCGGTATCGATCACGAAACTTTCGCCGACCGTGCCGACGAACGCCGCGAAGACCGCGAGATAGATCCGTTGCCACGGCGTGCGCACGAACGCGTAGCGAAAGCCGAGCACCACCGTGGTCGCAATCAGCGCCGGATAACAGACGCCGCTGAGCCAGCCGCCGGACATGAAGGCGTTGAGATAGGAGTTGTGCGTGTCCTCGGGGAAGTAGCGCGTGAACTGCAGCGGGCCGATGCCGAACGGCAGATCGAGCGCCATGCGTGCGCCGAGAATGTGCCGTCCGAAGCGGCCGAAGCGGCCTTCGTCGTAACTCTGGTTGAAACTCGCGCGCTGCTTGAACAGGGTCTCGACCGAATCCAGCGACAAGAGGATCAGCAGCAGGGCCGCGCCGGCGAGGATCGCAATCGCGGTCATGGTGATGATGCGCGAGCGCTGCGCGTTGCTCTCGCTGGTCGCGACCATCATGAACAGCATGAAGGCTGCGGAGAGGATGAACAGGCCCCAGGCGGCGCGCGAAAACGCCAGCAGCAAGGCCAATGCGATGATGCCGAGCACCACCGTGCTGCGCACCGATTTGCCGAAGCGGTCGCTGACGACGCTCTGCAGCACGAACAGCGCCGGCAGAACCAGGAATGCCGAGAACACGTTGGGGTCCTTGAACGGTCCCATCGCGCGGCCGTAGAGCGTGAACAGGGCATTGGTGCCGGGGATCAGGCTGAAGTAGCCGACGATGCCGGCCAGCGATGCGATCACCGCGCCGACGATCAGGCCGCGGCGCAGATAGCCGAGCCGCGCGAGCGTGTCCTGCGTCACCGCCATGGCGAAGAACAGCGCGGTGATCGCCATGTACCAGGACGTCAGCACCCAGGTGACGATCCGGCTTTGGTTCATCAGGTTGGCGGCCGAGATCGTATAGCCGAGGTTGATCAGAAACAGCAGCAGCGTCAGCGGTAGGAACGCGAGCCGCATCCGCAGGCCGGTCGCCACCATGACGATGATCGCCAGCAGCGTCGCGAGTTCGTACGGACTGGGCTCGATGAAGACGACCGCACCGGAGCAGCCAACCAGCCAGAGCAGCCCGCGTTGCAGGGCGGCGAGACGCGGCGCGATCAGGGCCGGAGGAAGGGAGCCGTAGCTTGCCGCGAAGTCGGTCATCTGACGCTCACACGTTCACGCAACAACGCCGTCGCCGAGTCCGGCGCGCGGCGGATCAGTACGCGTTCTCCGCTTTCAGCAGCGCGATCGGCGTTTTCAGCAGAATGTAGAGATCGAACAGCAGCGACCAGTTCTCGATGTAGTAGAGATCGAACTCGACGCGCTTCTGAATTTTCTCTTCGCTATCGACTTCGCCGCGCCAGCCGTTGATCTGCGCCCAGCCGGTAATTCCCGGCTTGACGCGATGGCGCGCGAAATAGCCGTCGACGGCTTCGTCGAACAGGCGGCTCTTCAGCTTGCCCTGCACGGCATGGGGACGCGGCCCGACCAGCGAGAGATTGCTCTTGAACACCACGTTGAACAACTGCGGCAGTTCGTCGAGGCTGCTCTTGCGAATGAACTTGCCGACGCGGGTGACGCGCGGATCGTTCTTGGTGACGACCTTGCTGGCGGTCGGATCGGCCTGATGGTGATAAAGCGATCGGAACTTGAAGACGTCGATGCGCTCGTTGTTGAAGCCGAAGCGCTTCTGTCGGAATAGCACGGGGCCGGGGCTGTCGAGCTTGATGGCCAGCGCGATCAGCGCCATCAGCGGCGCCAGCAGCACCAGGAGAATGCCGCCGACGACATGATCGAACAGCCATTTCGTCACCTGGTCCCAGTCGGTGATCGGCGCTTCGAACACATCCAGCGTCGGCACCTTTCCGAGATAGGAATAGGAGCGTGGACGGAAGCGCAGCTTGTTGGTATGCGCCGAGAGGCGGATATCGACCGGCAGCACCCACAGCTTCTTCAGCATCTCGAGAATGCGCGTCTCGGCGGAGATCGGCATCGCGAACAGCACGAGATCGAGCCGGGTGCGATGGGCAAATTCGACGATATCGTCGATCTTGCCGAGCTTGGGAAGGCCGGCGATGGTATCGAGTGCGCGGCTGTCGTTGCGGTCGTCGAACACGCCGAGGATCTCGAGATCGGTATCCTCCTGCGCGGTGAGCAGCCTGATCAGCTTCTCGCCGTTCTCATCGGCGCCGATGATGACGGTGCGGCGGTCGAGCCGGCCCTCGCGCGCCCACCGGCGTACCAGCGTTCGCAGCAGCAGGCGGCTTGCGATCAGTCCGCCGAGGCCGACGGCGAAATAGGCCGACAGCCACAGCCGCGAGAACGATGTGCCGATCTTGAGGAAGAACGATGCGCCGATGAACAGCAGGAAGACCAGTGCCCATGCGGAGATCATCCGCGTCATCTGCCGCAACTGGCCGCGGAAGATCTGCACCTCGTAGATGTCGGCTGCCTGAAACATCATGATCGTTGTGATCGTGATGCACATGATCGCGATCGGATAAAACCAGTTGGGACTGTCCAGCCGTGCGACGTAGCCGAAATAGACGGCAGAGCCGATCGCGCTGATCAGGACGAAGTCGGCGAGCCGGACGAAGCCGGCGATGACGATCGGCGAATAGGCCTTGCGGACCTTCCGGTTGGTGACTTCCAGCGCAGCCGGGGACAGCCGACGCCGGCGCTCGACGCGCGGGGCGCCGCCCACGGTTGATGCGGCATCGATCATGGAGCGGGCGTTGATGGGTTCCACGTCTGGTCGTCCACTGGTTCGCAAGCGGTCGTTTTTCGCGCGCAAATGTAGGGAAGTGGTTCCCACCACTTAGTGAACGCAACCGAAGATTCAGGAGGGGCCTGTCCGAAACGGTTAACGTTTGGCAAATGCCTCGCGATAGGCGGCGATGACGCCTTCCACCATGGTTTTCTGCGAGAAGTGCAGAAAGATGCGCTCGCGCAGCGCCTTGGCGCGTTCGGCCGCGGCATCGGGACTGACCATCGCCGCGGCGATGGCGGCGGCCATGGCTGCGGGATCGTTGGGCGCGAACAATGCATCGTGATGCGGCCCGAAAATCTCGGGAATGCCGCCGACATCGGCGGCGATCATCGGCATGCCGGCGGCGGCGGCCTCGATCACGACATAGGGCATCGAGTCGCCGCGTGACGGCACCACCAGCAGCCGGCCCTGCGCGAAGCCGTGGCGCGCCTTGACGTGGCCGATGAAACGCGCGGCCTGCGTCAGGCCGAGCCGCTCCACCTGCGCCTTGAGGGCGCCGGTTTCCTCGCCGTCGCCGGCCAGCGTCAGCGTGACCGGCGAGCCGCCCGCGCGCAGTCTGGCGATCGCATCGACCAGCAGATCGGCGCCCTTGATGTGACGAAACTCTCCGACATAGACCACGTCGGTGGCGTCGGGCGCGGGAGTAATCGGATCGAATTCGCTGGCGGTGACGCCGTTGAAGACGCAATGCACCAGGCCTTGCGGTTTGCCGATCACGCGCTGATAGGTGTCGCGCGCGAACATGCTCTCGAACAGGAACAGGTCGGTGCGATCCATCAGCGCGCGTTCGAGCCGGCTGTAGAATGCGCCGGCGAGCGTGTTCGGTGGAAAATGCAGCGAGCCGCCATGCGGCGTGTAGACCCGGATGCTGGTGGCGCTGCGCGGCGTCAGGTTGACGAAGACGCCGGCCTTGGCGCCGTGGCCATGCAGCACCTGCGGCTTTAATTTATCGACCAGCTTGCGGAAATTCAGCCACGAGATGATATCGGCGGGATGAGGCTGGCGGCGGATCGCGAGGCGATGGACGCCGAGCCGCAGCCTCGGTGCGATCTCGGCGAACAGGGCATCGGCGCGCTCGCCGCCGGTCAGGGTGTCGGCGATGATGCCGACCTCATGACCGCGCTCGATCTGCCCATTCGCGATGTCGAGGATATGGCGGATGATGCCGCCGACGGGCGCGCGGACCGCGTGAAGGATGCGCAGCGGCTCGTTTGATCGCTCCGCCATCCGTCAGAACCAGCGTTCGCCGACGACGATGGTGTCGCCCGGATTGATCGGGGTGGCGGGCGGCACGACGACGCGCACGGGGCCCGATGCGGTGGTGTGGGTCAGGGTGACACTGTCGCGCTTGGCGCGCGGCGAGAAGCCGCCGGCGATCGCCACCGCGCTTTCCGCCGTCATGTTCGGCACATACGGATATTGTCCG
>Ga0182742_1000553_pt1 | contig 57414 bp, 44 predicted proteins | sample eDN5th37CBELigMG_FD_128880 | JGI IMG/M metagenome (GOLD analysis project Ga0182742, IMG submission 128880) | Enriched Miracle-Growth compost microbial communities from Emeryville, California, USA - eDNA 5th pass 37_C BE-Lig MG (version 2)... ...
CGACGAGGCGATATCGGCCATTGTTCGCAGCGTCATGTTGCGCGAACCGCTGAGAATCTGGCTGACGAAAGCCTTGCTCTTACCGAGCGAGGTGGCGAGCTGAGCTTTCGATACCTTCGAGTCGTCCATGGCCGCCCAGATCTCTTCCGCCGCATCGACGATAAGCTTCTCTTGAGCGTAAAGACGCTCTCGTTCAGGGGACGCTGCCACCCAATCGTTGAGCTTGCTCATCGTTACTCCTTACTCGATCCGTAACTTGCTTTCCGAGCGCTGGCCTTCGCCAGATCCGCTGAGTTCAACTTCTGTTTTTTCTTCAGTATCACGTGGCTGATGATGAAGGCACGGCGACCGTTGACCTGATCAAACCATCCGTACGCACGCAGCCCAGTGTTGCCCTTCACGGCGTGAATCCCTTCGCCTTCCGAATTCATGTGGTCGGGAACGCGTAGCAGTCCCGCGTCGGCCAGTCGCGCCAACCGGGCGCGAAACTGCGCCTTATGTGCTTCCATGACCCCAGCTTCCGCTTCCGCCCAGGACTGCTCCGCACCTTCCCACAACCAGATCGTGAGGCTACTTCCGCTGTGGTATTCGTCCATCAGTTGGGGCGAGAGTTAATATATAGGTTAACGAGTCGATTGCTACTGATATTTTCAACAGGACGACCGTAAGCGCTTCTCCGACAGATGGGTGCCCCGCCGGCGACGCCGACCATTCAAGGTCCAAGTCGCTTTTCAAGTAATTTCAACGACATAGTGAGAGGCGAGTCCTGATCCAGCTGACCGGATTGACGGAATGGTCAGCCTTTCTGGCCCCCTCGGTCTGGTCCGAGCATCGTCTGATTCTGGCGTACGTGTTCACAATGCGACGGCGTTCACCTTCGATGAACACACTGAAAACATGAACGCGGAAGCGGCGCGCTAGACGGCGGAGTCGCACACAGGCCGGGGCACCTGGCAGTGCCATCAGGGCGTCGCGCCGTGAGGATCGGCCGGCGCAGTGCGCCCCGGGGAGTTCGTGAACGGCGCCCTGATCAAGTCACTCGTATAGATCCCGGAGCGACCTCAGCGGTCATCGAAAACAATCACGGAGTTCGCTGCCGGCAGCTCCATGTGGCGCTTCCCCGCAATGGTTGAGGGCTTCCAACGTTCGCCGGTCGTGAAACCTTCAATGTTGTCGTAAGCACCCAATGCTTCGAAGTCTCGTAACACGAAGGGGATGCCTTCTGCAGCCAATGCCGAGGATGCGTCGGCGACATGGAAGTGAAGATGAGGTCCTGACGAGCTGCTGCCGGAGTTCCCCAACGAGGCAATGACATCGCCGCGTTTGACGCGATCGCCGCGCTTCACTTTGAGGCTGCCGTGCTTGAGGTGCTCATAGAACGCGTAGCGATGGTTGCCGAGATCCAAGGTCACATAGTTGCCACTGGCGTTCTCCAGCGCGATCGGGCCGGTGGCTTCGGATAACGTGGCTCCTTCACGAGTGTCGTCCATCGCATCGACGATGGTGCCGTCAGCGACCGCCAGTACGTCTGCTCCATAGCCGTGCCAGTTCGAGATGATTGAGGCATCGCCCCGTGCTCGCGTCGCGTCGTCTGCGAGCTTCACCCAATCGATGGCGAAGCGCGCCGGAATTCGTGCACGTCCGTCGAGCGTGTAGATAGATGTGCGATGTCCGCCCAACATCAGGGGGTCATACAACGCCACCCAAGGCCCGCCACGTAACGGGCTGCCTAGGACGACAGGCTGCTCATTGCGCACGGTGCATCCGATATTGCTCACCACCGTCCGCACGCGCCCTGTCGGTCGTAGCAGACCCAACTCCACGTTGTGCTCGAGCCTGGCAGGGATTGCTACGGCGGGCTCGAGCGGCAACCACAGGTATAAAACGGTGCGTCCGCCGGCCGGTACTCGTTGCCGCTCCGCACCTTCCGATTGTCCGCCGACTCGGATCAGTCGTTCTGCGAGTTGCGAGCCGCTGACGCTTGCCAGGAGATTGCCGTCGCCCATGACATCGACACGGAGCAATTCCACATCGAACGGGCGAAAGTTCGTGACGTGAACCTCATACCCCAGGTGCCGCTTGCCAGAAAGGGTCACCGGCATGGGCGCGGCCGGAATCTGAATGTCGATCGTTTGCACCAACGGCGCTCGCGAGCCGGCGGCGGCGAACGGCACGAGCAGCATCGCGATGAGCAAAAGAATGGCGTTCGATGGGCTGCATTTCACGGATCACTCCTTGTGCCGCGACGAAGACGCCAGTCGATTATCGGCGGGATTTTCCGATGGTCCGACCGGACTGAGACGAACGGACACGCTGGCGCGACGAGTGACGAGTTGACTCATCACGGCGCTCGGGGCGCTCGTCACACTGGCCGTCGCATAGTCACAATTTGCTGGGCCGGCCGACGGCGCCTGGCTATTCCGGGCTCACCTGATCGAGGAGGTGAGTTCCATGATCTTCACGAAGCGCCGCGCGCTTTCTGCCATTTTGTTGTGCGTGGGTCTCACGGGTTGCACGCCCGCGAACTTCATTCAACGGGTGCAAGCGCCGCCGCCCTGCGATGTGAGAGTTTGTCTGAATGTGGGCGCAAGTCCGGCACGCTGTTCATGCCAGACGCACCAGCAAGTGCAGCGACAGATTGTGCAGGCCATGGGGCGGCAGCTCCAATGAGCCGCCGCCCTCGGTTCGAGGAATCAGGTACCCAGTGACAGCAAGCGAGCGTTGCCGCCGGTTGCAACAGTATTCACGGTGAGCGTGCGCTCGGTCGCGAAGCGGAAGAGGTAATGCGGGCCACCGGCCTTCGGGCCGGTGCCCGACAGGCCTTCGCCGCCGAACGGTTGCACGCCGACGACGGCGCCGATCATATTGCGATTGATGTAGATGTTGCCCACCGCAGCTTCGGCGACGATCTCCTGCCAAACGCTCTCGATGCGAGTGTGCACGCCGAGTGTGAGCCCGTAGCCAGCGTCACGGATCGCGGCAAGCACATCTTTGTGCAGATTCTCGCGCTTGTAGCGAACGACGTGCAGGATCGGGCCGAACTCTTCGCTGGTCAGCTCCCGAGCGCTGTTGAGCTCGAGCATGCGGGGGGCGAAATAGCTGCCTTCATGCCGCACCTGATTCAGGTCGCACTGCTTGAGCAGTTTCACTCCCTTCTGCGTCACCTGCTGGCTGTAATCCTCGAGCTTCGATGCCGCACCTTTGTTGATGACCGGTCCAACATCGGTCGAGGGCAGTGCAGGATCGCCGATCTGCAGTTCCTGCATGCCGCCGGCGATCAGTTCGATGAGTCGATCCGCGACATCGTCCTGTACGAACAGCAGCCGCAGCGCCGAGCAGCGCTGGCCAGCAGACGTGAATGCCGACGTGAGCACGTCATCGGCAACTTGTTCCAGCAGGGCAGAGGAGTCGACGATCATTGCGTTGATGCCGCCGGTTTCGGCAATCAATGGCACGATCGCTCCGTCGCGCGCCGCCAGCGCACGATTGATGAACTGCGCGATCGAGGTCGAACCGGTGAAGCACACGCCGCCCAGCGCCGGATGTTTGAACGCGACCTCGCCGAACACCTTGCCGGGCGCCGGCACGAAATGCAGCACGTCATGCGGGACACCGGATTCATGCAGCAGCCGCACAGCCAAAGCGGCGACCAGCGGTGTCGACTCCGCCGGTTTCGCAACGACGCTATTGCCAGCAACCAGAGCAGCGGTCACCTGACCCAGGAAGATGGCGAGCGGGAAGTTCCATGGGCTGATGCATGCGAAAACACCGCGGCCTCGCAGGCTGAGTTTGTTGTCCTCGCCGGTGGGGCCGGGCAGCACGGTCGGCTCGGCAAAGTGTTCGCGAGCCTGCGCCGCGTAGTAGCGGCAGAAATCCTCGGCTTCGCGTACCTCGGCGATGGCATCGGGCAATGTCTTGCCGGCTTCCTTGATGAGCAGCCGCACCAGCTCCCCACGATGCGCCCGGAGTTTGTCTGCTGCCGCAACCAGGCAATCGGCACGATGAGCGGCGCCGGCGTCGTCCCACGCCTTGCGTGCCTGACCGGCTTTGTCGAAGGCGAGCGCGATGTCTGCCTGGGTCGCGATGCTCACATAACCCACGAGCTCCAGATGATTCGCCGGGTTGCGCACTTCGTGCGGCGGAGATTGAATCGGTCCGGCAAGGGTCGAGGGTGCCGCATGCGGCAACTCGCCGGATTCTTGCAACGAGGCGATCTGTTCTGCCAACTGTTGCGGATTGCCCCAGTCCACTCCGGCGGAATTTTCACGGGATGCTCCATATAGATCTTCAGGCAACGGAATCTGCGGGTTACTCATGCTCTGCGCCGCTTGCAAGGCTGCAATCGGATCCTCCACTACGTTCTCGACAGGGACGCTTTCATTCATGAAGCGGTTGACGAAGGAGCTGTTCGCGCCGTTCTCCAACAAGCGGCGCACGAGATAAGACAGCAGTTCTTCGTGCTGCCCGACCGGTGCGTACGCACGAACTCGCGGGAATCCTTCGATCTGTCGCTGTGCTTCGTCGTGCAGAAGTGCGCCCATGCCGTGCAGGCGCTGGAACTCGAACTTCGCTCCCGGCGGGCGCAGCTCCAGAACGGCAGCAATTGTGTGTGCGTTGTGTGTGGCGAACATCGGGTAGATCACATCCCGATGTCTGAACAGTCGCTCGGCGTTCGCCAGATAGGAAACATCCGTCGACATCTTGCGTGTGAATACCGGGTATGAGGCGAGGCCGCGTTCCTGAGCGCGTTTGATCTCGGCATCCCAGTAAGCACCCTTCACCAGGCGAACGCAGATGCGACGCCCCGTCTCATGCGCAAGCGCTGCGACCCACTCGATCACATAGGGCGCTCGCTTGCCGTAAGCCTGGATGACGATGCCCAGCCCCTGCCACGATCGGGTCTGCGGATCGCGAGCCAACGCTTCGAACACGTCCAGGGACACGTCGAGACGATCGGCCTCTTCGGCGTCGATGGTGAATCCCACATCGGCGGCCGCCGCTCGTCGGGCCAGATCCAACACGATCGGAGCGAGGCGCTGCATGACCAGGCCTTCGTGCATCAAGTCGTACTTCGGCTCGAGCGCGGAGAGCTTCACGGACAGATTGGAACGCTCGTCGATCGGCGCGCCCTTGCGCTGCGAGCCGATCGCGTCCAACGCTTGTTCATAGGACTTGCGATAACGCTCGGCATCGGCCCAGGTGCGCGCACCTTCACCCAACATGTCGAAAGAGCACAGCGACAGCTCGGGGGTCTTGGCCGATCGTTCCAGCGCTTCCCGAATCGTGCGGCCGACGACGAACTCGCCGCCGATGATGCGCATGGCCTGACGGAACGCGGAGCGCAGCACGGGTGCACTGATCCGGCGCGACAGTCCCTGCAGCCACGAGGCCGTTTCCTCGCGGGCTTGCTTCGGTGGGTCGATCAGCTTGCCGGTGAGCATCAGGCCCCAGGTGGAGGCGTTCACCCAAGTCGAATGCGACGCGCCGGCGTGCGCGGACCAGTTACCGGAGGCGATCTTGTCGGCGATCAGGCGGTCGGCGGTCTCGTCGTCGGGAATGCGGAGCAGGCCCTCCGCCAGGCACATGAGCGCAACGCCTTCCTCATTGGACAGTGCGAACTGCTGCAGGAACGAATCGAGCAGCGGCCGTTCCCTCGATCGAGCCCGTGCGCCGCTGACCAGCTGCGCCGCCCGGGCCTTGGCGCGGGCGCGGGCGTCGACCGACAGGCTGGAGCTTTTCAGCAGGGCTCTGACGCAGATGGCCTCGTCTTCGAGCGTGACGCTCCGGATTTGCTCACGGAGTTGCTCGAGCGACGCAGCGGCAGGGATGGCGGAGGATTGGGCGACCATGGAAAGTGAACCTGGGTCGTAAATTGGGCTTGTGGTAACTGTGGCGAAAGCACTAGCGTATTGAGCTGCGAGCCGTCGAAACGACTTATAAAGGGTTTCAAATCCGTGAAATCAACTGGCGCCAATGGGGTAACGGTTCTGGACAAGATCGACCAGCGCATCCTGACCCGGTTGCAGGAGGACGGCCGCGTGTCCATGGCGCAGCTCGCCAGGGAGCTGCACATCAGCGTGACACCGTGCGTCGAGCGGGTGCGCCGGCTGGAGAAGCAGGGCTATATCGTCGGCTATCGCGCCGATCTGTCGCCGTCGCGGCTCGGCCAGAATCTGCTCGCATACGTGCAGGTGTCGCTCGATCGCACGACGCCCGAAGTATTCGACCGCTTCCGGACAGCGATGGAAGTGCTCGATTTCGTGCAGGAAGCGCACATGGTGGCGGGTGGATTCGACTATCTACTGAAGATCCGCGTGCGCGACATGAAGGAATATCGCAGCGTGTTGAGCTCTCACATCGCGTGCGTCAAAGGCGTCCAGCAGACGCACACCTACTTCGTGATGGAAGAGGTCAAGAGCTCGAGCAAGGTGCGGGTGCAGGGACGATAGCTCGCGCTAGCCAGCGGGACGGCCTGCTGGCCACATACGGATCAGAAAGCGGCTGGTTCGATCGGCCTCGCCGGTGCGATCGCCAGCAATCGTCATCTCGTAGTCGCCGGGCGCCAGGCGCGAGCCGTCGAGATAGATCCTGACCATGCCATCGTCGTCGGCGGACAGATGTTCGATCTGCTCGAGCTCTTCTCTAGCGTCGTCTGCGTCGATGCGCGACAGCGAGATGCGGTAGTACGAGTTGGTTGCAGGAAACTCCGGTAGCACTCTCAGTTCGATCGCTTCGCCAGCATCGGGCAATGTAACTTCTGCATCGAATGAGCTGCCGCGACGGCGCAGTACGGCGTGAGAGCTCGCGACTGTTGTTGGCCCGCCGAGCGCAGCGAGCTCTGCCACCATCAAGGGTGGTGTGGGAGTGCGGACGTAGACTGCTACAGCGATGATGACAATTGCCGCCGCCGCGAGCGCCAGATAGCGCCAGCGTGCATACCAGGGGCCGGGCTTCAGCAGAGCCGCGAGTTCGCCGCTGGCCTGGAGTTGGGCCAGGCCCGACTTGAAGCGCGCCGCGGCTTCGATCTCCCGAACCATTTCCGGATGTTCGAGATAATAAGCCTCGAAGGCCTCGCGCTCCGGTTCAGGCAGCTGATCCGCGAGGTATCTCGCGACGATGTGATGGTCATCGATGTACTGTCGGTCCATTGCTCAATCCGCCATGCAACATGCACTTCGGACCAGCCCGTCCCCTCGCCCATCCAATGGTGTAACTGTCATCGACACTTCCCTTCTCTCACGCGCTGCACTCAGCTCATTCCGCAGCTCAATAGCGCGATGAAGAAGTCCGACTTGTCGAACCCCCGAGCCTCCAGCAGCGAGCGCATGCGTTGCCGTGCGCGAAAGATCACCCGATCGAAGTGCATTGGCGAAAGGCCCATCGAACGGCAGATGTCGGCCTTGTCTTCCTCATCGAGGTAGAAGCGCTTGACGATCTCGCGGTCGCGCGCGGTGGGCAGCGAAGCGATGATGGAGACGAGCTGACGCACGATGCTGCTGTCCATCGCGGCTTCTTCCGTGACCCGTTGCGAAGGCAACTGATCGATGTCCGCGTCGGTAGCTTGCACGCCAGGACGATTGGCGTACTCGCGACGGTAGTTGCGATACAGGTTCAACGCGACTCGATACACATATCCCGCCATCCGCTTCTGATCGGCCACGCGTCCGGCGCGGTTGTGTGCGATTGCCGTGGCGACGGCTTCGTTCAATATTTCCTGCGCAATATTCCCGTCGCGGATGCGGCGGTGTAACAGGGTGTACAGACCGGTGTAATGCCGCTTGATGAATTCGTTGGAGATCGCATCCTCGACCACAACTCGTGTTCCAGTCCTTACTTGTGCCTGCCGGCGCAGAATAGCGACGAACGGCAGCGGCGTCATCCTGATCGCAGCGCGAATCGTGTCTTCTCTACAGCGCGTGCTGGTCATAACTACGATTGGATGAAGCGAGCGCGATGCCGGCCCAATAGTAAGGATCGGAGAAACGGCGCGATGCCAACAGCGCGCGCTGCGCGGATTGCAGCGCCGCCGAGCTGCCAGCGCCTCGATGCAGGCCGCGATAGAAATGATCCATGAGTTCGGCGGTTGCAGCGTCGGAAACACTCCACAATGTTCCGATCGCCGAACCTGCGCCCTGGCTGAGAAATCCATCCGCCAGGCTGCGCACGCCCCAGCCGGTATAGTCCTTGCCTCGCATCGTTTCGCAGCCGCTGATGATCACCAGGTTCGTTGAGAAAGGCGCACCGAACAGTTCGGTGAAGTCGAGGAAGCCACCGGAGGTTACGAGGCCGACGATATCGGGCGTGGATTTGCTGAAGTATCCGTGAGTCGCTATGTGCAGCACCTTTGCGGCTCTAACTTCAGGTGAGAGCAGCACCTCGCTGGTTGCGTCCGCGCCGGCGTACAGGGTCACACGGTGCGCAAAGATGTTCACGATGCTCGTCGCTTCAGTGCGCGAGCTCGGTATCGCAGACAGCACGGTGCGTGGTTGCACACGTGCTCTCGTTTGAGCCCCAAGCAGAGGATCGGCGAATACAACGATATCCGCGCCGGTGCCGTCATTGTTCGCTGATCGCTGAGCGTAGTAGCCGGACAAGGACTGAGCGCGTATGACCTCGAAGCTCGCCACCAGAGGTGTGTACGTTTGCAGGCGCTGATCGAGATCGATGGCGGAGAACGGCAATGGCTGTATGACATCATCCGGTACGATCACGATTCGCGACGCGCCACCGTAGTCGCGGATGAAATCGGGCGGCAGCAATTTCGCCAGCTCGGAGAGCGCCGCCTCAACCTGAGCGCCCCCGCCAGGTGCATTCAGCAAATCCAATGAGTGCTGTACCAGCGCCTGCACCTTCGAGCGAGCGGGAAGGTCGAAGTAGTGGACCTCATCGCCGGTGAGTGCGATGCCGAAGCTGATGTTCTCCTGAATGAAGTAGCGAATGAAAACGTCGGTCCGCGGTACCGACAGCGGGCGGAACGTCGTCTGTCGACGCGGCCAGGCGCTTGCGTTGGGGGCTCGATACGTCGTGAGATAGGCGTCGCGTGCTCGATCCCATTCTCGCCATGCCTGATCCAGGCGAGCCTTCGCGTCATGCCGGCGTCGAACCTCGGCGGTATTCGGATGCTGCCGCTCCAGCGCGGCGGTTGCGTCGATGATCTGTTGCCTGGCTGTGCGATACCGCTCGAACAGTTCGATCGCCTCTGCTTCATAAGCACGACCCACGACGCCGGAATGATGAAGCTCCGCCGGTTCGATCTGCTGCGCGTAGTAGGTTTCCAGAAGCGGCAGCACTTGCGGCCGGTCGAGCTCATAGAGCGCCTTCACATATTCATTGAGCACCGGCTGCGCGGCCGTGAGCCACGCCAGGCTGTCGTCGTGGGCGGCACGCAGATCGCTCGCAACTCGCTGCGCCAGACGGATCGCTGCCTGTCCGTGCGACCGAACCTTGGCGAGATCTCCATTCAAGGCGTAATGCCGAATAGCCTGCTCGGCGAACTGCAACTGGTGCGTGGGGTGCGCCAGTTCCGATTTCTGCCGCGCTGAGGAACCGTCGATCAGGGCTTCGATATTGCGAATCAGCTGGCCGGCGCGCGCCGCGTATTTGGGCGCCTCCACTTTGTGAGTGCGTTGATCGTTCACAATGCGCAACAACAGCACCGACGCGTCGATGCGCTGCTCGGGCAAGCCGCGGGGATCGTCGACTGCACGTTGCGCATAACGCTCCGCCAGATCCAGTTCGCCTTGGGCGGCATAGTCGCGGGCCAGCTCGATATAGGTGACCAGCTCGCGATAGCTGCGCTGGTCGATGAACACGCGCAATGCATGCTCGTGGAGATCGATCGCTTCTCGAAACTCGCCACGCTCTCGGGCGAGGCTGCCCAGCTTCTGCCGGGAAATGCTGATCTTCAGGGTGTCGCCCGACGCCTGGTCCAGCTCGTAGGCCGCTTCGAAATAGCGTTGCGCCACGAGACGCTCGCCGGTCTTGCGATAGGCGTCGCCCAAGCCGTAGTACAGCTCTGCCAGCAGCAGGCGATTGTTGTGCTGGGTCGCGCTCACGATCGCGCGCCGCAGAAGGTCCTTCGCCTTGGCGACTTCGCCGACCAGGATCAGGGAATAGGAAAGATTGCAGGCGATGCGGTCGAGGTGCGCAGCGTCGGCGCGCGCGTCGGTGAGGAATTGCAACGATCGTTCCAACGCCTGCCTGGCTAGGGAATGATCGTCATTGAGCAGATGATATTCCCAGAGTGCTTCGAGCCATCGCCCCTGCTGCAGTGGATCGTCCTTGGATCCGGCGAGCCCGAGCTGGATCAGCTCATACGCCTGGGGCAGATAACTCGAGCGTCGTCCCGACTCGTTCTGCGAGCGTTGCAACAGCTCGAGAGTCTTGCGGAGCGCCTCCGGCTGCCCCATCGCGACGGAGGCGCCGGCCGGCAGCCCGAACAGCAGCAGGCCGGCGCCGATGAGACCAACCCATGCAACCCGCCAATCAGCGCGATACCTGCGACAAGACGGCTCGTTCATTCACCACCGGCTCCTGAGCCCGTGGTTGTATCACAGCCGTGAGATACGGGCGCCAGGAAAACACCGAGACCACGTTCTCTTCACCGGCCTTCGCCCAGGTGATGAAGTCCTGATGCACCAGATTCATGTTCGAGTCGCGCCCTTTGGCGACCTTCCAATGCACCACCTTCCAACCGTGCATCTCGCCGGTGGGCTGGTTGCCGATCTGATCGTCGATCAGCACCGGGCGGTCCTTTTCCATGGCGGGGTACAGGCGCAGGCGCTGCATCACGTCGGCCATCTTGTCGTGCCAGTTGCCGGACAGCGAATCGGCGCGGGCAAAATATCTGTTGGTATTGTCGCGGCCCAGTACGTGCCTCAGGGCCTGCGCCGTGTCGTTGCCGAAGCCCGGGTGGTAGAACGCCAGTTCCTCGACGGCCGAGGGCGGGATGAAACAGGGATTGACGACGACTGTGGGCTGGTGGCCCTCGTGCGCTACCCAGTCGACCAGCTCTTGGGGAATTTCCATGGGATGCTCCTTCAGTGGTTTCTCAGCACCAGCTCGACGACGTGCCGCATGCAGAATGTGCGATCGTTGTATGCGGCGCTGGCGAAGACGCGGCGCTGCTCTTGCAGTTCCTCGCCTAGCGCACCGAGCCATGACAGCACTTCATCGACCGGCGCCCAGCGCCCGCGATAGATGGAGTGCGACGCGCCGGCAATGGCATTGGCGATCGCTTCGGCGCAGATCAAACTGCCGACCACACCCAGATGCTTGCCTTCGCTCGCGTGCACGGCTTCGACCAGCAGGTAGGGCCACAGTGGCAAGTTGTCGATCGTGATGCCGCTCGAGGGCATCAATCGTTCCGCCAGCGGACCGATGTCGGGTAAGGGGCTGAGGCCGAATGCCGCTTTGAGCTGCGAGCCGTTCGGGCCCGCCAGTAGCTGCTGCACATATTCCTTTCCGGACGGCAGTTGTGCGGCGATGCCAGCGCGCAGATTCATCTCCGCGATGTTGATGGTCGCGCCGGTGGGAATCGGCACCTGACGCATCTCCCGCGTGATGAAGGGATCGATGGTCATCGCATCTTCGATGCGATTGTTCAGCACCGGCCAGCCGAACATTCTGCGCAAGTCCAGCTCCAGCCGCGCATCCAGATTGCGATTGGCGCGGAACAGCTCGGGCAAGGTCACATCGGGCTGCTGCGGAAACGACTCGTAGAACGGCCGCACCATGGAATGGCCGAAGCGAAACGCCGCATGCGCGAATTCTCGGGCGATCGGCCGAGACGGCAGGTTCAGCCAGCGTCGATCGAATCGAAACACACTGTCGAATACGGCGGGCGCCAGCACCTGTCGCAGATAGTCTTCGACGACGACCAGTTGAAACACCAGCGTCGTCATGAAACGGGCTTCGCTGGCGGTGGATGCGTAGCGCCGTTGCAGAATCACGTTGTGAAGACGCTGCCAGAACAGATGCAGCTGCGAGACGATCACGTTGTCGTCGTTGCGCAGCTCGGGGATGTTCGGAACCCCATTGGTGCGTGGCAGATCTTCGGGGCCCTCAGGCGTCAGTCGCCGGATAGGAAACAAACCGCGTGCGTCCTGCAGCGTCGCAGTCTGAGTGCCCATCCCGTAGACGCTATCCAAGTTGAGATAGGGCAGCACGTCACGCGACTGGCCGGCGATGGGGTTGGTTTGCGGCACGATGTCGTGCGCAATGAATTGCCCCAGGTAGGTGTAGCCGACATCGATGAAGCGCGAGACATGCGATGACTCGGTCATCACCTGCGCGAGCGTGGCGACCTGTTGCTCTGTCAGCATGACGACTCCGTTGCTGGTGATCTTTTCGATGCCGCGGCAGGGGGCAGGGGTATCTGTACCTGGGGGCGGAGATCTCTCAGTGGCGACCTGTAATCCTTACCCGGTCATCCCGAAGCCTGGCCGGGGCCGCTTATGTGAATAAGAGGCCCCGGATTGCATTACTATCGTCAAAGTAGTCATCGAGCCTCCAAAGTCGACCGTGGCGCGAATGCGATAACCATGGCGTCGATGAACTGCGATCAATCTGAATCCTTGCGTCGGACCAGCGAAAACACAGCGGCAATGTCAGCTTCTCAGTCGGATTCCCCGCCGGCCGCCGTCGAGCGGCGGGTGAGTTATTGCATTTTTCAGGAGCCATTCTGGCTCGATGCGGTGGCGCCGGGCGCGTGGCGAGAGATCACCGTGTCTTCGGGCGGCATGGTGCGTGCGCGCTGGCCGATCTACGAAGAGAAGCGCAGCCTGTTCCAGGTGATCACCTTGCCGCCGCTGACGCATCGGCTCGGCCCGTGGCTGGATCTGGGCGACGCCACCAAGAGCTCGCGTCGCTACGAAGTCGAGAAGGATCTGACGGTAGCGCTGATCGAGCAGCTGCCGAAGTACGACATTCTGCAGATCAATTGCCACAGTGGTATCACCAACATGCTGCCATTCGTCTGGAATGGCTTCCAGGAGATGGCGCGTTACACGTACGTGATCGACCTCACTCAAACCGAGGAAGAACTGTGGAGCGCGCTGCGTGAGAACATTCGTCGTGAAAGCCGCAAGGCGCGCAAGCAGCTGACAGTGGAGACGACGAGCGACGTCGAGGCTTGTATCAAGCTGATCGGCAAGACCTATGCGCGACAGGGAAATCCGAATCCGTTCGACTCACCGCCGATGCGTCGTCTCGATGAAGCGTGTGCACGGCGGAATCGAAGGGAGATTCTGGTGGCGCGCGATGAAAGCGGCGCGTTGCATGCTGCGCTCTATCTCGTCTGGGATAGCAAAGTCACTTACTACCTGGCCGGCGGCGCCGATCCCGAGCTTCGAACCAGCGGCGCGCACAGCCTGCTCCTGTGGGAAGCCATCATTCGCTCGAAGGCGCGCAGCGTGGAGTTCGACATGACCGGCTCCATGGTCGAGAGCATCGAACGCTTCTTCCGCGCTTTCGGTGGGCAGCAACGGGTCTACTTCAGCCTCAACAAGATGAGCCGCCGCGCCCGCGTGGCGTGGCACGGCAAGAAGATGATTCAAGCGCTGCTGGGGCGTTAGTTGGCAGCTGCCTTGCAGTACTGCTCGACGTACGTTTGATGCTTCGGCAGTTGCAGCACCGTGTTGTCCACCTGCGCTTTGATCTGATCCAGGAAACGCGATAGCTCCGCGTCGCCCATCAAGTCCGCCACCTGATGGTACTGCTTGGGAACGATGCCCTGACCGAGCATCACCTGGATCCAGGAGTTCTCGGCGAACAGCTCGTTCTGGAAGCGGAACACGCGGCCGGTCTCGCGAAACAACTCGATCCGATGCTGCAGCGAAGCTGGGATCTGCATGGTCCGGCAGGCGTTCCAGAACGGCGTGTCCTGGCGATTCGTAACGTGATAGTGCAGCACGATGAAGTCGCGGATGTGCTCCAGCTCCGCCACGGTCTGGCGATTGAATTCCTCGATATCGGTGGGATTGATGGCGGCGCCTGGAAACATCTGCAGCAGCCGGATGATGCTGCGGCCGATCAAATGAATGCTGGTCGACTCCAGCGGCTCGATGAAGCCGCTGGCGAGGCCGACGGCGATGCAGTTCTTCACCCAGGTCTGGCGGCGCTGGCCGGGCTTGAACTTGATGACGCGCGGCTCGGTGCGAACCTTGCCTTCGATATTGGCGAGCAACGTGTGCTTTGCCTGCTCGTCGTCGATGTAACGGCTGCAATAGACCATGCCGTTGCCGACGCGATGTTGTAGTGGAATGCGCCACTGCCAGCCTGACTCACGCGCAATGGAGCGCGTCAATGGAATCGCTTCACCCACGGATTCCGTTTGCACGGCGACTGCGCTGTCGCAAGGCAGCCAGTGCGACCAGTCCTCGTACGGTTCTTGCAGCGTCTGCCCGATCAGCAGGGCGCGAAAGCCCGTGCAATCGATGAACAGATCGCCTTCGATCTGTGCACCCGAGTCGAGGCGAATGGCTTTGATGAAACCGGTGTCGTCATGTGTGAGGACGTTGGTGATCTTGCCTTCGATGCGTTTGACGCCATAGCCTTCACTGAGCTTGCGCAGGAATCTGGCGTAAAGGCCCGCGTCGATGTGGAAGGCATAGTTCATGCCGCCGCGAGGCAGGTGCGCGAACTTGTTCTCCAGCGCCGCCTTGAGCTCGACGCAATAGTCGCCGTAGTCGCCTGCCAGATTGCGCTGGCGGCCCTTGAGCCAGAAATGCTGGAAGCCTGCGGTCCAGTGGTCCTTGCCGGTGGTGCCGAACGAATGGATGTAGTTCTGGTTCACGTCCCGCCAGTTCTCGAAGCCGATGCCCAGCTTGAACGTCGCTTGCGTCGCGGCCATGAATTCCTGCTCGTTGATATCCAGCAGGCGATGGAACGTCACCAGCGTCGGAATGGTCGCTTCGCCGACGCCGACCGTGCCGATCTCGTCGGACTCGACCAGCTTGATATCGAGCGCCTTGCCCAGAGTGCGTGACAGCGCGGCCGCGACCATCCAACCCGCGGTGCCACCGCCGGCAATGACGACCTTGTGGATGCGATTGCTGGTCATGCGGATCCTTTAACGATTCAATCTTTGCAGCAGCCGCGCACGAATATCGCGAGCGATATCCGCATCCATGGGCGATAAGGCGCGACGGGCGTTTTCTGGAATGTGCGCGGCGGTCTGTTCGTCCGCTTCGAAAACGTAATGTCGAAACAGGTTGAACCATGCGTCGCGCTGTTCTTTCGGCAGATCGCGCACGGTCATGATCGTGTACATCAGCGCGCCGATGGGTGAATCCATGAATGCCGGCGACTGGCGCCACCAGTAGTTCACCAGCACGTTGAATGAGTCGAGCGCCTCGATGTGATGCCACCACATGCTGGGAATGAAGATCGCATCTCCCGGGCCTAACTCGGCAACCTGTGCGTGACGCGCGGCTGCCGCGAACTTCGGAAAGCGCTGCAAGTCGGGCCTGGCGAAGTCCACCAGACTGATGGCCTGGCCGGCGGGCGTGAAATCCAGCGGCCCGATATACAGATTCTCCAGCTGCTCGGGCGGGAACAGCGTGAAACGTCGATGGCCGACGGCGACACACGCAATGTTGTCGGGCAGATCGTGATGAGCGGCGATGCGGCTACGATTGCCGAGCCAGATGCTCACCAGCGGCTGACGCTCGCCGAAACCCAGATCGTTCTCGCTGCGAAACCCGGGCAGGCAGGTATCGACCGTCGTCGAGCCGACGTAGATTGCAGGCGGTTTGGCTGCATGCTGGTGGCGTTCGACTTCATCGAGCATCACGTCCAGCTTCAGCTTGACGGCCTTGAAATTGAAGCCGCTCAGGTCATCGTTATAGAAGAACCGGCCTTCGATTTCCGGGGCGCCGAGCAGGGCGCCCACCGTTGCGTCACGATAGAAGTTGCGGATGTAGGTGACAGCGGACCGGCGCGATTCCAGTCCCGCACGCACCAGCGGCCAGTTCGCGGCCAGGCCTTTGAGCACAACCGGCTGTGTCGACAGCAGCACGTCGTCCGGCAATGCGCGTGGATCGACGCCGCTGATCTCGGGAATTCTTTTAGCGCTCGCCAGCATTGCGCTTGTTGACGCGCTCGATCAGCGCCCGGAAGTTGGAGAGCGAAGCGATGGCCATATGGATGGCGTGCAGGTGACCGGCTCGATTCAGTCGTTCCAGCACCGCACCGTTCAGATCGAGCAGGCGCTCTTCGTGGATGGTGTAGAAGCCGACCAGGCGATTCTGCGAGCCATCGTTCAACTGGATATCGAGCACGAAAGATTCGAGCAGCTCGTACTGGAGCAGTGCGCCGATGAAGGGCTCGTTGGCGGCGAGCCCTTGATGAATGGCGAGCAGCAGCGAGTTCATCCGTTCGAGAAAGTCGGTGTTGCCGCCGAATTCGCGGAAGACAGGTTCTCCCTGAGTGCGGCTCACGCGTGGATGGTCCAAGTCCACGTGCATCATCGGCTGACGATCATGCGAGAAGCCGATGAGAAACGGCAGGCGCTCGATGGTCATCGGAATGTAGGTCGCATCCCAGCCGTCCTGGGTGAGGAACAGGTTCTGACCGTCCTTGAAGCCCAGCAGGGCAACCGGCTCGAACTGCCCCTGCGCGTTCTTGCGGAACACGATGGGGTAGTGCGCCTGGAGGTCGCGAAACTCTCCGGGGAACGTGACCGCGAGCATCACATTGTCGCCGTACTCGGCGCTGCGCGTAGTGATCACGCGCAGATCCTTGTGCTCGACGTTGTTCAGCAGGACGTTGTTGCTCATGGCGCGTTATATCTTCGACAGACCGTTGCGTTTGATGTGGCTGATGAGCGCGCGGTTCGTGGGTAATGCCGCCAGCATCTTGCTCGTCAGTGCAGCCGTTTCACGAAAGTAACCATCGGCGCGATCGGCGTCATCGCTGCGTCGGGCGGCGCTCGGGCGATCCGGGCGAAAGCCCATTCCATACAGGACGTACTGATAACTGGCCGATGGAAACACTTCCTCGACCCGATGGAAATCGTAACGGGAGGGCGGCTGGTGACGCCACAGCTGCAATTGTTCCTGCAGCCGGTCGGGAATGGAGGCCGGACGGCAGTTGTCACGCCAGAAATCCGAATCGGTTCGTCGGGTCAGCACGTAGTGCAGCTTCAGGAAGTCGATGACTCGCTCCCAACGATACGTGAACGCATCGTTGAAGCGGCGTGCGACGATATCCATCGATTCGCGCGTTGCGGGCATTTGATCTCGCAGCATCGCAGCGGACAGCTCGACCAGCGCGAGCGCCGACGCCTCCAGCGGCTCGATGAAGCCCGCCGACAATCCGATCGCCACGCAGTTGCGATGCCAGAACTTTTCGCGATAGCCCGGATTGAATGTGAGCTTGCGCGGCGATGGCATCCCTTGTGGCCCGCCGATGCGCTCGATGTAGGCGCGCAGCTCCCGTTCTGCGGCTTCATCGGAAGTGTGTGCGCTCGAGTACACATGACCGATGCCACGCCGCGTAGGCAGGCCGATGTCCCAGATCCAGCCATTGCTTTGCGCGGTCGAGACAGTCTGCGACGCGATCGGGCTGTCGTCGTTCTGATGGGGCACCTGGAGGGCCAGCGCCGAATCGTTGAACAGCACGTGCTTCTGCGACTTGAATGGCACGCCGTAATGCTGGCCGAGCAGCAGCGAATGCATGCCGCTGCAATCGACGAACAGGTCAGCGCCGATAGCGCCGTTCTCCTGGGTTTGCACCGACGCGATATCGCCGTTGTCGTGCGTGTTGATGCCGACCACGTGATCGAGAATGTGGTGCACGCCGAGTCGCTCGACGCAGTGCTTGCGCAGGAACAGGCCGAACTTGCCGGCGTCGAGGTGGTAGGCGTAGTTGGCTACAGCCGCATACTCGGGCGTTGCCGCTTGTTTGGGCGCCTTGTCGTGCGCGCACAGATGCGGTTGGAAGCTGACGAGGTCGGCGAAAGGAACATTGGCATGCCGTTCCAGCCAGCCGGCGACCAGGTTCGTTTCGGTGTAGCCCTGCGGCAGAACGAAAGGATGGAAGTAACGATCGTCCTGCCGGTTCTCGACCCACTGTTGAAACCTGGAGCCTTGCTTGAACGAGGCATCGCATTCGCGGATGAAGTCCGTTTCTGTCACGCCAATGCTTCTGAGCGTGTCTCGCATCGTCGGCCAGGTGCCTTCACCGACGCCGATGGGTCCGACGTTGGGCGACTCGAGCAGCGTGATACGTAGCGTCGGGCCCGTGCGCGAGCGGTGTTCGGCCGCGAGCACGCCGGCGCTCAGCCAGCCGGCCGAGCCGCCACCCACGATCATGATGTGTTGGATCTCCGCCATCGCCCAATCATGCCTCTAAAAGGAAAAAGCCGCTGGGGGAATCAGCGGCTTCTCCCGCCTGCGTGGGGCTGCAGGCCTCGGCTTAATTGCCGAACTTGTAGCGCGCTCCAATCATGAAGCGCGGACCGGTCTGTTGAACCATGATCACCTGACGCTCGCTGCGTCCGTGCTGGCGATAGATCTCATCGGTGAGATTGATCGCTTCGGCCAGCAAGGTCAGGTTGTCGTTCCAGTTGTAGCTGGCGTTCACGTCGAGCTGACCGTACGCCTCGGTGTACACCGGATTGGGCAGGCCGCCGCCATCGAAGGTGTTGGCCAGGAACTTGTCGCGCCAGTTATAGGCCGCGCGGACCTGGAACTTTTCATTCTCGAAGAACGCCACGACGTTAGCCGCGTCGCTCAGACCGACCAGTGCGAACTGATCGTCGAGCGAGTAGTTGTTGTACACCAGGTCCGAGTCCACCATCGTGTAGTTCGCCGATACGCCGAAACCGGTATCGCCGAACATGTGCTGGAGGTTCAGCTCCCAGCCATCGAGCGACGCCGAGCGCTGATTGGTGGGCACCTTGATGGCGAAGGTCGCAATCGGATCGCCGGGAATGCCTTCGATGCGACCGGTAAAGCCGGAGTCCTCATCGAAATCGGTCACGGTCACGCCCGGATCGTTGGCGTGATTGGTGAAGATGAACTGGCGAATACAGGTGAGCGTGTTGCAGCCAGACGCCACCGCCTCGTTGTAGTACCCGCCGAACGCCGGGGTCGGTAGATCGTACGGTGTCTGCTGCTCGATCGAGGTGCCGATGTAGTTGTCGATGTTCTTCTTGAAGTAGCCCACCGACAGGTAGCTCGATTCGCTGTAGTACCACTCCAGCGACAGATCGATGTTCTCGGACTCGAGCGGCTTGAGCGCCGGATTGCCTTGCCCACCCGTGCCGCCTTCGACACGGACCAGTTCGTTCAGCGTGCGGCCGCCCTGGATCTGGTCCCACAGCGGTCGGCCGATGCTCTGGCCGTAGCTGGCGCGCGCCTTGATGGTATCGGTGAGGTCGACTGCGAAGTCGAGGCTCGGCAGCACGTAGTCGTACTTGCCCTCCAGCCGTTCGAACGTGCCGCCGCCTTCGAGCTTCTGCAGCGGAAATTCGTTCTCCGCGACCCACGCGATGCCGGTGTAAACGGGAACGAATGAATCCGAGCCCACCTTGGTTTCTTCGTAACGCAAGCCGATGGCGCCCTGCATCGGCAGGCCCCATTCCCATTGCGTGCTGTACTGGATGAATGCGCTCTTGGATTCTTCCTCGATGCGACGATCGGTGGAGAAGATCGGCGATGAACGATACAGATCTTCATCGTTGACGGCGCGCGCTGCGAGCGCACGAACGGTCTCGAAGTCGAACGTGAAGAACTGATTGAACAGTGCCGGGTTGCCGCTGCCGGAGATGTTGTCGAAGTATTTACGGACCGTGTCGGCGCGCCACACGTCATCCGGATAATCCGCCGGATCGCTCGCGCCCGACCACGTATCCGCCTGCACGTTCGAGTATGCCGAACGGTTCTTCACATTGGTCAGCGCGACACCGAAGTCCAGTCGCGAGTCTTCCAGGAACTCCAGGTCGCCGCTCAGCTGCGCCTGCTTGATCTCGCTCTTCATGTAGCTGTTACGGAAGCTCGAACCGGTGACTTCCATCTGTGAGGCGTCGATGCCGTTCTGCCCGGGCGGCAGGACCACGCTCATCACAGGGAAATCACGCGAGAAATCCGCCGTCGTCGTGCCACGGAAGAAACCGGCGACGCCGAGCACCGCGTTGGAGCCATACGGACTGTCGGCCCCTGACTCGGCCGAAGAGTCGTGATAGTCGAACTGCAGGCCGAAGCGGTCCGCTGGCCGCCATTCGACATTGAAGCCCACCGACTTGTTTTCGTTCTTGGTGCCGAACTTCGCGCCGCCCATCGACAGGTCGCTGTTCGCCGGCACGATGGATTCGGAATAGATCAGCGGCGCGGCCACCGGCCCGTCGGTCCAGGTGCTGGAGGAGGGGCCGAAATTGAACCAGACCGACAGCTCGTTGCGCTGTTGCGCGATCTTGTTCTCGGAATAGGTGTAATCGAGCGTCGTCGTGATCGTATCGGTTGGAGCGTATTGCAACGTCAGCTGGCCGTTGGTGCGCTTACGCTCCACGCCGTTGACGCTGTAGCCAAGATTCTGCGGCACCGAATAGATATCGTTCGGGCCGGGACGATTGGTGATGTTTTCCGCACCCTCTTCGCCCGGCGCCGGAATGACGCCCCAGCTGTTGGTGTCATCGCCCCTGAAAGGTTTCCAGCCGTTGCCGACCGACGCCTGGTTGTAACCGAAGTCGCGTTCCTGATAGCTCGCGCTCAACGCAATACCGAACTTGTCGTCGCCGAAAGTCTGGCTGTAGATGCCGGAAACTTCCGGAGTGATGGAATCGCCTCGCAGGCTGCTCGGCAGATTGTCCACCGACGTGTCTATCACGCCCTTGGCGCCGAAGCTGGTGTGCAGACCGGGCTTATCGAGCGGGCGCGCGGTCTTGATGTTGATCGTCGCGCCGATGCCGCCAGTGGGTGTGGATGCGCGGCTGGTCTTGTATACCTCGAGCGCCGCAACCGATTCGGAGGCGAGGTTCGCGAAGTCGAAAGCACGCGATGCCGATGCTTGCGTGTCTTCCAGTGCCGATGCGGGCATCTGGCGGCCATTCAACAACACCAGGTTGTAGTCCGGACCCACGCCACGGACCGTGACTTTCGAGCCTTCCCCGAGCGAGCGGTCGATGGATACGCCGCTGACTCGTTGCATGGATTCGGCCAGGTTGGTGTCCGGGAACTTGCCGATGTCTTCGGCGAGGATGCCGTCCATCACACCTTGCGAGTCGCGCTTCAGTTCCATGGAGGAAATGAGGCTGCCTCGGATGCCGGTGACGACCACCTCTTCGAGCTCGGCGTTCTCCTGCGAGATCGCGGGTAGTGCGACCGCCGTGCCGAGAATCAAAGAAATGGCGCGCGCTACTTTATTGCCCTGGAATGCGCGATTGCTCACGACTTGTTACCCCCCGATGTCCATTCGTCGCCAATTTATTGTTGCGCCGGGCGCCCGGTGGATAGACGAGTAAACACCGGATGTAAGCGCTTACAAATTACGGTAGCATGCTCCCGAGCGATCCGGCAAGCGGGCTTTTCGTGCAATGCTGGCGAAGCTTGCGGGAAGCGATCATAGTTATCGCTAACATTTCAGGATGCGTCCGGTAACGACCTGGGATCGTGATCGGAACGCGATAAAAACATCGGCGAGTCACATGCTGAAAGGCAAATTGAACATCGCATTCGTCGCGCTCACGGTCGCGATCGGGGGCTTCCTGCTCGGCTTCGACGCCACCGTGATTTCGGGCGTGGTGCCGTTCATTCAGGAATATTTCTCGCTCAGCGGCAGTGGCGGGGAGTGGAAACTCGGCCTGGCGGTCAGCAGCCTCGGTTGGGGCGCGATGGCCGGCAACGCCATTGCCGGTCCGTTGAGCGATCGTTTCGGTCGGCGGCGAGTCTTGCTCGGCACTGCGTTGTTGTTCGTGCTGTCTTCGTTGCTGGCCGCGTCCGCAACGTCATTCACGAGCTTCGTCGCCGCGCGCCTGGTGGGCGGTCTCGCCGTCGGCGGTGCGATTTTGATCGCTCCGGTTTATATCGCGGAGATCGCGCCGGCCGATAAACGCGGCAGCCTGGTGTCGTTGAACCAATTGATGATCGTCATCGGCATCTCGGCCTCGTTCTTCTCGAATTACTTCCTGCTGGAGCTGGGAGAGCACAACTGGCGCTACATGCTCGGCGTGCAGATCGTGCCGGCGCTGTTGTATTTCACATTGCTGTGGTTCGTTCCCGAAAGTCCGCGCTGGCTGTTGCTGAAAGGCCGGGATGAGGCCGCGTTGCAGGTGCTGCGTAGAGTGACGGGCGAGCAGCAGGCGCAGGAGAATCTGCAGCAGATACAGCGCAGCCTCACGATGAAATCGGTGTCGCGCGGCTTTCGCGGTTTGCTCGATTCGCGCGTGCGAATGATCATGATCATCGCGCTCGGCATCGCGTTCTTTCAGCAGATCACCGGGATCAACGCGATCTTCTACTATCTGCCGACCATCTTTGCGCAGGCCGGCGACGGCGTGAACGACGCGTTCCGGCAGGCTGTGCTGGTGGGCGTGATCAACGTGCTGATGACGTTCGTCGCCATCTGGCTGATCGACAAACTGGGTCGCAAGCCGCTGCTGATCATGGGCATCGCCGGCATGGCGCTGTCGTTGTTCGCGATCAGTTGGGCGTTCAACCAGGAGAGCTACAATGCCAGGCTGGTGCTGATCGCCATCATCGGCTTCGTCGCCTCGTTCGCGATTTCGCTTGGCCCGGTGATGTGGGTGATGCTCTCGGAAATATTTCCGAACGAGCAGCGCGCGGCGGCCATTTCGGTGGCAGGATTCTGGAACGCCCTGGTCAGCGCCACGGTCACAATGATATTTCCCCGGACGCTGTCCATGCTGGGCTCCAGCGGCACTTTTCTGGCATTCGCGTTGTTTGCTACCGCGGCGTTGCTGTTCGTGCTGTGGCTCGTGCCCGAGACCAAGGGCCGAACGCTCGAGCAACTGGAAAGCGACCTCGTGACTGCCAAAGCATGAACTGCATTGCACGACGATGACCAAGCGAGCTGCCAATAACAACGTCGGAAAGCGCGCCACGGCCGCCTTGCCCGATTCTCCACCCACGCTGGAAATGGTGGCGAAGGAAGCGGGCGTGTCGATCGCGACCGTGTCGCGCATCATCAACGGCACTGCGAAGGTGAGCGCCGAACGCAAAGAAGCGGTCGACGCAGCCATCGCCAAGCTCAATTTCCGGCCGAATGCCGCCGCACGCGGCTTGGCGCTGGGAAAGTCCAACACCATCGGCGTCATCACGCAGGCCATCGATAGCCCGTTCTACGGCGAAGGTCTGCGCGGTATCGAGGATTATCTGCAGCAGCGCGGCTACACGGCGCTGTTCATGAGCGGCAACTGGGACGAGCAGGACGAGGAACGGTGCATGGCCGAGCTGCTGTCCCGGCGCGTGGACGGCATCATCATTTTCTCGGGCCGCTTGCAGGACCGTCAGTTGGCCAGCTATGCGAAGCAGGTGCCGCTGGTGGTGAGCGGACGCAGTCTGAAAGCGCCCAACATTTTCAGTTTGCAGGTGGATGACGAGCGCGGCGCGTGGCTGGCGACGAAGCATCTGATCGAGCTCGGTCATCGGCGTATCGCATTCATCGCCGGCATCCTCGATCACCCGGACGCATCGTTGCGTTTCAAAGGGTATCGGCGCGCGCTTGCCGACGCGGGCATTCCGCATGATCCGAAGCTGGTCGTGCCTGGCGACTTCCACGAGGAAGGAGGCGTCCAGGCGACGCTGCGGCTGCTGAAGTCCGGCAGCAAATTCACGGCGCTGTTCTGTGTGAACGATCAGACGGCGCACGGTGCGTGCCTCGCTTTGTATCGCAGTGGTTTGAATTGTCCACGCGATGTTTCCGTCGTCGGCTTCGACGATTTGCACTCCTCATCCTATCGAGTGCCGCCGCTCACCACGGTGCGTCAGTCGATTCGCGTGCTGGGCGAGAGCTCCGGCGCGGCCATGCTTCAGATGCTGCAAGGTGAGCAGCCGGATATCTCCCTGCCGCAGGTCGAGCTCATCGTGCGTGAGTCGACCGCGGCGCCTGCCAAAGAATGAAGATCGAGCCGATGACCGAGCCATTACCGGTAGTCGAGTTGCGTCGTCGGTTCCCCAGCGACTTCGTCTGGGGGGTGGCGACCAGTGCTTTTCAGATCGAAGGCGCAGCGCGCGCCGACGGCAAGGGGCCATCGATCTGGGATGATTTCTGCCGCGTTCCCGGCGCAATCGCCGATGGCGGCAACGGCGATGTGGCCTGCGATCACTATCATCGGCTCGACTCCGACCTGGAGATGCTTGCCGATCTCGGCGTGACGGCGTATCGGTTTTCCATTGGCTGGCCGCGAGTCCAGCCCACAGGGGCGGGTGCGTACAACGAGCGAGGCATCGAGTTCTACGAGCGCCTGGTCGACGGCCTGTTGAAACGAAACATCCGGCCTTATGCAACGCTGTATCACTGGGACCTGCCGGCGGAATTGCAGCGTCTACATGGCGGCTGGCTGGCGCGTGACACCGCGTATCGATTTGCCGAGTATGCGGAGGTCATCTCGCGTCGCCTCGGTGATCGGCTCGTCTCCATTGCGACCCACAACGAGCCCTGGGTCTCGGCCGTGCTGGGTTATGAGCGAGGTGTGTTTGCGCCGGGCGTGAAGGATCGGCGCGTGGCTTACCAAGCCAGCCACCACTTGTTGCTGAGTCATGGGTTGGCGATGCAGGCGATTCGCGCGGCCGGGGTGAAAGCCGAAGTTGGGATCGTGCTGAACATGTCGCCGGTGCGGCCGGCCACCGACTCCGATCTCGATGCGCATCACGCGCGATTGGAAGATGGGCGGTTGGTCCGTTGGTACACGGACGCCTTGTTCAAGGGCGAGTATCCCGCCGACATCATCGAACATCTGGGCGCCGACGCACCCGTCGTCCAGGCCGGCGATGCGGCGTTGATCGCGCAACCCTGCGATTTCGTCGGCATCAACTACTATCACCCGACGGTGTCCAGCAGCTCCAATCCGGCGTCGCCGGCTTCGAGCGGTGCGGCCGTCACCGATATGGGTTGGGAGGTGGCGCCGCGCGGCCTGTTCGATCTGTTGCTCCGGTTGAAGCGCGACTATCGACTACCGCCGATCTACATCACCGAGAACGGCGCGGCGTATCGCGATCAGCTGGTCGACGGGCGCATCGAGGACGAGCAGCGGCGGCAGTACATCGAGTCGCACCTCATCGCCGTGGCCGAAGCGATCGATCGAGGCGTCGATGTGCGGGGCTACTTCGTGTGGAGCCTGATGGACAACTTCGAGTGGGCCGAAGGCTACCGGAAGCGTTTCGGCATCGTGCACGTCGACTACGCGACCTTGCGACGGACTTTGAAGCGCAGCGGCCTGTGGTATCGATCGTTACTGCATGCGCCGGGTGTCTGACGATCCGCAGACGCCAACCGGCAGGATGAGCTGAGTGGTTTCGGGCTGAGGGGTGCGGCGGCCGCGCGAGCGGCCCTTGTTGCTTCGGCCACGCGCGCTGGCGTGCATGGCGGTAAGAGTCTCGCGAGCGGCCTCCGTGGCGTCATCCGCCGATTCGTAACCCAGCATGCGCGTGAAAAGGTCGACCATCGGCATATGCCGATAGCTGTGCAGCTCGTAGCTGAAGCCGTCCTGGTCGTGGAAGATCCGTGCGTATCCTTGCTCGGTATGGAGTAGATCAACCAGCGTGCGCATTGCCTTCGCCAGCAGGGTGAAACGAGACTCGACCGGTGTGTCGGCCACCGAGGCATCGAGGGATGTCATGGCCGGGAGTATAGGAGCAGCAGTTTTCGGCAAAGTGACGATTGGTCCGCAGCTCGGACACATTAGGGGAACGTCTTATTCATTTTTTCGAATACCAGTCGGCGTTGACATGGCCATGGGCGACGCCAGGCCGCGCCGGCACGAGCCGCGTCCCAAGGTTTAGCAAGAATTCCCTTTTCACGGTCAATACACTCGCCTTCATGCGACAGCGGCGTCGTGTCGATCGGGCGAGGCAGTATCCATGAAGGTGATCATCACGGGCGGTACAGGATTTCTCGGTCAGCGATTGGCCGCGCGCGTGCTCGAGCAAGGATGGATGTTCGCACCGTCCGGTGAGCGGCAGGAAGTCAGCGAGCTGGTGCTGTTCGACAACCGCATCCCTCGCGATCTGCCGGTCACCGAACCTCGTATCCGCCTGGTTGAAGGCGACATCGCCAGTCCCTCCACCGCGCCACGCCTCATCGATCGCCCCGATATCGCCGTCTTTCATCTCGCATCGGTCGTCAGTGCCGGTGCCGAGCAGGACTTCGACCTGGCGATGCGCGTCAATCTGGACGGTCATCGTTACCTGCTCGATGCGCTGACTGCGCTGGGTTCGCGCCCTAGATATGTGTTCACCAGCTCGCTGGCCGTTTACGGCAGTGACGGCACTCTGCCTGAAGTAGACGACCACACGCGCCAGATCCCGCAGACCACCTACGGCATGACCAAAGCGGTCGGTGAGTTGCTGGTCAATGACTACACTCGCAAAGGCTTCATCGATGGCCGCAGCGCGCGGCTGGGTTTCGTGATCGTCCGGCCGGGAGCGCCGAACAAGGCGGCCTCGGGCTTTGCCAGCGGAGTGCTGCGTGAGCCGCTCAACGGTGAGGACTATGTGTGCCCGGTGCCTTTCAGCACGAAGGTGGCCGCAACCGGTTATCGCACGGTGATCGAGGGGCTGCTGGCGCTCCACGCTGTCGATGGCAGCAGGTTGGGCGCCGATCGCGCAATCAACCTGCGCACGCGGACCGTGACGGTTGGGGAAATGGTCGAGAGCTTGCGGCGCGTTGCGCAGGATCGGAAGCTCGGCGCGATCAGCGAGCAACCGGATCCTTTCGTGATGAAGGTAATATCGGCCTGGCCCGAGCAGATGCATGCGACGCGAGCGGCGGCTCTCGGGTTTCCGCAGGATGAGAGCATCGATAGCATCATCCGCGAGTACATCGCCGACTATTTGAAGTGAGCTCACGTGGATCAGAAACAGATTGCGGTCGTCACCGGCGCCGGCACTGGCATAGGGCGTAACGCGGCGCTCGCGCTGGCGAAGCGGAATTTTGCAGTCGTGCTTGCGGGCCGAAACCTGCAGACGTTGAACGAGACTGCGGCGCTGGCCGCCGGTGCGGAGACGCTCGCGGTGCCGACAGACGTGACGAAGCCGGACTCGGTCGCTCAGCTGTTCGAGAAAACAAAAGCGACTTTCGGTCGCGTCGACGTCCTGTTCAACAATGCGGGCACGAGCGCGCCGCCCGTGCCTTTCGAAGAACTCACGCCGGAACAGTGGGATGCCGTCGTTGCCGTGAATCTGACCGGCGCGTTTCTGGTCGCGCAAGCAGCCTACCGCGTGATGAAAGATCAAACGCCGCAAGGCGGGCGGATCATCAACAACGGCTCCATCTCGGCGCAGGTGCCGAGGCCGAATTCGGCGCCCTATACCGCGACCAAACACGCCATCACCGGCCTGACCCGGTCGCTGTCGCTCGACGGCCGCAGGTACAACATCGCCTGCGGACAGATCGACATCGGCAACGCGGCGACCTCGATGGTGAACCAGATCGCAACCGGCGTCCCGCAGGCGAACGGTTCGTTGCTGGCCGAGCCCACCATGTCGGTCGACCACGTGGGCGAAGCCATCGCCTACATGGCCGGGCTGCCGCTCGAAGCCAATGTCCAGTTCATGACGGTGATGGCGACCGCAATGCCATACATCGGCCGCGGCTGAGCTCACACGACGCGCGCTCGGTAAACGACCTCGACGCCGCTCCAGCAAGGTTGTATTTTCACTCGCCGTGAATCTTTCCAGCGAGGCGCCGCAGACCTATGGGCCGAGCCAGGTATCCCGCAGTCGTCGCCATGCTGCTGGCGCTGGCCGCATGCAATAGCAATGAGCCTCGATCCGCTGCATCGATGAGCGACGAAGTGATCCACGAGTTGGCAGGAACACGCTGGGCGTTGATGCAACTCGGCGAGCGGCCGGTGACGATCAGCGAAGGCGGGCGGGAAGCATACATCGTGCTCAATTCCGCTGACGGCAGCGTCGTGGGTCACGCAGGGTGCAACCGGATTTCGACGACATTCAAACAGACCGGCGCGCAACTCAGTTTTGGCGATGTGATCGCGACACGCATGTTCTGCCCCGACATGCCGACCGAAACCGCGCTGCTGGATGCGATGAAAGCGACTGCCGGCTGGCGTATCTCCGGTTCGCAGCTCGAACTGCTGAGCGGGCAGCAGGCCATCGTGGCGCGTTTCGAAGCCAGGAACCTCTGACAGCCGTGCAGCGAGCGCCGCTGCCTGCCGGGGTCTGGGCGCTGGGGCTGGTCAGCCTGTTCATGGATGTTTCCTCGGAGATGATCCATGCGCTGCTTCCGATCTTCGTCGTCGGTACGCTCGGCGCCGGTGCGATCTGGCTCGGGGTGATCGAAGGCGTCGCCGAAGCGACTGCCAACATCGTCAAAGTATTCTCGGGCGTGCTCTCGGATCGATGGGGCAAGCGCAAATCGCTGGCGCTGCTCGGCTACGGTCTGGCCGCCGTTACCAAGCCGCTGTTTCCGCTCGCGGGTAGCGCCGTCACGGTGTTCGCTGCACGGTGCATCGATCGAGTTGGAAAGGGAATTCGTGGCGCGCCACGCGATGCCCTGGTTGCCGACTACACGACGCCGGAACAGCGCGGCGCCGCTTACGGACTGCGTCAGTCACTGGACACGGTGGGCGCGTTCGTCGGTCCTTTGCTCGCGATCGTTCTGCTGATGCTGTTGGCGAACAATGTTCGCGCCGTTTTCTGGATCGCTGTGATCCCCGCTGTGATCGCGGTCGCGATTCTGTGGTTTGCGGTGAAGGAGCCTGCACACCTCGAGCCGATGCGAAAGCGCGTCGTGGATCTGCGTCCGCGCGACCTGCCAAGGCAGTTCTGGGTGATCGCCATCGTCGCGACCTTCTTCACGCTTGCGCGATTTTCCGAGGCGTTTCTGATCCTGCGAGGCGCCGACATCGGCCTGACGACTCCCTGGACGCCACTGGTGCTGGTGGTGATGAATGTCGCCTATATGTGTTCGGCGTATCCGGCGGGAGTGTTGGCGGATCGGATGCCTCGCCATCACATTCTGCTCCTGGGAGCGGCGGTGCTGGTGCTGGCCAACCTGATGCTCGCCGGTGCGAGCGATGCGATCGTCGTTCTATTGGGTGTCGCGCTCTGGGGATTGCACATGGGGCTGACCGAAGGTGTGTTCACCGCGATGATCGCGGACGCTGCGCCGGCCAATCTGCGTGGCACGTCCTTCGGTGTATTCAATCTGATGCGCGGCGTGCTGCTGCTCTTCGCCAGTGTCATCGCCGGGATCATGTGGGAAGCCAGCGGTCCGGCTGCAACGTTCATCACCGCTGCCGTGCTCGCCGCGTTTTCGATGTTGCTGCTAATGGCATCGCGCAGTATGTTGCACGCATGACAGCCAAGGATGTGATTCAGTCGCTGCAGCTCGCTCCTCATCCAGAGGGAGGGTGGTACCGCGAGATCTATCGTTCCACGGACCAGGTTCGGCGCGGCAGTGAGACGCGCAGCGCGACCACCGCTATCTATTATTTGCTCGAACAGCAGCAGCTCAGCCGCTGGCATGTCGTCGACGCCGATGAGATCTGGCATTTCTACGGTGGCGCGCCGCTCGAGTTGCTCGCTTACGATCCTGAATCTCGTCGACTCGAACGCCATTTGCTTCATAACGGTGCCGCTGATGCGCAGCCGGTGGGCGTCATCCCTGCGGGTGTCTGGCAGGCCGCGCGCAGCCTCGGCGAGTATTCGCTGGTCGGCTGCACCGTCAGTCCGGGATTCGAGTTCTCTGGATTCAGGTTCACCGCCGATCTGCCCGATCATCGGGGGCACTTCGTCGGCGAATTGTCGCAATACGCGGCGTTGCTATGACGCGTTGGCTGGTTCTTCTCGGCCTCGTCCTGAGCTGGAACAGTCATGCCGAGTCATTGTGGGTTCGCGCGGGCAAACTGATCGATGTGGAGCGAGGTCGCGTGCTCAGCGACCAGATGGTCCAGATCGACGGTGAGCGCATCGTCGGCTTTGGCGACTTCAAGGCCGAGGCGAATGCCGGCGGACAATGGCTGGACTGGTCCCGCTACACCGTGCTGCCCGGTTTGATGGACATGCACACGCATCTGGCAGATTTCATCACCTCGTCAGAGGTCGCCGCCCCACTGTATACCTCGGCGGCCGATACTGCCCTTCAAGGAGTCGACAACGCGCGTCGAACGCTTCGAGCCGGATTCACGACGGTACGCGATGTGGGCTGCTATCGCGCCTTCACCGATGTAGCACTTCGCAATGCCATCGATCGCGGCATCATCGAAGGGCCCCGGATGTTTGTCGCTGGCGCCTATATCACTGTCAGCGGTGGCGGTGGCGAGGTGACCGGTTTTGCGCCGGATGTAGTTGTGCCTGCGGAGATGCGACGAGGCGTCGCCAACTCGGAGCCGGAAATCCGGCAGCGCGTGCGCGAGCTGATCAGTGGTGGTTCGACGTTCATCAAGGTTATTGCCACCGGCGCGGTGCTGACTGCGGGCACGACGCCTGGTGCGGCCGAGTATTCCGAAGCAGAGATCCACGCAGCGGTGGACGAAGCTGCGCAGTACGGCGTTTTCGTCACCGCTCATGCGCATGGCGCCGAAGGCATCAAGCGTGCGGTGCGCGCAGGCGTTCGCTCGATCGAACATGCTTCGTATCTCGACGACGAAGGCATCGCGCTCATGAAGAAGCATGGCACCTGGCTGGTCGCCGACGTCTACAACGGCGACTACATCGCCGAGATCGGCCGTCGAGACCATTGGAGCGAAGAGATCCTGCGCAAGAACGATGAAACGACCCAGACGCAACGCGACGGATTTGCCAAAGCGGTCAAAGCTGGAGTGCGCATCGCGTTCGGCACGGACAGCGGCGTTTATCCGCACGGCGACAATGCGCGGCAGTTTGCTTATATGGTGCGATATGGGTTGACGCCGATGGACGCCATCCGCGCGGCGACCTTGAACTCGGCGCAGTTGCTCGGCAGAGATAAAGATTTCGGATCGATCGGCACTGGAAAGTTTGCCGATCTGATCGCGGTGGAGGGCGATCCGCTCCAGGACATCGACAGACTGCGCCAGGTTCGAGGCGTCATCAAAGCCGGTCGTCAAATCCGATTGGATTGATTCATGAGCGCCTCCCAGTTGCCGCCGCGTCGGATGGGTTTCTGGATGTGCCTGGCGCTGGTGATTGGCAATGTCGTGGGCTCCGGCGTGTATCTGCTGCCGGCGTCGCTGGCGCCTTACGGACTCAACAGCATTTTTGGCTGGCTGATCACGGCGGGTGGGGCGATTGCCCTGGCGGCGGTGTTTGCCCGGCTCGCGAAGCTGTTTCCAAAAGCCGGTGGCCCCTATGTGTACGCGCGAGTGGCCTTCGGCGATCAGGTCGGATTTCTCACCGCGTGGGGCTATTGGATCGGCGCATGGGTCGGTAACGCAGCCATCGCAATCGCGACGGTTGCGTACCTCGCCGAGTTGATTCCATGGATCAAGCACACACCGGGGGCGCCCGTGCTCGCCTCCTGCGTGATCATCTGGGTGCTGACGTATGTGAACTGGCGCGGCGCGCGCGATGTCGGCGGTTTGCAGATCGTTACGACGGTGCTGAAGTTGTTGCCGCTCGTGGCGATCATCGCGCTGGGCATCTGGCTGGTCATGAAGGCCGACGCATCGGTCATCCAAGCTGAGCCCACCCCGTTCTCCTTTTCCGCGATCAACGCGTCGGCGATCCTCACATTGTGGGCTTTTCTCGGCTTGGAGTCGGCAACGGTTCCTACTCGCGCCGTAGACAATCCGGAACGCAATGTGCCGCTCGCAACCTTGTGGGGCACGCTCATCGCGGCGGCGATCTACATTCTGACTTGCTCCATCGTCGTGTTGTTGCTGCCGGGTTCGCAGCTGGCCGATGCCAGTGCGCCACTGGCCGATGTCATTCGCATGTTCTGGGGCGACAACATTGCCAGCACGCTCGCGCTGTTTGCTTTCGTCAGCGGCTTCGGCGCGCTCAATGGCTGGATCCTGCTGCAAGCGGAGATGCCGCGGGTTCTGGCCAATGAAGGATTGTTTCCGAAAGTGTTCGCGCGCGAGTCGCGCCATGGCACGCCCGGCGCGTCACTGGTCATCACCAGCCTGTTGCTCACGACGTTGGTGTTGATGAACTACAGCCGCTCGATGGTGCAGATCTTCACCTTCATCATTCTGGTGTCGACCTCGACCTACCTGGTCATGTACTTGTGCTGCGCCCTGGCCGCGCTCAAGCTTTGCTGGAAGGGGTTGCTGGGTGCGGAGGGGCGGCGCCTGTCGCCATTCTTGCTAATCGCAATGCTGGCTTCGCTCTACTCGCTGTGGACCCTGTTCGGCGCCGGCGCCGAAGAGTTCTGGTGGAGCATGGCGCTGTTCGCGGTCGGCTGGCCGGTCTACTGGTGGATGCAGCGGCCTCGAGCGCGGGCGGGAGCCGGCTCCCAGCCATATTGACAGACAATTCACTCGCCAGCGGCCCGCGCGCCGATGCATACTGGCGAGGAATGCAACCGGTTACACTCCGGAAACTAGCCATAGATTCCTGCGCCAGGCGGGCGCAACGAGAGGGGGTTGGATGAACGAGAACAGCTACGACGCCATTGTCGTCGGCACCGGCATAAGCGGCGGCTGGGCGGCCAAAGAGCTGACCGAAAAGGGTTTGAAGACGCTGGTACTGGACCGCGGCCGCATGGTCCGGCACGTTCAGGACTATCCCACTGCAACCACGGACATGTGGGATTTCCCATATGCGGGACGCGCCACCGCCGAGGAAATGAAGCGCCACGAAACCGCTGCGCGCACCGGCTACGCGATCACGCAGGCGACCAAGCACTGGTGGGTCGACGACACTGAATTCCCGTACACCGAAAAGCAGCGCTTCGACTGGATCCGCGGCTATCACGTCGGCGGCCGCTCCATCATGTGGGGCCGGCAGAGCTATCGCTGGAGCCCGATGGACTTCGAAGCCAACGCCAAGGATGGAATCGCGGTCGACTGGCCGATCCGGTACGACGACCTCGCACCCTGGTACGACCACGTCGAGCAATTCATCGGCGTCAGCGGTCAGAACGAAGGCTCCGCGCAGTTGCCCGACGGCAAGTTCCTGCCGCCGATGGAAATGAACTGCGTCGAGAAACATTTCAAGCAGCAGGTGTCCGACAAGATGGGGCGCCTGGTCACGATCGGGCGAGTTGCGCACCTCACGGCGCCGCTGGCGCACAGCCCTCAGCGGGGCACCTGCCAGTATCGGAACATGTGTATTCGCGGCTGCCCGTACGGTGCGTACTTCAGCAGCCAGTCGAGCACGCTGCCGGCCGCCGAGAAGACCGGCAACATGACGTTGAAGCCGAACTCCATCGTCTACGAGATCATCTACGACGAGAAGAAGGAACGCGCCACCGGCGTGCGAGTGCTCGACGCCGAGACCCGGCAGCAGACCGACTACTTCGCCAAAGTGATCTTCCTTTGCGCATCGACCTTCGGTTCGACGTACATCATGATGAACTCGACCTCCAGCCGCTTCCCGAACGGCTTCGGCAACGATAGCGGCGAGCTCGGCTGCAACATCATGGATCATCAGCTGGAGATCGGCGCGCGCGCCATGGTCGACGGCTTCGATGACAAGTACTACACCGGGCGTCGTCCGAACGGCATTTACATTCCGCGCTATCGCAACGTCGGCAAGGACAAGCGCGACTATCTGCGCGGCTTCGGTTACCAGGGCGGCGCTTCACGCGGCGGCTGGACCGGTCTCATGCTCGACACCAAGATCGGCGAAGAGTTGAAAGATCGCGCGGCGGAGCCGGGCCCCTGGTACATGGGCCTGGGCGGTTTCGGCGAGATCCTGCCGTATCACGAAAACCGCGTGACCATGGATACGTCGAAGAAGGACAAGTACGGCATGCCGGTGCTCGCGTTCGACGCCGTGTTACGGCAGAACGAACTGGCGATGCGCAAAGACATGGCGAACGATGCCGCCGAAATGCTCGAGGCCGCCGGCTACCGCAATGTGCGCAGCTACGATCGCGAGATGGGCATCGGCCTTGGCATTCACGAGATGGGCACGGCGCGCATGGGGCGCGATCCCAAGACTTCCGTGCTCAATGCGTTCAATCAGGTGCATGCCTGCAAGAACGTCTATGTCACCGATGGTTCGTGCATGACCTCTGCGGCTTGCCAGAATCCGTCGCTGACCTACATGGCTTTGACCGCGCGCGCCTGCAATCACGCGGTCGAAGAATTGAAGCGCATGAACATCTGAGGACGCCGCCATGAGTCTGGACAACATGAATCGTCGTCAGGTGTTGCAGCGGGTTGCCTATCTGATGGGCGGCGCGGTCTCGGCGCCTGCGGTACTGGGTTTGCTGAACGGCTGCGCGCCCAAACAGGAGGCGTCGAACTGGCAGCCGGTCTTCTTCAGCAAGGAACAGGGGGCGATCGTGGCCGAGGTCGCGGATATCATCATTCCGCGCACCAAGACGCCCGGCGCAAAGGATGTCGGCGTTCCTGGCTTCATCGACACCATGCTCAAGGATGTTTACGAGCAGGACGATCGCGATCGCTACCTCGCGGGCTTGAAGGAATTCGACGATGCCGCCCGCAAGGCGCATGGCAAGCCGTTCGTCGAGCTGAGCAAAGCTCAGCAGATCGAGCAGGTGAAGCAATTCAATGACGATGCCATCGCCACCGAGCTTTCCTACGATCCGCGCCCGAAGAATCTGAAGCGTCCTTTCATTCTCCTGACCCGCGAGCTGACCCTGCTCGGCTTCTTCTGTTCGGAACCGGGTGCGACGCAAGTCTTGCAGTACGTCGCCGTGCCCGGTGGCTTCCAAGCCTGCGTACCGGTGACAGAAGCCGGCAATGGCAAAGCCTGGGCGTCCGAAGCGATGGGGCGTTTCTGACAGCTCATCGACGCAGCAGCCGGCGGCGCAGGAAGCCGCGGCTGCTGGTCGATTCGAACATGAGAAACAAGCCCAGCGCGACCAGCAGCGGCAGGATTTCGAATACCGCGCGGTAAGCCAGCACTGCGCCGAGCAACTTCGCCGGGGGCACCTGCGGCAACATCAACAACAACGCCGCCTCCAGCACGCCCAGCCCGGCCGGCACATTGCTGAGCTGGCCGGCGACGAAGGCGATACAGTAGATCGCGATGAACGCGGGCCAGCTCATGTTGAGCTCATCGGGCATGAACAGATAAAGGATCCCCGTCATCAACGAGATCTGCACCAGCCCGATCACCAGCTGCAACGAGGTGTCGCGAAGCGTCGGCACCGGCAGCGTTTGCCCGCCCATCACCAGCGGCGTCTTGCGACGGATGACGAAGGTCAGCCAACCGATATCCTTCGCAAGGCCGATGGCGCCGAGCAGGAGCACCGTCCCGGTCGAAAGGCGCAGCGCCTGCGCGGCCGTTTCGGCATTGAGCAGCAGCGACAGATCGATCAGCCAGCCGACGCTGAAGAAGTAAGGCATCGCAGCCAGCACGACGACGGTGGCGACTTCCCGCGCGGACAAACCCACAGCTGCATACATCCGATAACGCAGCGCGCCGCCGCTGACCAAGGCCAGACCGATGGCCCGTCCGATCGGGTTCGAGATGATGGCGGTGCGAAATGCGACCAGGCGCATCGTGCGGCCGCTCGCCATGCGGACCGCGATGCCTTCGTATATTCCAACCAATGCATACACGCCCGCGCTGAACAGCAGTCCGAGCAGCATGGTGGTGGTCGGCTGAGCCAGCACTTGCTGCCGCACATCGTGGAAATCGATGGCTTCCAGTCGGTCGGCCAGCACCCAGCCGGCCAGCACGAGCATCGGAATCCACAGCAGCGAGGCCCATTTTTTCATGGAGATGCATCATCTCAAATCCGCCGCTTCGTGCGGGGCGTATCAGCCGATGCAACTCGTTCAGCTGGAGGGGCGTTCCATGATGTGCCCACCCGCCTGCCGGTTCTGCTCAGCGTGGCTGCGCCGCGCAGTGCTGCCGGATGAAATCCATGTGCTTCGGCATGGCGTTGGCGCAATTGGAGATGACGGATCGGACCTGGAGCACGCGGCGGCGTGATTCGTCGGCGGATAACGTGTCGCACACTGGATCGTAGCCCCGCGGCACGACGCCCTGCCCGATGAACACCGCGAACCAACTGGTGTCGGTGAACAGCTCGGTGTCCTGACGGAAGATGCGGCCTCGGCTGCGGAACAGCTCCATCCTCTGCTGCAAGCTCTCCGGGATGCTCATGGTGCGGCACTGGTTCCAGAACGGCGAGTCGTCGCGCGTAGTCGCGTGGTAGTGGAGGATGAGGAAATCGCGAATGCGCTCGAACTCGAAGGTGCAGGCGCGGTTGTATTCCTCGATGTCCGCAGGTTCGAAGTCGCGGTCGGGAAACAGCGAGAGCAGCCGCGCGATGCCGCTCTGGATCAAGTGAATGCTGGTGGACTCCAGCGGCTCCATGAATCCGGCGGCAAGACCGATGGCCACACAATTTTTGATCCAGAAGCGCTTGCGCCGTCCGGTCACGAACTTGAGCAAGCGGGGGTCGGCGAGGGCTCGTCCTTCCAGATTGTTGAGCAACGTCTGCGCCGCCTCGTCATCGCTCACATGGTTGCTCGAATACACGTAACCATTGCCGGTGCGATGCTGCAAAGGAATGCGCCACTGCCAGCCGGCGGCGCGGGCCGTCGAGCGCGTGTAGGGTAGAAGTTCGCCCACGTTCTCACTGGGTACCGCGACGGCACGGTCGCAGGGTAGCCAGTGCGTCCAGTTCTCATAACCGCTTTTGAGCGCCTGCTCGATGAGCAGGCCTCGGAACCCCGAGCAATCGATGAACAGGTCTGCCTCGATGCGCTCGCCGCTTGCGAGCTGCACCGACTGGATGAAGCCGCTCTCGCCCTCGAGCTGCACGTCTACGACCTTGCCTTCAGTGCGCACCACACCGCGCTTCTCCGCATAGTTGCGCAGATAGCGCGCATACAACATCGCATCGAAATGAAATGCGTAGGAAAGCGTTGCGAGCGGCGTGTTGCCTGCCGGTACCGGCCGCATGAAACGGCCGTTACGCGCCGCGACCGCGGGCAGTGAGTAATCGTCGAGATCGACAGGCTCGCCGAGCGATCTTTGTTTCAGCCACCAGGCGTGGAAGGAGACGCTCTTGATGTCGGTGCCGAAGGGCCCGAAGGGATGCAGGTAGGTGCGGCCGATGCTGGCCCAATCCACGAACTGGATGCCGAGCTTGAACGTGCCCTGTGTCTGGCGCACGAAGTCGTTCTCATCCAGGCCGAGCAGCCGATTGAATACCGAGATCATGGGGATGGTCGCTTCGCCGACACCCACGCTGCCAATTTCTTCCGACTCGACCACGCGGATCGCGCAGTAGTCGTTCTGCAGCACCTGCGCAAGCGCGGCGGCCGTCATCCAGCCCGCTGTGCCGCCTCCCACGATGAGCACATTGCGAATTCGCTTGGCGGACACGGTCCCTCCTGTGTTGGGCTGCAATGCGCATCGCACTGCGCAGAACACTCGCGCTGCTGTATCGAATGGACAACAAGGTCTTGCGTGAAGCCTACGTGCTCATGACCGAGAATGTCCAGCGATAGTCAAGGCGAACAATGACTTGAGACTGCGTAAATAATGGCCTTTTGTGTGATCTTCATTGTGCGCAAGATCTGAGACTCAAAAATATTTGGGAAGCGCTGTCATTTTGCCCTAGGATCGCTCCCCAACAGCGAGGTCGTGACGCTACAAGCCATGAGGCTGGCTCCGAGTCGCTGCTAGCAGCCATGGAACGTGCACAGAATTTGGGGGACGCGACAATGCGAAAGGTGCCGTTGGTACTGGGTGGGGTAGGCATTTGTATCTCGATGTCGGCGGGCGTTCAGGCTGCCGAGACTGGCGAAGCGGGTCTGGAAACAGTTCTCGTGACCGCGACACGCCGAGAGACGAACCTGCAGGAAACGCCGCTTGCGATCTCGGCGTTCAGCCAGGAAGTCCTGGATCAGAATCGAGTCTCGACGCTGCTCGATATGCGCGGCCTGGTGCCCAACCTGCAATTCTTCTCGAACGGCGATCATGCCGTGCCGCTGGTGTTCATTCGCGGCCTCGGCACGCGCAACCAGACGGAAGCGGGCGATCAGGGCATCGCCTTCTACACCGACGGCGTGTTCTCGGCCCGTTCTCAGGGCACGACGGTGATGATGTATGACCTCGACCGCGTCGAAGTGCTGCGCGGCCCGCAGGGAACATTGTTCGGACGCAACTCGACCGGCGGTGCAGTGTCACTGCATTCAGCCAAGCCACGTCTGGACGGCTTCGACGCTTCGGGTGAGATCGCCGCGGGCAGCTACTCGATGCTCGAACTGCGCGGTATGGCGAATGTGCCCATCACCGAGGACTGGGCCATCCGCGTCGCCGGTGCGAAGGATGAGCAGGAAGGTCAGACCGACTACGCTCCGGGCAATCAATTTGCATCCTCGCGCAAGTACGGCACTGTCGATCTCAGCTCGTTCAGAGTGAGCTCGCTCTTCAAACCGTCCGAGGACTTGAGCTGGCACCTCGTGTACGAGAACTTCCGCAATCGCGGCACGGGGGATGTGGCCAGCCAGGATTTCAAGAACCGGGTCAACGATGCGACCGCGGCGGGCAATCTGGACCTGGATTCGGACAGCCTCCGCACGCGTCTGGATTTCGGCTTCGGCGAGGGTTACACGCTGAGCTACATCGGCGGTTACTCGGAGTTCAGCCAGGCCCAGATGTACGGCAATGAGCCGCAGGGCGACACGCGCAACACGGTGGACTCGAGCTACAAGGGCACGCAGCACGAATTGCAGCTCACCAATCCGTCCGAGGCGCGTTTCAACTACACCGCTGGCCTCTACTACTTCGAAGAAGAGAACAGCATTCGCTTCGACATGTTGCATGGGAGCTGGGGCTTCACGCCGCAGGATCAGGAAACGGTGCTGTCGTCGTTCCAGCAGCCGGCGCGCTCACTGGAGACACAGAGCGCGTATGCGCAGGGAACGTTCAAGGTCACCGATGCTCTGCGGCTGACCGCGGGCGCTCGCTACATCGACGATACCCGTGAGGATAAGGGCGGTCGTTCGATCGACTGCACCTTCGGCCTGCGCGGCGACCTGCCGAGCAACATCGTCCGCAATGCGGCGGCGCTGAACGGGGCGCAGGGTTGTTACTTCCGCCAGTACAACGACATGAAAGGCGAATGGAGCAAGACGACCTGGATGGCGCGCGGCGAGTATGACCTCACCGATTCGGTCATGATGTATCTGTCGTACGAGACCGGCTGGAAGTCCGGCGTCTTGCAGGATGGCAAGGGATACGACGACCTCGTGACGCCCAGCGGCTCGCTAGATTTCTCACGTAACAACTCCCTGCTGCAGAAACCCGAAGAGGTCGACAGCATCGAGCTCGGCCTCAAGACGGATTACCGGAACTGGCGGTTGAGCGCCAACGTGTTCTACATGGACTTCAAGGACATGCAGGTGACCGGAGCTGTCATCGATCCGGTCACCGGCCAGTCCACGTTGACCAACACCAACGCGGGCGGCGCCACCATCCAGGGTCTGGAACTGGAAGCCTCGGCGGGGCTGTTCGACGGCGCTGGCCAGCTCGCTGCAACCTTCGCGTATCTGGATGCAACGTACGACGACTTCTTCGGCAACGAACAGAACTTCGGAGACGCACGCGGCCGCATCTGGAACGATTGCGCATTCGGCGTCGAGGCGAGCGGCGCCTGCGTCGGCAACGTTTTCAACTTCGCCGGTAACAACCTGCCGTATGCGCCCGAGTATCAGCTGACCGTGCAGTATTCGCACGAGTTCCCGCTGCCGAGCGGAGCTGCATTGGTGCCACGTATTCGCGCCAGCTACTACGACGACATGTTCCTCGGCTGGGAGAATCGCACCAATCGACCTGCGGGCACGTTGGACGCGACCGATCCGGGCGAAAAGGAATTCGGTCTACAGCCTGCGTACACGATGCTCGATGCGGCCATCGCTTTCCGCTCGAGCTCGGATCAATGGACGGCTGAAGCGTTCGTCACCAACGCGCTCGATGAGGCCGTCAAGACCGAAGCGTTTTATGGGACCCCGCGAACGTTCTACAGCTGGGGCCAGCGCCGCCAGTTCGGCGTCCGCCTCGCGTACAAGTACAAGTAATCGGTCCACCAGTCATTCGTTGGCAGGGGACGAGGGCACCTCCCGCCTCCATCCTGCACTCGGCACGGCCCAAGGAGGGGCCGTGCCATTTTTAATCCGGCTTATCTCCCTCGGCGATGTCTATTCCGGCCGGGGAGGATCGTCATGGCATCGGGCAGGTATGCTGTCCGTTACTACTCCAAGGAGTCAGCCATGGCCGAGTATCTGGTTCTCTTGCACGAAGACCCAGCCACCACCCGCAAACTCAGTCCCAGCCAGATGCAGGCGCTGATCCAGCGATACTCCGAGTGGGTGGGCGGCCTGCGAGCCGACGGATTTGTCGGCATCGGCAAGAAGCTCACCGACGATGGCGGCCGCCATCTGCATTCCGAGAAGGGCAAGATGGTGGTGAGCGACGGGCCCTACGCCGAAGGCAAGGACATCGTTAGTGGCCTGTTCGTCGTCAATGCGGACAGCTATGAGCAGGCGCAGGCCCGCCTGGCTTCGGGGCCGCACCTGGAGTTCGGTTGGATCGAACTGCGCCAGATCGATGTCATCCCCCAGAGCGACTGACACGCGAGGGCTGGTCGCCGATCTGTTTCGTCGGGAATCGGGTCGGCTGATCGCGCTGCTCGCGAATCGCGCCGGCGTGGCGCGCATCGACATGGTCGAGGACGCCGTGCAGGACGCGCTCGTCTCGGCGATGCGCAACTGGTCGATCAATGCGGTGCCGAAGAATCCGTCGGCATGGCTCTATACAGCCGCACGCAACGCGTTGACCGACAAGCTGCGTCGCGCACGCTTCGAAATACCCGAGGAATTTACGCACGAGCCCGCAGCCGAGGTGGAGTACTCCTTTTCGTCCGAGAGTGCCTTCGATGACGAGCTGCTGCGGTTGATCGCCTTCTGTTGCCACCCGTCGCTGACAGCGGCGTCGCAGCTGGCCTTGACGCTGCGTTTGGCCTGCGGTTTGAGCGTCGAAGAAATCGCGCATGCTTTGCTGACGACATCGCAATCCATCATGCAGCGAATCGTACGTGCCAAGCGCGAGCTGCGTGATGCGGAAGTGACATTCGACATCGCGCCCCGAGAGCTGGTTCAGGAACGTTTGCCGCGCATTCTGAATGCCATCTATCTGTTGTTCGACGCTGGATATCTGAGCCCAAGACATCCGCAATGGTTCCGGCCTTTGCTCTGTGACGATGCGCTGCGCATGGTAAGGATGCTCGCCGCTCATCCCCTGACGGCGGAGCCCGAAACGCATGCACTGGCGGCCTTGTTGCATCTGACGGCAGCACGTTCGCCCGCGCGAGTGGATGACGAAGGACATCCTGTGCCGCTGGCCAGGCAGGATCGCTCGCGCTGGGATCAGGCCGCGATCAATGCCGGCATGGACTACTTTTCACGATCCATCCGCGGCGAGTCGCTGACTCGTTATCACATCGAAGCGGCGATCGCGACGGTGCATGCCAGTGCAACCAGTATGGAAACGACCGACTGGGCGCAGATCGTTCGTCATTACGATCAGCTGTGCGAGTCGTTTCCGAGCCCGGTTGCAACTTTGAACCGCGTCATCGCGTTACGCTACGCACGACGTGCGCAAGAGGCGCTGCGGGCACTGCGAGCCAGCGATGAGTTGCACGCCGTTCAGGATACGCTGGCTTATCACGCCACGATGGCGGAGCTGCATGAAGCGCTCGAAGAGCATGATCTCGCAGCAGCTGCGTTCGGCGCGGCGGCCGATCTGGCTGAGAGTGACACGCTGGCCGAGTTGTTCCGACGACGCGCTCAGGCGTTGAGAAAGTAACCAAGCTCCAGTCATGACGTTATTGACTGCCATCGTCGAGACATCTTCCAAGGTCGCGTCCACCTCGGCGCGGCTGGCGAAGGTGCGTGAGCTGGCTGCGTGCCTGCGACAGTTCGAAGCGGACGAGATCGTCATAGGCGTTGCCTACCTTTCCGGAGAGATGCCGCAGGGCAAGTTTGGTATCGGCTACTCGGTACTGAAGACAGCGGGCGCGGCGGCTCCGGCGCGCGAGCCGGCGCTGTCGGTCCTGGAAGTCGATCGACGTTTGACCGAGGTCGCGGGTATCAAAGGCAGTGGCTCTACAACGCGTCGAACTGACGCGCTACGCGAACTGTTCTCTCGAGCGACCGAACACGAGCAACATTTTCTGATGCGGCTGCTGATCGGTGAGTTGCGTCAAGGCGCACTCGCTGGAGTGATGGTGGATGCCATCGCCGCGGCCGCTCAGATCCCAGTAGAGAAAGTCAGGCGTGCGGCGATGTACGCGAAGAGCCTTGGTGCGGTTGCGCACGCAGCGCTGGTGGAAGGTGAGAGCGCGCTCGAGAAGTTTCAACTGGAGCTTCTCTCGCCCGTTGCGCCCATGCTCGCCCAGACGGCAGCCGACGTGAGCGAGGCGCTGGAGCAATTGGGTGAAGATGCCGTGTTCGAATGGAAGATGGATGGCGCTCGGATCCAGGTCCACAAGAGCGGAAGCTCGGTTCATATCTATACGCGCAGCCTCAACGATGTGACCGCGGCAGTGCCAGAGATCGCAGAGGTCGTGAAAGACTTGCCGGCGCGCGAACTGATTCTCGATGGCGAGGCGATAGCGTTCACCGCGTCAGGTCGGCCGCATCCATTCCAGATCACCATGCGTCGTTTCGGTCGCAAGCTCGATGTCGAAAAGTTGCGAGCCGAGTTGCCCATGCGTGCCTACTTCTTCGATTGCCTGCGCCTCGGCGATGAGAGTCTCGCCGATCGGCCGACGCGAGTTCGCTACGAAGCGCTGGCGCGAGCCGTTCCGGCGGATCTGCTCATTCCAAGATTGGTCACGGCGTCCGAAGAAGAGGCGAGTGCGTTCTACGATGCCGCCCTCGCTGCCGGTCACGAAGGCATCATGGCGAAATCCCTGTCGGCGCCGTATGAAGCGGGCAATCGTGGCGCGAGCTGGCTCAAGATCAAACGAGCTCACACGCTGGACCTGATCGTGCTCGCCGCCGAATGGGGCCATGGGCGGCGCACGGGCAAGCTATCGAATCTGCATCTCGGCGCACTCGATCCCGCGACGGGTGAATACGTCATGCTGGGCAAGACATTCAAAGGTCTCACGGATGCGATGCTCCAGTGGCAGACAAAGGAGTTTCTGGCTCGCGAGACGCATCGCGACGATTGGACCGTCCATATTCGTCCGGAAATGGTGGTGGAGATCGCCTTCAGCGATTTGCAGGCGAGCCCGCGCTACCCCGGCGGCCTGGCGCTACGACTCGCACGCGTGAAACGGTTCCGCGACGACAAGCGGCCGGAAGAGGCGGACACGATGGATTCGGTGCGCAAGATTTTCGAAGCGCAAAGCGGCTAGGTTGGCGCAGACACCGGCGGCGTTGGCGCTGCCACCCGACGCAGTGGCTGCACTCGCCAGTAGGTCAGTGAGCGCCATACCCATTCCGCAGGTCCGTAGCGGAAGTGCCGCAGCCACAGCGGGCTCCAAATCAGCTGCAACACCCAGATGACCGCCACCACATAGTAGAGCTCGTGCCTGGCGAGCTGGCCGTACCAGGAAAGGCCGGCGCCGGTAAAGATCAGCAGGCACAACAAGCTCTGCGTCAGATAGTTCGTCAAAGCCAGCTGGCCGACTGCGGCGAACACGCGCGCGGCATTCGCGAGCCACGATGTCCGGCAAATGATCGCGATCAGTCCGAGATGGCCGAGCGTCATGGGGATCCGGCCGAGATCATAAGTAAGAAGGGCATCGATCATTGCTTCGGGCGAGAAGCCATCGCCCTCCAGCGCCCGCATCTCCGAAACATTGACGCATAGCCCAAGCGTGTAACCGACGACGATCAACCCGAGATAGAAGCGCGTGGGGCGGGCGCCGCTCAGCACGCCCGATTTCAGAAGCGCCATGCCCAGCAGCATCATGCCGAAACATTCGACGATGCCGTGTCGAAAGAAGAACACGCTCTGCATGAACCAGGTGTCGCCGCGGAGCACGGCGAAGGCGGAACCGTAGCTGCCGCGAACCTTCTCGACGTACGCTTCCAGATTCTCGCGCACTGGACGGAATTCGCCCTGCAAGGCGGCATAGGCGTCGATAGCCTCCTGATCGCCATCGACCAAAGGCTCTCCTGCGGCCAATCGCTGGTCCGCCGCCTGTGCCTGAGCTTGCGTCTGATGAAAATCCCGCCACTCACTGACCGAGATCAACGTCTGCAAGGCCATGAACAGCGCCGCGCAGATCAGGAGCCGCCGTGGCGAGAGGTTGCGGAACATGAACAGCACCAGCCCGGCGATGCCGTAATAGAACAGCACATCGCCGCTCCATAACAGCACATAGCCATTGACCAGCCCGAATACGATCAGCCAGAGCGTGCGACGGAAATACAGATCGGCCGGTCGCAGGTCGCCGGCGCGCGCGCCATGCCGCTGTAGAAACAGTAAAGCGCTGGCGCCGAACAGCAGCGTGAACAGGCCCCGCATCGTGCCTTCGAAGAACAGCGCCATCACGCGCCATACCGCCAGATCGGCAGCCGAGTTGCCGCCCCACACGGTGGGATTGTCGTAGGCGTACGGCAGCCCGAAGCCGGTGATGTTCATCAGCAGGATGCCGAGCACGGCGATCCCCCGCATCGTATCGAGCATGCCGATACGATCCTCGCCGCTTGCGCCTGCCGGAGGGGAAGACATGACCCGGCTACGGTACCCCTGCGTAGCAGCGCCATAAAGCGGTTCGCGCACTAGCTGCGCCTGCGTCGGACGATTCCGGCACAATAGCGCGTCGGTCTTTCTCGCTCGCAGGAACTCAAGTGAATTTGCAGCTGTCCCCCGCGCTGATCATTTTCGTCATCACCATCGCGACCAGTCTGGTTGGCCTGTACGGCAATCCCCGGCTCATCGACAAGTGCGTGTTCCGGCCCTACTGGCTCCTGCGCCGCCGCGAGTACCACACCGTCGTGACCAGCACCTTCGTGCACGTGGATCTGTGGCACCTGATCTTCAACATGGTGACGTTCTGGGCCTTCGCCTTCCTGCTGGAACGCACGATCGGGCCGATTCATTTCGTGACGTTATATTTTGCCGGCATGCTGATCAGTCATCTCGGCACCTACATCAAGCACAAGCGCGAGCCCGAGTACGCAAGCCTCGGCGCGTCCGGCGCAATTCTGGCCGTTCTGTTTGCGGCGATCGTTTTCTATCCCAACAACTCGCTCTACATCATTCCGATTCCAGTGCCGATTCCGGCGCCTCTGTTCGGCATCGGATATCTCGCCTGGACCTGGTGGGCGGCGCGCAATGTGCAGGGGCGCGTCAATCGCGATGCTCATTTCGCGGGTGCGATCACTGGCCTGGTATACGTCGCGCTGGTCGCGCCCGGAGCCTATCGTTACTTCTTTGCCAATTTGTTCTGATGCGCAGGAGCGCGACGCTTTCGTTGTATACGCGCAAACAACTGCGCCGCACTAACGAGTGATGCGAAAAAGCGGCAGCCAAAAAGTATGCAATCCAAGGCGATGCATGCTGCTATCTACGTTCAGTATATAGACGTATTGGCCGCACCTTGATCGGTGCTACGTTCCGACCTTCCGCCGGCGGAGGTCACCGATCATGGCAACAAGAAAGATCGAACGTTGGAGCGCTCGTCATTTGTCTGCAACGGCCAGCGTGTGTGTGGCACAAGCAACACTCATGCTGTGCAGTTCGCTCGCTTGGGCCGGTGAACAGCCAGAGGAGGTCATCGTCACCGGCTCTCGCATCCGCCAGAATCCGGTGGAAGCCGTCGCTCCTTTGCAAACCGCCACTGCAGCGGACATCGCTCGCAGTGGTGAGATCTCGGTCGCCGATTATTTGCAGCGGCTGCCGATCTCGGGCTCGGCCATCAATCGATCCAACAACTCCAGCGGCAATCTCGGCTTCCCGCCCGATGGCGGTGGCATCGGCGCCGGCGCGAGTGAAATAGATCTGCGCTATCTCGGTTCCAAGCGCGTGCTGGTGCTGGTCGATGGCAAACGCTGGGTGCGCGGCTCGTCGGCGAGCGGCGTGTCGGGCGCAGTCGATCTCAACACGGTGCCCACCGCGGCCATCGAACGAATCGAGTTGTTACAAGATGGCGCTTCGCCGATCTATGGGTCGGACGCCATCGCCGGTGTCGTGAACATCATCACGCGCTCCGATTTTCAGGGCGCCGGTTTCGAGACCAATCAAGGAATGTTCGACGAAGGCGACGGCTACACGCAGGACTACAGTGTTTCTTTTGGCGCGGGCGCCGAGCGCAGCCGGGCCTTCTTCGCCGCCAGCTACTCTCGACAAGACGCGGTGAACGCGAAGGATCGCGAGTTGTCTCGCGAGGTCATCTATGGAGCGCCTCCGGGAGTCGGTGGCAGCTCGGGCACACCGCAAGGCCGCTTCATTTTCCTCGACCCGCGGGGCGATGTGGACGGCGACGGCGACCCCGATGTCGTCGATGTCGCGCTCAACACCGGTGCGCTCAACAACGGTGTGTCGCTGCCGGTCTACGATCCAGCCAATCCAGCCAGCGGAGATTTTCATGGGTTCGGCACGGCGGATCGTTTCAACTTCCGTCCGTACAATTATCTGGTGACGCCGAACCGGCGCGTGAACCTGTTCGGCAAGGCGGAATACGATGTAGCGGACAACGTGCTGTTCCGCTTCACGGCGGCGTACACGAATCGCAAGTCGAGCAACCAGGCGGCGCCGAATCCGCTGTTCCTCGGCTCCGACGCCGGCTCCGGTTTCTATTTCGACAATATCTTCATTCCGGCAGATCAGCGCTACAACCCGTTCGGCATCGATCTGGACGGCACCGACAATCTGATCACGATCGGCCGGCGACCTATTGAAGCCGGGCCGCGCATCTTCGATCAAACCGTCGATACCTGGATGGTGTCGGGAACGCTGAGCGGCGACCTGCAACTCGGCAATCGCGCGATGTTCTGGGACGTGAGCTTGAACTGGGGCCGTAACAACGCTTCACAACAGGGTCGAAACATTTTCAATTCGCGCAAGACGGCCCTGGCGCTCGGGCCGGAGGCCGCCTGTCTGGCGGTGCCCGGTTGCGTGCCTTTCAACATCTTTGGCGGTCAGGGGGCGAACGGCGAGGGCAGCATCACGCCGGAAATGCTCCAGTGGGCGACGTTCACGCAGAGCGATCAGAGCGAGCAGGAGCTCAATGACATCATCGCCAACGTCAGCGGTGACCTGTTCGAACTGCCGGCAGGTCCGTTCGCCTATGCACTGGGCTTCGAATATCGCAAGGAGTCGGGCTCGTTCACGCCGGACGCTACGGTACAGGCAGGTGAAACGGCCGACGTGCCGGCTTTGCCGACGGAAGGTGAAACGCGAGTGCGCGAGGCGTATCTCGAGTTGCGCGCGCCGTTGCTCGCGGATTTGCCGGCCATCAAGCGGCTGGAGCTGTCGGGAGCCGTGCGTTACTCCGACTATGACGACATTGGTAGCGACAATGTTCTCAAGGGCGGCCTGTACTGGCGTGTCGTCGACGATCTGGCAGTCCGTGCCAGCTATTCCGAAGGCTTCCGCGCCCCGAACATCGGCGAGTTGTTCAACAGCGGCTCGCGCTTCGACAGCAACATAAACGATCCGTGTTCCAATTTCCTGGCCAATCCATCGCCGACGGTGCAGGCGAATTGCGCGGCGCTGGGAGTGCCGACCACGTTCACTCAGATCAACCAGCAGATCAGCGTGCAGACCGGCGGCAATGAAGCATTGCAGCCGGAGACTTCGGAGACGATCAACATCGGTTTCGCTTACAACCCTTCATGGGCCGAGAACGCCGACTGGATCGACCAGCTCACCTTCGACGTCAACTACTACGACATCAAGCTCGAAGACGCGATCCAGGCGTTGTCTGCGCAGAGCCAGCTGACGAACTGCGTGACTACGCTCTCACCACTGTTCTGCGACGGCATCGTGCGCGGGCCGGGCGGCTCGATCACCGCGTTCGCCAATCAGCTCACCAACATCGGCCGCATCGAAACCGACGGCTTCGACTGGACCGTGCTGCTGGCAACCTCGGAGGGCGGCATCGGCTCGTTCCGCTTCCAGTGGTCCAACACATATCTCGCCGGCTACAAGGAGTTCACGCTCGGCACCGACGGTTTGGTGGCTACCGAGCGTGCTGGAATCGAAGTCGGCTCGCCGACGCGCGGCTATGTTCGTTACAAGTCCACGCTCGCGGTCGACTGGCTGTTCCATGACTTCGTCACCTCGCTCACGCTGCGCTACCTGAGCGACCTGACCGAGATCTGCCCCGGCGCACTGGTGGACGCCGGCGTTGCGAACGTGTGTTCCGACCCGGCGAATCTGCGCAATGAAATGAAAAGCAAAGTCTTCACGGATCTGCGGCTGGGCTGGACGCCCTCGGCCTTCGATCAAAAACTGCAGTTGGCCCTCGGCGTGAACAACATCCTCGATGAGGATCCTCCGCCGTGCTTGAGCTGCGATCTGAACAACTACGACGGCACGCTGTACCCGGTGCCGGGGCGTTATATCCACGCACGAGCTGCATTGAAGTTCTGAGCGAAGTTTCATCTGGGAGGATTGCATGGACAAGCACAATGTTGTGATCTTGGTCGCGGTCGCTTCAGCCTTGGGATTGGCCGCTACGCCGCGTAGCGCGGCAGCCGCTACGCCTCCGGCACAGGACACTAATGTTCTTGCCACGATCGTCGTCACCGCGCAGAAGCGCGAAACAGCGCTGCAGGATGTGCCGTTCTCGGTCGCGGCCGCGGGTGAAGAGCAGATCCGCAACTCGGGTTCCGGCAACATCGTCGACCTGTCGCGCAATTTCGCCGGTTTGACCATCACCGATCTCGGTCCCGGCCAGAGTCAGGTGGCGATTCGTGGTATCAGCGCGGGCCAGGTCGTGCGCGATCAGCCGGGTGTGAAGGAATCGGTCGGTGTGTATCTCGACGAGTCGGCGATTTCCGTGGCGCTGTTTACACCGGATCTGGACCTGTTCGATCTGGAGCGCTTCGAAGTGCTGCGCGGACCGCAGGGAACGTTGTTCGGCGCCGGCTCTTCGGCCGGGACGGTGCGTTACATCACGCGTCAGCCGCGGCTGGGCGAGTTCGAAGGCGCCGTCGAACTGGGTGGCTACACCGGCTCGGATACCGATTGGGGCGGCAACCTCAAAGGCATGATCAACGCGCCAATGGGCGATAACGCCGCCCTGCGCATCGTGGGCTATTACAACGAGCTGGCCGGCTTCATCGATTCGGTGTATCCGGGCCGTGCGCTGCGCGAAGACGTGAACGGCGGCGAGAAGAGTGGCGCCCGCGTCGCTTTGCTGTTCCAGCCGAACGAGAACATATCCATCACGCCTCGCATCATCTACCAGAAGCTCGAGACTGACGGTTATCCACGCATCGACGTCTACAACGTTCTCGGCAATCCCTTCACGACGACGGAGCCAGCCGTGAATCCCGGCGAGCGTGGCCAGGTCACGCAGATTCGCGAAGGTATCGACGATGAGTTCACGCTGGCCGATCTGAAAATGGAATTCGGTCTGGGCGGCGTCACGCTGACCTCGGTCAGTTCCTACACGGATCGCGATGTGACCGTGTTGCGCGACGCGAGCCAGCTGACCGGCAGCGTCACGCTGTCGTTGGACGACGGGCAGGGGATCGCAACCTCCGCCGACGTGCGCTTGAACTCGCCGCTGTACGATGTGACTTCGCTGAAGTCGTTCAGCCAGGAAGTGCGGCTCGCCTCCGATGGCGGCGGCGTGTTCGAATGGCTGGTCGGCGCGTTCTATCAGGACATCGATCGCGACTACGGGCAGAATCTGCCGACGCCGGGCTACGACGCCCTGCTCACGCGCCTGGGCGTACCGACCAGCGCCGCTTTCAATGCGCCACCCGACACGCCTTACTTTTCGAACGTGCCGTATAGCTTCCGGCAGTACGCGGCTTTCGGCGAGGGCACCGTGCACTTCAACGAACAGTGGAGCTTGACCGGCGGCCTGCGCTACTACGATTTCAAGGAAGACCGCACCCTGACGTTCGCGGGTGTGTTCGCCGATGTGGGCTACACGAATCAGCCGGGCTCGACCGACTCGGATGGCTTCTCGCCTCGGGTGATCCTTTCTTTCGAGCCGGGCGACGATGTGCTGCTCACGGCGCAAGTGGCGCGAGGTTTTCGCTTGGGCGGCATCAACGATCCGCTCAACGTCACGCTGTGCAGCGATCAGGATCGCGCGATCTACAGCGGTCAGCCGACGTTCAAGGACGAGAAGGTGTTGAACTACGAGCTGGGCGCGAAGACGCTGCTCGCCGATCGCAAAGTCACATTGAACGCTTCGGTGTTCTACTCCGACATCGACGATCTGCAGGTGATCGCCGACGCCGGTTCCTGCTCGTCCCGCATCGTGCTCAATGCCAAAGCCGAGGCCATCGGTGCGGAGATGGAGTTGTACGTGCGGCCCGACGAACACTGGGACTTCGGCTTGTCGGCGACCTATGTACAGGCGGAGATCGCCGAGTCGCGGCTGGATGCCAGCGGCGCGCCGATCGCGGGCATTCGCGATGGCAATCGCCTGCCCACCTCACCGGAGTTTCAAGCGGCGGCCAGCGCTACATACAACTGGTCATTCTCGACGACGCTGGACGGCTTCGTGAATCTCACCTACCAGCACGTCGGCTCCTCCTATACGCAGCTGGCCGATCAGGAACCGCCCACCGGTTGCGTGGGATGCCCCGGTGCGCCGGGCTTCTTCCCGTTCGGTGCGCCGACCATCTCGCAGTTCACGTTCGATCCGGAGCTGCCCAGCTACGATCTTGCGAATCTGCGCTTCGGCGTGAAGGCCGAAATGTGGGAGGCAGCGGCGTTCGTGAACAATCTGTCCGATGAGCGCGCCTTGTTGTCGCTGGATCGCGAGCGCGGCTTTCGCGCCCGCGTCGGTTATCTCACCAACATGCCCAGAACCTACGGCGTGTCGTTGCGGATGAACTTCTGAAGCCAGCGTAAAAATTGCTCAAGCTGCCCAGCGAGCGCCGAGCGGTTATCATCGCCGCTCGTCACTCGCTGAGGATTGGGAATGGCAGGTTTACGTCGCACGCTGTGCGCCATTACGGTGCTCGTTGCACTTGCGGGATGCGATCCTTCGCCCAAGCCGAATGCCCGCGCTACCGAGCCGCCTTCAGCTGTCGTCAACGTCGAGTGGACCAAGTACGTCGATGAGTTCGTCGACGGCTATTTCCGCGCTCATCCCAGCTTCGCGGTGGCGCAGGGCAAGCACGAGTTCGACGGCCAGATGCCGGACTGGAGCGCTGAAGGCATCAAGAAAGAGATCGCACGCCTCGAGCAGATGCGCGCCAAGGCGGTCGGTTTCGAAGACGATGGCTTGATGCCGGAGGAGCGGTTCCAGCGCGACTACGTCGTGAGCCGCATCGACAACGATCTGTTCGCGTTACGCGAGGCGCGTCAGCCCTTCACCAATCCAGCCTGGTATTTCGATTCGGGCCTGGATCCGAGCACGTATGTGACGACGCCGTATGCTCCGGCGGATCAGCGTGCGCGCGCCTTCATCACCTATGCGAAACAGGTGCCGAACGCGCTGGAGCAGATCAAGGCGAACTTGCAGTTGCCGTTGCCGCGCACCTTCATCGATTTCGGCGTCGCAAGCTTCGGTGGCTTCGTGGACTTCTATCGCAACGATGTGCCGCAGGCGTTCGCAGAGATCCCCGACGATCTGAAAAAGGAGCTGACCGCCGCCATCGAACCTGCGGCCGTCGCGATGGAAGATGTCTCGAAGTGGCTGGAATCTCAGCGCGCCACGGCCAACGACAATTACGCGCTCGGCCCCGAACGTTTCGCCGCGATGTTGCGGATGACGGAGAACGTCGATGTGCCGCTGGAGAAGATCGAGGCCATCGGCCGCGCGGATCTGGAGCGCAATCTCTCTGCGCTCAATGAAGCGTGTAAGGCTTTCGCGCCCGGCGCAGAAATCGAGGAATGCGTCGCCCGCATGAACGCGGACAAGCCTGAGGGCGGCGCCGTCACGGGCGCGCGAGCTCAGCTCGAAACTCTCAGGAAATACCTGCTGGATCACGAAGTGGTCAGCATCCCGGGCACCGAGGAAGCCAAGGTCGAAGAAGCGCCCGCGTATCGACGCCAGAACTTCGCGTACATCAATATTCCGGGTCCGTTCGAGAAGGAGCTGCCGTCGGTGTATTACATCGCGCCGCCGGATCCGAAGTGGTCCAAAGCCGAGCAGGACGCCTACATTCCCGGCAAGGCCGATCTGCTGTTCACGTCCATTCATGAAGTGTGGCCGGGCCACTTCCTGCAGTTCCTGCATTCGAATCGCTCGCCGTGGCGCTTCGGCCAGCTGTTCGTCGGCTATGCCTATGCCGAGGGTTGGGCGCATTACGCCGAGGAGCTGATGATCGAGCATGGCATCGCGGCCACCACGCCGGAGTTGCACATCGGCCAGTTGCTGAACGCGCTGCTACGGAACGTGCGCTACATGTGCGCCATCGGGCTGCACACTCAGGGCATGACCGTGGCTCAGTGCGAACAGATGTTCAAGGAGAAGGCTTTTCAGGATGCTGGCAATGCCCGGCAGCAGGCGGCCCGAGGCACTTACGATCCGGGTTATCTGAACTACACGCTGGGGAAGCTCATGATCCGCAAGCTGCGCGACGACTGGGCCGGCAGTCGCGGCGGGCGGCAGGCGTGGAAGCAATTCAACGACGAGTTCCTGTCGTACGGCGGTCCGCCCGTTCCGCTGGTGCGCTCGCAGATGATGCCGGGGCCGGCAGGCGATCTGTTCTGAGGCGCTGGGAAGCGTCCTGATGCGCGGACCGGCGCGACTACTTGGAAGTGGACAGGGCTCGTAGATCGCGAGACATCTTGATCGCGTCTTCGAGCCCGCTGTAGTAGCCATTGACGCGATCGGTCTCGCGATAGCCCAAGCGCCCGTAAAAATGGCGCGCCTCGCGTTTGACTGCGCGCACTTCCAGCCGCACCAGGAACAGGCCGGCGACCATCGCCGTGTCCTCGACCCAATGCACCAGACGCCGGCCAATTCCCTGCCGGCGATATTCGCTGGCGACCCCGAGTAGCGCGATGTGCGCAGACTCGTCGCCGTACTGGGCGAGAATGAATCCAGCCAGACGATTCTGATCGCGCGCAATGACCGCTGCGCTTTCGCGCTGGCGCATGAGGCTGGCCACCCGCCTGGGCGTCCAGCTCCAGGGCAGGTCGGCTTCGATCAGATCGCGCGACAGGTGGGCAATCGCAGGTGCATCCCCCATGCGCGCTGGACCTAGAGTGATGGTGCTCATCGGTGTCGATAGTAACCAAAATCAGTGCAGCTGAAAGCTGGTGCCGCGCCTCCTGCGCTTGTCTCATGCGGGCTCCTGCCCGACATCGGCCGCTGTGGATGCAGCCTTCTTGCTGGCTGTTCGCGTTCAGGTGGGTGTGTGGTTTCGGTGACGTGACGTGGGCGGCGGTGTGTAAAGAAATGTCTGCTCTATGATGCGATCCATGTCTCATCTTCTTCAGACACGGTCCTGCACGCTCCGGTGGTCGCTGCTGGTTGCGGTGGTGTGGTGGGTCTTCTGCACTGGGCTGGCGCAAGCCGGAACGCTGCAGGACGGGCCCTATGTCATACGATCTGGCGATGGCAGCTGGCAAGCGCGTTGGATCGACGATGCCGGCGAGGGCCCACGGGTGCGCGACAGATCGGTCGCAATCGGTGACACGGTAACGCTCGCGCCGGTCGGCGCATTTCCAGCGTTCGAGGTGAAGCTACGTGGCCCGGCGCAACCGGCAAGCGATGATATTCACATCGCTGCCCGCACTCCGATCTTCGTGATGGCCGATACACACGGCGAGTTCGAAATCGCCGTGCAGCTTCTGCAACGACACGGTGTCCTCGACGATCGCTTGCGCTGGTCGTTCGGCAAGGGACATCTCGCGGTGCTGGGCGATGTCTTCGATCGCGGCCCCAACCAGACCGAGTTGCTATGGCTGTTCTATAAGCTCGAAGCGGAAGCGGCGCGCGCCGGTGGCGGCGTGCATCTTGCGATCGGCAATCACGAGTCGATGGTGCTCACGGGCGACGAGCGCTATCTGAATCCGAAATATCGGCGCAACGCATCGCTGCTCGGTGTCGATCGATACTCTGCACTGTGGAGCGAGGAAACATTGCTCGGTCAGTGGTTGCGGAGCAAAGCCGCGGTGTTCCGGTTGGGTGAGTATCTTTGCCTGCATGGAGGCATCTCGCGTGAGCTGGTCGATCGCGGACTGACTCTATCGGCTGTGAATCGAACCGTGCGTAGCGCGCTGCTCGAGCCCCGTGCTTCGGCCGACATACACGCCGAGTTCGTCATGGGCCGCGAGGGTCCGCTCTGGTATCGGGGCTATTTTCAGGACGCCGCCCGCCGCGGCGGCTTCAAAGCGGCGGAGCCGGACGATATCGAACTGATCCTCCGGCGCTTCGGCGTGCAGGCCATTCTGGTCGGTCACACGACCGTCCCGACCATCACTTCTTTGTATGGTGGCCGGGTGGTGGCGGTGCAGGTCTATCCGCATCGAGATGAGCAGACGCAGGCGCCCGTGATGGAAGGGCTGTTGATTCGCCAAGACGGCAAAAGGGTCCGCGCTCATGTGGATGGCGCCAGCGAAATGCTGCTTAGCCATTGATGCAGGCGCGGATGCCGTTACTTCGTAGAATTTTTTTCGCAGACCCAGGGTTCATTTCCGAGCGCTACCGGATCTATAACAGCAAGCAGCTCATTCGAAACTGCGAGTCTGCTCCCGGGTCCGATGTGATCGTGCTGGTCTCATATCAATCTGTGAGCCTGCCTGTGAGCGATCGGGGCGAGTAAGGTTTTGCGAGTTGGCCCGTTGTTGTCTAGGCCATCGGTGTCCTCCTGCAGGCCACGGCACAACGATCTCTCAAATGCTGTCGCCGCGGTCGTTCACAGGCTTCTCTTCAGGGCTCGAGTCGATACCCTGAAGTTTCTTCCTTACCTTACGCCCACACGCTGCGCTTCGGTCGCGACTTGATCCACGCGCCGAGCGCCAATCCGATCAGCACCAGTGCGCCGCCGGACAACAGCCAACGCAGCATTACATTGCGCTTGAGGTCCTGAACTTCGTCGGTCAACTGCGTGACCTGCGTCGTGAGCGACGCATTGCTGGCCTTCAACTGTTTGTTTTCTTCGTACTGGGTGATGGCCGTGGCCGAGACGCGGCGGATTTCCGCCAGCTCGCTTTGCAGCTTCTGATTTTCTTTCGCGAGTTCGGACGCCTTGCTTTCGATCTCGGTGCGCGCGCCGCGCACGTCCTGATAATTCTCGCGAATCGATTTGAGTTGCGCCTCGAGCGTTTCGACGCGCTTGTTGGCGGCAGCGAGTCGGTCCTTCGCTACGGGTTGACTGACCAGGTACTGGGTGGGTAACCATCCCTCTGTGCCATTCGGCGTGCGCACCTGCGAGAAGCCCGCCGCTTTGTCTTCACCAATTACTTCGAGAGCCAGTCCGCTGGGCAGCGCGGCGTTGATGATCTTGTGACCGTTCGACGGGCCGCGGCGCAGAGGGACAGCGAGCTCATCGGAGATATACATCGTCGCGGCGAAGGCGGACACCGGTCCTAGCACCAGCAGCAGCGCTAGTAGCACCTTTCTCAACATCAGCACGAATCCTTATAGGTCTAGTTGCTGCCGGTTTGTCGGCAGACGCGCACTATAGCGAAACTGAACCGCAATAACGGCCTGATCTGAACGCGTTCGCCAATTGGCGACAGTTGTGCTGCTAGGTATTTCTACAGCCACGAGATGGCGTGCGGACAACTGAAAAACGCGGCTCGATGAGCGCCTGGTGAGAGTTGCGCGCGGTGAGTGGGTCGCGCAGATGCCGCGAAAACAAGCTCCGGAGCTGCACGAACTGACGAAAAATTAATCGAGCGCCGGAAATTCAGTACAGACGAATTCCGACGATGAGTTCGATCTGCCGCTTCATTCCGTGGATGCGGGTTTGGAAATGTGACTGGTCTTGCGAGCACGCTCCGGGAAATTGACGAGACAGCCGACGCCGTCCGCTTGCGGTGTCTGCACGGGCTTACCGGCGAGCATGGCGTCGAGCGCGTCGGTGAGATAGTGATGCTTCGCCGGGCGCTGGCGCTCGTAGGAGAGCCGGTCGTCCATCGGCCCGCGATATTTCAGCTCCCAACTCTTGGGATCGATCACGAACACTTCGGAGGTGCGCACCACACCGAGCGCTTCGCCAGTGTGCTGCGATTCATCGAGCAGAATGGGGAATTCGATCTTGAACTCATTGGCTTCGCGGGCGACCAGTTCGCGGGTGTCTTGCAGGTTCGAGTTCAACAACAGGAATTCGACGCCCCGATTCAGGTACCGGGCGCGCACCTCGACGAGCGCCGGCAGGGCCTGGCGAACGATGGGGCAGCCATTTCCCTGCACCATCACAACTACGGCTTTCTTGTCCGCGAGCCGGTAGAGCTCATGCGATTCGCCTCGCTGATCGAGCAGGCGGAAATTGGCCACGACCTGGCCGGGCTCGATGGCGAGTGCCTGCGTGGCAATGCCGACAGTGGCGGCCAGTGCGGCCAACGCTCGCTTCGCTGAGTCTTTCATGGCAACCCCCGACGTCCCTGGTTCAGCTATGCACAGCATTGTCAGCGAGGGCGCGCCGGCCGGCACTCCGACCCTCGCAAAGTTTTGTCAGTTCTTGTTACCGTCCCTGACGGAACGCCCGCGGCTCGGTGTCTCGTTCAGTAGCGGATGACGGTCCGCGCCGCCTGGTCCTTCCAACGGAAGTCCTTGATCAAATTGAGATCGAGGAGCACCGCCAGGGCATCGATCCGGTAGCCGGCGAGCACACACAGATCGGCCGCGGCCGCCAGAGTGCCGCCCGTGGCGAGCACGTCGTCGACCAACAGCAGCCGGCCGCTGCCTTCCTGCATCTCCAGCACGCCTTCGCCGTATTCGAGCTGGTACGGGATGCTCACGACCGGCGGCGGCAGCTTGCCCTTCTTGCGAATCGGGACGAAGCCTTTGTCATGCCGGTGCGCCAGGGCCGCGCCGAGCATGAAGCCTCGGGACTCGATGCCGGCAACGGCGTCGATC
>Ga0182742_1000554_pt1 | contig 57369 bp, 60 predicted proteins | sample eDN5th37CBELigMG_FD_128880 | JGI IMG/M metagenome (GOLD analysis project Ga0182742, IMG submission 128880) | Enriched Miracle-Growth compost microbial communities from Emeryville, California, USA - eDNA 5th pass 37_C BE-Lig MG (version 2)... ...
AGAGACTGCCTTGCGGGCGTCCGCCGGGCGCTTCCGCGCGATGTCGGGTCAAGCCACCGATACGCTGCAATCCCTGCTGCAGGACAACGGCGCCCGCATGCGCCCCTTGTTCGGCCCGACAGAGGAGCGCGTGGCCGCATTGATGAGCCGCAGCTTCGGCGAGGAAACGGGCGCGGCCGAGCCTCTGGACCTCACCACCTTCTACACCGTCGATGCCCCCGCAGAGCGGATGGAGAGCCTCCAGTCGGACCTGCTGGCGAACGATCTGGTGGACGGGGCCTATGTAAAGCCCGGTGCCGAGCCTCCTGCCTTCCTCAACGACATGGCGCCCACACCCGAGGAGGCCCCGCCCTCCACACCGGACTTCACCTCCCGCCAGCTGTACCTTGATGCGGCGCCAGGCGGGGTGGAGGCGCGCTGGGCGTGGACGCAAAACGGCGGACGCGGCGCAGGCATCCGCATCATCGACATCGAGGGCGCCTGGCGCTTCACGCATGAGGATCTCGGCACAGCGCAAGGCGGCGTTGTCGGTGGCACACAGTCGACCGACCTCGGCTGGCGCAATCACGGCACGGCCGTGATTGGAGAGTTCAGTGGCGACATCAACAGCATCGGCGTCACCGGCATCTCTCCCGATGCGGTCGTAAGCGCCATTTCCATCTTCGGAGGCGTCGGATCGGCCGGGGCGATCAACATGGCTGCCGGACGCTTGGGCGCCGGCGACGTGCTGCTGATCGAGCTGCATCGGCCAGGCCCCCGGTTCAACTTCGCTAACCGCAACGATCAACGAGGCTACATCGCGGTCGAGTGGTGGCCTGATGATTTCGCGGCAGTGCGCGCGGCGGTCAACCGCGGCATCATCGTCGTGGAGGCGGCAGGCAACGGGGCGGAAAACCTGGACGACGCGATCTACCAGAACCCGGCTCCGGGCTTCCCGGCGGGATGGACGAACCCGTTCCGCCGCTCGAACCGGGATTCGGGCGCCATCGTCGTCGGTGCAGGCGCTCCCCCTCCCGGGACACACGGGCGAAACCACGGGGCGGACCGCTCCCGCCTCGATTTCTCGAACTGGGGTGCGCTGATCGATGCGCAAGGTTGGGGGCGGGAGGTGACGACCTGCGCCTATGGCGACCTGCAGGGCGGCAGCAATGAGGATCTGTGGTACACGGACACTTTCTCCGGCACCTCCAGCGCATCACCGATCATCGTTGGCGTGGCGGCGTCGCTGCAAGGGATGGCCCGTGCGCGCGGCAAGCCGTTCCTGACCCCGGCACAGTTCCGCAATTGCCTGCGCACCACCGGCTCCGCGCAGCAGGACGAGCCTGGCCGCCCGGCCACGCAGCGCATCGGCAACCGCCCGAACCTTCGCCAGCTCGTCACCTGCGCTTTCGGCAAGGGCAAGGAACTCAGCAAGGAGCTGATCAAGGAGGGCAAGGAGCTCTCCAAGGAAGGCCGCAAGGAGTTCAAGGAGTTCAAGGAAACCAAGGAGAAGGAAGCCGCCAAGGATCTCAAGGACGGCCGCAAGGAAATCAAGGACGGCAAAGAGTTCAAGGAAATCAAGGAGGGCAAGGAGTTCGAGAAGCACATCAAGGAAAAGGACAAGGACGTCTTGGAAGGTGGCATCGACGTGATCAGGGTCCGTCCGGAATTGCAGGGCCAGACGGTGGGCGGCGCGGCACCGGCGGGCGGAATGGCGGGCGGCGATATCGACAGTCGCCTGGCTGCGCTGGAAGGCGCGGTGCAGAGCCTGCTGCACTTCATCGGCGGAGAGCTGCGGCCGGACCTTTCCTCTTCCGCACTGGGGGGCCAGGACCAGGATCAGCAGGCCAAGGCGCAAAAGGACCATAAGGACAGCGAGGGCTATTGAGCGCGGGCCGCTTCGCCGCCTCACCGGCAATTGCAGGGCGGGAACGCCGACGTCGATGATTCTCATCATCGCCGATCAAGGCGACCTCCCCGCGCAGTGGTTGCAGGCGATGCTGCGCCAGCGCCTGCCGGTGCCGGTGGAGCTGCTGAGCCCCGCCCAGCTCGTCTACGCGCCCGCCATTATCCAGCGGTTGGCGACCGAGGGTGGGCAGTCCGGCTTTCGCCTGTGGAACGGGGTGCAGTTCGACTTCGCAAGCGTGTCGGGCGTCATCAATCGAATTACCTCCCTGCCGCTGGAGCATCTCGGGCGCGCGGAGCAGGGCGACCAAGGCTATGCTGCGGGAGAGCTGCACGCTTTCCTGCTCGGCTGGCTCGCTTCCCTCGAATGCCCGGTGCTGAATCCGCCCGCGCCAGAGTGGCTTGCAGGGCCGTGGCACTCCGAGATCAGCGCGCTGCACCTCGCCGCGCAGGCGGGGCTGCGCGGCGAGGCGCGCCTCCTTGACCCGTCGTCGGAGGGAGCGCGGCTGCTTGTGGACGGAGCCGGGGCGGGGGAGGTTCACTTCGTGCTGGACGATCAACTCATCGGGCCAGTCGTCGATGTGCGCCACCGCGACTCCCTGATCGCTTTCGCGCACGGTTGGGGCGCGCGGCTGTTGCAGGTGGAAACGCGAAAGGAGGGTGGGGAGCGCTGGTTCCTGCGAGCCACCAGCCTGCCCGATTACCGGCTCGGCGGCAGCGCACTTGTGCATGCGATCACGCGAGTGTTCGGCACATGATCCTGATCGCCGGCATTGCCGATGAACCGCCGGTCGCCATGGCAATCGAGGCGGCGGAGGAATGCGGCGTCGGCCATATCGTCTTCGACCAGCGCGACCATGCCGAGGCAGGGCTTTCGCTGGCGCTGGATCCGCTGGAGGGCTGGCGAGCGCGGCTCACTCTGCAGGGGCGGGAGATTGAACTTCATCGTCTAACGGGCGCCTATGTCCGCTTGATGGATGAACGCTTCCTGCCTGATGTGCGTGATCTGGCCGAGGACGCGCCGGAGCGGCAGCGGGCGATCCGGTTCCATCGGATGCTGCTGGAATGGTGCAATATCGCTCCCATCCGCATCGCGAACCGCCCGCGCGCGATGCTGTCGAACACCTCCAAGACCTTTCAGGCGGAGCTGATCCGGCGCTGCGGCTTCGCCATTCCCGAAACTCTGGTCACCAACGATCCGGACGCGGTGCTTGCCTTTGTCGAGAACTGCGCGGCCGAGGGCGACGAGGTGATCTACAAGTCGATCAGCGGCGCGCGCTCCATCGTGCAGACCTTCACGGCTGCGGACCGGGAGCGGCTGCACCGCATCCGCTGGTGCCCCACGCAGTTCCAGCGCAAGGTGCGGGGCACGGACATGCGCGTTCACGTGATCGGCAACCGCTGCTTCGCCACGAACATCGAGAGCAAGGCGACCGATTACCGCTATTCGGCGCGCGAGACGGGGGAGGATGCCGAACTCACCGCCACGGCAATCGCGCCGGAATGGGAGGGGCGCTGCATCCGGCTGGCTGCTGCGCTCGACCTTTCCTTCGCCGGCATCGACTTGCGGATGACGCCCGGAGGGGAGGTCGTGTGCTTTGAAGCCAATCCAAGCCCGGCCTACAGCTATTACCAGTCGCGCACAGATGCACCCATTGCACAGGCACTGGTACGCTGGCTCGCAGGTGAGGCGCAGGCAGGCTGAAGACCGCGACACGCCTTCGCGAGGCAAGGAGACGGCTGTGTCAGGGCGGCCATCCTCCTCAAACAGCTGTGGCCGGGCGGGGCGAACGCGTCTAGCCATTCGAACCTATGGGATTCTCAACCCTCAAGCAGCATGCGCGGCGGATCGTGCGTGCCTATCGGCGTGGTGTCCCGCGCCCCGGCCGGGTGCGCTTCGGCCACCTGCGGCGGCTGGAACCGATCAGCCGTGAATATGGCTATGATCGCGGGCGGCCCATCGACCGCTACTACATCGAAAACTTCCTGAAGGCGCATGGCGACCTGATCACAGGCACGGTGCTGGAGATTGGCGAGCGCACCTATACGGCGCGGTTCGGCAAGGGCGTGCAGCAGAGTGACATGCTGCATGTCGATGACGTCGAGGGCGCGACCTATGTCGATGATTTGACCCATGGCGAGTCCATTCCAAGCGACACCTATGACTGCGTGATCCTGACGCAGACGCTGCACCTCATCTTTGACATGCAGCAGGCGCTGCGAACGATCTTCCGCATCCTGAAGCCCGGGGGTGTCCTCCTGTGCACCGTCCCCGGCATCAGCCAGGTGGCGGACGCGGAGTGGAACGAGACCTGGTACTGGTCGCTGACGCGCGCCTCCGCCCGCAGGCTATGCGAAAACGCCTTCGGCAAGGGCAATGTCGAGATCAGCCAGTTCGGCAACGTGCTGTCAGCGACCAGCTTTCTCCAGGGCCTCGCGGACAGTGAACTGACCCACGACGAGCTTGACCATTTCGATGCCGAATACCCGGTGACCATCGCCATCTGCGCGCGGGCGGGAGACCCCGAAGCCAAGATCCGACTGAATAGCGAGCAATTCCGCTAGGGAAGGATGGACCCGTCCCTCGTTCAGCTGAAATGACGATGAGGCAACTGGCTGTTCGGGAGCAATTCCGGACATCTCGCCCGAAGAGGAATTGCTGCCGCTTCTCAAGGGATTGAAGGCGCCTGAAGACAGGATAGGGTCAACCACGCGATATGGTTCCGAAGCTCTCTTCTCTTTTGCGAAATGGCCCGGCGCGACGAATGGCCGGGCGGGTGGCGAAGCCGCTGCTCCGCGCCGCCAGGCGCCGAACGCCCCGTGCCGGCATCCTGATGTATCATCGGGTCGCAACTGAAGAAGCGGACCCGTGGAACCTGTGCGTGACGCCTGCCGCCTTCGATGAGCAGATGGCGGTGCTGGCCCGTCGCCGCTCTGCCGTGGACCTCGGCGCATTCAGCGACGGCAGCGCCTACAGCAAGGCGGGCGATCGCATCGCGGTGACGTTCGATGATGCCTACATCGACAATCTTGCCGCCGCGCTGCCGATCCTGGAGAAGCACGAGATTCCTGCGACGATCTTCGTCGTCACCCGCGCGCTCGGCCAACACCGTGAGTTCTGGTGGGATGCACTCGGCCGCGCGGTGCTGGAAAGTGGGCCGATCCCGCACACACTATCGCTGCAACTCGGCGGGGAGGACCGTGAGTTCTGCATCCAGGACGGCAGCGAGGCGGCGCCCGCAGACGGCTGGGATGCCGACCATGACAAGCCGCGCACCGATCGCGAACGGCTGTACCTGAAGCTGTGGAATGCGATCGTGCTGCTGGAGCCGGGAGAGCAGAATGCCGCAGCGGAGAAGGTGCTGGGCTGGGCCGGTCTTCCTGCCGTCGGGCCGGAGCATCGCCATCCTGCCACACGCGAGGATATTGCTGCCCTTGCGACGCATCCTCTGATCCGCGTCGGCAGCCATACGCGGCATCATGTCTCGCTGCCGCACCTGTCCCCCGCACGCCAGCGGGAGGAGATTAAAGGCGGCCATCGGGAGCTGGAGGAGCTGGTCGGCCGGCCCGTCGAACGCTTCTCCTATCCCTTCGGGCGGTACGATGAGTGCGCGCTGGGCCATGTGCGCGAATTGGGGATTGCGGTCGCCTGCACGAGTCGCCCGGCCGTGGCGACGGCTGGAATGTCACGAACCGAACTGCCCCGTCTGCATGCGATCGAACGCGACGGCGACAGCTTCGCCCGCTGGCTGCGCGACGATCACGGCCTGCTGGGGGACGGCTGATGGGCGCTGAGGGACCCGAAGCTCCGCTGGTGACGGCGGTGATGATCTTTCTCAATGGTGAAAAATATATCGCGGAGGCGATCGAGAGCGTGCTGGCGCAGACCTGCCGCGCCTGGGAACTGGTGCTGGTGGATGACGGCAGCACCGATGGGGCCACCACCATCGCTCGTTCCTACGCGGAGCGGCACCCGGACAAGATTCGCTATATCGATCATCCGGGCCATGCCAACCGGGGCATGAGCGCGTCTCGCAATGCCGGGGTGGCGGAAGGACGGGGGCAATACATCTCGTTCCTAGACGCTGACGACATCTGGCTGCCCGATCGGCTGGAACGATTCCTGCAGGTTGCGCGGGATTTCCCCTCGGCCGGCATGATCTATGGGCCCACGTTGTACTGGTTCAGCTGGGCGGTCCCAGATGAGAAGCGGGGGGCGCCGAAAGACCATGTCGGCGAGCTGTCGCTGCCCACGCGCCGATTGCTGCCTACACCCATGGTCCTCAGGGAATTCCTCCTGAGCGAAGGCGGTAGCCTGCCGGGCATCTGCAGCCTGCTCGTCCGCCGCGATGCCTATGAGGCGGTGGGCGGGTTCGAGCCCTCCTTTCGCGGGCTGTACGAAGACCAGGTTTTTCTTTCAAAGATGGCAGCGCATCACCCCATCGTGGTGATCGATGAGGTGCTGGATTATTATCGCCAGCATGAGGAATCCTGCTGCTCACGTGCGCTGGTCACCGGCGATTATGACCCAAACGGCCACCATCCGGCGCGCGCGACCTACTTGCGCTGGCTGAGCGATTATCTGCCCGCCACCGGAATCACCGACCCGGTCATTGTGGCTGCAATCGCGCGTCAGTTGTGGCCCTACGATCACCCGCTCTACATTGCGGCTGCGCGCCAGCTGCGCCGGGCGCGGTTCGCGATCCTGCGGCTCCTCAAACATGTGGTCCCGGAGCCGATGCGCCGTGCGCTACGGCGCCTGCAGCATGCCAAAGCCATACGTCGCCAGGGCGCAGCGTCAGCCTTGGCCGATCATCGCCGATAGCGGCCGGGGGTCCTGCTCCTGCACGAACGCAGGGTCATTCACCAGATGACTCAGCTCCTGCAGCTCGACCATCTTCCGGAAGAGCCCGCCCGCCTGATAAAGCGCTGCCGGAGCGCCCTCCTCCGCCACCTGGCCCTGCGCCAGAACGATGACGTGGTCGGCTTCGCGCGTGGTGCTCAGCCGATGGGCGATGATGATGATGGTCCGGCCGCCTGCCATGGAGCGGAAGGCCTTCAGCACCTCGCGTTCCGTCATGCTGTCGAGCGCGTTGGTCGCCTCGTCGAGGATCAGGATTGCGTCCTTGCGCAGCAATGCGCGGGCGAGTTCGATGCGTTGGCGCTGCCCGCCAGAGAGCAGCAGCCCCCGTTCCCCCACCTGCGTGTCGTAGCCGAGCGGCAGTTCCATGATGAAGTCGTGGATCTGCGCGGCGCGAGCGGCATCCTCGATCTCTGCCTGTGTCGCCTCCGGATGGGCATAGGCGATGTTCTCGCGCAGCGTTCCCGAAACAAGGCCGGTATCCTGCCCTGCGATGGCCAGCCGCCCGCGCCACCAGACGAGATCGATCTCGCTTAGCGGCACGCCATCGACGGTGATGCGCCCTTCTTCCGGATCGTAGAATCGGAACAGCAGGTTCGTGATGGTGGACTTGCCCGCGCCGGACGCGCCGACGAGCGCCGTGGTCCGTCCGATCGGGATCGAGAAGCTTACCGCGTCCAGCGCATTGCGCCGCTCGGCCGCCTTCCCCTGATAGGAAAAGGTCACGCCCTCAAAGGCAATGCCCTGCTCCAGCCGATCCAGCCGCCGCGATCCGGTGGCCCGTATTGACCAAGGCTTGAGGCCAAGCAGCTCTGACACCGCACCCACGGATCCGAACGACTGGATGAGGTCGGTACGCGTCTGTTCAATCGCCATCAGGTTCGGCTGGATGCGGTGCAACAGGGCAAGGAAGGCGATCAGCGAGGCCTCGCCAAGACCGGTTGCCACCGCGGACAGCAGCAGGATGGCGACAATGGCGGCATACAGCACCTCCTGCACGTTGGAGATGCCGCTATCGAGCCGGACCAGGTTGACGTCGACCTCGGCCAGCCGTCGCGCGCTGTCTTCGTATCCGCCCTGCACCTTCGCTTCCTGACCGAAGGCGCGCGTCATGCGCATGTTGTCGAGCAACTCGTAAGCCCGCATCGACAGGTCCTCCGAAGCCGCGACCTTCAGCTCTCCCAGCCGCCGGGCGCGCCGATCCAGCAGGCGGCGCAGCAGGGAGACGAGCGCCACCAGCACCACCACCAGCAAGGTCAGCTCCCACGAGAGCAGGAGGAGCACGGAACCGAGAGCAAGCACGATGCAGGCGGAGGAGAAAAGGTCGAAGACGCTGAAGATCGCGTCGGTGACCTTCCACGTCTCGCCGTCCAGCGTATTGATCAGCCGGCCATTATCGGTGAGGCAAAGGTACTGGTAATCGACGCCGAGCAGGTTCGCGTGGATCCTGGCGCGCATGTCGCAGCCCAGCTTCCCGCCCAGTTGAGCGATGTTGACGCTGTTGACGTAGGTGAGCAGCGCACGCATCGCGACGAGGCCGACGATCAGCCCGGCAATGAATTCGAGGCGCCAATCGGCCGGCGCAAGACCGGCGAGGCGGCTGACAGTGACGGCGACGATCGCATCATCGCCACCGATGAAGTCGCTGCCATCGAACAGGGTGGCGACCAGCGGGATCAGCATGCTGATGCTGAGGCCTTCCATCAGCGCGCTCAGCAAGCTCAGCAACAGAAGGATTGAAACACGCCCCGGATAGGCGCGGAAGGCCTCACCAACCCATCTGAAGATCAATCCATGCATGGCCTACCATACAAGAGGGTCCCGCGTCTGACCAACGCGTCCCTCCTTATGGCGCATTATGGGGCGGGCGGCTGGCGCATGGCGCATGAAGGCCGGAGATGTTCGGCATGCTCGCACGAGCGGGGATCGTCCTACTCCACCCGCGCGACGCAACGATCGCTTTGGCTGCGAGGAGGAACCCGCATCATCGCGGGCGCTTCCCCGGATGCGAGCTCAGGCAGCCATCTGCTCTGGCGCAAGACCTTCAAGAAGCTGGCGATTGACCTCGATCAGGTCCTCCAGCGGCTCAGTCCCGGTGACGACCTGGCTGGTGAAGCGCTCGACCCACAGAGCCAGGGAGATGATGCCGGCGCGCAGCTCGGCAGGGAGTCCGTTGCCTGGGGCGCCGCAGGCGCTGGCGAACGCGCCCCACATCTCACGATTGCGATGAAGCGTCGGCATCAGCGCCGCACCCTGCAGCCCTGCATCGCGCGCAGCCATCATCTCGCCGGTGATCTGGGTCACCAGGCGAAACTCCATATTCCGCGGCGATTCCGCGATGGTCCGGACACGTTGATAGGCGGAAAGTGACATGAAGAGGCTCCGTCGTTTTTTCTATTCTAGAGCGAAATGAGCCATTGCGGGCGCGCTTGCGTTGGCGCCGGTACGAACATGATCCGATTGGCGAAAAGTGTCCCCGTTCGCGCCGGGCCTGCCGGAATCATCCTATAACTGGAACTGTCCCAAGCGTGGGCTGGACCAGGTTATGATCAACGGTATCGGATTTCTCGTCATCCTCGGCTGCGTCTTCGGCAGCTTCATCATCGCAGGCGGCAAGATGGGCGTGGTTCTCCACGCGCTTCCGCATGAGCTGATGGCGATCGGCGGCGCCTCCATCGGCGCGTTCATCGTCGGCAACTCGCTGCCTGTCGTGAAGAAGGCGGGCAAGGGCATCGCCCGCGCGTTCAAGGGCGCGCGCTGGAAGGAGAGCGACTACCGCGATCTCCTGACGCTGTTGTTCGGCCTTCTTTCCACCTTCAGGAAGGGTGGCGCGACGGCGATCGAGCCTCACCTCGATGCCCCTGCGGAAAGCCCGCTTTTCTCGCGCTATCCCCGTCTTCTCGCGGACCACCACCTCGTCGAGTTCATCTGCGACTACCTGCGGATGATGACCGTCAACTTCGAGGATCCGCACCAGATCGAAGCCGCGATGGACGCTGACATCGAAAAGCACCATCACGAGGAACTCGCGCCCCAGCATGCGCTGCAGATGATGGCCGATGGCCTTCCCGCCATCGGCATTGTCGCGGCAGTGCTTGGCGTCATCAAGACGATGGCCTCGATCGATCAGCCGACCGAAGTCCTCGGGGCGATGATCGGCGGCGCGCTGGTGGGCACCTTTCTCGGCGTTCTCCTCTCCTACTGCTTCGTCGGTCCGCTCGCATCCAAGCTGCTCGGAATCGTCGAGGAAGAGACCAAGCCGTTCCACATCGCGAAGAGCGCGATCGTCGCCTACGCCCAGGGTGTGCCGACGCAGGTCGCGATCGAGATCGCCCGGCGCATGACGCCCACCGCGCACGCCCCAACCTTCCAGCAACTCGAGACCGCACTCGACGAGGCCAAAGATGAACTCTCCGCTATCCCCGCCTGAGCCGGTCGAAGACCGCTCCCTGCGCCTGCCGGTCAACGGCACGACCGTGTCGGCCGAGGACCTCAAGGTTCGTCTGGTGCTTGCCGCCGATCTGGACGAGGAAATCCATATCGACGCCTCGCAGGTGGAAAGCGTCGGCCAGGCTGTTCTCCAGCTCTTGGTCGCCGCTCGCGAGGAGGCGGAGAGCAAGGCTCTCGAGTTCGAGATCATCAATCCCAGCCCCGCTTTCCTTGAGCGCGTGGCGGCATGCGGCCTTGCGGACACGCTCGGCCTTCAACCTGCAAAGGACAACAAGTGAGCAAGCTCATCCTCACCGTCGATGACTCGGCGAGCATGCGAATGCTGTTGAAGGCATCGCTGACTGCGCAGGGCTTCAGCATCGAGAGCGCGAATGATGGCGTTCACGGGCTTGAACGCATGCATGAGGTCAAGCCGGATCTCCTCATCACCGACATCAACATGCCGAGGATGGACGGGTTCGAGCTGATCGAGGCCGTGCGCGCGGTTTCCGACTTCCGCGGCACGCCGATCCTGGTGCTCTCGACCGAGTTCTCGGACGACAAGAAGGCGCGAGCGCGCTCCGCCGGCGCCACCGGCTGGATCACCAAGCCGTTCGACGCGACCAAGCTGGGGGCGGCGATCCGCCGCGTGTGTCCGTGAACGACGAACTGGACGAAATCCAGGCGATCTTCTTCGAAGAGTGCGCGGAGGGCCTTGTCGCGGCCGAGAACGGCCTGTCCGCAATGGCGGACGGCGATATCTCCGCGGAGACGATCGCGAGCGTGTTCCGCGCCGTCCACTCGATCAAGGGTGGCTCGGGTGCATTCGGCCACGCCGCATTGCTCGCCTTCTCGCACCGCTTCGAGAACGTGCTGGACGAGATCCGCGCGGGACGTATCCCGGCCAGCGCCGGGGTCGTCAAGGAGATGCTGAGCGCCTTCGACCTCCTGTCGGACCATGTCACGGCAGCGCAGGAGCAGTCCGCTCCCCCGGCGGACGCTGCGATGCTGGCGAAGCTCGACGAGATTTTGGCGACAAAGGGCGCCTCTCTCGGCGCGGAGCCAGCGGCGCCGGCGGAAGCGCCTGCGGCGCCAGAGATTGCTTCCCCCGCCGCGGACACTGAAGTTGACGAATTCGGCTTCATGCCGGTCACGGCCGTTGTCGAGGATCTCGATCCCTTCGGGTTCGAGCCAGTGGCAGTGTCGCTGGACGATTTCGAGGCACCAACGGCGGCCGACGGGGACTGGAGCGTGCGCTTCGGTCCGTCACGCGATGCCCTGGCCAATGGCGGGGAGCCCCTGCTGGTGATCCGCGAACTGGAGCGCCTCGGCGGCGAGGTCATCGCCGTTGACATGTCGGGCCTGCCGAGCCTTCGCGAGATGGACCCGGAGGACGGGTACTTCGTCTGGACCATCCGCGTGCCCGGCTCGGTCGAGCAGGCCGAGATCGCCGAGTGCTTCGATTTCGTCCCGCCTGAATCGCTGATCGACATCAGGCGCGAAGAGCCGGAAAGCGCACCGGCCGAGCCGATCGAGCCCGAAGCACCCGCCACGCCGGCCAAGAGCGCGCGCAAAGCGTCTGCATCGAAGGCCGCGCCCAAGGCGTCTTCAAAGCGTGCTCCCAAGCGCACCACGAAAGCTGCTCCTGAAGCTGAGCCGGAGCCGGAGCTTGAGCCCGAGCCGGAGCCTGCCCCCGAGCCTGTCGCCGCGCCCATTCCTGCAGCACCCACGCTCACGATCGTTGAAGCCGTGCCCGCTCCTGCGGCCGCTGATGCTTCGCCACCTCCCCCCGCGGCAGTCCCCGCGGCGTCGAAAGCCGGCGGGGCCGAGAAGCCGGCCGAGCAGGCATCGCAGACGATCCGCGTCGACTTGTCGAAGCTCGACCAGCTGCTGAACCTAGTGGGCGAGCTGGTGATCCGGGGCTCGATCCTGGCGGATCGCCTGTCGCCGGCGGATCAGGAGCGGGTGGAGCTTCCTCAGCTCACGCGTCTCAACCGGCAGATCCAGGACAGCGTCATGTCCCTGCGCGCGCAACCGATCAAGCAGGCCTTCAGCCGAGTGCCTCGCATGCTGCGGGAGCTTTCGACCGAAACTGGCAAGCAGGTCGTGCTGGACGTGGAGGGTGAAGGCACCGAAGTCGACAAGAGCGTCATCGAGAAGATCGGCGATCCCCTCACCCACATGATCCGCAATGCCGTCGATCATGGCCTCGAGAAGCCGGAGGAGCGCCTCGCCGCCGGCAAATCCCCTGAGGGTCGCATTCACCTCTCGGCTGAACAGAAGGGGGCCCGCATCCTAGTGCGCGTGCGGGACGATGGACGCGGCATCAACCGCGAACGCGTTCGTGCGAAGGCGGTTGAGAAAGGCATCATCCCGGCAGACGCGGCGCTTTCCGATGAGGAGATCGATCAGCTGATCTGCGCACCGGGTTTTTCGACCGCGGAGACGATCTCGAACATCTCGGGCCGTGGCGTCGGCATGGACGTGGTCCGATCGAACGTGGAGGCGCTGGGCGGCCGGGTCGAGATCAACTCGGTGCCGGGCGAAGGCACCACCTTCACCATGATCCTGCCCCTGACGCTTGCGATCCTGGACGGCATGGTCGTGCGCCTCGCGGGACAAAGGTTCGTGCTGCCGCTGGCGAGCGTGGTCGAGTCCGTTCGTCCGGAGCCGGGTCAGGTGCAGTCGGTCTCCCCCACCAAGGAGGTGATCGAGCTGCGCGGAAACTTCCTGCCGATCAAGCGCCTGAACCATTTCTTCGGGATGGAGCACGGCCGGCCACAGCAGCCGGAGGATTCGCTGGTGATCGTGGTCGAGAGCGACACGGCGGGGCTGGTCGGCCTGATGGTCGATACGATCGACGACCGCCGCGAAGTCGTAATCAAGAGCCTAGACCAGAACCTGCATCCGATCCGCGGGCTTGGGGGTGCCACCATCCTCGGCGACGGGTCCATCGCATTGATCCTGGACCTGGAGGCGCTCGTCACCTCCCCCGCACCTTCAGCCCCCAAGCACACCCTTAAAGGATTGGCAGCATGACCAACGTCGAAAGCGGCGAGCGCAAGATCGTCACCTTCTCCCTCAGCGACCGCATCTTCGGCATCGACATGCGGGCGCTTATCGAGATCCGCGAGTGGGAAGAGCCCACTCCGCTCCCCCGCGTGCCCTCGTACATCAAGGGCGTGTCGAACCTGCGCGGCACTGTCATCCCGATCGTCGGCCTGGCGGAGCGTCTCGGTTGGGAGCCTAGCGTGCCCCACTCGCGTTCGTGCATCCTGGTCGTCAGCATCGGCGGCAAGCAGGCGGGATTCCTCGTGGACGAGGTCGCCGATATCGTCGGGATCAACGACAGCGAGATCCAGCCGGCGCCGGACATCGATATCGATGAAGCCAATGTCATCGCCGGTCTGGTCCGGGTCGCCGCGCGGGCGCAGGAGAATCATGACGACGATGGCGGCTCGATGGTGCTGCTGCTCGATCTTGAGGCGCTGAGCGTCACGAGGTCCATGGACCTGGTTGCGTGAGCCAAGCCGCCGCCCTTCCTCCCCCTGCCGCCGGTCCCGGCGAGGCGGATCTCGGTCCGGCCGAGTTCGCCGCGATCGCCGCGATCATGCAGCGCGAGGCACGCATTCACCTCAACGAGGCGAAGCTGACGCTTGTTCACTCGCGTCTCAGCCGACGGCTGCGCGAGAACAGGATCGGCAGCTTCCGTGACTATGTGGCCTTCGTGCAGGCTAACGAGGAAGAGCGGCGGGCGATGGTGATCGCCCTCACCACCAACCACACGCATTTTTTCCGCGAAGCGCACCACTTCGACCATTTCCGCACCCACCTGATCCCCCGCCTGAAGGACAAGGCGGGCCGGTCCGGCGTGCGGATCTGGTCCGCCGGCTGCTCTTCGGGCGAGGAAGTCTACACCATCGCGATGTGTCTGCTCGGCCGGGACCGGGCGGATGCTGCCTGGCTCAAGAGCGCCGACATTCGCCTGCTCGCGACGGACATCGCGACCCCGGTGGTCGAGGCGACCGCGCGCGCGATCTATCCGGCGGCGGCGCGGGAATCGATCCCGGAGCCCTACCGCTCGGCGTGGCTCCGGCCGCACCCGAAGGGCTTCGAGATGGCGGCGGAAGCCAAGGCAATGGTGACGGCGCGGACGCTCAACCTCTTCGAAACTTGGCCGATGCGCGCATCCTATGACGCGATCTTCTGTCGCAATGTGATGATCTATTTCGATGACGAGGCGAAGGCGGAGCTTGAAGCGCGCCTTGTCGAGCGGCTGGCCCCCGGAGGCTTCCTGTATATCGGTCATTCGGAGCGGCTGATCGGGCCCGCTACACGCGAAATGACTGCCTGCGGCCACACCATCTACGTCAAGAATGAGGGAGGTGCGCGATGACCGACCCCGTGAGAGTCGTGGTCGTGGACGACAGCGCCAGCATGCGGATCGCGCTCAATCGCATTCTGTCCGCCGATCCGGAGATCGAGGTCGTAGGCCTCGCGCCCGAGCCGCATAGCGCGCGCGGCATGATCAAGGATCTCAACCCGGACGTCGTCACCCTGGACGTCGAAATGCCGGGGATGGATGGCCTCTCCTTCCTCGAGAAGATCATGCGCCTGCGGCCGATGCCGGTCGTCATGTGCTCGACGCTGACGGCGCGCGGCACAGAGGTGACGATCGAGGCCCTCCGCCTGGGCGCGGTCGATTGCATCGCGAAGCCCAGCGGAAACCCGCTGGAGATCGCGCGGGACGCCGAGTTGCTGCGTACCACTGTCAAAGCCGCCGCCCGCAGCAATGTGCGCCAAGGCGGCCCGACGGCTTCCGTCCGGCCGGCAGCGTCGGGGTCGAGCTACCGCAGCAGCGTGATCGCCATCGGCTCGTCAACAGGCGGAGTGGAAGCCTTGTTCTCGGTCATCGCCGGACTGCCGACCGATTGCCCCCCGGTTCTGATCGTTCAACACATGCCCGCCGGCTTCACGCGGGGCTTCGCCGCGCGCCTCAATTCAGTGTGCGCGGTCAATGTCGTGGAAGCGCAGGACGGTGCTCCGCTGGAGTCGGGAACCGTCTATATTGCTCCTGGGGGGGAGCAACATATGGAGCTCAGCCCCAGCCAGATGCGGATTCGGTTACGTGCGGCCGACCTCGTCGGAGGTCACCGGCCGTCCGTTGACGTGCTCTTCCATTCGGTCACACGCCTCGGCGGCAGCGCCGTGGGCGTGATCCTTACCGGCATGGGCGCCGATGGCGCCGAAGGCCTGCTCGCGATGCGCCGCGCTGGCGCCCGTACGCTGGGCCAGAACCAGGAGACCTGCGTGGTCTATGGCATGCCGCGCGCCGCCTTCGAAGCAGGGGCGGTGGAGCGTCAATTGAGTTTGTCAGCCATGCCCGAGGCGATCCTCGCGGCTTGCCGAGTTTGAGTGAGAGAACGCGATGCCAGCAGCAGCTGCAATCAAGGTGATGGTGGTGGACGATCAGGCGAGCATGCGCGCCATGATCCGACGCGCCCTTCAGGACTTCGGCTTCAAGGATGTGCGCGACAAGGCGGACGCCGCCGAGGCTTTAAGCGCAGTGCGCGCTGACCGGGTCCATCTCATCATCTCCGACTTCAACATGCCGGACATGGACGGGCTCCAGTTCCTCGGCGAGGTGCGCAAGGACCCGGTGATCGGAAAGACCGTCTTCATCATGCTGACGGGCTCTTCCGATCGCGAGCTCGTGCAACAGGCCGCAGCGCTGGGCGTGAACAACTACCTTGTGAAGCCCTTCGCACCGGCTGCCCTCAAGGAGAAGATCGAACGCGTCTTCGGCGAGCTTACCTGAGGAACGGACAAGTGGAGCGGCTTTCGATCGTCCAGGGTGAGCACGCCGTCGTGGCGAAGCCGAACGTGGTCATCACGACCGTGCTCGGCTCGTGCGTCGCCGTGTGCCTCCAGGACAATGTCGCGAAGGTGGGGGGAATGAATCACTTCCTGCTTGGGGAGCCCTCCGCTGAACGATCGGCGCGGGATCGCGACCTTTCGAGCTATGGCATCCACGCCATGGAGCTCCTCATCAACGAGATGATGCGGCGCGGCGCGGTGCGCAGCCGGCTTCGAGCGCATCTCTATGGTGGGGCCACCATGATCGCCGGGCTCGGCTCCATCGGCACCAGCAACGCGGAGTTCGCTCGCCGCTTCGTGGAGACGGAGGGGATCGCCATCGCTCACATGGATCTTGGCGGCACGCGCGCCCGCCGGGTCGAGTTCCAGCCGTTCGAGGGCCGTTCGCGTTGCAGCCACGTTGCGCAGGCACCGGAGCTGACCCTCCCGCCCCAGCCCCGCCGATCGCTCGAGATCGCAGGCGAAGTCGAGCTGTTCTAACCCCTTTTTCTTGCCTGATCGGACTGTTCGGATGTCACACGTCGACGACCTCGCCACCTCCCTCTGCGCCGCCGTCGCCGAAGAAATCCGCGAGGTGCGGGCGCTCATCGAATCCGTCGCGGACGTCCTCGCATGCGACGAATACCTGGCGCTGAACTATACCGAGCAGCTCCAGTCGTTCGATCTGATGGTCCAGCGCGCTCAGGAGGCGGCGGATGTGCTGGAGCGTATGGCGAATGGCACGTGCTCGACGGAAGCGGTTGAACAGGTCCGCCTCCACGTGGTGCAGGATCGCCTGCGCGCCGCGCTGAAGGCCGCGTGACATGGCGAACGCGGAAGGGTCGAACCAACGGCCCATCATCATCAAGCGGGTCAAGAAGGTCAGCGGCGGCCATCACGGCGGCGCCTGGAAGGTGGCCTACGCCGATTTCGTGACCGCGATGATGGCGTTCTTCATGCTGCTCTGGCTTCTGGCAAACCCTGACAAGGAGCGGCTGCAGGGGTTGGCCGACTACTTCTCGCCAGCACCGCCAAGCACGTCATCCATGTCCGGCATGTCGCCCGGCGACACGAAAGGGCAGGGCGGGCACACGCGCCGGGCGCAGGCGGACAGCACGACCTCTTTCGGGCAGCCCTCAATGGAGGCGGCCACCGCGGGCGCCGCACGGGGCGGTACAGCCAACATCCCCGACGCGTCGATGCGCGTGCTGGCGCAGGAATTGCGCATCGCCCTCGATGCGGAGCCGGCGGAGAACCGTCAGGATGTCGAGATCCAGCCGACCCGCGAAGGCGTGCGGGTCAGCTTGATGGACACCAGCAACCGATCGATGTTCCGGACCGGCACCGCCGATCTCAACGATTACGGCCGCAACCTTCTCGCCAGCTTGGCCCGGCGCATTGCCAAGGCCGGCGTGCAACTCGCGATCGAGGGGCATACGGATGGCCAGGGTGGCGAGAGCGACGCCAATTGGCGCCTGTCAGGGGAGCGTGCGCTCGCCGCGCGCTCCGCCCTGGTCGCCAGTGGCGTACCGCAGGATCGGTTCACCGAAGTGGTGGCGCTGGGCGCCTCCCGGCCCGTCTATCCGGACCAGCCGGATCGTCCCGAAAATCGCCGCATCACAATCGTCCTGCTCGCCGAGCCTTCGGCCCTGCCGAGCGACGTCAGCTTCAGGTTCTGATCCATGAAACGCATCGTCCTCATGCCGGCACTCCTGGCGCTCGGCGTCGCGGTGGGCAGCAGCTCCGCCTATGTGGCCGCGATGCTGCGCGGGCCGCAAGCGGAACAGCCGGCCACCGACAACGCCTTCGTGCCAACCGGACCGGTACTGGCGCCCCTGGTGCTGGAGGACGGCCGCCTGGCCGGATACACCTCCTTCGAGATCGAGCTGGAGGTTCCTGCCGACCACGCCGAGTTCGTCACCGCTCGCATGCCGTTGCTGCTCCATGCGATCAACTTGCGCACCTTTCGCAGCCCGCTTGCGAGCGGTCCTGACGGCATGCTCCCGGATATTGAGCAGTTTCGCGCTGTCGTCATGACCGCGGCGCCGGAGGCGTTTGGCGAGGGCATGGTTCGCCACGTCGCGATCACCCAGGCGAACCCAGCGTGATGAGCGCCGTGCAGAACCACATGAGCGCGCTGCCCTCGGCCGATGCCGAGCGGTCCGCCGTTCGCTATGTCGAGCGCGCGGCGCGCGCCATGACGCTGCTGCTCACCGGAAAACTGGTCGTGGGCGGGCGCGAGACTTTGTGCCGCGTGCGCAACATGTCCGCCACCGGCATGATGATCGAGACTCACATGGCGCTGTCGAAAGGCGACGAAGTGAGGGTCGATCTGCGCTCGACCTCGAATCTCAGTGCCCGCGTCGTGTGGACGCGCGAGGGGGCCGCCGGGCTCGCCTTCCACGTGCCGGTGGATTTGAAGGCAGTGCTCGCCGGCGAAACCAGCCGAAGCCGCATCCTGCGCGCACGCGTGCCCCGGGCGCCGCGACTTGCCGCCGAATGCCCGATCACCGTCGCCGCCGGCGGGGCTCCTCAGGAAGCATCCCTGCTCGACATCTCGCAAAGCGGTGCCAGGCTTCGCCTCCCCTTCCGGCCTGCTCGCGAGGAGCGGCTGGTGCTCACCATCCCCGGCCTGCCGGTGAAGAGCGGCGCCGTTCGCTGGGTGCGTGACGCGGAGGCGGGGCTTGCGTTCTACATGCCGCTGCCCTTCGACCTGCTAGCGGAATGGATCGAGCAGCGGGGGAGCTGACTGGCCCTGTGAAGGGCTCTCGCCCTCCGTCGCACCCAGCTCTGCCCGATCCTCCCTAGCCGAAACTTCGGACCAGCGAGCCGGCCACCAGCGCCCATCCATCGACGAGCACGAAGAAGATGATCTTCATCGGCAGCGAGATCGTGGGTGGAGGAAGCATCATCATGCCCATCGCCATCAGCACGGCCGAGACGGCGAGATCGATGACGAGGAACGGCAGCAGCAGCAGGAATCCGATCTCAAACGCGCGCCGCAATTCCGAGATCATGAAGGCGGGGACCAGCGTCGCCAGCGGCGTTTCCGCGCGCGGGGCCGGTGCACTCTTCGACAGTTCGGTGAACAGGCGCAAATCATCATCGCGCACCTGGCCGAGCATGAACACGCGGAACGGCTCGGCCGTGCGGTTGAAGGCCTGCTCTTCGGTCAGCCTGCCCTCGGTGTAGGGATTGACGCCGTTGGTCCACGCCTGCTCGAAGGTCGGCGCCATCACGAAGAACGACAGAAACAGCGCCAGGCTGATGAGAACGGGGTTGGGCGGAACGCCCGGCGCGCCGATGCCAGTGCGCAGGAGCGAGAGCGCAACCACGATGCGAGTAAAGCACGTGACCGTCATCAGGATGCCGGGCGCCAGGCTCAGCACCGTCAGCATCAGCACGAGCTGGATGGCACGGCCGGTCAGCGACGCGTCGCCCAAGTCGATCGTCGTGGCTTGGGCAGACGCGGCCGCCGGCACGGCGATCGCCGCGAGGACCGTGAGAAAGCGGAGAATCTTAATCACTGGCAGTTCCTGAGGTACGGCGCTTGGCCGCCGTGCTCTGAGGGCGCTTCGGGTGCGCTGCAGAGGTGCGGGTACGGGTCCGTTTGCGGGCCGGAGCGGGTGCTGCCGGAGGGAGCGGTGCTTCGGTCATGGCGCTCGGAACAACAGCGGGTTCCGCCTCTGCCACGATGGGCTCCGGCTTCTTGTCTACTGCGCCCGCCTGCACTTCTGGTCGCGCATCAGCTTGCGTTTCCAGCTCTGCGTTCGCTGCCGGCTCTTGCCCCGCTTCTGCTTGCGGAGCCGGTTTGATCAAGCCTGCCGCGCCGGTGACACTCGCCACCTTGCCCTTCATACCTTCACGCGCCTTGTCGACCATCGCGAAGAAGGACTCCCGCATCGCGTCGGCCTCTGCCTTGGCAATGGCTGCGGCCTCACGTTCCGCCTGCAACCGTGCGGCTTCCGCCGCCTCATCGATCGTGTCGCGCACGATCGCCGTCTCCAGCATCACATTCCCCTCAGGAGCGAGGAGGATCAGGTGCTCGCGCCCGTCCCGGCGGAGCAGCGCGACGGAACGGCGCCCGTCGAGTGCGGCGCGTTCGACGATCTCGAGGCGCCGCGTCGGGCCGCCTGTGCCGCTGCTGCCGGGAAGGCGGATATTGTAGCGTCGCACGATCCACAGGGCGCCAGCGAGCATGCCGAGCACGGTCGCGAGCGCACCAAAGGTGCGAAGCAGCGAGAGGGCGTCCATCGCCTAGCGGCTCCGCTTCACGATTTCGGTGACTTCGAGCGACATGCGATCGCCGGCCACGCGGATCTTCCCTCGCGCGATCAGCTTTTCGTTCACATAGAGCTCCGTCGGGTCATCGTACCCGCAGTCGAGCTGGATCAAGGCGCCGCGGCCCATCTTCAAGATCTGCCGGATCGGCAGTTGGCTCGACCCCAGCACGATCGACATTTGAATCGGAACATCTTCAAGCACAGGCGAGGTCTCCTTCTCGGGAGACTTATAGGACTAAATTTCCGGGTCCTCGGCCCAGCTAGGCAAATTCTGCCTACAATGATCTCGTGGCGGATTTCCGCAGTACCGGAGAAGTTAATGGACCTTCGCAGCTCAGTAGATATCTCGGCGTCCGGCTTGCGCGCCCAGTCGTTGCGCATGCGCGTGATTGCCGAGAACCTCGCCAATGCTGGCTCTGTGGGCAAGGCGCCGGGCGAGGATCCCTATCGCCGGCGCGTGGTGACGTTCGAGCCCGACCTGGGCGGTCAGGACGCGACCCAGGGTGTCCGCGTGCACAACATCGTGACCGATCGGTCGGCGTTCCAGCGCGTGTACCAGCCGGGCCATCCCGCGGCCGATGAGCAGGGCTACGTCAAGATGCCGAACGTCAACAGCCTCATCGAGACGGCTGACATGAAAGCTGCCCAGCGCTCCTACGAGGCAAACCTCAATGCCATTGAGGCGGCGCGATCGATGACGATGCGCACGATCGACCTGCTGAAATAGCCACAAACTCCCGACTAAAAGGAATAGTCAACATGTCCATCGGCGCATTCGATGCAGCCGCAGCCTATGGCCGCGCGCTCGGTACAGGCAGCACCAGCGGTATCGCCACCCCCCGCCCCGCCGGCGGAGCGGCGACAGCCGGGAACGGCGGCTTCGGCAGCATGGTCGAAGAAATGGTCGGCGACGCTGCCCAGAGCATGCGCCAGGCCGAACAGGCGAGCGCCATGCAGGTGGCGGGCAAGGGCGACCTGATCGACGTCGTGACCGCCATTGGCGCTGCCGAGACGGCGCTCGATACGGTCGTCGCCGTTCGTGACAAGGTGGTGAACGCCTACGGCGAAATCATGCGGATGCAGATCTAGTCCGATGGCCGCCGCGGATGTCCTCGAACTGGCGAGAGCTGCGATGCTCCTGATCCTGACAATCGCGGGGCCGATGCTGATCGCTTCGCTGATCACCGGCGTGGTGATCGGCCTGTTCCAGGCGCTCACTCAGATCCAGGAGATGACGCTCACCTTCGTCCCCAAGATCCTGATCCTCGGCGTGGTCATGCTCGTAAGCCTGCCGATGATCGGGCAGGCGCTGGCCGGCTTCATGGCCGAGGTTTCGGTCCGCATCGTCGGCGGCTGATAGTGATCGATGACCTGCCGCTTCAGGCGAGCGCCTTCCTGATCCTCTTCGCGAGGGTCGGGGCGGTGCTGATGCTGCTCCCGCTCTTTTCGGAAGAGGGGGTGCCCGGCCGCATCCGCTTGCTGACCGCCTTCGCCATGAGCCTCGGCCTGTGGGGACTGCTCGGCCCGACCGTGCTCCCCGCGGCTCGCGACGGCAATGCGCTGGCCGGCATCCTTGTCATTGAGCTTGCCGTTGGGCTGGCGCTGGGGATGATCGTGCGGCTGATGTTCCAGGCCGCCGTGATGGGTGCGTCCATCGCAAGTCTGCAGATCGGCCTATCAAGCGCCTTGATCTTCGATCCATCGCTTGGGGGGCAGACGCCGGTCCTCGCAAAGCTGGTCGTCCTCGCGGCGACGCTCGTCTGCCTGGCGCTGGGCCTGCACCACCTCTGGATCGGTGCCATCATCCGCTCCTACGATCTTTTTCCCGTCGGGATCGTGCCGAATGCCGGTGACTTCGCAGCACTCGCCGTGACGACAATCGGCAAGGCGATGAGCCTGGCTGTGAGCATGGCCGCGCCGCTCCTCGTCTATGGAATCGTCTTCAACGTCGCACTCGGGCTTTCGGCCCGGCTGGCGCCCACCATCCAAGTCTTCTTCATCGCCCAGCCGCTCAACCTGATCCTCGGCATCTCCCTCTTCGCCATGGTGGTGGGCACCATGATCATGACGTTCGCCGTCACGATGGAGCGCTGGATCCAGAGCGGCATGAGCTGAGCCATGGCCGAGACCGACAAGGATCAGAAAACTCACGAGCCAACCCAGAAAAGGCTCGATGACGCGCGCGCAAAGGGCGAAGTCGCCACGGCGCCGGAAATGCGCCACGCCGTCATGTTCCTGGCCATGATCCTGGTGTGCGGCAGTGTCGGTGTGAGCGCCTTCATCAGCCTTGGCAGCATCTTCGTGCGGCTGTGGGGCGGAGCGGATGATCTGTTGCTGGAGCCGCAAGGCGCCCAAGCGTTCGCCACCGGCCTGTTCGTCCAACTCGGGATGACCTTCGCCCCGGTTCTGGCGCTGCTCTTCGCCTTCGCCATCCTGATCCTGTTCGTCCAGGGCCGGCCAACGCTCGCCTGGTCCCGACTGCGGCCGAAGTGGTCGAAACTGTCGCCGGTGGCTGGCCTGGGGCGCATGTTCGGCGTCAAAGGGCTGGTCGAATTCGCGAAGACGATCGCCAAGTGCGCCTTCGTGATCGGCGTCGCGACATTCGTGGTGTGGCCGAAGGCCGTCGCGGTGGAAGAGCTGATCGGCATGGAGCCGGAGGCAATCGTGCGCACATCCGGCACCCTCGTCCTCATGATGCTGAAATCCGTTGCGCTGCTCGCCGGTGCGCTCGCCCTGTTCGACTTCCTGTACCAGCGGCGGTCCTTCCTCAACCGGATGCGCATGTCACTTCAGGAGCTGAAGGACGAGCACAAGAACTCCGAAGGCGATCCGCTGGTGAAGGGGCAGCGGCGAGCCATCGCGCTCCGGAACTCAAAGCGCCGCATGATGTCGGCCGTGCCGACGGCAAGCGTCATCATCACCAACCCGACCCACTACGCCGTCGCCCTGAAATATGATCATGGCGCGATGGCGGCACCTGTCGTGGTGGCGAAGGGCGTGGACGCCGTGGCTCTCAAGATCAGGGAGATCGCGACCGGAGCCAAGGTGCCGATCATCGAAAGCCCGCCGCTCGCGCGTGCGCTGTTTGCAAGTGCTGAGATCGACCAGCCGATCCCGACGGAGCACTACAAGGCTGTGGCGGAGATCATCGGCTATGTCATGCGCCTCGCGCGGGCACGCGGCTAGGCATGCACCTTCCATTCCCGCAGGTCAGGATTCAAGCCCAGCGGCGGATCGCGCGTCGGCCGACCGGATGCGCCTTTCAGCCCCGTTCCCTCTTGGCCAGCTCGACCTGGATCCTGAGGTCGATATCGTCCATGAGTTCGGCCAGCGCCGGGTCTTCGGGAAGGCTGCGGTTCTGCGCCCAGTCTTCCAGCTCCTGCACCACTTCGGGCGCACTGACGCCGACAACGAGGGCCGCCTGCAGCATTTCGAGCGCATCGAGAGCCTTCTCGACTTCGCGCACCGTGCGGCGGCGACGCTCCGGCTCCTGCATGGCGGTGGCGAGCGTCACCAGCATCTGCACGGATTGCGTGGGCGTTGCCGCCTGCGCCTGGGGCGCAACAGGTTGAGCGACCGGCTCCGCCACGAAGGGCGCAGCCGCCGCACGCTTTGTTTCGCTCGCGAGCAACACACTCAGCAAAGATGTTGGCGCTTGAACCTGCATGTCAGCCCGTTTGCTCCTTTCTCTCTCTATAAGAAAATTAACGCGTTTTTTCCACTCCACGGGAGCGATATGCGAATTCAGCGCCTCCTCGCCTGCCTGGCGGCTAGCACATTGATGGCCGCTACGCCCGCCTGGGCCGGCCCTCGCATCAAGGACATCGTCTCGGTCGAGAACGTCCGGACGAACCAACTCGTCGGTTACGGCCTCGTTGTCGGGCTGAGCGGCACGGGCGACCGCATCCGCAACTCACCCTTCACCGAAGAATCGATGCAGGCGATGCTGGAGCGGATGGGCGTCAACATCCGGGGCACCCAGATGCGGACCGAGAATGTCGCTGCCGTGTCGATCACTGCCACTCTTCCCGCTTTCGCTCGCTCCGGCTCCACCATCGATGTGCAGGTGTCCGCGCTTGGCGATGCGAAGAGCCTCCAGGGCGGCACGCTTATCGCTTCCGCGTTGCGTGGGCTCGACGGCGAGATCTACGCGGTGGCGCAGGGGCCGGTCGCGGTCTCCGGCTTCAAGGCGCAGGGTGCCGCCGCAAGCATCACCCGCGGTGTTGCGACCTCGGCCCGCATCGCCAATGGCGCGATCGTCGAACGGGAAGTGCCTTATGCGTTGAGCTCGGCCGGAAGCTTGAAGCTCGCGCTCCGCAACCCCGATTTCACCACCGCGCAGCGCATCGGCGAGGCCATCAATCGCGAGTTCCCCGGGGCGGCCTTCGTGCTGGACCCTGCGACCGTGGAGATCAGGCCCAGCATGGCGGGCCAGTCGCTGGTTGACCTGGTGTCGCGGATCGAAAACCTCGAGATCGAGGTCGATCAGCCGGCGCGTATCGTCATCAACGAGGCTTCGGGCACCGTCGTCATGAGTGCGGACGTCAAGATCAGCCCGGTCGCGGTGGCGCAGGGCGGCCTGACCATCAGCATCACCGAGACGCCGCAAGTGTCACAGCCCTTGCCGTTCTCGGACGGCGAGACGGTCGTCGTGCCCAGGACCTCCCTCGCGGTGGATGACGGACAGGGTGCCTCCCTTGCGATGGTCGGCGGTACTTCGCTGAGCCAGCTGGTCGGCGGCCTCAACGCCCTTGGCGTCAGCCCGCGCGATCTCATCACAATTCTACAGGCCGTGAAAAGCGCCGGCGCGCTTCAGGCCGAGATCGAGGTGCAATGATGAACCCGATATCATCCGCAGGCGAGGGCGCATTTCCCCCGGCCACCCCCCGGCCGCGCTCCGGCAAGGACGTGGCGGCTGAGACAGCGCGGGACTTCGAGGCCGTCTTCCTTGGCCAGATGGCGACGCTGATGCTGCAAAGCGTGGAGCTCGGCGACGAATTCTCCGGCGGCCATGGGGAGGAGATGTTTCGCGGCATTCTTGCCGAGAGGCTCGGCACCGAGATGGCGCAGCGCGGCGGCATCGGCCTCGCGCCTGCCGTCATGGACCAGATCATCCGCCTGCAAGGGAACAGCAACGATGGACAATGAGCTTATCGATACGATTGAGTCCCTTGTCTCGCTGATGCGGGAAGAGACGGATCGGTTACTTTCCCCCGGCCCGATCGGCAGCCTTGACGAGATTGCGGCGGCCAAGGCGCGGCTGGTCGGCTGGCTCGATGCGCGGACGGCCCAACTCAATCGCGAGCAGCCGAACTGGCCTGAGCGCCTGGAGCCCGAGGAACGGGAAGCCCTGAACACCGCACTGGCTGAGTTGCGCGATGTCTCGACCGAGAATGCGCAGGCGTTGGAGCGGCAGATCCACCTGTCGATCGAAATGGTCGAGGCGATCACCTCAGAAGCCCGGCGGCTCACCGGCGCGCGTAGCGAGACCTATTGCCCGCGTGGCGGCGTCTCCCGCATCCAGACAGCAACGCCGATCTCGATCAACACCCGGCTGTAGCGTCCATCATCCGACGGGATAAGAAAGGCCCGCCAGTCCGGTTGGATTGGCGGGCCTTTCTGTTTGAAAATGTGACGCCCATCCGGTTGGGCGAAAGCCCCTTTCACTAGCCGCCGGGTCTGCCCAGCGCCGTGCGCAGCAGGCCCATCTGCTTGCGGTAGAGGCCGGTGAGCGCGGTGAAGTCGGCTTGGATCTGGCCCATGCGCAGGAGTTGGTCCTCGACCGTGACGTTGTTGCCGTCGGGCTTCGTCTCCGAGACGTTGCGATCCAGAACGATATGGCCGCCGTTGGGCGCGGATGCGCCGAGCGCGGCCATCCCGCTCGTGAGTTGAACCTGCGGGCGTCTCACGCCCGGTGCGCCAGAGCCGCCGCCGACAGCCTGCACCAGCTCGGAAAAGTCGGGCGCTTCCACGTCGCGCGCTCGATAACCCGGTGTCTCGCTGTTGGCGATATTCTGAGCGGTGACGCTCTGCCGATCCGAAAGGTGACGCATCGCCTGCGTCACGCCCTGAATGACCGCGGGTGTAGTGCTGCTCATGCGCTCAGAACCCCATTGACGTGGTAGTGGCGGGGCCGGTCAGGCGGTCCAACGCCGCCTGGTAACGTGCGGCTTGGCCCTGGAGATAGGCAGAGACCTTGCCGCCGCGGCTGTTCGATCCGTTGACGATCGCCTCCTTGCCGCTGTCCCAGTAGAGCGAGCGGTAAGCCGTCTGCGTCATCGAGATCGCAGACTTGATCTTGTCCAGAGCAAAGGCGGCACCTTTGGCAGTGGTGATGTCGAATGCGTGAGTCAGGCCCAGGCCGTAAGTGCCGCCGGGGCGCACCCGCGGCGCATCATCGGGTACCGGTGCCGCGGCGTAAATGCGCATTGGCTGGATGCCGAGCTTGCCCAGAGCGTCCTTGCCGGCTGCCCCGGCGATCAGTTCGATCTCCTGCCCCTGCTTGGCTTCGATGCGCAGGGTCCGTCGGCCTTCGCTGTCGAGCGGTGTCGTCACCAGGGCATTGCTCCCGGTGATCGCGCTGATCTTCTTGGAAAGCGTCTCAAGCGTCTCTCCATCGCTGATGGTAATCCGCCGGACCGATCCGTCGTTCACTTTGATCTGGAACTCATCGCCGGTGCGAAGGCTGGTCTGGGCAGAGAGCTTCGGCGAACTTTCCGGATTGATCGTTCCCCGGTTAAGGCCGAGCGCGTCAAAAACCCCCGCCCCTCCGGCGGCCGCGGCAACGCGAACGGGTTCCGTACGCAATGTGGGCTGGCCGAACTGCCGGATCGTCTCGATCGCCCCGGTCGAGGCATCGATCCGGGCGACAAACCCGTCGACCGTCCCTGATCGCGAACCCTGAAGATCGCCGCTCGTTCGCCCGCCGGCATAGAGCGCCCCGTCCATGAAGGTGAGGCTATCCACCTGGTCGTTGCCGGTACTCGCCAAAGCCGTGAAGGCCGCTTGATCGAGGCTTGCATCGATGCGTGCGACGAACCCGTCGCCTCCACCCGCACCGCCCACCGCGATCGATCCGTCGGCCGAGACCGCGATCACCCGCGCGTCACGGCTGCCAAGGTCCAGCGACGCGAGATCGGTTGAAAGCGAGCCAGAGTCGATCTTGCGCAGCGTGGCCGTGCCACCCTCGTTCGTAAGCGCCAGGAGCGCGCCGTCGGCGCCGATCGCCAGCGCCTTCACGCTGTCGCTCCCGCCGCTGTCGATTGCCCGACGCTCCTGGATTTGGCCTGTGCCACTCAGGCGCGCGATGAAGGCATCGCCGCCGCCGCCTGCACCCCTTCCGGCGACATAGACGGTGCCGTCCTGGCCGACTGCAACGGCGCTTGCGCTATCGGCGCCGAAGGAGCGCACGACCGTTGAAAATTGCTCCTCGCCAAGAGCGTTGAACTTGGCCACGACCATGTCACCGTCGGTCTGTGCCCCTAGGAAATCGCCGTTGACGGTACCCGCCACGACGATGCTGCCATCAGCCCCGATGGTGACGGCAGCGCCTTCCGCATTGGCCGCCGTGCCGAGGGTCCGCTGCCAGACGGCCTTGCCTGCGCTGTCCACTTTCGTAAGGAACAGGTCGGACGTGCCGCCGAGCCGGTTCGCTCCCAGATCGCCACCGGTGGTACCCACGACATAGGAATAGCCGAGCGCATCGGTCGCTACGGCGCGCGCGCTGGTCGAAGCGAGAACATCTTTCACCGCGTCCTTGTCGGTCGCAGAGAGCTTGGCCTTCTCCGTTGCGAGCCGGTCGACTCCCTGGATGGTGCCCAGCGTACGGGCCTCCAGCGTTCCTGCAGGATCATCGAAGCGGGTCACCTTGGTGCCGGTGGGTCCGTCAGTTGCAGTCTGTCCGCTGGCGACGATCAGGGCGCTGGGCGCATTGATCTGATCGATCGTGACGCGCTCGTTCCCTGGAGTGTCGAGCCTGAAGCCCCACTTGCCGCTTTCCTTTGTGACGGCGAACTTGGTCGACCAGCGCATCTTCGGCTGGCCGTTTTCGTCAGTGACGATGTTGCCGTTGGTATCCCGCATCGGGACCGAAGCCATTGCGGAATTAAAAGCCTCCGCGATGGAATCGAGCGTGGGGGGCTGGGCGGTCGTCGAGAGGTCCACGGTCACCGTGTCGCTGATGGTCCCGCGCGTGATCTTGATGGAGAACTTCTCGGAGCCGGTGACGCCGGGGACCGGCGTGTCGCGGGCTTCGAGGATGCCCTTTGCGACCGTCTTGCTGGCCGTTGTATTGACGATGCCAACGCTTTGCACCCGGCGTGCGGGCTGGGAAAAGGCAAGCTGGACCTTGTCGTTCGGCGCCTGGACGAGGAAGCTCTGCAGGTCCTCGAGCCCCTTGGCAAAGGTCTTGCCCAGCGATGCACGCTCGCTTGAAGAGGTCGTATTTTTCGCGGCAGTATCGGCGAGCAGGCGCAGCCGCTCCAGCGCCTTGTACGCGACGAAGGTCGTCTGGGCGTCCGCCACGTCCGTTCCCGTCGCCGACGTCTTGTCGATGATGGTCCTCATCCGCTTGATGGCGGACACCTGCGCGGAGAGGGGGGTGCTGGCTTCCGCCTCTTTCCACGGCGGTGTCGTTTCCGGGGTGGTGAATTGGGCCCTCGCGATCCTCGCCGCCCGTGTCTCGATCGACAGCGCCCCTCCGGTCGCAAAGCTGGAAAACGCGTTGCCGCCCGTGAGGAGGGAAAGCCCGGCGAGGCCGTTCGATAGATTGATGCTCATTCGTCTCCGCCCGCGATCTTCTCATCCTATAATAGAGGGGATTGCGCCAACCCGGGCGCTACGGACCAGTTTCGTTTTCAGGAACCCGCATGAGCGCTACTCTCACCGCCGAGCCGCCGGAGCTGAAGAAGTTTAACGGCCTGCAAAGATCTGCCGCGCTCCTGCTCGTCCTGGGCCGGGATCATGGCGCCCCGATCTGGCAGCAGCTTTCGGTGGACGAGGTGAAGGAACTCTCTGCGGCCATGTCGCAGCTTGGCCGGCTTCCTTCCGCCGTGGTCGAATACCTGCTCGTGCAATTCACGAGCGAGGTGTCGAGCATGGCGTCGCTCCACGGTTCCTACGAATCCACCGAGCGGTTGCTCGCCGGCGTATTGCCGGGGGAGCGGGTGCGGGAGATCATGGAAGACATCCGCGGTCCTTCGGGCCGCACGATGTGGGACAAGCTCTCCAACGTCAGCGAGTCCGTTCTTGCCGCCTACCTGAAGAACGAATACCCGCAGACGGTTGCGGTGATCCTGGCCAAGCTAAAGCCCGACCACGCCGCGCGCGTGCTGGCCGAGCTGCCGCAGGAGATCGGTGTCGACGTGATCTCGCGGATGCTTCGCATGGAGACTGTGCAGAAGGAGGTGATCCACGAGGTCGAGCAGACACTGCGGTCCGAGTTCATGAGCAACCTGTCGCGCGCGCAGAGGCGTGATCCGCATGAGAGCATGGCCGAAGTGTTCAACGCGATGGATCGGGCGACGGAAGAGGCGATGCTCACCGCGCTCGACAGCCGTGCACCGGAATCGGCCGAACGCATCCGCGCGCTGATGTTCACTTTCGAGGATCTCATGAACCTGCTGCCGACCGCGATCGCCAAGATCGTGAAGAACGCCGACAAGCGCGAGATGGCGCTGGCGCTCAAGGGCGCCCCGGAGGAGATGCGCGGCATCTTCTTCAGCAGCATGACAGAACGTGCCGCCAAGCTGATGCGCGAAGACATGGCCGCCATGGGGCCAGTTCGCGCGCGCGATTGCGAAGAGGCACAGAACTCGCTGGTTCGGCTGGCCAAGTCGCTCGCGGATGCGGGCGAGATCGTGCTGGTCGATCCGAAAAACGACGACGCGGTCATCCTCTGATCCGTCTCCGCCCCTAAGCTTTCTCTCAGGAGCGTCGCCTTGGCTTCCGCCGCATTGATCGAGCCATTCCCTTTCGGGCGGGTCTTCTCGGAGCCTTGTGCCGAGACGCCGCGGAACGACGCCCCTCTCGTCGCGCGGATCGCCGCGCTTGAAGCGGATCTGGAGCGAGAGCGAACAGAGCATGAGGCGGCGCTGGCCGTGGCCCGCGCTGAAGCCTTCCAGCAGGGCCTGGAGCAGGCCCGGGCGGACAGGGAGGTCGCCACGCTTGCCGCCATCGACGCACTTCAGGCTTCTATCGAGGCACTCGAGGAGGATCTGGGCGAAGTCGAAGATCGCCTGGCCAGGGAAGCAGCCGAGCTCGCGCTGGCCGCGGCGGATCTGGTTGCGGCAAAGGCGCTGGAACTCGACGCTGTGGGAGCGATCGACGCGGCTATCGGACGGGCGCTGAGCCAGGTACGCCGTGGTGAGCCGATCCAGATTCGCGTTCATCCTGATCTTGGGCCTGATGTCGAGCGGATCATTGCGGAGCGACAGTCCAATGATCGCCGGCGCCTGTCGCTCAGCGTTGCGGTGGATGCGACGCTTGCCCTGGGCGACGCGCGCCTCACCTGGGACCAGGGCGGCCTCGGACTGGATGCCGAACAGCGCCGCGCAGCCGTGCGCGCTGAGTTGGACGGCCTTCTGCTGTCGATGACAACCGGCGGTTGAACTGACCCGGCAAAACTTTCCGGCCGGAAAAAACTGCCGCCCCTATTCCCCTCTATAATTTGACTGAAGGGCGCACCGCCCGCCAGTTACGGGGCTTCAGTTGAACGCTTTTCGAGAATTCGCGGAAAAGATCGGCATGCGCCGGCTGGCCCTCATGGGCGGAGTTGGCGCGGCCCTGCTTGTCGGGCTTGCCTACCTAACCTTCCGCGCCGGCGACCCGCAGATGGGCTACCTCTACACCGACCTGGACCCGGCATCCGCCCAGGCGATGGTCGAGCAGCTGCAGAGCCAGAACGTTCCCTTCCAGCTTTCGGCCGACGGGACTGCGGTGATGGCGCCGCAGGAGCGGCTCGCCGAACTGCGCATGAGCATGGCGACCGAGCGGCTGGGCGGGAAAATCGGTTACGCAGTGCTCGATCAGGAGGAGCCGTTCGGTGTCTCCTCTTCCCGGGCCCGGCTCAACGAGACCCGCGCCATCGAGGGAGAGCTGGCGCAGTCGATCAACAGCCTTGCGGATGTCCTGCAGACGCGCGTCCACATCGTGATGCCGGAGAGGGCGATGTTCGCGACCGAGCCCCGCCGTGCGACTGCTGCCGTCACCGTCAAGACGCGCGGGCGCCTTTCGGCCGAAAACGTCCAGGCGATCCGCTACCTCGTCTCCTCCTCCGTTCCCGAACTCTCGCCCGAGAGCGTCTCGATCGTGGACCACACGGGCGCGTTGCTCGCACGTGCCGGAGAGGCCGGCGCATTGGGCGGAGGCGATGCCGACGAGCGGCAGAAGGCCGTGGAGGCGGAGCTGCGCCAGGAGATCGAGTATCTGCTCGAACCGATCGTCGGTGCGGGCAAGGTGCGTGCCGAAGTGTCCGCGACCATCGAGCGTGATCAGACCCGCGAAGAGGCGAGCGTCGTCGATCCCGATCTCCAGGCCATTGCTCGCCAGGTCGTGGTGGATTCAAACGACGAGAGCGATGAGAACGACGCCGGCGCCATGGCAGCGACGGTTGCCGACCAGCTGCCCGATGCAGAGGCGGCAGGCATGGGCCAGGGTGGCGAAAGCCGCCGTGCCCGCCGTGCGGAAACCTCGGAAGACACGACATACGAGAACAGCCGGACCAATACCGTGAAGGTGCGGGCGCCGGGCGCCGTCAGCCGCCTCAGCGTAGCGGTGCTGGTCGACGGGGGTGAGGGCGGGCTGCCCCAGCCGCAGATCCAGCGCCTGCAGCGACTTGTCGAGAATGCGGTCGGCTTCAATGCTGAGCGCGGCGACAGCGTGGTCGTTGAATCGATGCCCTTCACAGCGGCCGATGCCGGAGCGGCAGAGGACGGCATCTTCTCCAGCCTGCCGATGGACCAGATCTTCAGCGTGCTGAAGTTGCTGATCATCGCGGCCGTCGGCCTGCTGGTGGTGCGCATGCTGCGTCCCCGCCGGGATCGCCGCGCCGCGGGCGGGGAAGACGGGCAGGCGGCGCTGACTGGTCCGGACTCCGTCGCGCTGCTGCCCGATGCCCAGGACGGGGGTGAGCCGGCCCCGCTGGCGGCGCCCGACGGACAAACGAACCTGCTCGACCAGGAAGTCGCACTCGCCCAGGTCGATGGCCGGGTGAAGCTCTCCGCCATCAAGAGAATTGGCGATGCGGTGAATGCAAGCCCTGCTGAGGCCGCATCCGTGATCCGCCAGTGGATGGCTGCTTGAAGGAATTACCCATGACCATGGAATCCAATTCGCAGGAACTGATCCCCTCCTCCTTCGACATGCCGGTCGATGAGTTCGATGATTCCGTCCTTCCCGGAAGCGACGCGCCGAGCACGTCTCTGCCGTCCTCTGGCGACCCGATGGAAGCTGTTTTCGACGTTCCGGTGAAGGTGAAAGCCGTGCTGGGCGGTGCCCGCATCCATGTCGGAGAGTTGCTCCAGATGCGCTCCGGCAGCGTGGTGGAGCTTGATCGGCGCGTCGGTGAACCGGTGGACGTCTTCGTCAACGACCTGCTGATTGCCCGCGGAGAGCTGGTGATCATCGATGGCTCGCTGGGTGTCACGCTCACCGAAATCGTGAAGCAGGAAGGCTGATGGCCAGCCCGCCTTCCGACCAGATCCGCCTGGTGCTGGTGGGCGCGCCGGGCAGCGAGTTCCGGCTTGCCGCCGACATGGCGCGGCAGGCCGGGGCCGAGGTCATCATGGCCGACCACCCCGCTGCCGCGCTGAAGGGCTTGCGCTGCACCGGTGGTGACCTGGTCATGATTGACGTAGGCATGGATGTGCCTGGCTTTCTGGAGCAGCTACGGGCCGAGCGCATGGCTGTGCCCGTGCTCGCCTGCGGAATTCATGCCTCTGCCGAACGGGCTGTGGCGGCGATCCGCGCGGGCGCCATCGATTATATTCCACTGCCCCCGCAGCTTGATCTGATCGCCGCCGCCATTCTCACCGCAGGAAAGCGCGTGTCTTCGCCCTTGGGTGAGGATCCCGAACTGAAGCGGACCATCGACTATGCGCGCGCGGTCGCCCCGTCAGCGGTGCCGATCCTGATCACAGGCGAGCCGGGCACCGGCAAGGAAGTGATGGCCCGGATGATCCACGATGCGTCGGGTCGCACGGGCCGCTTCCTCGTGGTCGAATGCGCCGGGGCCGCGGCCGAATTCGTCGAATCCGAACTGTTCGGCCACGAAGCCGGCGCCTTCCCGGGGGCGATCGCAACCCGAGCCGGCCGCCTGGAAGAGGCGGCGCAGGGCACGATCTTCCTGCGCGAGATCGGCGCTCTCGCCCCGGCGGCACAGGCCCGGCTGACAGCGGCATTGCAGAACGGCGTGATCCGCTCAGGAAGCGATGGAATGACGGTTCCCCTGCGCGCGCGGCTCATCGCCAGCAGCAGCCGGGATCTGGCGGATCAGACGTCGCCCGTCGGGTTCCGCGCCGATCTGCTCGCCCACCTGCGCCTTGTTAGGGTCGAGATGCCCTCGCTCCGGTCGCGCGGGAACGACATCGAAAAGTTGAGCGTCCATTTCGCCAAGGCCCTGGCGGCTGCCAATGGCCTGCCCGCACGTCCGTTCAGCGCTGATGCCCTCCAGCATCTTCGCCGGCACGACTGGCCCGGCAATGTTCGTGAGCTGGAGGACGTCGTCCATCGCGCCATCCTGCTCGCTCGCGGCCCGGTGATCGAGGCGGACGCTCTGGTCCTGAGCGATGGCTCACGCCTTGCGACCGCGCCTGCTGCTCCTGCTGGCCCGGAGCTCAGCGTTGACTCGCTGGTGGGGCGCAGCGTCGCGGATGTGGAGCGGGAGTTGATCCTGCAGACGCTGAAGAGCTGCGGCGGCAACCGCACGACCGCCTCCACGATCCTCGGCATCTCGGTGCGCACCATGCGCAACAAGCTCAAGAGCTTCGTCGAGGCGGGCATCGCCGTCTCACCGGCTTTCTGACGGAACTCGATCATGGACAAGCTGAACGACATCCTGCAGCGCATCGGCGCCAACCGCGATCTCGCCCTGGCGGGAAGTGTCGTGGCAATCATCGCGATGCTGATCCTGCCGATGCCGGGTTGGCTGCTCGACCTCGGCCTGGCGATTTCGATCACCTTTTCGGTGATGATCCTGATGACGGCCTTGTTCATCGAAAAGCCGCTGGACCTTTCCGCTTTCCCCACGATCCTGCTGATCGCGACGATGCTGCGGCTGGGCCTCAATCTCGCGTCCACCCGCCTGATCCTCGGTCACGGGCATGAAGGGCCGGATGCCGCCGGCGGCGTGATCGCCGCCTTTGGCGAGTTCCTGATCGGCGGCCAGGTCGTGATCGGCCTGACCATCTTCGTCATCCTGCTGGTGATCAATTTCGTCGTCATCACCAAGGGTGCGGGACGCATCGCGGAAGTGGCGGCCCGCTTCAGCCTGGACTCGATGCCGGGCAAGCAGATGGCGATCGACGCCGATCTCAATGCCGGGATGATCGATGAGGAGGGGGCACGCGCCCGCCGGGCGGAAGTGGAGGCCGAAAGCGGCTTCTACGGCGCGATGGACGGCGCCTCCAAGTTCGTCAAAGGCGACGCCGTTGCTGGCCTGCTGATCACGGGTGTGAACGTGCTGGTTGGCCTGCTGGTGGGCGTAACCACCCACGGCCTTGCCCTCGCAGATGCATTCCACACCTACACGCTGCTCACCGTCGGCGATGGGCTCGTCAGCCAGATCCCGGCGCTGATCGTCTCGACCGCGGCGGGCCTGCTAGTGTCCAAAGGCGGCGTTGTCGGCAAGACGGGCGCTGCGCTGACCCAGCAGCTTGGCCGGCATCCGAAGGCGTTTGGGATGGTTGCCGTCCTCATGGGCGCGTTCGCGCTGCTGCCGGGGCTTCCCTTCATTCCCTTCGCGACCGTCGCGGCAATCTGCGGCTGGCTGGCGTGGACGATGAGCAGGAAGGCGGAAGAGAGCGCCGCGAAGGAACGGCTGATGAAGGCGCAGAGGGAAGCGCAGGCCGCGCAGACCGAGGAGCCGGTGTCGCGCACCGTCGCGCTCGACGCCATCCGGATCGAGATCGGCTACGGACTGCTTCCGATCATCAACGAATCCCGGGCGGAGCCGCGACTGGACGATCAGGTTCGCGCGCTGCGCCGACAGATGGCGACCGACTACGGCTTTGTGCTGCCGTCCGTCCGGATCATCGACAACATGGCGCTGAAGGCCAACGAGTATATAGTCTACATCAAGGAAACGGAGACCGCACGGGGCGAGCTGCGGCTCGACAAGCTGATGGTCATCAACCCGGGCGACGCGCCCACAGGCTTGCCCGGCGAGGCGACGCGCGAGCCGGTGTTCGGCCTCCCGGCGCTGTGGATCGACCGTGATCTGCGCGAAGAAGCGGGCCTGCGCGGCGTCACCGTCGTCGACTGCGGCACGATCATCGCGACGCATCTGACGGAGCTGGTGAAGGACAACATCGCCGACATGCTCTCCTATCTGGAAGTGCAGAAGCTGCTCAACGAGGTCCACAAGGACGCGGAGAAGCTCGTCGCGGAAATCATCCCGTCCAAGATCTCTGTTTCCGGCGTGCAGCGGGTTCTTCAGAACCTGTTGAGCGAAGGCGTTTCCATCCGCGACATTCCCACGATCCTTGAAGGCATTGCGGAAGCGGTGCCGATGACCTCGAACGTGATGCAGATCACGGAGCATGTCCGCGGCCGCCTTGCGCGCCAGATCTCCGCTCAGCAGACCCGCGATGGGTCCATTCCCATCATCACCCTGTCGCCCGAATGGGACCAGGCTTTCGCCGAAAGCATCATCGGCCAGGGTGACGATCGCCAGCTGGCGATGGCCCCTTCCAGCCTCCAATCGTTCATCGCCGCCGTACGGGACGCCTATGACCGGCTCGCCGCAGCTGGGGAGATCCCCTGCATCCTTACGAACCCGGCGATCCGCCCCTTTGTCCGATCGATCGTCGAGCGTGTCCGGCCGGCCACCGTGGTGCTGTCGCAGAACGAAATCCACACCCGCGCCAGGATTCGCTCTCTCGGGCTGGTTGGCTGAACCGGAGCGGCGAAAGCCCTCCTATAATGAACTTGAACGACTGCGCCTTCCGCAAAGGGACCTGAATGGACGTAGCAGCATGCGGACCGATCGGGCCTGCCAAGATCAATTCCGGACCTTCGGCGGTGTCGAACGGCACCGGCGAAGGTGGCATCGGCTTCGGTGCGCTACTCGGCGTGGCCGCGACCTTCACTTCGTCGGCATCTGTCGCAGGGGCTGAGGCTCCAGTGGGAGCGTCGCCGGTGTTATCAACGATCCTCACCGCCGCTGATCCGGCGGTGTCTGGTGGTGAGCTGATCGTCCCAGCGCCTCCCGCGCAACAACCCGCCGCTGACGCCACGAAGGCGTCCCTTCTGGCGAGCACGGCACCCGTCGTGACCACCGCCTTGGACACGCTCACAGCAGAAATGCAGTCGGGTGCGACTGTAGATAAACCGACTGAGGCGTCAATTCCGCAGGGGGACGATGCGGGGAAGACCGAAGCTGTCGCTCCAGACGTGAAGCTGGACTCCACCCGCAGTGACATTCCGGTCGAGATTCCTACGCCGGCTATCTCGGTTCCCGGTGGGCAGCTGGATGCGGGAGAGGCGTCGGGTCTCATGGCGGATGAACCTCTGGAAGAGCAATTTAACGGGTTGAGAACCTCTGATCGGCCGACTGAGGATCCGACCGGCGCGTTGGCGGACGCAATGGTCGATCCTGCAGTGCTGGCATCGAACAAGCCCCACCTGATGCAAGCCACCATGCAGCCGCAGCTCCAGGTCGAGCCGCAGACAGACCAGGCGCATCCGGAAGAGCTGCAGGACCTTGCCTCGACCAGCAAGCAGCCCGGCCAATCCGCAAAGGAGGCGCAGACGGCAGGTCCAACATCGGCCGGAGGTTCAGCAGAGCCGGCTGCTCAACCCTTCCCCCAGCTTGCGCGGAATGCGTCTGCTGACCAGCCGCAGGCGAACGCCGTTTCCCTTCCGGGAGCGACCAATTCCGCTTCACAGCAAGCCCCGCTCGGACAACATCCCGCCGCCCCTGCGCAGGCGCACATCCCGCATCAGCCTGTTATGCCCTTCCGTGCCGACAAGGTCGCGCGCGAGATGGGACTGGAGATCGCGCGGCGGATGTCAGCCGGTAACGAGGAGCTGGTGATCCGGCTCGACCCCGCTGAGCTCGGGCGGATCAACATCCGCATGGCGGTGAATGAGCATGGCCATCTGCGCGCTGTCGTCGCGGCCGATGCGCCCTCAGTGCTCGACGCATTGCGCAGCGACATTTCGGAACTGACTCGAGCACTGGAGCAGGCGGGCGTTCGTACCGACAGCCAGAGCTTCCGCTTCGATCGCGGAGGGTCCGGAGATTCCGGAGGGCACTGGCAGCAACGCTATCAACAGCAGGCTTCCACCCGCCCCGGCGGAGATCACGCCTCCGCCATAGCCGAAGATGAACACGCGTACCGGCCCATGGCCACAAACGGCCGCATCAACGTGATGGCCTGAGGAGATACTTGCAATGACAACGGTCACCAGCGCCACCCAGCAGCAGAACCTTGCTGCCTCTACCAGCCAGGCGACGGCATCGCTGACGGGCGCTGATTTCAACATGTTCCTGAAGCTGCTCACGACGCAGATGCAGAACCAGGATCCCCTGGATCCCATGGACACGTCTCAGTACACGCAGCAACTTGTCCAATACTCACAGGTCGAGCAGTCGATGCAGCAGACTGGAGTGCTGCGTAACATTCTGTCTCGCCTGACGGCGGCTGACATGGCGCAGGCCTCCAGCTTCATCGGTCGCGAGGCGCAGTTCGACAGCACGATCGCCGGGTTGTCTGAAGGGGCCGCGCAGTGGTCCTACAGCTTGCCGCGAGATGCCGCCTCCATCACCGCCACGGTTCAGGATTCCTCCGGCCGAACAGTCGCAAGGCGGGTGCTTGATGCGGGCGCCGAGGGCCGTTTCTCGTGGGATGGTGCCCTGTCCACCGGCGGCACTGCACCTCATGGGGCCTATACGTTGAAGATCGAGGCGCTCGATGCGAGCGGCAACGCCGTGCCGGCGACGATCCGCAGCGTGGGCGTGGTGAACAGCGTAACCTCCCTATCGGGCAGCGTGATGCTTGGCGTCAACGGGATAGAGTTGCCGTCCGATTCGCTCGTTACCGTTGCATCGCGCGGCTGACGCGGAAAAAAGCTGCCCGATTAAGAGCCAAACGATTGAATTTCGATCTATAATGAAGGAGTAGCTGTCGAGCGTCATCCCCCTAGCTCGCGGTGAAATGAAACGCGTGCGCCCTGTCCATTGGGCGAAGCAGTTCGATCGGCAGGTCGGGGTTCACCCCCGGCCTGCCGATTTTCTTTGGTCGATGCTGTCTGCGGGAGACAGGGCATTCGGGCGAAGCGTCAGGAGACGGAAAGGCGCCCCACTCGCTCTTCTGCAGAGCTGCGCTCTGTAAGGGGCAGTCCCGATGCAGGCATCAGCAAAGACGCGGCAGGCATGCAGCGCGGTCGGATGCTTGCTCGATTCAGGTTGCCCAATTCGGCCGGCGAGATGGCGGGGCAGCGGCAACCCGCGTGTGTGGAACCCACCATGGCCAGGATGACAGCATTTCCGACGTCCGCTCCGACGTCCGCTTCACAAGGCGTGTCGAGTTGATCTGACATAACGATGCACGAGGGGGGCTCAGCAATTTCGTCTGTGCCACAGCGCCTGGGCAGATGGCGAGGATCAGCCGATCAATGCACGCGCAGCGGTGCGCGCCAGGCGAGATCCCGTGTATGAGCCACGACGAGGCAGAGTTCGGCGTATAGCTTGTCCCAATATTGCGCCGGGATCCGAAAGGGGCTCGCGGCCATGCCCTGTATGACCTCGATGAGCGGAGAGGGCGCCACCACAAGGCGGAGCCTGCGGGCAAGTCCTCGCTCTACATCCTCATCGGGAAGTCCATGTGGCAAAGCGAGACGAGCGGACATCAGATATCCTCCCAGCAGCTCTGCGCTGTAGGGGTCCAGGACGACGCGCGGCGTGTCCGGGCCGTCCGGCAGTTCGAGCGTGACGAGGGCGCCGCCCCGGTCGACGTCCACGCTGACCCGCAGGCGCTGGCCGCTCTCGTCGACAATTTCGCGAATCCTGGGAAACACAGCTTTGCCCCAAATGTCCTGCACTTATTGTAGGCGCCGATAGGTGCGGGAAGGCGCCGGCGGTAGCGGCCGAACCCGATAACAAGGCGTCTGGTCGGAACAGCGCACCTGCCGAGCCACCGCTTGGCCCAAATGAATGGGGCCGGAGCGTTTCCACCCCGGCCCCAGACTTTAACCGGCCACCTTGGACCGCTCCGCGATTAACGGAACAGCGAGGTGATCGACTGCGGCGCCTGGTTGGCGATCGACAGAGCCTGGAGACCAAGCTGCTGCTTGACCTGCAGAGCCTGCAGCTTCGCCGACTCCTTGGCGAGGTCCGCGTCAACGAGGTTGCCGATACCGCCCTCGATCACGTCAGACAGCTTGCTGGTGAAGCTCATCTGACCGTCGATCTTGCGCGAAGCGGCGCCCAGCGTGCTGAGCTTCTCATTGATCGTTTCGGCCGCGGTTTCCAGCGTGGTCACCATGGTGCCCGCGTTGGCGGCGCTGGTGAGGTCACCCGTGATGTCGTTGACGACATCGGTGAAGTCCTGGTTGTCAACGTCGAGCGTGTCAGCCGACGTATCGGTCGACTGCAGCGCTGCAACGGTGCCGCCCGAGGCCTTCAGCAGGTTGGTACCATTGAACTCAGAGGAGTCGATGATCGTGTTGATCTGCTCCTTGAGCGCATCGAAGTCCTTCGCGATGGCGGCGCGGCTGTCGTCATCGAGGCCGGCATCCGACGCTTCCGTCGCCTTGGTCTTCATCTGGTTCACCAGGTCGGAGATCTGCTCCGCACCGGCAACCGCCACGTCAACAGTGCTCTTCGCACGGCTGAGCGAGGAGTTGACAGCCTTCAGGCCACCCATTTCGCCGCGAAGCGTCTGGGCAATGGTGAAGGACGCCGAGTCATCCTTGGTCGAGGCAACAGCCAGGCCGGTGTTGATGCGGCTCTGGACGGTGTCGAGACCCTTGTTCGTCGCGTTGAGGCTCTGGAGAGCTGCCATCGCGCCGGTGTTGGTGTTGACGGAGAAAGCCATTGTTCATTCCCTTTCTGAGGTCGGGCCTATTCTGCGGCCCGGGCCAGAAAATCGCTGGCCGCGACGATCAGCTTGAATGCTGCCCGCACCTTCATTCTAGGACGGGCTCAGACCGGTCGGTGCGAGCCTGCGGATTTTTCGTGGTTAATGAATTCGTTGCCCTTCCGATGCGCAGAAACGCGGCCGTTCACCCGCTTCCTTTCGCCGGACGGGGGGCCATGCTGCCCCGCTCCGGCAGACCTCGTTCTATAAATAAAGGGAGCCGGCGTGACTCCCGCGCCCGGAACTACAGGGCTCCTGCATGAAGACTTCGATCCTGCCGCACCAGCTCGCAACCGCGCTCGATCAGGCGCCTGCCGGCCTCGCAATGCTCTCACTGGATTGCTTCGACACGCTGATCTGGCGCAACGTTTACGCGCCTGCCCACGTCTTTGCCGATCTCGGGAGCGTTGGGGCAACGCCCCAGCAGCGCATCTGGGCTGAGGGCAATGCCCGCGGCCGCATGTCGCTTCGCAAGGGCGGGAACGAGGCGACGATCGAGCAGATCTACGACGCGCTGCTTGCGGGGCATCCCCAGTCCGTCCGGGCCCAGGGCGTAGCGGCCGAGCTCGAGGCAGAGGCGCGGCACTGCTATGCCTTCGCTCCCACGGTCGAGCTGATGCGCAAGGCGAAGGCGGCGGGGCTGCGGATTGCGATTGTCAGCGATACCTATCTCTGCCGGGACCAACTCCACGCGCTCATTGCCGCAGTTGCGGGCGATGATGTGGTCGCGCTCGTCGACGACATCTTCTGCTCATCCGAATTCGGAGTGGGCAAATGCGAGGGCCTGTTCAGCCATGTCCTCCGCAACACGAGGGTCGCACCGGCGCGGATTCTACACATCGGTGACAACAAGGCGGCTGATTTCATCGCCGCGCAGGCGCTGGGCCTCAATGCGCTGCACCTGGTGCAGTTCTCGGATGCCGCGCAGCAGCGTCTGCGGCTCGAGGCCGCAGTAGACGCGATCGTCAATACGTCCGGACCGGTGCAGATCCCCTGCTATCAGCCACATCGAGCGCTCACCGCGCTTGCAGGCCCGACGCTGGACGATCCGGCCGAGGCGCTTGGCCACTCGACGCTCGGCCCAATTCTTCACACGTTCGGGCACTGGATTGCCGATGAGGCGGCATTTCTGTCCCGCGCGGGTGCAAGAACACACCTGCTCTTCCTGATGCGAGACGGCCACTTGCCGCAGCGGGTGTTCGACGCGCTGAAAACAGGCTTGCCCGGCCAGGCAATCGAGATCAGCCGCTTCACCGCAACCGCTGCAAGCTTCAAGGATGAGGCGGTGGTCGCGGAGCATCTTGAGCGGGAGGTCGAATGCACCGACCTGGATGCCATCGCGAAGCAGCTCCTGCTCACAAAGGAAGAGACTGCCTCGATCCTGCGCGACCTCCCCTCGCGAAAGCGGACCAGCGCTTTCGTCAAGGCGATCCGCAAGCCCGGCAATCTCAAGAAGATTATCGCCCGATCCCGAGCGTTCGCCGACAGGCTGATCAAGTATGTGGCCGAAGAGGTAGCTCCCGCGCCCGGCGACACGCTGATGCTGATCGACCTCGGCTATAACGGAACCGTCCAGGACAATGTGGAGCCTCTGCTTCGACAGGAACTGGGTGTCGAAGTGGCCGGTCGCTATCTCATCCTTCGCGAGGAGAAGGTCGGATGCTTCGATAAAAAGGGTCTGATCGATAGCCGCCATTATGCGCCCACCACTCTGGAGGCCTTCTGCGCCAATGTTGCCGTGATCGAGCAGCTCTGCACGGCCGCGCAGGGGTCTGTCGTCGACTATGACACGGCGGGGCGGCCTGTCAGGGCGGGCAGCAGCATCAAGGGCCGCCAGAGCAGCGTGCGCGAGCGCGTGCAGCAGGGGGCGATCCGCTACGCAGCTGCGCGAGACGACGCCTTCGTGCGACCGCCTCTATCGGATGGACCCGAAGCGCAGCGTCAGGCTGCCGCTGCTATCCTTGCCCGGCTGATGTTCCTGCCGTTGCCGGAGGAACTCGAGGTGCTTGCAACCTTCGAGCACGACGTGAACCTCGGTGCTGACCAGACCGTCCGGCTGTTCGACAGGGACATCGGCTCCGCGGGCTTGAAGCGTCGCGGGCTGTTCTACATGAAGGGGGCAGAGCGGATGTACCTGCCCGCGGAGCTGCGGGGCCAAGGTCTTTCGGCAAGCCTCACGCTGCTGACACAGCATCGCTTTGGCCTCGACCTCAAATATGTCGATTTCTGCGACCGTGCGATCGACATGCCAATCATCGTGGCGGACGGGACCGACATCATGGTCAGCCAGGCGAAGGCCTATCCGACCCATGACGGCTACTTCATGGCATCCATCCCCATTGGGGAATGCCGCTTTGCGATCGGCGTCCAGTTCGGACGCCTCTACGACTGGGTGCAGGTCGAATCCGCCCAGTTCGTGCCGGTCCGCACATTCCTCAGCGACAAGGAAGCACGCGCCGGGGAGCCGATTGATGCGCTTCCGACACTCGAAGGAATGGAACAGGTCGCACCGCACCTCATGCGCTGCGATGACGAGGCGGCCTTCCTGATGGTCCCGCCACCCGCCGTCCCTCGAAAGGAGCCGATGATGCTGACCGTCGTATTTCGCCCGATCTCAGAGCACCAGCCGGCGAATGCCAGCCAGCAGCGGCCCCAGGCCGCGGAGCACAGCGTCGGAGATGGTCGATGAGCAATCTGTTGATCCATTCCATGTCGGAATTTGCCGACATCATTCTCGATTGTCTCGATCTCGCGGAAGCCAGCCGCATCGTTGAGGTGGGCGCTGAATTTGGCGGCATGTCGCAGCGGCTGGCTGAATTCGCCGGGCGGTATGGAGGCAGGCTGACCAGCATAGACCCCGCGCCAAAGCCAGAATTCCTGACCTGGGTGCGCAACCATGAGCATGTCGAGCATCTTCCGCTGACAAGCCTCGAAGCCATCCCGACACTCTCGGACGTTCAGGCGTGGGTGATCGACGGTGATCACAATTACTATTCGGTTTACCATGAGGTGAAGGGGATAGACGCGGTCTGCCGCCGCGACGGGCAGCCCCTGCTCGCGTTCTTCCACGATGTCGGTTGGCCATGTGCCCGGCGCGACTTCTATTATGCGCCGGAGCAGATCCCGGCCGCGTGGCGCCATCCCTACGATTTCGACGCGGGCGTCCACATCGACACCGATCAGATGCTGCCCGGCCGCGGCTTTCGCGGGATGGGGCAATTCGCCTGGGCCACGCACCAGGGTGGCCCTCGCAACGGTGTGCTGACGGCGATCGAGGATGCGATCGAGGAGATGCAGGCAGAGGGCCGCCAACTCGCCTGGGCGCATGTGCCGGCGGTGTTCGGGCTTGGCGTCCTGTTCGACATGGACGCGCCGTGGAGTGCTGCGGTCGCTTCCCGCCTGGCGCCTCTGCACAACAACCCCCTCCTGCACACGCTGGAGGAAAACAGGCTGCGCAACTACCTGCGCGTCATCGAAATGCAGGATGAGATGGCCTCTCGCGCCGCTTGAGGCGAGCGGACTGGCAAAAGGAAAGGCCCTCCGGTCGCGCAGACCGGAGGGCCTTTTGATATGAATGAGAGAGGGGCTTAGCGCCGCCAGCCTGCAGCGCTCCTCAGAAGGGGAACAGCGCGTCGTAGATCTGCTGGGCCCAGCGAGCCTGCTGGACGTCCGTCAGCTGCCCACGCCCGCCGTAGCTGATCCGCGCCTCGGCGATCTGCGTGTGGCGGATCGAGTTGTCGCGCTCAATGTCCTGCGGGCGCAGGATGCCCGTGACGATCAGCTCACGCAGCTCGAAGTTGACACGCATCTCCTGGCGTCCGCGAATGACCAGGTTGCCGTTGGGGAGCACATCCGTGACCACCGCGGCCATGGTCATGTTGATCGTCTCGCTGCGCTCGGTCGTACCAGTGCCGCTCGACAGCGACCGCGAGCTGGTGTCGACAAGGTCCGACGTATCCGGGTTCCCCGGCAGCAGCTTGCTCAGCGGGTTTTCCAGACCGAACAGGGAGGCAAGGCCCGCACTCTCCGAGCCGGACCGGCTGCGCGACGTCGAATTGTCCACGCTGGCCCGGTCCCGCACATTGATCTTGATCGTGACGATATCGCCTACCGCGCGCGCGCGCTGGTCCCGGAACAATCCGCCTGCGCTCTCACGGAACAAAGAGGCGCTGGACGCCTGGCTTCGCGGCGTGGCGGAATGCTGCGGGTCGATCCGGTCGATCACGTCCGGCCGAGCGATCGATCGTTCGGCACTGGCCACCTGCATTTCTTCCTGAGGGGTAAAGCGGGGCGCTTTGCCAACGTTGGATAGACGTCCGGCAGCGCCGCAGCCGGAGACGAGCGGCAGGACCAGCATCAGCGAAATGAACGACTTCATTTTCATGGGAAAGGAATCCTGAAAAAGTCTCTTCGGCTCAGCGCGCCGCGATGAGGACTGCGCCTGACCCTTCGACCACGCCGTCGAGCGTCCGGCTCGTCGCATCGGCGACGACCCGCACCATGTCTCCCTTGGCGCCATTGCTGAGGGCCCGGCCGGCGGCGGTGATGGTGAGGCCGTTCGAGCGCAGATAGATCGTCACGGGCTCGCCGCGCCGGACCATGCGCGGTGCGGTGATGTCGCTCGCCCGGACCACCGAACCGGCGGCAAGGCGGCGGGATGCCTCCATGCCGTCCGCCTCCCGCGGCTCGAGGGCGCCACGCGCCTGGGCAGCGTTCTTCTCCTCGACCGTGAAGTCGCCGGACGAGAGGATCTCGCCACGCTCCACGGCCCGCGCGAGAACTGGCGTCTCCGCTGCGGCCGCGCTGGCCTGTGTCGCCAAGAGCAGCGACAGGATGGACAGCAACATCGCGCTCACCTCATCTGGCTGGTGGTGGACAGCATTTCGTCAGCGGTCTTCACCACGCGGCTGTTCATCTCATAGGCGCGCTGGGCGGTAATGAGGGCGGTGATCTCCGCCACCGGATTGACGTTGGACGCTTCGACGAAGCCCTGGCGAAGCACGCCGAAGCCCGGCTCGCCGGGAGCGGCGATGTTCGCCTGGCCCGAGGCGGCCGTTTCGGCGAAAAGATTGCCGCCCAGCGCTTCAAGCCCCGCCTCGTTCACGAAGGTCGCGAGTTCGAGCTGGCCGACCTCCTGCAGTTCGGGCTCATTGCCCATCTTCACCTGCACGGCGCCGGTCGCGGAGATGATGACGTCGGTCGCGCCCTGCGGGATGTTGATGCCCGGCTGGATCGGATAGCCGTCAGGCGTCACCAGCTCGCCCTGGTCGGACAGCTGGAGGGAGCCGGCGCGGGTATAGGCGATGGTGCCATCCGCCATCAGGGCCTGCAGATAGCCCTGGCCTTCGATCGCCAGATCGTAGCGGTTGTCGGTCTGCGTCAGCGCGCCCTGCGTGCTGATGCGATAGACGCCGCCGGTCCGCACGCCCGCGCCGATCTGGATGCCGGACGCGGTGCGGTTCTCCTGACCGCCGGTGGTGGCGCCGGGGCGGGCGACCTGCTGGTAGAGCAGGTCCTGGAATTCCGCCCGCTGCCGTTTGAACGCCGTGGTGTTCATGTTGGCGATGTTGTTCGAGATGACGTCGACGTTGGTCTGCTGGGCGAGCATGCCCGTTCCGGCGATAGACAAGGAACGCATGGCTTTGTCCTTCTGGATGGAGTGAGGGTCAGCCGACGCGGCTGAGACGTTCGATGGCGCGCTTGCGCATGTCGTTGAGGGCTTCGGACATGCGCTGGCTGGTCTGGTAGGAGCGCAGGATCTCGACCATGTTGTTGGTCTCGATGATCGGCTGGACGTTGGAGCCTTCGACGCCGCCGCTGCGGACGCGCGTCTCGGCGGCGGCAAGCACCCGGCCGCCTTCGCCCGTCATCATCCCGTCTCCGCGCGGAGATACGGCGCCCTCGTCATCGAAGACGGTGACGGAAAGGCGGCCCAGGGGGCCAAGGGCGCCGGAAATCGTCCCGTCATCATTGATGCGGAGCTGCGCTGTCTGATCGGCAGGAATGGCGATGGGCTGGCCGTTCTCGTCCAGCACGCGCTGCCCGGTGGACGTGGCGAGCTCACCGCTCTCCAGCATCTTGAGCGCGCCCGCCCGCGTATAGGCGGTGCCGCCGCCCGGCGCTTCGACGGCGAGATAGCCGGGGCCGTCGATCATGATGTCGAGCGCATTTCCAGTGACCTGGAAGGCGCCCGCGCTCGTGTCGTGCACAGCGCCGTAATCGAGGACAAAGGAGACATCGCGTGCAGCATCAACGACGCCTTCGGACCCCTTCTTCACGAATTCGTGAAAGACGGGCTGCTCCCGCTTGAAGCCCACGGTGCTGGTGTTCGCCAGGTTGTTGGCGACCACATCCATACGCCGCCGCAGCGCCTGCTCATGACTCAAGAGCACGTAGGAAGAGATGTCCATTCACTCGCTCCGAAAAATTTCAGCGGCATTTGCACTAGGCAGAAATTGCCGCCTCGCCCCTCTATAATAGGACGAAGCCGGAGCTTCCGGCGCATTCCTCAAGAAATCGGCGAGACCGCCGGTCACAAGGGTGGAAAATGGCAGAAGTGCAGGAGCTTGAAACCGCTGACGCCGAAGGTGGCGCCGGTGAGGGGAAGGCAGCGGCGGCCGGAAAGCCCGCCCGCAACAAGAAGAAGCTCGCCATCATGGGCGCGGGCGCCCTGGTTCTGCTGCTCGGCGGCGGCACGGCCTATGCCCTGATGGGCAGCGGCGGGTCTCATGCGGCCGAAGAAGGCGAGGCCCATGCCGCTGCCGAGGGCGCAGGGCCTGAATCGTTCGTCGACGTGCCCGCCATGACGGTCAACCTGCGCTCTGCCGATGGCACTCCGCGCTTCCTGCGCGTCCACCTCATGCTGGTCCCGTCCAGCGCCGGCCGCCAAGAAGAGATCACGAAGAAGCTGCCGTTGATCATCGACGCCTATCAACCATTCCTGCGGGAGCTTCGGCCCGAGGATCTGGCAGGCTCCGCCGCCGCATTCCGGCTGAAGGAAGAAATGCTGGTTCGTGCCAATCAGGAGGTCGGCATGGGCTCCGTGGCCGATGTTCTCATCCAGGACCTGGTTCAGCAATGAGCGACGATTTCGATCTCGATTTCGACCTGCCCGATCCCCCGTCGATGACGATCGGGGACGACCAGGCATTCGACCAGGCGGACATCGACGCGCTGTTCGGCGATGTGGGTGCGCCCGCACCACAGAAGAGCGGCCTGCGCGCGGTCATCGAATCCGACGTGATCAATCACGAGCGGCTGCCGATGCTGGAGGTGATCTGCGATCGCCTGATCCGCACTTTCGCGACCAACATGCGCAACCTCACCTCCGATGCGATTGACGTCAGCGTGGAGGAGACGAGCACCGTTCGCTTCGGCGAGTTCATGAACCGGGTCCCGCTGCCGGCCATGTTCGGCGTCTTCCGCGTCGAGGAGTGGGAGAATTACGGCATCGTCGTCGTGGATTCCGCCCTCATCTACTCCGTGGTGGATGCGCTGCTCGGCGGCCGGGGCAATAACGGTCCGGGCCGGATCGAAGGGCGCGGCTTCACCACTATCGAGACGTCGCTCGTCTCGCGCATGGTCGAACTTGCGTTGGCTGACCTCGCCGCGGCGTTCGAGCCGATCACGCCGATCACCATCAAGCTGGAGCGGATCGAGACAAGCCCTCGTTTCGCGGCGATCGCCGGCCCCAGCAACCTTACCGCAGTGTCCTCCTTCCGCGTGGACATGGAAGGACGCGGCGGCAAGTTCAGCTTCCTTCTGCCGTATGCCACGCTCGAGCCCGTCCGTGACAAGCTGCTCCAGCGCTTCATGGGCGAGAAGATGGGGCGTGATGCGATCTGGGAAGCACACATGCGCTCACAAATCCGCAAGACGGAGGTGACGCTGGACGCCGTGTTGGCGGAACGCATGGTGGCCCTGTGCGACGTCCGCTCGCTTCAGGTCGGGCAGACGCTTCCCTTGGGCAAGCATCCTGACGATTCGCTCGATATCGAATGCGGCGGTGTTCGCCTCGCGCGCGCGCAACTCGGCCAACGGAACCAGAAAATCGCCATTCGCCTGGTGACCGACATATCCAAGGATTGATGCCATGGGCTTCGCCACGTTTATCAATATCATCACCGTGATCTTCTGCCTGGCCGTACTCGTGCAGAGCGTGCGCATGATGCGCAGCCTCGATGCGGTGAAGGGGTCGGCTCTGCCGCAGATGATCCAGGCTCTGGACACCGCGACCCTTCAGGCAAGTCAGGTGCTCGGTGAACTCAAGCAGACCCTTCGGACCGACGGAGCGGCCAATGCGCGCGTTCTGGCGCAGGCGGAGGAGATCCGGGACGAACTGGGCGTGATGATCGGCATCGCCAACGCTTCCGCCGATCGTCTGGTGGAGACGGCAAGTGCTCGTCAGGTGGACAACCGCACCGATCCGGATGGCGAGGCCGTTCTCGAGCTGAATGAGGCACTGGCGTGAAACCTCGCTCCACTTTGCTGATGCTGCTTTCCGCGGCGGCGGGTACCGCGGTGCTCGCCAATGCCGTCAGCGCGGCCGACCCGCCCCGCGAGGCAGCTGAGACCCGGCTCGGCGCATCGATCAGGCAGGACTTCGCGCAGCGCGATCAGGAGGCCGCCCGCCGCAAGCGCGAGCTGGACCTTCGCGAACAGGCGGCGCGCGCTGCCGAGCAGCGGCTTCAGGCAGGGGCGGCGGGTCAGGGCCAGCCCCGCTCCGGCCCGAACGCTCCGCCTGATCCGGACGAGGAGCGGTACACCGACCTCGCCCGGATTTATCAGACGATGCGCCCGAAGCCGGCCGCTGCCGTGTTTGAGCAGCTGGAGATGGAAGTGCAGGTGCAGGTGGCACGGCGCATGCGCGACCGGTCGACCGCTCTGATCCTCGCCAACATGACGCCCAAAGGCGCGGCGGCGCTGACGATGGCCATGGCGCGCCTGCCGCAGACGTAGAAGATGGTTGCGCCGTGCCTGCACGACGCATGCTGAGCGCAATCATCAGCTTTTCGGCCCCGATGCACCGCCGTTCCAAAGGCGCTATGGACGCGTCGGTCCGCTTGCGGCAAGAGCGTGCCACTCATGTGGCAGTTGTTCGCATTTCCCCTTTGTCCGTTCAGCCGAAAGGTCCGCCTCGCGCTTAGCGAAAAGGGCGTCGGCTACGAAATCCGGCAGGAATTTCCCTGGGACGGTAGTGACCTGTTCTACTCGCTCAACCCTGCGGCGCGCACTCCGGTGCTGCGGAATGAGGAGAAGAACATCACGCTCGCTGACAGCCAGGCGATCTGCGAATATTTCGAGGAGACGGTGGAGCGCAGCCCTCTCATCCTCGGCACCGCCACCAATCGGGCGGAAATCCGCCGCCTGGTGGCTCTGTTCGATGAGAGCTTCTTCGCGGACGTGACGCATCCCCTGATGCATGAGAAAATGAAGAAGCGGATCGTCCTGCGCGAGCCGCCCGACGGGACGGCGCTCCGCACGGCCATGCGGCTGGTGCACGAGCATCTCGAATATATCGACTGGCTGGTCGACACACGCCGCTGGCTCGCCGGCGCGCAGCTGAGCCTCGCCGATTTCGCGGCCGCCGCGCAAATCTCCGTTGTAGATTACCTCGGCGGGATCGACTGGCAGGGTCATGAGGAAGCGCATGGCTGGTATCGCGTGATGAAGAGCCGCCCCAGCTTTCGGCCGCTTCTGGCGGAGAAAATGGATGGCGTCGTGCCGCCCAGCCATTATGCCGACGTGAACGCCTGACATGACATCGCCGCGGATGACGGGCTGATTGCTTGTCGGTCCGCCGACAGCCGCCCATATCTGGCGCGAAGGAGATTCCCATGGCCGAAAAGCTCACCCTCACGGACGATGAATGGCGCGAGCGCCTCAGCCCGGAGCAATATGCCGTGCTGCGCCAGGCGGGGACGGAGCGCGCCTTCACCGGCAAGTACGAGAAGAACAAGCAAACGGGTGAATATGTTTGTGCCGGCTGCGGACAGCCTCTGTTCGAAAGCGAAACGAAGTACGATTCCGGCTCGGGCTGGCCCAGCTTCACCGCTCCCGCGAGGGCCGGCGCGGTGGAAGAGCACCGGGACGTCTCCCATGGCATGGTTCGCACCGAAGTCGTCTGCGCCCGCTGTGAGGGGCATCTCGGTCATGTCTTTCCCGACGGGCCGGGGCCGGCCGGCTTGCGATATTGCATCAACAGCGCCGCGCTGGACTTCAAGCCCGAGAGCGACTGAGCGATCCTCCTGTCCCTGCTGTTAACGCTGCATTCCGACTGTGCTGTGCAGGGCCACGCGTGGACCTTTGGGCGGCGCGCGCCCGACAGCAGGATGAATTAGGCAGATGGCCCAAGGGCGGGGGAAGCGCTCCCCTAAGCGACGAACGGTTGAACCGCAGCGGCAGCGATCACGGCTTTCTATCTGGGTGCGGCGGATTCTGATCTGGGGCGGTGCGCTGGCCGCGCTGCTGCTGATCGCGCTCGCCACCTCGGTCTATTTCGCCGCGCGCAACCTGCCGAGCTATGCGACCCTGATGAGCAGTCAGCAGGGTCAGACCATCGTGGTCCGCGCCCGTGACGGGGCCGAAATCCTCACCTTGGGCCCGAGCTACGGCGAATGGCTCTACGCGGACGAGATCCCGCAGGTGATGAAGGATGCGATGGTCTCTGTGGAGGACCGGCGCTTCTATTCGCATTTCGGCATTGATCCGCTGGGGCTGGCTCGCGCCGGATACGTCGCCTTGCGGGATGATGATCCTGTCCGCGCGACCTCCACCATCACGCAGCAATTGGCTCGCAACATCTTCCTCAATTCCAACCGCACGATGGACCGCAAGGCGCGCGAGGCGGTTCTGGCCATGGCGCTGGAGGCGAAGTTCACCAAGGAGCAGATCCTCGAACTTTACCTCAACAAGGTCTATTTCGGCGGCGGCGCTTACGGCATCGATTCCGCCGCCCGCAAATTCTTCAGCCATTCCGCTCGCGATCTCTCCATCGGGGAGGCGGCGATCATCGCCGGGCTGGTGAAGGCCCCGAGCCGCTATTCGCCGACGGCAGATGTGGAGGCGGCGGTCGGCCGCGCCAACGTCGTTCTGGAGCAGATGCGGCGGGCCGGCGCGATCGGCGCGGGCGAGGCCGCCTCGGTCGATGTTTCGGAGATCAAGCTGAAGCAGGAGGAGGGTCAGAACTCCGTCCGGTACTTCACGGACTGGGTACTGCCGCAGCTGGACGTGCTGCTGCCTTACGACAATTACGAGCCGATCGAGGTATGGACCACGATCGACATGGACATGCAACGCGCCGCCGGGGAAGCGGTGAAAAGCCATGTGCCGAACGGAGCGCAAGGCGCGCTCGTCAGCCTCGACCGCGACGGGGCGATCCTCGCCCTGGTGGGAGGCACGGATTACGTTCAGTCGAACTACAATCGCGCGACCGAGGCGGAGCGCCAGCCCGGATCAGCCTGGAAGCTGTTCGTCTATCTCACGGCGCTGGAGTCGGGCTATACGCCCGATGATCGCGTGGTGGATGGGCCGGTGACGATCGGCGGCTGGAGCCCGCGCAACTCCAATGGGCGCTTTTCCGGGGCTATCGACCTGCGCTCCGCGTTCGCCTATTCGGTCAATACGGTGGCCGCCCAGCTGGGGAACGAAGTGGGCTTTGGCAGTGTCGCCGCCATGGCCCGCCGCTTCGGCATCACCACCCCCATCTCCACCAACCCCGCCATGGTGCTCGGCAGCTCCGAAGTGCGCGTGATCGACCTCACGCGTGCCTTTGCTGCCGTGGCCGCCGGCGGGCGCTCCATCGAACCCTATGGCATCACACGCGTCCTCACTTCGGATGGTGAACTGCTTTACCAGCACGAGGTGCCGGAGACCTATCAATTGGTCGCCGATTACGTCGCTGCCGGCATGACGGACCTGTTGCAGACAGCCGTGAACACCGGCACCGGCCGTGCGGCGCAGATCGGCCGTCCGGTGGCGGGCAAGACCGGCACGACCAGTTCGAACAAGGATGGCTGGTTCGTCGGCTTCTCCAGCGGGATCACCACCGGCGTGTGGATGGGCCGCGACGATGCTCGGGCCGTCCCCGGTCTTCAGGGTGGCACCGCGCCCGCCCGCGCTTTCGCTGACTACATGCGCTATGCCGTCAAAGATCGCCCCGTGGAGCCGTTCGACACCGACCTGAAGCTGCCCGAGTGGCAGCTGGAGCCTGACCAGGAATGGATGTTCAGCGACCCGAACGACTATTACTTCGTCGACGAGTACGGCAATCCGATCGACCCGCGCTCCGGCGAGGCTGCCTTCAGCGAAGACGGTTCAGCGGGACCGGAAGTGGATGAGCGCAGGCCTGCTCTGCCTGCTGGCCGGCCGGTGACTGTTCAGCCGCCGCCTCCTCCGGGCGACCCTTCTGCACCTCCTGCTGCGAGCGACGATTTTCTTGAACGCGCCACGGGGCGAAGGCCACCGCCTCCACCGGAGGAGCGGCAGCGTGGGCCGGCGAGGGAGCAGCCGCAACGCGGCGTCCTGACCCTGCCGCCGCCCCCCTGATTTCCGGCAGGCGGCCTGCCGGCGGTCCTTGCGCTTCAGGAGGGATTGACCAGAGCTGGCCGCGCTGGCGAGCGGCGTACCGCCATCAAGAAGATACCCGGCAACAGCGGTCCACAGACCGCGTCGATGCGCGCACTGTATTTGATGATAAGCTTTGCCTGCCTTGAGGCCGCAAAGGAGGGGCGGAGCTCGTTACGCCTGAGGCGGGGGCGGGCTCGGCCGAAGCCCGCCCGCCCGCCCGATTAGCGGAGCCGCACCGGTACCGAAATTGCCGGCCCGCCGCGGCTGCGCACCCGCAGCAGCACGGCGCCCCGGCCTTCCGACTGGGCGGAGCGGATCACCGCCTCCAGGTCCGAAATCTGCGTCACGTTTTGGCCATTGGCGCTGATGAGGATCGTTCCCCGGCTGAGGCCTTTTCGGGCAGCGTCCGAATTCGGATCGACGGCCGTGATGACCAGGCCCTGCGTGTTGTCCGGCATGCCGAGCTGGCGAGCGATCTGGACGTTGAGCGGAATGGCCTGCAAGCCAAGGGAGCCGATGACGGAGGCGTTCTCCGTGCTGGGCGAGGTGGGGGCGCTGGAACCCTCTTCCTCCACGTCGAACGACTGCGCCGCCAGCTGTTCTGGGCTGGGGCGTCGGCCAACGGTGACCTGCAGGGTGCGGCGCTCCCCATCGCGCACGATGTCCACCGGCACGCGCTGGCCCGGCGCGAGGTTGGCGACGATGAAGGACAGGGTCTGCTCCGGGGTGACGTCCTGCCTGTTCACCCGCAGCACCACGTCTCCCGCCTGGAGACCGCTGCGCTCAGCCGCCTCGCCCGGCACGACCGACTGGACGAATTCACCGCGGTTGCGCTCCAGACCGAGCGCCGCGGCGAGGTCGTCATTCATGGGCTGGATCTGGACGCCAAGATAGCCGCGCAGGATCTCCTCGCCGCTGATCAGCTTCTGCACCAGCGGCGCGGCGACCTCCGCAGGGATGGCGAAGCCGATGCCGACGCTGCCGCCCGAAGGGGAAAAGATGGCGTTGTTGATCCCGATCACGTTGCCCTGCATGTCGAAGAGCGGGCCACCGGAATTGCCACGATTGATGCTGGCATCGGTCTGGATGTAGCGGTCGTAAGCGCCAGCGCCCGCCCGGCGCAGCACGGCGGAGACGATTCCGCTGGTGACGGTGCCGCCTAGGCCGAACGGGTTGCCGATGGCGATCACCCAGTCGCCGACGCGGGCCTGGCTGGAGTCGCCGAAGCGCACGAAGGGGAACGGCTCGCTGCGCTCGATCTTCAGTACCGCCAGGTCAGACTCTGCATCCTTTCCGACCACCTCCGCGGAGTACTCCGTGCCATCCGGCATGGTGACGGTCACTTCCTCCAGCTCTGCGCGCCCATCGGGCGTGATCACGTGGTTGTTGGTGACCACATAGCCATCCGCCGAGATGATGAAGCCCGAGCCGAGCGACTGCGCCTCTCGCGTTGTCGGCTGCCCCTGGCTGCCGAACAGATCGGCAAAGGGCGTACCAGCGAAGGGGTTGTTCTGAACCGTGATCCGCTGTCGGGTGGAGATATTGACCACCGCCGGCTGCAGCTGCGCGGTAAGGTCCGCGAAGCTCTCAGGCGCTCCAGCGCGAGGCACGACACGGCTGATGCTCTGAGCATCGTTCTGCGCCACCTGCGCGCCTGCGGGGTGGCCGGTGATGAGGGAGACGGTCGCCCCGCCGGCAAGCAGGGCAGCGGTGATGCCATAGGAATAGCGCACGGGCTTCACGTCCTTCATGTTCCTTCGATCGTCATGGCGCCCAGGGGCACTGTGGGGCAGTCCTGCACCGGGTATCAGCGGCCCGACTGAACTTGGTTTGAACGTGTCAACGATTGCCGTCGCGGAATTGCCTCAGGTAATCATTGTCAGGTGAAAGGATGATCGAGCTGCTGGCTTCGCCGCTTTCGAACGTACGGCGGTAGCTCTGCATCGCCCGATAGAAATCGTAGAACTCCGGATCCTTGCCATAGGCCTCGGCATAGGTGCGCGCGGCATTCGCCTCTGCCGTTGCACGGATGATCTGCGCATCACGCTGGCCCTGTGCGCGAATCGCCGCCGCCTCCTGCTCGCGATCGGTTTCCATGCGCGTGTAAGCGGCTTGCAACGGGGTCCCTTCGGGAAGATCCGCCCGCTTGATCCGCACGTCGATCACCTGTGCGCCATATTGCCGGGCCTGCCGGTCCAGCGCGTCGCGGATGTTTGACATGGCAGTGCCCCGCTCCGCCGTCAGAAGTGAGGCGAAGCTTCGCCGGCCCAGTTCCTGCCGCAGTACCGAGTTGAGGATGGGCGCCAGCTGGCTGCGCAGGTTCTCTTCCGTGCCGGCATTGCGGACCATCGCGACCGGGTCGATAATGCGGAAGCGCGCGTAAGCGTCCACCTGCAGCCGCTGCTGGTCGTTCGAGAGGACCTGCTGCCGCTCCATGTCGAGGTCAAGCACCCGCTTGTCGACGAACTGCACCCGTTCCAGGAAAGGAATGCGCGGCACCATGCCTGCGCCTGTCTCGCCGAACGGCACATCGGGGCGGAAGCGGTTGATGACGCGCACCGGCTCACCGGTGCGGACCACCACCGCCTGCTGCGTTTCGGGCACAATCACGATGCTCGATAGCGCCGCGACTGCGATCAGGATGGCAGCGATGATGGCCATCCTGTGCTTTTGCCAAACCATCTCCATCACTGGCCCGCCTGCGGCTGCGCGGCGCGGCGCCGGTTCACTTCCGGCAAGGGAAGGTAAGGCGTCACGCCATCGGCTTCGACGATGGTCTTGTCGGTCTTGCTGAGCACGCTTTCCATGGTCTCGTAATAGAGCCGCCGGCGGGTGACTTCCGGCGCCATCTGGTATTCCGCGAGGATCTTGTCGAACTCGGCCGCATCGCCCTGCGCGCGGGCCATGAGCTGCTGCGAATAGGCCTCGGCGCGGTTGATGTCCGCGTCCGCATCCTGCTGCGCGGCGGAGACGTCCTTGAACGCCTCGACGACCCTTTCAGGCGGATCGGTCTTGTCGATCTCCACACCCTGCACCAGCATGCCGGAACGATAGGCATCAAGCACTGACTGCATGCGCGTATGGACCCGCTGCTCGATCGTCGCGCGGCCGGCACCAGACAGTACGCTGTCAAGATCCTGTTCCGCCACCGAGGCGCGCATCGCCGCCTCCGCCACTTCGCGCAACGTCTCGTCCGGCTCGGCAAGCTGGTACTTGTAGAGCTGCAGGTCCTTGATGTTCCAGCGGACGACATAGCTGAGATCGACCAGGTTCTGGTCGCCCGTCAGGATCAGCTTCTCACCGGCCCCCGTCGGGATCTTCTCGGAGCGGATCGAGGTGACGTCGGTCACCTCCACGTTCTGGAAGGGCCAAGGGATCGTGAAGTTGAGCCCCGGCTGGAGCGTGCGCGAATATTTGCCGAAGGTGGTGACGATGCCCTGTTCCTTCGGGCCCACCTGGTGGATGGACGTGGCCATCACCCACACTGCCGCGATCGCCACCAGGCCGATAGGCAGCCAGCTACGGCCGCCAGGGCGCTCCGGCAGGCGGAATCGGGGGCCGCCGGGGCCGCCGGTGCGCCGGCGAGGCCCCTCTGGGCCGCGGTTGCGGAAGATGTCTTCTATGCTGGCGGACCGACGCGGACGCTCCTGCGGTCCGCCGCCCCCGCCGGGCAGCCACGGGTTGCGCGGGCCCTTCGGCGCGTCCTCGCCCGTGGGCGGAGGGGCGCCCTGCTCGCCATCCGGCGAAGGCGGTTTGCCCCAAGGACTGCGCTTGCCGGCCATGGCCAAGCCTATTCTATCGATCATCCCGCCCAAACGTTCCATGGGTCGTTTATAAGACCCGGATGATCAAAAAACAGGGCCTTGAAGGACATTTTCGCTGCAGGCCGCGCCGGGACGCGCTAGCAGCGCGGGCATGACATCCTCCTCTGACATCGAACAGCGCATCCCCCAACACATTGCCCCACGCGTCCGCTCGGCCCGGGTAACGAATGGCATTGCCACCCTGGTCGTCGACGCCTCGGGCCTCGGGCGGCACGCGGCGGCGGAACTGCAGGCGGAACTGGAGCGCGTCGTCGGCGAGAGCGAGGGCGTCAGCGAGGTGCGCGTGGCGATGATGGCGGACCGGGTGCAGCGGCGCATCGTCGCGATCGGCTCCGGCAAAGGCGGCGTGGGCAAATCCACTCTCACGG